>Ga0265298_10007364_pt1 | contig 13385 bp, 6 predicted proteins | sample AusTroGonzalo_MG_3_FD_193486 | JGI IMG/M metagenome (GOLD analysis project Ga0265298, IMG submission 193486) | Bovine rumen microbial communities from tropical cattle in Woodstock, Queensland, Australia - Gonzalo_01 | ecosystem: Host-associated > Mammals > Digestive system > Stomach > Rumen ...
GACCGACGCCAAGAAGGTGACGGCACACAAATTGGAATCGAAGCAGCAGGAGATCTCTGTCACCGAGTTCTTCGAGAAGAACAAGCAGATCCTGGGTTTCGATTCGAGATCGAAATCGCTCCTCATGGGAATCAAGGAGGCCGTCGATAACTCGCTCGACAACTGCGAGGAGGCGAACATCCTCCCCGAGGTAGTAGTCAGGATCGAAAGGCTCAACGACGAGGATTACAAGGTCTCCATCGAGGATAACGGAACGGGTATCACACACAAGGCCATGCCGAACGTCTTCGGAAGGCTGCTGTACGGATCCAGGTTCCACGCACTGAGGCAATCCAGAGGGCAGCAGGGTATCGGGATATCCGCCACCATCATGTACGGTAACATCACCACCGGCAAACCGGCTCACGCCATGTCGAAGATAGAGGGTCCGGACGAGGTGGCATGGCAGATGGACATCTTCATCGATACGAAGACCAACAGACCGGTCATCACCAACGACAAGGCATTCAACTGGGAGGGCAAGGAGCACGGTACGAGGATCGAGTACACCACCAAAGGCAGGTACATCACCGGAAAGCAGTCCATCTTCGAGTATCTGAAGGAGACCGCCATCGTCAACCCCCACGCCCAGATCACATTCTACGATCCCGACAACACCAAGACAGTTTTCGAGAGGGCCACCGACATCATGCCCCCGAGGCCGAAGGAGATCAAGCCCCACCCGGAGGGTATGGAGATCGGGGATCTGTTCAAATACGCGGCCAACACGCAGCAGAAGACGCTGAAGGCGTTCCTGAAGAGCGATTTCTCCAGGATCACGGACAGGCTCGCCAACGAGATATTCGAGATTTCCGGAGTGGATCCGAACAAGAAGCCCGAGAAGATGACGAGGGACGACGCCATCGCCCTGCTCGATGCGATCAAGCAGGTCAAGATCATGGCCCCTCCGACGGACTGCCTGTCGCCCATAGGTGACACCCTGATCAAGAAGGGTCTGATGCATGTCCTCGACGGCCTCAGGCCCGAGTACTACGCCACACCCATCACCCGTGCCCCCAAGGCGGTGAACGGGAATCCGTTCGTCGTCGAGGCGGGAATCGTCTACGGAGGGGACATCCCCTCTGACGGCCAAGTGCAGATCTACAGGTTCGCGAACCGCGTGCCATTGCTGTACAAGCAGGGGGACTGCGCCATCACCAAGGCGATATCTGACATGGATTGGAGGAGGTACGGATTGGAGCAGAGGGGAGGTAAGGGAATCCCCTACGGACCGGCCATCATCCTGGTCCACGTGGCATCCACCAAGGTGCCGTTCACATCGGAAGGCAAGGAGGCCGTGGCGGCCTTCCCCGAACTGTCGAGCGAGATCGGCCTCGCGCTCAGGCTGTGCGCCAGGAACCTCAAGAGCCACCTGAATAAGCAGGAGAGGAAGAACAAGACGCACGCCAAGTTCGAGATCGTCCAGGAGATCCTCCCGGACATGGCCGAGAAGGTATCCTCCCATCTCAACAAACCGGTCCCCGACCTCAGCAGGACGATCACCAAGATCATGAACGTCGTGTGGGTCGAGCCGGAGGTCAAGAAACAGAACAAGAAGCTCCGCACGATCACATACACGGTGTACAACTACACCACACAGCCCCGCAGCATAAGGCTGCACGCCCAGATCCCCAAAGAGGCCGTGAACCTCTCCCTGTTCTCGGGGGAGTACTTCCTCGATATGAATGAGGAGGGTAAGGCCAACTGGGAGATCAAGGACCTGGCGCCGTCCACGTCCACCAAGGTATCCTTCGAGCTCTCCGGCGAGATGGCCGACACCTTCGATCCGGACGACATTTACTTCTCCGGACTGAACCCGGTGATAGTCATGGGTGCGGAGCTGCTCCCCGGAGACTGGGGAATAAAGGGACTGGACATCGTCCAGACCTCGGAGGACGACCTGGTTCCCGAGGACGACGACGATTCACAGGAGGTGGAAGACCTTGACGATGAATGACAGACAGAAGGCAGCTTTGGACAGTCTCACCGACGTCATCTCCAACATATACGATCAGCTCGACCATGGGGACATCCCCTCGATGAACCTCCCCATGAGGTCCAAGAAGAACATCGAATTCGATTCCAGACACAACGTGTGGACGTACGGCGACCTGAAGACAGCCCGTACCGCCAAGACGGTGCAGGGGGCGGTGTCCATGCTCAGGACAGCATACACCACCGATTTCATCAACGAGATGATCAGGGAAGGGAAATCGTCCACCTTAAGGGAGATGTACTACATCTCGGAAGGTTGGCACAACGCCAAGTTCCACACGCAGGACGAGAGCAACCTCCTGGCCGAGGATCTGGAGACAATCACCGGATGCATGAGGGAGGACTTCAAGCTCCGTCCCGAGGAATCCGGGGCACACGTCTACGGCGACCTGAACTTCACCACGATCACCACCAAGGGCACCTGGAAGACCAACAACTGCATAGACGACGTCCCGGAGACGGGATTCGCCGTGCCGTACAAGGTGGAGAACGACACCTTCCAGATCAAACCCGGGAACGTCAAGTTCATCATGGCGATAGAGACAGGAGGAATGTTCGCCCGTCTCATCGAGAACGGGTTCCCCGAACAGTACAACTGCGCTCTCGTCCACCTCTCCGGACAGCCTGCGAGGTCCACGAGGCGTCTCATCAAGAGGCTCAACGAGGAGTTTAACCTACCCGTCACCGTTTTTACCGACGGGGATCCATGGTCCTTCAGGATCTACGCCTCCGTGGCATACGGTGCGATCAAGACGGCGCACATCTCCGAGTATCTGGCTACGCCTACGGCGCAGTTCATCGGGATCACCCCCTCGGACATCCTGAACTACGACCTGCCCACCGACAAGCTCTCGGACAAGGACATAGGCGCTCTGAACGCGGAGCTCTCCGACCCCAGGTTCGCTGACGAGTACTGGGTCAACGAAATCCAGGCCATGCTCCACATGGGCAAGAAGGCTGAGCAGCAGGCTCTGGCCAAGTACGGTCTGGAGTATGCTACGGGCACGTACCTTCCCGAGAAGCTCACCGACATGGGCATCCTGTGAAGGCTGAAACGGGGCATCCGCCCCTCTTCCTTACTTATCTTTTCTCAATCCAGACCCTTGAGCGATGTGCCCCTTATCGCCATATAGGCCCAGAGGACCCCGTAGACGACCAGGAACAGCGTGAAGCAGAACGCCACGCTCTGGACGTAGTTGTCGAACGGAAGATTCACGACCACCACCATTCCCGCGGTGGCGAACATGAAGTGTATGAAGTTCAGGACCGAGGATATGGCCCCGGAGTTCCCCACATCCTGCGCCAGGAGGATGTTGAAACCGAATGAACGTGCGACGGAGGATGTCGCTATAATGGGAACGATCCCCGCGAAGAAGATCCAGGGTCCGTCGCTTCCGAAGAACCACAGGATGATCACCGCGATGAGCGTCATGACGAACATCGCCGCGATATGGGCCCTGTTGCTGAGATGGAACCTCTCGAGGACCAGCATCACCAGGACTCCGGAGATCATCGCACCTGCGAGATAGAACGAGTACGCATCGCCGACATCGAACCCCTTCTCCTTGTAGATGTACTCGGAGACCGAGACGTAGGCGAGGATGCAGAACGCCACCATGTTCATCATGATGGTGAATCTCCTGAAATCGCCGTTCCTGATGATCGGGACCATCGTCCTGATGGAATCCATGATGGATCCTTCGTACCTCACCTTGGGTATGTCAGAAGGAAGGAGCAGGGATATCAGGACGCATATGCCTGCCACGACGGCGGGCGCCCAGAAGGTGGCCCTCCAGTCCAGCGCCCAGATCAGGGTCTGGCCCAGGACGGGTGCGATGACGGGGCCCAGCACGCCTATGACGGCCACTATCATCAGGACCTTTGTCCTGCGGGATCCCTCGAAGCAGTCCCTTATGAGCGCGACGGCCACCGCCATGGCCCCTCCGGAACCGATGGCCTGCAGTATCCTGCAGACGATCAAAGCCTCTATGGAGCCGACGAAACTGCACAGGAAACTGGAGATTATGAAAAGGACCAGGGAAGCGAGAAGGACGGACCTCCTCCCGTATTTGTCGCTGACGGGACCGAGGAAGAGGATACCGATTGCGAGGAACAGCATGAACATGTACAGGGCCATGCTGAACGTGGGCTCGTCCGTCTCGAAGTAGACAATCATCTCGTCGAGAGCCGGCAGGAACATGTCGGTGGCCAGCGGAGCGAACATGCTCAGCATGACGATAAGTACCACCAACACCGAATCGGGAAGCTTCATCCTAACACTGACCCTTCGAAAGGGTCGATATAGATAAGGAGTTCGGTTCAATCGAACCAATGCATCATGGGTTTCCCGGAGGCCCTCACGATGACCGTGGCCCCGCGGAACACCTTCTTCCCGTTGCCTTCCACATCGATGAGCATCTGGTCGATCTTCTTCTCTATGGCGACCTCGGCCGCACCGGACTCGATGGCCCTGGCGGTTGCGATCCTCGTCGCCTCCTCCACGGCGAACTCCAGCGCCTCGTCCTTGTCGGAGAAGTCGAAAGCCTCCTCGCCGTTGTACACCGTGCACTCCGGATCCTCTGAGAAGTCCTGGAAGGCCGCACGCACGGACAGCTCCACCACCTCGGTGACGGAACTGGAGATCGCGCCTATGGCGTTGCCCACATCGTAGTTCTCCGGAAGGATCAGTTCGGTGTTCAGCTTCTCGGCGACCTTGGGAAGCCATGCCCCCACTGGTGCCCCGATACCGACAATCGGCATCTTCAGCCTGAATCCTATGTCGTATTCCCTGGTGTCGCGAAGGATCTCCTCTATCATGGCCTCGTCCGATCTGGACAGCTCGTCCTTGCCGGTCTCTGCCCTGATGATGTGGTCCATTATGCACCTGCATATCTTCTGTACGATGGCCTCCTTGGTCTTCGCTATGAAGGTGTCGACATCCATGTCGGCCTTCCCGGCCAGCATCTCCACGGCCTTCCTGGATGCTGCGGTATCGTATTCCTTGTACGTGCCCTCGGCGGCTAGGATGTCCGTGGGCGTGATCCCGATCCTGGTGACGTATCCCTCGGATTCCAGATCCCTCAGGCAGAACCTGTCGAAGGGGATCTCCGTGGCATCGGATGCCTCCCTCACGGCATAGGGCCTCTGCTCTATGAGCTTCAGGAACCTCTTGTCGCTCTCGGTCAGATAGGAAAGCTCCATGTTCGAGGCTCTGGTGTAGAACTCGCAGTCGGAGACCGTGTCGGAGGGCGAATGCTTCAGGGAATCCAGATCCGATATCCATTGCTTGACCTCCGGCCATTTCGTCGCCGCGATGCATATCGGGATGATCCTTATGGTGGAGAGCACGATCTTCCCCTTCTCGACGGAGATGCGGCTGTCGCCACCCATCCCGTATGTGCTGACGTCGGCAGCCCTGACCCTGGTCCTGTGACCCCCTACGAGGGCCCCGGTGTCCAACGTGCGGACGAATCCCCCGTGGATGATGCCCAGGTCGGTAGTTGTTCCCCCGATGTCCGCTATGAGCGCATCCTGGATGCCCGTGTGCACCATTGCGCTGGTGAGACTGGAGGCGGGACCGGACATGATGGTCTCTATCGGCCTCCTCACCGCGGTAGCGGCGTTCATGATGGAACCGTCGCCTTTGACTATCATCAGCGGTGCCTTTATGCCCAGGTCCTCCAGGGCCTTAGTGACCGCCTTGATCAGATCTATGATCGTGGGGATGAGCCCCGCGTTGATGATCGCGGTGTTGGCCCTCTGCTCGAAACCCAGCTTAGATGTCAGCTCGTGGGCGCAGACCACCGGGATCCCCAGCATCCTGTCGGCCAGGTTCCTAACGGTCTCCTCGTGGCTCGGGTTGCGGACACTCATGTATCCGACCACGGCAAGGACGTCGACCTTTCCGCGCATCGATTCAACGGCGGCCTTGGCCTCGTCCATGTCCAGCTTCTTCACGGTCCTCCCCTTGAGGTCCAGCTGCGCATCGATGTACGCGTAGTTGGCCACGTTGACGGTGTGACCGAACTTCTTCCCTAGGACGATCAGTCCCACACGGCAGCTCTTCCCTTCTACGATGGAATTCGTCGCCAATGTGGACGATAAAGATACAATGGATATCCCGTCGGTCTTGGACAGGCCCCTCAGCGATGCGACAATGCCTTTTATGAGGTCGTCGCGCGTGGTGAGCGCTTTGGAGCGGCAGACGATCTCCTTCGTCTCCGTGTCGATCACAACTGAATCGGTGTATGTACCGCCGGTATCTATCCCAAGCCCTAGGACCATGGGTCGAAATGTCTGACTCGAAATATAATGATTCGTCACTCTGATGGGATAATAGTAAGTTTCTTATAGAAGTTTAAACACTCAATTGTTCTCAGAGTCAAATTATCAGAGGTACTTGAAATGGCGAAGAAACAATTCAAGGCAGAATCCAAGCAGCTGCTCGACCTGATGATCAATTCGATCTACACCCACAGGGAGATCTTCCTGAGGGAGATCATCTCGAACGCATCCGATGCGATCGATAAGCTGCATTACAAATCCATCACCGAATCCGATGTGCCCGTCGCTAGGGAGGACTTCCGTATAGACGTCAAGATCGACAGGGACGCAGGTACGGTCACGGTCTCCGACAACGGAATCGGAATGACCAAGGAGGAGATGGACACCAACCTCGGAGTCATCGCGCACAGCGGGTCCCTCGACTTCAAGAAGGAGATCGAGGAGGGGAAGGATGTCGATATCATCGGTCAGTTCGGTGTCGGTTTCTACTCGTCCTTCCTGGTATCCGACAAGGTCACCGTCGTCTCGAAGAAGTACGGGGAGGACCAGGCATGGAAATGGACCAGCGAGGGTGCCGACGGATATACCATCAAGGAATGCGAGAAGGATTCCTACGGTACCGACGTCATCATGCACATCCGCGAGGACGACGAGAACGAGACATTCAGCAAATACCTCGACGAGTACACCCTCGAGGACCTCGTCAAGAAGTACTCCGACTATGTCCGCTGGCCGATCCACATGTACCTGAAGAAGGGCGCCATGGAGGAGACCGGCGAGATGAACGAGGACGGCACCCCCAAGAAGGAGTGGAAGGACCACATAGAGGACACCGTCGTCAACAGCATGGTCCCCATCTGGCAGAGGGACAAGTCGTCCGTCACCGACGAGGACTGCAAGGAGTTCTACAAGGAAAAATTCCACGACTACGAGGAACCCATCGCGGTGATCCGCGTCAACGCGGAAGGCAGCGTCAGCTACAAGGCGATGCTGTTCATCCCGAAGGTCGCTCCGTACAACTTCTACAGCAGGGAGTTCGAGCCCGGACTGCAGCTGTACTCCTCCGGAGTCATGATCATGGACAAGTGCAAGGACCTGCTCCCGGACTGCTTCAGGTTCGTGAAGGGTGTCGTGGACTCGCCCGACCTATCGCTGAACATCTCCAGGGAGATGCTCCAGCACGACAGACAGCTCTCGATGATCAGGAGCAACCTCGAGAAGAAGATCAAGAACGAGCTGGAGAGGATCCTGAAGGATGACAGGGAGACCTACGAGGCCTTCCACAAGAACTTCGGACCCCAGCTCAAGTACGGTATCGTGGAGGATTGGGGAGCGAGGGCCGATCTGCTCAAGGACCTCATCATGTTCCATTCAATGGAGAAGGACAAGCCCGTCACCCTGGCGGAGTACGTCGAGGGCATGAAGGAGGGCCAGGATAAGATCTACTACGCATCCGCTGAGAGCGTCGCAAGGGCCAAGCAGCTGCCTCAGGCCGAACAGGTACGCGACAAGGGATTCGACATCATATGCCTCACGGAGGAACTGGACGAGTTCACGCTGAAGACACTAAGGAACTACAACGAGAAGCAGTTCTGCGACATCAACAGCAACGACCTCGACCTCGGAACCGAAGAGGAGAAGAAGGAGGCGGAGGCCAAGGAGGAGGAATCCAAGGACCTCCTGGACTTCGTGAAGGAATCCCTCGGATCGAGGGTGGACAATGTGGTACTCTCCAGGAAGCTGAAGACCCATGCGGTCTGTCTGAGCTCGGAGGGAGACGTCTCGTTCGAGATGGAGAAGTACTTCGCCAACATCCCGGGATCTCCCGAGCAGGGAGTCAAGGCCAAGCGTGTCCTGGAGATCAACCCCAACCATCCCGCGTTCGATGCCCTGAAGAAGGCCTACGACGAGGATAAGGACAAGGCCAAGTCGATGGCATCCATCATGCTCGACCAGGCGCTCCTGATGGCAGGCATGCCCGTCGAGGACATGCTCGGCTATTCGGAGAACGTCTTCAAACTGTTCTGAGGTGGAGAGGGGTATCCCCTCCCACCCTGTTTTCTATAATTTCAGAAACTCTCGTGGAAAAGGCATTTGGTCTGGTGCTCGGGCTCCGACGAGGTGCTCATCCCGAGCTTCTTGAACACGCCCTCGTCGACCGCGGAGAGTATGACCGACGAGTGGACGTCCGCACCCCTCAGCTCCGGGAGCTTGGCGAACGCCTTGGCGGCGTTCTCGTCCGTCCTCGCGATTATCGACAGCGCCACGAGCATCTCATCAAGGTGCATCCTGGGGTTCTTGTAACCGAGGTTGTTGACCTTCAGGTTGTGGACGGATTCTATGACCTCCTTGGAGATCAGTGTGACGGAGTCGTCTATGCCTGCCAGCTCCTTCAGGATGTTCAGCAGGAGGGATGACGATGCCGTCGTCAGAGGGGTGGCCTTTCCGGTGACCACTTTGCCGTCGTCGAGCTCGGCTGCGACCACGGGCCTCTCGGTCTCGGTCATCACCCTCTTGACGGTAGCGACTGTCTTGCGGTACTCCGGCGTGATGCCCGCGTTCTTCATGTAGATCTCCGATTTCAGGAGGGTCTCAGGGGATGCCCTCCCCTCCCTGCGGTCCCTCAGTGTGGAATAGTAGCGTCTGATGATCTCGTAGTTGGCCGCCTTCCTCACGAACTCGTCGTCGATTATGCAGTTGCCGGCCATGTTGACGCCCATGTCCGTGGGCGACTTGTACGGGGACTCCCCTAGGACCCCCTCCAGGATGGCGTTCACAACGGGGAAGATCTCGATGTCCCTGTTGTAGTTCACGGTGGTGACGCCGTATGCGTCGAGATGGTACGGGTCGATCATGTTCACGTCAGCGAGATCCACTGTAGCGGCCTCGTAAGCGATGTTCACCGGGTGCTTCAGCGGGATGTTCCAGATCGGGAACGTCTCGAACTTGGCGTATCCTGCGGAGACACCTCTCTTCTTCTCGTTGTAGAGCTGCGACAGGCAGACCGCCATCTTTCCGCTTCCCGGACCGGGCGCGGTGACCACGACCAGGGGTTTCGTGGTCGGGACGAACTCGTCCTTTCCGAAACCGTCGTCGGATGCGATCAGGCTGACGTTGGACGGATACCCGTCTATCAGGTAGTGCCTGTAGACCTTCAGGCCGTTGGATTCCGCCCTCTTCTGGAAGGCCTCCGCCTCGGACTGTCCGTTGAAGTGCGTGATGACGAGACCGCACACGTTGATGCCCCTGTCCGTGAACATGTCCACGAGCCTGAGCACCTCCAGATCGTATCCCACGCTGAAGTCCTTGCGGATCTTCTTCTTGACTATGTCCTCGGCGTTGATCACAATGATTGCCTCTGCGTCCTGACCGAACTCCATGAGCATCCTGATCTTACTGTCCGGCATGAATCCCGGGAGCACGCGCGACGCATGGTAATCGTCGAAAAGCTTCCCTCCGAACTCCAGATACAGCTTGCCGCCGAATTTCTCGATGCGTTCCCTGATGTGCTCTGACTGGGTCTTGAGGTACATGTCGTTGTCGAATCCGACCTTCATGCGGAAGAAGTATGCCTGGTCTCTATAAAAGCGTCACGAATTGACAGGTTTTTATGGGGCCTTCCCCATGATGGTTCGGGGTATTTCACATGGCATTCGCTCCTTACGAGGAAAGACGCGACTACGACGTCAAAGAGCTCCTGTCACAGTTCGAGGAGTACAAGGACGCTCACGGAGAGGAATGCGAGTACGTGAAATGCGAGCACAGGAACGCCGACTACTCCGTACTGGACCGCCACCAGAAGGCCTACTATCTTTACTGGAGGGACGAACTCTCCCGCGGGAACTGCCTGAAAGCGGACAGGGGCTATGCCAAGCTCCGCCTGTGCGAACTCATCAACAGCGACATGGACCCCAGGGACGGTATGAAGGAGCTGAGGCTCCTGTACGACAACACCAGGATGCACGGCATGCCACAGACGGACATCGCCAACGCCATGTTCGATTATGCGGTGGTGAACGACCTGGACCTGCCCATCATGTGGATGGGCAAGGGTTCGGTGAGGTCTTTCATGGTCACATCCGAGATAATGTCCTTCCCGACCAGACGCGTGGGGAAGGAGCTCATATGGTACCTCTCGGGAGGGCCCAAGGTCCATGCCGACGGCGTGGACAACATACGCCATGTATCCCTTTTCAACGACTGCCTCACGGCCATCGACCGCTTCCTCATGGAGAACACGGGGAAGGGCGTCGCGAAGACCTACTCGGAAGGCATGGTCACCGAGCTCTACAAGGTGTTCCTGTATCTTCCGTACGGCAGGGACAAGGACTACCAGATAACCTATGAGAAGCTCCGCACCGACGGCGTCTTCGGGGAATTCATGCTCGGGCTGTTCTCCTACACCAGGAAGCTCCTCTGCAAGGAGATCGGAGAGAAGGGCCCCGCCACCCCCAGTTCGTTCAACAAGGAGTTCCGCGGAGTGGTCGACAGGATCTTCAAGGACGGTCCTGAGGACTATGAGAGGGTGCCCAAGGAATGGCGCGGCACGACCAGGGTCCCGATGTCCATGAAGGAGAGGGCACTGGTCGACATGGGCAACAGGCTCGAGGCGCAGTACGGTACCGCTGAGAAGCCCAAACCGATCCTCAACATCGACCCCAATGCCGCCAAACAGCATGTCAGCCCCCACCTGAAGAACGATATCGAACGCAATTGGAACGTCGAGGTGAAGGAGAGGACGGAATACATCCCGTCGGGATTCACGAACCCCGATTACAGGTCGTTCACCGAACCCCAGCGCAAATATTACACGTACTGGAGGGGGCAGACCCGGAAGGGCAACTACGGGGAGACGGACTGGGGTTACCTGTGGCTGTACCTCTGCGAGCTCATCAACATGCAGGCGGATGCCCAGGAGATGCTCGATCAGCTTTACGCGTTGCATAAGGCCTACGGCGTCGCCGACGAGGAGAACCTCACGGGGAAGACATGCTTCGAATATGCCGTACTTCACAAGCTGGCGATACCCGAGCCCTCCGTCTACGAATCGAACATCACGGCCTGCCTGGTCGTGGAGCAGTTCCTGAAAGGGATGCCCACCAGGATGGACAAGAACCTGATCCTCTTCCTGTCAGGCATCACCGACAAGACCGTGACGAGGGAGTTCGACGACGACTGCGTCGGGATCGTCTGCATGACGGTGACGAACATCGGCAAGGCCCTCCAGAAAGACGGGACGACCATCGAGGAGTTCTGCGATGCGGAGAAGATACCGGTGGCCATGACGGTCTACGACGGCCTGAAGTACTTCAAAGGACTGGCGAAGGCCCGCTTCACATATCGCAACTACATCTACAACGCATCGTTCGATGACTCCCTGAAGGAGATCGTGAAGAACGTGTTCTCCGCTGTCCGCATGAAGAGGACCGGCAAGCCCGTGAAGATATCGAAGTTCACGGCGTTCGGGATGGACTGCAAGGACATCCTGACCAAGACCGTGTCCGCCTGGTACGAAGGCAAGGAGATAGCGGAGATCAAGGAGAGGGCCAGCAACCTTGTCCTCGACCGCGAGGCCGTGTCCGGCGCACAGGCCGCCCTGAGGGATGTCACGAAGATGATGAGGACGGAACCCGAAGAGGATGGACCGGCCCCTGAACCCGTCAGAGCCCCGGTGGAAACCGCCCGCAGGATATCGGATTCGTGGGCTGGATTCGCGAAGGCTATCGACGAAAAGCAAAGGGGATACCTGTCGGCCGTCCTGGAGGGGAAGGGGCGGCAGTACCTCATGGACAACGGCCTCGTGATTACCAGGGTCGAGGATTCCATCAACGCATTGGCGATGGACTCCGTCGGGGACAACATCATCGAGAACGGAGAGATCTTCGAGGAGTATATCGAGGACCTAAGGAACTGTCTGTGAAAGGTGTCTGGCACATCCATCCTGTACACCCCTCCGGTCATGGATCCTGCGTATCCGTCCGTCTATGACGGACGAACGATAACGTAAAATGCGCGTGTTACTTCTCCCTTTTTATTTAGGAGCCCGTCTGATGACAGCGACCGTACCGAAAAGGACACTTATCACCATGATGAACGCACTCTCTTCCGGAGTCGTACCGAGGAGGGGGTTGGAGTACATCGCCGTGGGAAGGAAGAAGGAGACAGAGACGTTCGTCAACGATCTCGATGACACCGCCGAGGGCGGCGGGGCCTTCAGATTCATCTCGGGACGCTTCGGTAACGGAAAGAGCTTCATGACGCAGATGATCCGCAACTATGCCATGGACCAGGGGTTCGTGGTCATGGATGCCGACCTGGCCATAAACAGGAGGCTCACAGGCTCCAAGAAGGAAGGGCTCAACACCTACAAGGAGCTGGTCAAGAACATGGCCTACAAGGCCAGGCCAGACGGCGGAGCGATGGAGCCGATCCTCCAGGGATGGATCATGGACACCAAGGAGAAGCTGGGGGAGTCCGCCACACCTGAGGATGTCGAGAAGTCCATGCGTGCCGACATGGCTGATCTGTCGAGCTTCCAGAACTTCCAGGACTTCATGATGGTCATCATCTGCTACATGAGGGACTTCCTCGAGGGGAAGGACGACATCACCGCGCTGAGATGGCTCAAGGGAGAGTTGGACCTCAAGAAGGAGTCCAGGAAATCGCTGGGGACCAACATGATCCTCGACGACAGCAACTGGTACGATGTCGTCAAGATCTGGTCCGGGATCGTGAAGCGGCTCGGGTTCAAGGGGCTGGTGGTCTTCATCGACGAGGGGGTCGTGCTCTACAAGCTTCAGAACAAGATCTCCAGATCCAACAACTACGAGCGCCTCCTTACCATGTTCAACGACATCATGCAGGGCAAGACGCAGTACCTGTCCATCTACGTCTGCGGAACTCCTGAGTTCATCGAGGACCCCAACAGAGGGCTGTACAGTTACGAGGCCCTCAGGTCCAGACTCGTCGCGGGACGCTACGAGAACGGGTTCGACAACTATCTCGGCCCCATTATCAACCTCAAGCCCCTTACCAACGAGGAGGTCTTCGTCCTGCTGGGAACCATC
>Ga0265298_10007365_pt1 | contig 13384 bp, 9 predicted proteins | sample AusTroGonzalo_MG_3_FD_193486 | JGI IMG/M metagenome (GOLD analysis project Ga0265298, IMG submission 193486) | Bovine rumen microbial communities from tropical cattle in Woodstock, Queensland, Australia - Gonzalo_01 | ecosystem: Host-associated > Mammals > Digestive system > Stomach > Rumen ...
AAGTTCTGCTTGACAAGCGTTCTTCTGATGCTTTTTATGTCGGGGTGACTAGATTCGAACTAGCGACCCCACGCCCCCCAGACGTATACTCTAACCGGACTGAGCTACACCCCGAAACAGCAAACTACTTCCGTAATTGCGGTGCAAATGTAGTGTGTTTTTTCTAATCATGCAAATTTTTCTTAGATTTGTTTGCACATAGCTTATTATTTCCTACCTTTGCCCCCGATAATTCATCAACAACAATGTAAGGCTATGGATTTAAGAACAACTCACATCTCTTTTGCGGAAGAAATCATCCGCTCTGGCAGTCAACAACGACTGCACATCATTTATCATCTCTTGATTTAGTAAACCAACATTGCCTTCCGCAAAGTGGAGTTGCGGCCTGTCTTGTTGTGATGATTGTGTTTTACTAAAAAATAATTGAAAATGAAAAAGAACATTTTAGGCATAGCCATGTGCTGTGCCATGATGATGCTGACCGCTTGCGAGAACCAGATCGCTGACAATAAAGAGAATGATAACAAGGAAACACTGCAAGAGGTTACCTTTAGTGTGCTGGATTTTGAACAGACGCTTATGCAGATGGGGGCTGTCAGCGCTGATACACGTGCTGCCTTGACAGGCAACGCTACCTACTTGAAAGTGGCGTTATTTCTGGATAACACCAAGAAGTATGAGTTTGCACAGACATCGGAAGATGATGGTTTTGGTGCCATCACTGCCCTGGTGGTGCCAGAGAATTATGACATGGTGGTGATAGCCTCGAAGGCCGAAATGACCATTGAAGCGCTAACCAACATCTACCCAACTGGCGGAAAGCTAAACGATACCTTTTATTATTATGGTTCTTTGACGAAGGCCAACTTAGAAGCAGGGACTGTGGCAGTGGGTTTGGATCGTGCCGTAGCACTGTTTGAGTTTCAGACCGATGCCAAACCCTTAGAGGTAACGACGTTTGTCCTGGAACTGACGGGGGCCAATACAGTGTTCAATGCAGTGACAGGTTTAAGCGCGGGAAGTACTACGCTGACCAATTCATTTGACCAGACAGGTAGGACGACGGTGCATTGTGGTATGTATGTGTTCTTGCCATCGGCCGATGCTGTAGTAACGGTGAAGGCCACCGCCTATGATGCCGATGAGAAGGTGGTGAAGACCTACACTTTCAACGATGTGCAGATGAAACCGCAGTATAAAACTTATTGCAGTGGCAATTTTTTTCAAGTGAATGGGTCGTGGAATATCACCCTTAACAGTGTATTGTGGCCCGATCCGATAAATTTCCCTTATGACTTGAGTAGTTTATAAGAGAAAATTTTGCACAGCCCTTAACTTTCAGTAACTTTGCAGCATCAAAACTAAATATAAATGATTATGACTGGTAACCTGACACCCGAGGATATTATGGACGATGTGAAGTATTTACAACTCCTGGCACGTAGTTTCCCTACTGTGGCAGCTGCCAGTTCGGAAATCATCAACCTGGAGGCCATACTGAACCTGCCCAAGGGCACAGAGCACTTCCTGAGCGATGTGCATGGTGAGTATGAGGCGTTTCAGCATGTGCTGAAGAATGCCTCTGGTACCGTTAAGCGCAAGGTGGAGGAGTTATTTGTCCATGCGTTACGAGACCAAGAGATTAAAGACCTCTGCACCTTGATATACTATCCTGAAGAAAAACTGAGGCTGATTAAGAAGCAGGAGGGGGATATGGACGACTGGTACCGCATCACGCTGAACCGCTTGGTGAAGGTGTGTCAGAACGTGTCGTCGAAATATACCCGCTCGAAGGTGCGCAAGGCCTTGCCTAAGGATTTTGAGTATATCATTCAGGAGTTGCTGCACGAATCGAGTAGTGACCATAACAAGGAGGCTTATCTGGAGGTAATTATCACCACTATTATCACCACACGACGTGCCGATGCTTTCATCGTGGCCATGTGTAACCTGATTCAGCGGTTATGTATCGACTCGCTGCATATAGTAGGTGATATCTATGATCGAGGCATGGGCGCCCATATCATCATGGATACGTTGTGTGAGTACCATAACTTCGACATCCAATGGGGTAACCACGATGTGCTGTGGATGGGGGCCGCTGCTGGCAACACTGCCTGCATAGCCAATGTGATTCGTATGAGTATGCGCTATGCCAACCTTGGTACGTTGGAAGATGGTTACGGTATCAACCTCTTACCGCTGGCCACCTTTGCAATGGATACCTATAAGGATGACCCTTGTACACAGTTCGAACCCTTGCTGAGCGAGTATAGCGACAACAAACCCGACGAGAAGACGGCTCGACTGATTGCTCAGATGCACAAGGCTATTGCTATCATTCAGTTCAAGTTGGAGGCGGAGATTATTCACCGTCATCCTGAGTATAAGATGGAGGACCGACTGTTGCTGGATAAGATTGATTTCAAGAAAGCTACCATTAAGATAGGTGACAAGGACTATGCGATGTTGGATGCCTTCATGCCCACCGTAGATCCTGCCAACCCATATGCGTTAACAGACGAAGAACATGACTTGATGGACAAGATTGTGGCTTCGTTCCTGAACAGCGAGAAGTTGCGCAAGCACATGCATTGCTTGTATAGTAACGGCAGTATGTATAAGGTAACTAACAGCAATTTGCTGTTTCATGCTTCGATACCGCTGAATGCCGACGGCACCTTCAAGCACGTTCGCATTGGACAGAAGGAATACTGGGGCAAGAACCTGATGTTGAAGGCCGACCGTATGTTGCGTACGGCTTACTACGAATATCAAGACAAACAGAAAAAGCGTGATGCAATGGATTACGTATGGTATTTGTGGTGTGGGGCCGACACACCTACCTTTGACAAGAGCAAGATGGCTACTTTTGAGCGCTATTTTGTAGCTGACAAAGAGACCTACAAGGAGGAGAAGGGTTGCTACTACGAGTTACGCGACCTGGCTGAGGTGTGCGACAATATATTGCGTGAGTTTGGCATAGAGCCTGGGTCACATTCACACATCATCAATGGTCATGTGCCCGTTCGTACCATCAAGGGTGAGAAACCCGTGAAGGCTGACGGCAAACTGCTTGTGATTGATGGCGGTTTCTCGAAAGCCTACCAACCTACTACGGGTATTGCTGGCTATACACTGGTTTATCATAGTCATGGCTTTGAGCTGGTGCAGCACGAGCCGTTTGAGAGTAGGGAGAAAGCCATCAAGGAGGGGCTCGATATCAAATCTACCACCTTCTTGGTGGATTATACACGCCGCCGCATGATGGTGAAGGACACAGACAAGGGTCGTGAGTTACGTGAACAAATCAACGAATTGCAAAAACTATTGGTGGCCTACCGTAGTGGCCTTGTTCAGGAGAAAGTGTAACTTATATTGATAAGCTGAAGTAATCAACAATACTAAAAGAAAGACTGATACGATAGTTATGTTCATTTGAACATAACTATCGTTATTTTTTTGTGATTACGCCGTATTATTAAGGAAAAAGTAATAACTTTGCAACTGCTTTGTTCTACATGTCTTTTTTCATGATGTGTAGATGAAAAAGGGAACTAGGTGAGAGTCCTGGACAGTCCCGCTGCTGTATTTTCCAAATGTTGTGCATACCGCAATGCCACTGCCTGTTATGGTGGGAAGGCCATGCACAGGAATAAGTCAGAAAACCTGCAAAGCGATATTGTTGAATACGTCATGCGAGGACGTGCGTAATCTGTAAATTTTATGAATAGAATCTGCTACTTCGTGGGTAAATCAATAAGACATGCTTGGCTGACACTCAGTCTGTTGGCAACTGGTGTGCATGGGTCGATGATTTGTGCCCAAAATGATACCATCAGTAGTAAGGTGCATGTCATTGACGAGGTGACGGTGATTACAACAGGCCGGAGTCGCAACGTTATCAGTACGGCTCCCACACAGTTGGTTACCCAGAAGCAATTGTTGTCGCAGGGAGTGACCGATTTAAGCGATGCCTTGCGCAGGTTCTCAGGTGTGAATGTTAGGGACTATGGCGGTGCAGGTGGTGTCAAAACCATATCGGTTAGAAGCTTAGGGTCACAGCATACAGCGGTGGCTTACGACGGCATCACCATTACAGATGCCCAAAGCGGACAAATCGACCTCTCTCGTTTCTCGTTGGACAATATCCGTTCGTTGTCATTGACCATTGGCGATAACGATGATATTTTCTTACCAGCACGAACAGTGGCTTCTGCTGCTGTGTTGCGCCTACAGACCGAGATGCCTGACTTCGCGGAGAAGGCTTATCGCGTCAGGGCTGAGGTGAAAACTGGCTCTTTTGGTTTGTTGAACCCTTACCTGCGTTACGATCAGCACTTGAGCGAGCGTGTTAGCCTTTCGGTGAATGGGGATTATATGCGTGCCGATAACCAATATCCTTTCCGATTGGTGAACGGCAAATATACCTCTACCGAGAAGCGCAACAACAACTTCATCGAGACCTATCGAGGAGAGGTAAACCTTATGGCACATACCTCACAAACAGGCTTGCTGCAAGCAAAGGCCTACTATTACAATTCGTTCCGTCAGTTACCTGGTCCCGTAATTCTCTATAACAATGTGAATCGTGAGAAAGAGACCGACCGCAATTTCTTTACCCAGTTGCATTACCAAACGCTTCTGGGTTCCTTGTGGCACTTGCAACTGAATGGCAAGTTCAATTGGGCCTATACCAATTATTCGGATGTGGGCAACCAATATCCTGGCGGCGAACTTAACAATTATTATTATCAGCGTGAATATTATGCCTCTGGCACTTTGATGTTTACACCAAATGATTATTGGGCATTGGCGTATGCAGCTGACTATGCTTACAACAATCTTAATAGCAATACTACTGCAGGGGTGAGACCGTATAGGAATACATTGTTGCAGACGTTGACGGCCAAGTTCCAGGACAAACATTGGTTGGTCACGGCTCGTTTGTTGGCGTCTATCTATGAGAACGGTGCCAAGGGCGGAGCTTCCTCAATGGATGCCAAACGATTGTCACCATCGGTGTCCTTGTCGTGGAAGCCTTTTGTTAAACAAGATTTTTATTTTCGTCTGGCTTACAAAGATATCTTTCGTGTGGCTACATTCAGTGAGAACTACTTTGCCAGATACAGCAGTCGTGACCTAAAACCTGAAATTGCTCGCCAATATAATGTAGGCCTAACCTACGGAATGCAGCGGCCTGACTCTTGGTTGGCAAATGTAAACATTACGGCAGATGGCTATTATAACCGTGTGACTAACAAGATTATCGCGGTTCCGTTTAATATGTTCTTCTGGACAATGATTAATCTGGGACGTGTAGATATCTGGGGCGCTGATGTGAATGTGGATGGTACAATTGTTTTAGACAAGGGGCATCAACTTCTGTTGAGCGGTTCTTATACCCTGCAATCTGCCAAGAACATGACTGACCCTACATCGCCCTATTACAAGAACCAGATAGTCTATACTCCCAAGAACTCTGGCTCTGCTTCGGTGGCTTGGGAGAACCCTTGGGTAAATGTGTCACTGCATGCTACCTTTGCCAGTGCCAGATATACGGTGGAAGACCATAAGCCAGAAAACCGTTTGCCAGGCTATGGCGAGTGGGGCATATCGCTTTATCGCACATTTCACTTTAAGACATTTGACTTAGCTACTCGCTTCGATGGCATCAACCTGGGCAACAAGCAATATGCCATTGTGAAGAACTACCCCATGCCAGGCAGGGCGTTTAAGATTACGATAAGTGTAACAATTTAAATATCATTAATTATGAAACTAAGAGATTTTCTGAAAATTAGTATGTTGGTAATGGCTGTGCCATTCGTGTTTGTAGCATGTGATAAGGATAATGATCCTACACCTACACCAACTCCTGAACCTGAACCAGTGCCAACAGAGAAAAAAGGTCTGTTTGTGTTTAATAGTGGCAACCAGGGTGCCAGCATTGATGGCTCTTTGTCTTTCATTAACTTTGGTAAGAGCGATGTGGAGAACAATGTATTTGCTACTAAGAATGGCCGTAGCTTGGGTGGTACACCACAGAATGGCGCTGTTTACTACGATAATCTGTATATTGCTGTGTATGGCTCAAGAACCATTGAGGTGGTGGATAAGCTGACAGTGCAGAGTATCAAGCAGATTTCCATCCCTGCAAGCTATGATGATGGTCCTCGCTATGTGGTGGCCGATGCCAACTATGTATATGCTTCTCTCTATAGTGGTGAAGTGATTCGTATTAATCCTGAGACCAACGAGATTGATAAAGGCGTAAAAGTAGGTCCTAATCCTGAGGAGATGGTCATTCTCAACGGATTCCTCTATGTGGTAAACTCTGATGGTTTGAATTATGAGAGCGGCTATGCCAATGGCAAGAGCGTATCAAAGATTGACCTGGCTACGTTTACTGAAGTGAAGAAGATTGAGATTGGTATCAACCCTACTCGCATCGTTACCGATGGCACCTATGTTTATGCTTTGTCTATGGGCGACTATGGTGCAACACCTTCTTCTATCTGGAAGATTGATGCACAGGATAATGCCACCGATACAGGTAAAGGAGCCACATGGATGGCTGTGAACAATGGTGTGCTCTATACCATCAACTCTGTGTATAATCCTGACTGGACGACCACAAATTATTATATAGCATACAACTTGCCTGACATGAGCGTGAAGACGGAAAACTTCTTAGCTGAGGTAGTGGATGCACCTGCAGGTATCTGCTTTGATCCTGAGGGTAATAGTCTTTATGTATCATCCTATAACTTGGAATACGGTTATGCTTCCTACACAACTGATGGCTACGTTAATCAGTACGACCTGACAGGCAATCTCGTGAAGAAGTATGACGTAGGTGTTGGGCCTTGCTATATGCTGGTACTGAGATAATTGACAATTAACTATGTGGCATCGTGTAGTATATATTTGCTTTGCTGCATTCTTGTGTTGCAGTTGCCAAGGAAATAGGCAGGGTGCGGCATCGCTTGAGGGTGATACCCTTACCCTGCATTACGCCCAACTGCTGACCATTGTTGATTATGAAGGTTACAGCGTGGCGAGCATCAGTGATCCTTGGAACAAAGGGCGCATGTTGCACGAGTATGTGTTGGTACCCAAAGATGCTGAGGTGCCAGACCATTTGTCCAAGGCTACGGTGGTGCGTACACCTGTAAGCAAAGCATTGATATATACCGCCGTACATAGTGCCTTGGTGATTGAGCTGGGTGCTGGCAAGCAAATTGGTGGTGTATGCGACTTCCAATATATCCATTCTCCTTATATCATCGAAGGGGTAAAGCAGGGCAGCATCAGAGATTGTGGCGATGCCATGAGTCCTGACTTGGAACGTATCATCGACCTGGATCCTGATATCGTTATGTTGTCACCCTTTGAGAACAGCGGAGGCTATGGAAGGGTAGAAGAACTGGGTATGCCTATCGTGGAATGTGCTGACTATATGGAAACCTCTGCTTTGGGACGTGCGGAATGGATGAAGTTCTATGGTAGGTTGTTTGGCGTGGGAGATGAGGCTGATAAGTTGTTTGATAAGGTGGACGAAGACTACCGTCTAATGAAAGCCAAAGCGGCTGATGCCCCAGAAAAGCCAACTGTAATAGCTGATATGAAACTGGGTTCGGTATGGTATGTACCAGGTGGTCAGAGCACCCAAGGCAGGTTGTGGGCGGATGCCAATGCAGCCTATCCTTATGCTGACGATACACACAGCGGTTCGTTAGCGTTGTCGTTCGAGGCGGTATTTGATAAGGCTGGTGAATCCGACATCTGGGTGATACGTTACAACCAGCCAACGCCGTTGACCTATCGACAATTGGCAGCCGACTATCACGGCAATGCTGAGATGAAGGCTTATAAGCAGCGCAATGTTTATGGTTGCAATACCGCCTATACACCGTTTTATGAAGAAACACCTTTCCATCCTGATAGGTTATTGAGTGACTTTATACAGATTTGTCATCCCGAGATTGACTTGGGTGGGTTGAAGTATTACGAGCGACTGAGTGAATAAAGGAGTAAGATATGGCATTGGCCTCTCGGCGGTCATCATGCTGCTGTTCGTTGCCAATTTGCTGGTAGGGTCGGTATCCATACCAGTAAGCGACGTAGTGCGCATACTCTTAGGCGACGAACCTGAGAAAGCCAGTTGGCGATTCATCATCTGGCAGAGTCGTTTGCCGCAGGCCTTGACTGCATTGCTCTGCGGAGGTTCGTTGGCGGTATGTGGTTTGATGCTGCAAACAGCCTTGAAGAATCCATTGGCAGGCCCCTCTATTTTGGGAATTGATGCTGGTGCCAGTTTGGGTGTCGCTTTGGTGATGCTGGCATTTGGTGGCAGTATCACAACAGCATCGTTTTCCATTTCAGGCTTCCTATCCGTGTTGGTAGGTGCCTTTATTGGTGCCATGCTGATTATGGCACTGATTCTGTTTTTCTCGACTATGATACGTAGCAGTGTAATGCTGCTCATTACAGGAATCATGGTGGGTTATATTGCCTCGTCAGCCATCTCTTTGTTGAATTTCTTCGCTACCGAAGAGGGGGTGCAGTCGTATTTGATATGGGGTTTGGGTAATTTTGGCGGTGTGTCGATGCGTCAGATGCCGTTGTTTGCCGTGGTGGTACTGATAGGTTTGTTCCTGTCGGTGTTGCTTATCAAACCGTTGAATGCCTTGCTACTGGGCGAACGTTATGCCGAGAATCTGGGTGTGAACACCTGGCGAGTAAGGAACTACTTATTGGTTATCACTGGTTTGCTTACTGCCATTACTACCGCTTTCTGTGGTCCTATTGCTTTTATCGGTTTGGCAGTGCCTCATGTGGCACGTCTTATCTTGGGTACCGAGAATCATAATTCATTGTTACCTATTACCATTCTTACAGGCAGTGCTGTTGCCTTGTTGTGTAACCTGATTTGCGTGTTGCCAGGCGAGAATGGCATTATTCCGTTGAATGCGGTAACCCCCGTCATAGGTGCTCCGGTGATTATCTATGTCATTATGCATCAGAGGGGAAGTCATCAGATGAATTAAAAAAATGAGGGGAACATCACAAGATGCTCCCCTCATTATCTTTTAATATCAAATAATTACTTATTCAAAGCATCTGCATCTGCCATCGACTTTTTCAAGTCTTCGTCAGTTACACGGTAGTTCTGCAAATTACCTGCAATGAACTGGTCGTAAGCAGCCATGTCGATAAGACCATGACCAGAGAGATTGAACAGGATAACCTTCTCCTCGCCAGTCTCGATGCACTTCTTAGCCTCACGGATGGTAGCTGCAATAGCGTGGCTTGACTCTGGAGCAGGGATGATGCCTTCTGCACGAGCGAACAGCGTACCTGCCTCGAAAGTCTCGAGCTGTGGGATGTCAACAGCTTCCATCAAACCATCTTTCAGTAACTGAGAGATAATCACACCAGCGCCATGGTAGCGCAAACCACCTGCATGGATGTTGGCAGGACGGAAATTATGACCCAAGGTGAACATTGGCAACAATGGCGTCAAGCCAGACTCATCACCAAAGTCGTATTCAAATTTACCACGTGTCAGCTTGGGACATGAGTCAGGCTCAGCTGCGATATAGCGGGTCTTCTTACCTTCCAGAATGGTGTGACGCATAAATGGGAAGCTAATGCCGCTGAAGTTTGAACCACCACCGAAGCAACCAATTACCAGGTCAGGGTATTCACCTGCCATTGCCATCTGCTTCTCGGCCTCCAAACCAATGATAGTCTGGTGCAAACCTACGTGGTTGAGCACAGACCCCAAGGTATATTTACAGTTAGGTGTCATCATGGCCAACTCGATAGCCTCTGAAATAGCAGTACCTAATGAACCCTGATGGAAAGGGTCGCGTGTCAGGATGTCCTTACCGGCACGAGTTGACATAGAAGGTGAAGGAGTTACCTGTGCACCGAAAGTCTGCATAATACTGCGACGGTAAGGCTTCTGCTCGTAGCTAATCTTTACCTGATAAACGGCAGCCTCCAAGCCAAACAAACGAGCTGCATACGAAAGGGCGGCACCCCACTGACCAGCACCTGTTTCGGTGGTGATGTTGGTAGTGCCTTCCATTTTAGCATAGTATGCCTGTGGCAGTGCTGAGTTCAGTTTGTGAGAACCCATAGGGCTCACGCTCTCGTTCTTGAAATATATATGTGCAGGTGTACCAAGTGCCTTCTCCAGTCCGTAGGCACGAACCAGCGGTGTACTGCGGTAATACTTGTACATGTCGCGTACTTCTTCTGGAATCTCAATCCACTGATCCGTCTGGTTCATTTCCTGACGGCAGCACTCTTCAGGGAAGATGGGATAGAGGTCTTCTGCCTTCAAGGCTTGCTTGGTAGCAGGATGGATAGGAGGCAGGGGCTTGTTTTTCATGTCTGCCTGAATGTTGTACCAGTAATGTGGTATTTCCTCTTCTGGGAGGATAAATCTTTTTGTCTTGTTACTCATTGTATGTTATTATTTAGCGTTAAACAGCTGCAAATGTAATCAATATTTTTAAGTTTGACGCTTTTTGCTCAGTTTTTTTGCTTATAATAATACTTTTGTTTAAGTTTGCTTATTGATAGCGTAAGAACGAATCATGAAATTATCTGACAATAAATATTTGCTTTACCGCCACCGCTGGATATATCCCTATATTAATTTTTTGTTGGGAGCCATACGTTTACTGGCGGCAGCATGTGCCTTGCTACTCATTGTGGCAGTGGTATACGAGCATGGTTTTGTGATTTCACAGGAAGACGTGTTGATGTTGGACAAGGTGTATCACGGCATCTGGGTAGTATTTTTGGTAGATATTATCTCACATCTGTTGTTCCGCTTCGGAAATGCCCGTCAGCAGTTAAACGCCATGTCGTGGATATTGATAGTGCTTTACCTGATGACGCTGGTACCTGTAATATTCCACCAGCCCGAAGAAGGTCCCGTCAGGGAGTTTTGGATACTGATGGGTAGCCGTGGCTATCGCGTGATTATTAGCATGATAATGGCATTGGTTTCATTGTCGCGAGGCTTTACATATATGTTGGGACGCAGGGTCAACCCCTCGCTCATGCTGGCCTTGAGCTTTCTGTTTATCATCCTCATTGGTGCAGGTCTGTTATTACTGCCCCGATGCACCTATCACGGCATATCATGGGAGGATGCCCTGTTTCTTTCCACCAGTGCTGTGTGTGTCACGGGCATGAGTCCCATCGACATTACCCAGACCTTCACCGAACCAGGTATGATAGTGTTGATGCTACTGTTTCAGATTGGAGGTTTGGGTGTGATGACCTTCACCAGCTTCTTTGCTCTGTTTTTCATGGGAAACACCAGCATCTACAGTCGCATGATGGTGCGTGACATTATGAGTAGCAACTCGCTCAACTCATTACTATCCCTATTATTGAATATCCTGAGCTTTACAATCATTATCGAGGCAGTGGGTGCCTTTATGGTTTGGACCGACATTCATGGCACTTTGGGATATGAGTTGGTGGATGAGATTAAGTTTTCGGTGTTTCATGCCATATCGGCATTTTGCAATGCAGGTTTCAGTACCTTGCCCAAGGGCTTAGCCGACCCGTTGGTGTTTGATAACCACGCACCGTTCTATCTCTATATTTCAGTGCTAATTATCTTGGGAGGTATCGGTTTCCCTATACTGGTCAATTTCAAAAACACCTTGACTTTACAGTTACACAACTTGTGGACGCTGGTGCGCCATCATCATTGGGAAGGGCGTAAGGTATATCATAACTACAGTTTGAACACCCGCATTGTGCTCATCATGACGGTGATACTGCTTGTGGTGCCTACCATCTGCTTTGGTGTTTTGGAGTGGGATGGGGCCTTCCGGGGTCTTTCCACTAGCGACAAGCTCACCCATGCTTTCTTTATGGCTGTTTGTCCGCGTTCTGCAGGCTTCGCTTCTGTTGATCCCCTGTCGTGGAGCACCTCGTCGATGATTATTTTTGCGGTGCTGATGTGGATAGGTGGAGGTGCACAATCTACGGCTGGTGGTATCAAGGTCAACACCTTTGCTGTGATGCTGCTCAATCTGAAGTCGATGTTGCGAGGAAACGAGCGAGTAGAGATATTTCACCGTGAGTTGTCCCATAGCTCCATCCGCCGTTCTAATACAGCAGTGCTGTTATCCATAGCAGCCTTGGGCTTGTCGATATTCATCATGAACTTGTTAGAGCCGGAGATCCCATTGCGTTCAGTGTTCTTTGAGTGTTTAGGTGCTCTGTCCACCGATGGTGTAAGTTTGAGTGCCACCTCGATGCTGCACACCGAGGGTAAGCTCTTTATGATACCCCTGATGTTTATCGGTCGTTTGGGCATGCTAACCATCATGATGGGTTTGGTGAAACAGAAGAAGGAAGTGAACTATCGCTATCCGACTGGAGAGATAATTATTAATTAACTACATATGAAATACATTGTAATTGGTTTAGGAGACTATGGTTTTGCGCTGGCTGATGAGTTGGCCACTGTTGGTCATGAAGTGATTGGTGTAGATAATAAACCAGCACATATAGAGCCCTTGAAAGACAAGTTGGCAGCAGCCTTTGTGATGGATGCTACCGATGAACAAGCGTTAGCTGCATTGCCCTTGCGCAATGTGGATGCCGTGATTGTGGCCATAGGTGAGAATTTTGGCGTTTCCGTTCGAGTTACGGCCTTGCTGAAGCATCTGAAGGTAGAACATATCTTTGCTCGTGCCAATGACGTTTTGCATCGCTCTGTAATGCAGGCATTTAATATTGAGAAGATATTGTCGCCTGAGGCAGATGCTGCCCATGATTTGGTTGAAATCATCGAGTATGGCTACGATATCGAGACTTTCCATTTAGACAAGGAACATGCGGTGGTAAAGTTCAGTATACCTGCCAAGCTGGTAGGTTATTCGGTGCCACAGCTTCGTCTTTCCGAGGAGTTTGGACTGAAGCTCATAGCCACTATTCGAGGCAAGGTACAGAAGAATACCTTAGGCATCAACTATACCGAAAGGAATGTACTGACCGAGGTGCCTGATGACTTGGCTTTAGAGGAAGGCGACCAACTGGTAATCTTTGGTAAGTTTGCCAGTTTCCGCCGTTTCTGGAATGCCTTATAAGGGAAAAACGTAAAATTGTTGCCAAAAGATTTGCGTATCCCAAAACTTTACCCTACATTTGCACCGCATTTGAGAGCAAGTGCGGATTGGAAGTTTGGGTGAGTGGCTGAAACCAGCAGTTTGCTAAACTGCCGTACGGGTAACCGTACCGGGGGTTCGAATCCCCCAGCTTCCGCAAATGCATAATCTGGTTGAGATTTCTCAACCAGATTTTTTTTAGGTGGGATGGAAAGCTAAACTTGTTT
>Ga0265298_10007366_pt1 | contig 13384 bp, 11 predicted proteins | sample AusTroGonzalo_MG_3_FD_193486 | JGI IMG/M metagenome (GOLD analysis project Ga0265298, IMG submission 193486) | Bovine rumen microbial communities from tropical cattle in Woodstock, Queensland, Australia - Gonzalo_01 | ecosystem: Host-associated > Mammals > Digestive system > Stomach > Rumen ...
GGCGCGCACATCGCGCGCAAAACAAAAATCGCGCAAAGTTACACAAAAATTTTGATATTTGCAAAAAAAGTTGTAATTTTGCAACGAATTTTTCAAAAATACTGTAAGAAAATGGAGAATCGTAAGTTTGAAGACCGAAAAGAGCCGGAGATTGTTTACAGTCGTTCGGTCAAAGCGGGGAAGCGTATTTATTACCTCGACGTACGCAAAGCGCGCAACGAGGATTTGTATTTGTGCATCACCGAGAGTAAGAAACGTCAGGCTGGAGAAGAGGATGCGCCTTCGTTTGAGAAACACAAGTTGTTCCTCTATAAGGAAGATTTCGCCCACTTCACCGAGGGTCTGCAGGATGTGATCGGCTACGTGCAGTCGCATTTCGGTGAGATTGAGGAGCGTCAGGAATGGAAGCCGGAGGCAGCAGCGGCAGAACCCGAAGCGGCTGAATCGGCAGGTGAGCCTAAGAAAAAAGGCCTCTTCGGCCTCTTTAAATAACATCCAAAATTCCTGCGGCTATCTCCGCTTTGCTGGCCAATGGCAGCGAAGTGGTGTGGCCGTCGGCAGTGAAGATGGTGACGCAGTTGGTGTCGGTGGCAAAACCTGCACCGGCCTGACGCAACGAATTGAGGACGATGGCATCCAGATGTTTGGATTCCAGTTTGCGTAACGCATTCTGCTCCTCGTTGTTGGTCTCCAGCGCAAAACCGATCAGTTGTTGGTCAGCACGTTTGTTCTCGCCCAGCGCACGGGCTATGTCCGGTGTCGTATGGAGTGTCAGAAGCAGTTCGGTTTGTCCGGGCTGCTTTTTGATTTTCTCCGCGGCGGCAGTCGCGGGTGCGAAATCCGCAACAGCGGCACATAGGATAGCCATGTCGTGTTGCGGCCATTCGCGCACGCAGGTCTCGTACATCTCTTGTGCTGAGAGTGCGTCAATGCGGCGTATGTTGCCCATGGGATCCACCGTTTGCTGCGTCACGGCAGCGGCCACAAGCGTCACTTCCGCTCCGCGACGGGCACATTCCTGCGCCAGAGCAAAACCCATCTTGCCGGTGGAGTAGTTGCTGATATAGCGCACGACGTCTATCTTCTCCTGCGTGCCACCCGCGGTGATGAGCACTCGCTTGCCGCTCATCGTCTTGGGTGTCAGGGCGGCTTCTACGGCTTCCTGCAGCGCCTCTGTCTCCGGCATTCGGCCTTTGCCCACCACGCCGCAGGCCAGTTCACCTTCGGCGGGTTCCAGCACCGTAACGCCCTTCCAAGTACGCAGTTCGCGGATAGCTTTCTGCGTAGCCGGACACTCCCACATCTTGTCGTTCATCGCGGGTGCGATAACGATAGGCTTGCGTGCGGCGCACGAGCAGAAAGTGGTGGTCAGTGCGTCGTCGGCTATACCGGCAGCGAACTTGCCCAGCACGTTGGCGGTAGCGGGTGCCACCAGCATCATGTCGCACCAGTCGGGTAGGGAAATATGCTCTGTCGAGTGCTCGTTGATGGCGGCAAATACATCCGAATAAACCTTGCTACCCGACAGGGTTTGCAAGGTTAGTTCGGTGACGAATTGCAAGGCATTTTGGGTCGTTGCAACCCGCACTTCCGCACCGGCTTTCTTGAGTGAACGAATCAGTTCGGGTATCTTGTACGCCGCAATTCCTCCGCTCAAACCGATTAAGATGTGTTTATTTGAGCACTTCATCGCGGTTACCGCTACGGTAAACCAGTTCGCCGTCGATAAACTCCTGCGTAGCCATCAGTGTGGCCTTCGGCAGACGCTCGTACTGGCGGCTGATCTCGATTTGCTCTTTGTTCTCAAAGGTCTCGTCCAGGTTGTCCTGCGGGATAGAGAAATCCTGCAGCTTGGCATCGAGCTCCTTCTTCATACCGCTGCTGATCTGGTTCGCGCGCTTGGCGATGATAGCTACGGTCTCATAGACGTTGCCTACCGGCTCGGTCAGTTGGTTGATGTCACGTGTCACCGTGTTCTTCGGTGCTTTGGATTCTTTGTAATTCATATCGTTTCAGTCTTTCGTTATTTTCCTAATTTGCACGAGCATTCGGTCGGCCTCACGGCGGTGCTTCGACTCGGGATACTCGGTGACGAAATTGTAGTACTCGTCTTGTGTGTCGCGGGCGCGCTCCAGTTTGAGGTTCTCAAACGAATTGACCATCTGCTGGTATTTGGCCTGCAGGATGAGCCAACTGAAATCCTCCTGGTATTTGTTGCTCGGGAAGTTCTTCAGCGCATTCTTGCAAACGATTTCGCAGCTCAGGTAGTTGTTGCCCAGATACGAACCGAGGTTGTAGTATAGTTTGGCATTGTATAGTTCCTTTTGTGCCAGCTTGTCGTACATCTCGCTCATCTCCCGGTATGCCTGTTCGGCGTATGGGCTCTCGGGGTATAGCTCCACAAAGCGCTCCAGCGAACTGATAGCCTTGCGGGTGATTTCCTGATCCAGACGCGGGTCAGGACTGTCCAAGTACTGGCAGTGACCCACTTGGAAATACGCCTCGGTAGCATACTTGCCCTTCGGATAATTGCGGATGTAGGCGGTGTAGTATTCGGTGGCGGAAGAGTAGTCTTTCTGCCCCATATAACTGCGTGCCAGATAGGCCAGTACATCCTCCGAACGCTCCGTGCCCTTGTAGTAGGAACTCACGTCGTCCAGCAGGGTCTGTGCCTTGACGTACTGCTTCTGGTCGAAATAGCTCAGAGCCGCCTGGTATTTCTCCTCGGGATCACGCGATTTCAACAGACGCTGGTAGTCTCCACAACTTGTGAAAACCATCATCAGCAGCAATATGTACAATACCTTTCTTTTCATTTTTTCAAGGGTGCCGAACGCGATTTAGCCTGCAAAAGTACTACAAAAATTGCATATATGCAAATTTTTCTTTATTTTGTTAGCAAATCAGCCCAATTTTGAGAGGTTATGACCACTAAACTGTCATTTTTTTCTACAATGAGGTAGCAAGCGGCATCACCGGCACGGGCAATCATATCCAGTGCATCGTCGGCTCCGAGTACCATACAGGCAGTGGCCAACGCATCGGCACGCATACAGGTGTTGCTGACCACGGTGGCGCTGAGCAGCGAGTGCTGCACGGGATAGCCTGTGCGAGGGTCGATGGTGTGGCTGCGTTTCTGCTCGCCGTCATAGTAGAAATTGCGGTAGTTGCCGCTGGTGGCCATGCATATGTCCTGCACAGCGAGTATCTCCTGCAGGTCGTTCTGCGTGCCGCTGACATCATCCTGCGGACGAGTGATGCCGATGTGCCACGATTGCTCTTTGCTGTTATGTCCTTTGGCCACGATCTCACCGCCTATCTCCACCAGGTAGTTCTCACATCCCTGACGGTCGAGTAGGGCGGCAATCATGTCGCAGGACTGGCCTTTGGCTACGGCGCCGGCGTCCAACATCATCCTCGGGTCGGCTTTCACGACGCGGTGGTCGATTAGTTGGACTTTGTCAAAGCCTATGAATTCACGCAATGAGTCTATATCTGTTTGAATCCTTTCACCTTTCACCTTTAACCTTTCACCTTTATTCCCGAATCCCCAGAGATTGACCAGCGGCGCTACAGTGATGTCAAACGCACCACCGGAGAGCCGGTACACACGCTCCGCCTCCGCCCACATGGCTTCAAAAGCCGCGTTGGTCAGCGTATCCCGATTTTGGTTGACCGCTGAAATAACGGAGTGCGGGTTGAACATGCTCAGGCTGTTGTCAAAGGCCGTGAAGGCCGCCTGGATGCTGTCCGCCAGATCATCGGCGGCTTCATACTGGATGGTGTAATACGTACCGAATACCTTGCCCTCGTTTCTATGAAACGAAGGTTCGGCTTTGCGGTCTTCCACTCCCCAAATGAGCAACGCGGCTGCGCCTAAGGCCAGCAATGCACTGATCGTATGTCGTCTATTCGCCTGTATCACCTCTAACCTCTAACCTTTAACCTTTAACCTCTCACCTTTATCAGAACCAAACGCCTACGCCGATGCAGCCGTTCAGTTTCTGCGCAGTGCCCAGTTTGTAGTCACCGGCAGCGTTGACGTAGCAATTCGTCTTGTTGATACCATAGGTGTTGAGGCTGCCGAGGCCGTAGAGTTCCAGTTCGCATACGTCACCCAGCTCCCAGGTCTTGCCAAAACGCACCTGGAGGTTGTTGACGGCAAAAGTACCCTCGTAGTCGGTATACATACTCTTCCACGGCGTCATACCGATTTGCACGCCCAGCGTCATGTCGAACGGCAGTTCCAGGTCGTAGCCGATCTCGATATAGCTCGACCATGCGCGATGAGCTACATCCGAAGCATCGTACCAGCAGTCGTTACCGGCAATCATGGTGTACCAGTTGAAGTAGAGACCCAGATTCAGCATTTGGCCGAAATGATAGCCTGCCATGATTTCCGTTTGGCTACCGCCATCGTCCTCCAGTTTGGAGAAGAACGGAGTACCGCCGAAATAGTAATAATGGGTAGCACCCAGCGTCAAGCCCCACAGTTGCAGGCTGGCCGTCAGGTCCACCTCCGGCACGAAATACGTGTTCGGGTTGTTGCCCTCTGCGTCCGGATTCGGCAGTCCCTTCTGGAACTTCCAGTCGCTGGCACCTATCGAGCCCCATGCACCGATACGGAACTGGATTTTCTCGTCCAGTGCATTGAAACCGATGTTGGCCGTCGGCTGAAAACTCAAACCGCCGTTGTACTGGCCACGCCAAACGAATGCGCTAACTACCTCGGCTCCTGCCTCGTAGGCAAAGCCGTCGTCTGCTTTGGCAGACATTACCACCGCCATTACGGCGATAAAAAGAGTAAAGATTTTTTTCATTTTTAAACTAATACCTTTTATTGTTTGTTATATAAATTTTCTTTAACCTCTAACCTTTCACCTTAAATAAACCCCGAACGCCAGGTTGGTGTTGATGCTTTGGTTCCACGGATCATATGGGTGCCACCGGAAGGACGAATGGTCATCCGCCAATGCAGATGGGTTCAGGAGCAGTGTACCCTGCAGCATGAGTCCGCAACGGTGGCCCATATCCCAGTCCTTGCGCAGCCTAAGTTCCAGCACCGGCACTGCAAAATCGCGTTTGAAACGCGTGAAACGGCTTTTCCAGGGGGTGAGACCAACTCCGCCATACAAGCTGATGTCGTAGGGGAAATGGTGGGTGTAGCTGATTTCCAGATAGCTGGACCATGCGCGTATAGTGTCTCCGGTCGCGGGATTGAGGTAGCCGTCCGCACCGCCCACACGCGTTGCCCAAAGGATACTCAGCGGCAGTTTGCTGCTGACGGTATAGCGTGCACGCAGCTCGATCGAGTTGCCGCCTGACGGATAGTTGGTGAGGTCGAAGAACCGGCGGTCGAAATTGTGCACGTAGAGCATACTGATGTCCAAGCCCCACCGTGCAAAACCAATGATGAAATCCACCTCGGGTTGAAACGTTTTGAATTCCCATGTTTCGACGCCGATGTTCCACCACATGACACCGTACAGTCCTCCGTAGCCCACACTGGCTTCACCCTGGATGTTCGGACCGCCGCAGTAACGTCCTCGGTAGAGGTAGGCGGTCTGTATCTTCGCCTCGGCACCATAGGTGAATCCGATGTGCTTATGATAATCGTCCAGCCACGGGTTCTGCTGTTTGACGGCTGCGGTGGAGTCGTTGGCCTCTCCCGCGTACGCGGGCGTGCAGAGTAAAAAAGTCATTGCTCCGACGCAAAACGCCAGAGCAATTACCCGTTTGAAAAATCGTTCAACTTTCAATTTTCAATTTTCAACTTAGAGTGCATTCTGAACCTCCCACGCTTTGCGCAGAGCTACTTCCAGAATACGAGTGTTGCTGAATACGACAATACCGCCATCGGGGCCCGGTTCGATATGATAATCGGCTGTTCCCTCACCGTTGAAATACGCTCTTACTTCATCTCCCGACATTTCCAATTCGGCTGCAATAGCATCCATACTACCGTGAGGAAGGCTGTCTTTTACGCTACGAAGGCGATTAAATGTGGTACGCACCATAATGATACAATGTTTTTTATAGTTTATAAATGTGAATTATCTTTAAAATTTGTGCAAAGGTACTGCTTTTTTTTAATATGACCAAATATTTTGTCTATTTTTGTGCATTTTTTAGTCCTTTTGCGCTAAATGTCCCGTGGCTGCCTTTGCGGACAATGAAGGTGCATTGGCCGGCAAAAGCGTGCATTCTGGGCTCCACAAAGCTGTCCAGACAAGCGGCATCGCCGTTGGCTGCGGCAATGAATCCGTCGCCCTCGTAGGCGATCAGGTCGTTGGCTTTCGGGCACAAGTTGCCGTCCTTGTCCACGACGCGCACGGTCATATAGCAGAGCTCTTCGGGATTCTCATCCTTGTTGGCCCAAACCGCCTCCAGATGATCCGGTTCGCCGGCCGTACGTATGGTCTCGCGGGCTGTCTCTTTACCGTTGGCGTCGTAGGCTACCACCGTGATCTCACCGGCCTCATAGGCTACGTCATGCCACATCAGACGGTAGCGCGGCAGCAGTTCCGGCCGCGGCGCACTGCCCCATACCGGCACTTCAAATTCAGCTACTTGGGGCATTCGACTCACGCCTTCGATCTGCTCACCCTTAGCGAGGCGTTCGGTCTCTTCGGGCGTAGCAAAACGCAACTTGCCGTAGCTCTTGCCGTTTACGAAAAGTTCTGCCGAGGGGTAGGTGGTGTAGCAGAATACGGGCACCGTGTCGCCGTCCTGCCAGTTCCAGTGCGGCAGTACGTGCAGCGTCGGCTGCTGCTTGTTCCATTGGCTGCGGTAGAGCCAGAAGCGATCCTTAGGCAGCGAAGCCAGGTCGATGATGCCGAAATAGCTGCTGTGGCTCGGCCAAGCGTCCGTATCGTAGGGCGAAGGCTCACCCAGGTAGTCAAATCCCGTCCAAACGAACTGTCCCAGCGTCCACGGGTAATCGTCCTGCAGCTGGAAATCCTGTTCGGGCAGTCCCGACCACGGGCAGTATTCCACGTCATAGCCGCTGGATTGATTATCATCGTACATGGCGAAATCCTTCAGCATGGCGGGCGTTTTATATATGCCTCGGCTGGAAACGGTAGATGCGGTCTCCGAACCAAGGATTATCTTCTGCGGCAGATGCTCGTAGCCCTCTTCGTAACGCCCCGTGCGGTAGTTAAAACCGGGCAGCTCGACCGCTGCGCCGAATCCGTTGTGGATGACGTACATCGCCTGATCCATACCGTTCGTCACGGGTCGGGTAGGGTCAAGTTGGTGGAAGAGTTCTTGCAACTTGGTCACTATCTCTATGCCGTCCGGCAGCACTTGGTTCCACACTTCGTTGCCGCTTGACCAGAGCATGACGCAAGCGTTGTTGCGGTAGTGCTTCACCATGTTGGTGATGTCCCACCGCCACCATTCGTTGAAATCCTTGCTGTAGTCGTTCTCCGTTTTGCCCCAGTTCCACACGTCGAAGGGCTCCACCATCATCATCATACCCATCTCGTCGCACAGTTCCACCAGTTCCGGCGCTGGCATGTTATGGCTGGTGCGGATAGCGTCGCAGCCCATTTCCTTGAGCAAGGCTATCTGGTGACGCAATGCATCCTTGTGAACGGCTGCACCCAGCGGACCGAGGTCATGGTGGTTGCAAACGCCCTTGAATTTGCGCGTCACGCCGTTCAATTGGAATCCATGTTCCGGGGTATAACTGATCGTGCGGAAACCAAAGCGGGTATTGACTTCGTCAATGACGGCTGTTGGCTGTTGGCTATTAGCTGTTGGCTTCATGACCCGCGTGCGCGCCATGTACAGATTCGGTGTCTCTGGGCTCCACAGTTTCGGCGCATTTACCACCGCAGAGCCTTCCTGCCCATCGATGGTGGCAACGACCTTACCTTTATAAAGTATATCGGTCTGAATGCGGAGTCCTTCATTCGTTAACTCGTTCATTCGTTCACTCGTTATCTCGTCCACGCCGTTCTGCAGTTCCACGGCTATCTCCACCGTGGCTTGCTCGGCATTGATTTCCGGCGTACGAACCAGCACACCGAAGGTGGGCACATGAATCGGATGGGTACTAATGAGGTGCACGTTGCGGTACAGACCTGCTCCCGGATACCAACGGCTCTGCTGGGGTTTGTTCTCCAGAAATACGTCTATATCCACTGTGTCGCTCGTCAGCAGTTGTGGCAGCAGGTAGCAATCGAAAGTGTTGTAGCCGTACGGCCAGTACACCATCTCTTCGCCGTTGACATAGACATCGGCGTGCGACATGGCTCCATCGAACACCAGCGTGTGGAATCGGCTGCGGTCCACCACTACTTGCGTGTGGTAATGACCCTTGCCCATCCACGGCAGACCACCGCTGCGGCCTGTTTTCCAAGTCGGCTCTTTTTCGCCGTTCTGCACCACAATGACCTCTTGTATGTCGTTCTTGCGGTCAAACGGACCGCTGATGGCCCAGTCGTGCGGAACCGTCACGTTCTGCCACGTGGGGTTCTCCGTCGTGTCCTGTGTGAACTGCCACTCGCGCAGCAATGTGTCCGTGCGCGGCGACTGCTCCTTCTTGGCGCATCCAATTAAGGCCATGCCAACTATCAAGAACAAATAGAAAAATCTTCCCCTCATTCTTAATTCTTAATTTTTAATTCTTAAACAAACCGATACTCGGTTATCTCGTCCAGTTTCTCGCCCGGACGCAGCACAATATTCGGGAAATCGGCATGGTGGATGCTGTCCGGCCACTGCTGTGCTTCCAGACAAACGGCGTGCTGTATGTCGTACATCGTGCCGCTCTTGCCCACGTGTTGCTCGATATAATTGCCCGTATAGACCTGCAAACCCTTCATTGTCGTCCAGCACTCCATCGTGCGTCCGTCGGCTTGCACGGTGGCAGCGTGGCGCAACTCTTTGGATGCATCGCCGTCGCAGAGGCACCAGTTGTTGTCAATGCCGCGACCCGGGTCTTTGGCAAAGAAGGGTTCGTGCATTCGGTCGCCTATCCGAACGGGTTGACGGAAGTCCATCGGCGTGCCCTCTACCGGCAGAATTTCGCCCGTAGGAACAGCCGTGTCGTCGAAGGGGGTGTACTTGTCCGCAAACACCTGCAGCACGTGCTCATCCACACAGCCGCTGCTTTCGCCGGCCAGGTTGAAATACGCGTGGTTGGTCATCGCCACCAGCGTCGGTGCATCGGTCTTGGCCTCATAGTGAATCACGAGCCGGTTGTCCTTCGTAGCCGTATAGGTAACCCATACATCCACGTTGCCGGGATAACCTTCCTCGCCGTCCTTGGCGCGGTAGTGCAACTTGACCTCGTATAGGCTCTGCTCCACTACTTCCCAAATCTTCGCGTTGAAACCCTCGATACCGCCGTGCAGACTGTTCGGCCCGTTGTTGATAGGCAGATGGTAGGTCTTGCCGTCCAACTCAAACACGCCTCCGCCGATGCGGTTCGCCACGCGCCCGCAGATGGCGTTGAAATAGGTTTCTTGCGTACGCCATTCCTCGGCGGTACGGAAACCCAGCACGATGTCCTTCACCTCACCTTTGCGGTTGGCTACATGCAGCTCAGCTATCTTGGCTCCCAGATTGCAAATCTTCGCCTTCAGCCCGCCACTGCTCTTGATGGTATAAAATTGTATCGCTTTCACGAGAAATAAATTCTTAATTCTTAATTTTTAATTACTCAAGTCTCATCACGCCGTCGCCGATTTCAGCTACGTAGAAATCCGCCTTGAGGCCGGTTTTCTTCTCATACTCAGCGCCGACGAAGCCTTTGAACGTATCGATGGCTTCGTCCTTGACCAGGCTGACGGTACAACCGCCGAATCCGCCTCCGGTCATACGGCTACCCAGCACGCCTTCTACCTGCCAAGCGGCCTCGGCCAATGCATCCAGTTCGGGACCTGTTACCTCGTAGTCATCGCGCAGCGAGACATGGCTTGCGGTCATCAGTTCGCCGAAATAAGCGATCTCGCCCTTCTTGAGTGCCTCTACGGCTGCGGCTGTACGAGCCACCTCGCCCACCACGTGACGTGCACGCTTCTTGGCAATCGGATCGCTGATGGCACCCTCGACTTCTTTCCAGTCGTCCTCGGTCAGTTCGGCCAGGAACTTAATCGGTTTCACCTTGCTGATCTGCTCTACGGCCGTCTTGCATTGGTTAACGCGGTCGTTGTATGCACCGCTGTCCAGATGGTGCGGGCTGTGGGTGTTGGTGATAACCACTTTGATGCCGTTCAGCTTCACCGGCACATGCTCAAACTCCAGCGTGTCGCAGTTCAGGTAAATGGCGTGGTCCTTCTTGCCTTGCGCACTGGCAAACTGGTCCATGATACCGCACATAACACCTGCGTATTCATGCTCGCAAGCCTGACCGATCAATGCCAACTCCGTCCGATATTTCTTGTCGTCGGCATCCTTCCAGCCCATTTCCTCGGTGAACGCACGAGCCGTTACCACTTCCATGGCTGCACTACTGCTCAGACCTGCACCGGCGGGCACATTGCCATAGTAGAGAATATCGTATCCGCTCTCCAGTTTGGCTTCCGGGTGGCGGCGGGCGATGATCTCAATACAACCTAGCGCGTAGTTGCACCATGCGCGATCGGGCTGAGGCTTGATGGCATCGATGGCTATCTCATACACCTCAGGCATATTCAGCGAACGGAAACGCAGCACTTGGTCAGCATTCTTGGCCAGCAGCAGCCACGCACCGAAACTCAATGCACATGGGAATACGCACCCACCGTTGTAGTCGGTGTGCTCACCGATCAGGTTAACTCGCCCGGGAGCGAAATACATTTTCTCTGCCTTGCGGCCATAGGCTTGCTCAAAAGCGGCCTTCATTTCTTGTGTAGTCATAGGAAATATAGTGTTTTTATGTTTGTATTCGATTCGTCCGATGGGCTCAGCCCATATTTTGCGCTGCAAAGGTACAAATAATTTTTTACATATGCAAATTTTCCTGCTTTTTTCTTCTTTCTTTCGACTTTTATCTAAATTTATTTGCATAAATGAAAAAAATGTAGTATCTTTGCAGGCAGTTTTGAACTTAACCAACTAAATCAATAGATTTATGAAACATTTTACTCCTTTTTTGAGCGCGGCGTTGGTAACGTTGTGGCTCGTGCCGCAAAATATGTTTGCGGATGATTGCACCTTTATTCCTGATTTGTTCCCAGGCCAGGAATCTACCCGTACAGCAACGGTGGTTAGTGCTACGGTGCATGTAGGCGAATGGGGACCGCAGAGCGGATATGACAACTCCCATCTTATCAACCCGTTGGCATCTTCCAACGAGGATGTCGTGAAGGTGTATTCCGATGGTGGCTACAATGCTGCAGTGTATTTTGCAGCGGTTGGTACGGCTGATGTAACCTATACCGAAACAATTCAACGCTCATCCTGCACGGGCGTAGAGCAAACGATTCACTACACCGTTCAAAAAGGTACGCCTACCTTATACTTCGCAGGCCAGGACGGTATGCCGACTACCGAATATACCGCAGCCTGGAGCCAAAGCAGCGGTGGAGATGCTGCAGGAGGCGGTAGCGCAACCGGTGGTGGCGCTGATGGCGGTGGTGAAGGCGGCGGAAGCTATGTATGGACGCCATCTTGTGTTGCACGTTATATGACCCTCTACGATACCGGAAGAGGCTATCGTTTTGTAAACACAACTATTACCGCAACGGATATATCATTTCACTCTTCGAATCCTGCTGTTGCGAGCATCAATGCGAATGGTCAAACGACCGTCAACGGTTTGGGTTCCACTGTCATCACCGCTCATTGGAACGGTAACGACAACTGGGAAGCCGCAGATGCCCAATACACGCTCAACGTAAAGAAAGCAGCAAACATCTATTTCAGCCCGAGCTTGATTAACGACACCATTGACAATGTGCGTAAATTGGAGCCCGTTTGTCCGACAGGTGTAACTATCAACCGTTGGAGTTCTACCAATACGAACATCGCTTCGGTGGATGCTGTGGGTAACGTGACGATGAAGAAAACGGGCACAGTCATGATTTACGCGTATTTCGACGGTAACGATGAGTATGCATCGGCTATGTGCGCTTGCCAACTGACGGTAGCGAAGAAGCGTCCGCAGATTCATTTTGCGCAGGAGAGTATTAAACTGGAGCTGAACGCTACGCCGTACGAATTCCCTGAACTGATCAAACCGAATGACCTGACCAATTATTACTCGTGGCGAAGCACCAGCCCCAGCGTGGCTACCGTTGACAACTCAGGTAATATTACCATCGTAGGAGCCGGTTATACGCAGATTCAATTCCTCTACGACCAAGGAGAAACGAAGCATGATCCCAAATATCTGCCGGACATTGCCCGTTTGAACCTGACCGTCACGACCAGCGGTCTCTATGTAGGTGGCAATTATGTGATGAGCGCAAATCCGGATATATTCGGTGACGGCTCTGTGGTATATTCCGAAGATAACGGCGAGACCAACCTGACGCTCACCAACCTCAACTACAATGCCGGTGGTGGAACATTCATACAGACGACCAAAAGCATGAATTTGAATATTTATGTCGTAGGTAACTGCAAAATTACGAATGCCGCCAAGGCCATTGAGACCACCGGCCCGCTGTATATCTGGTGCCAGAACAAGAAAGATTCGATCCAAATCAACGCTACCCATACGGCTATCGAAGCCGGAGGAATGAAGGTGATCGACTGCTACCTGTTCGCTACCGGCGGACAATACGGCATCTATACCAACACGTTTGCCGTTTGGGCAGGAGGATATATCTTCGCCGAAGGAAACACGGAGGCCATCCGCACGTATAGTTTCCAGAGAGGTATGGCCGATATGGGCGGTATTGAAGTGCTGACCAAGGGTGTTACTTACGTAGAGGGCACCTCCGGAGGTTTCTTTACCGATGTTCCCAACAAGGTCAAAGCTAAGAAAGTGGAAATAGGTAAAATACCTCTGCCGGTTTCGGAAAATACGGTAACCGATATCAATTTCGAGGAAGATAATCCGTACGACAACCTCGACGTAGTCTTCAGCGAATCGAAGGAAGATACGTTCAATGAGACAACGAAGGAGATCGAACTCTCCACCACTACCACCGATCAGGCCGTAACGGATGCAGTAGCGCTGTATGTTACCTGCTCCAGCGAGTGGCTCAAACTCCTGCCGGGTGTGCTCGTATTCGATGTACCGGCCGGCAAGGGCGAAGCGGAGATTGACTGTACGCTGAATCCCGGTTACCAGCTGGTTGTGAAGATAGAGGGTAAGGGCACTGTGGTATTCACTACCACCACCGATGGCAAAATCAAGATTCAGTATGATATCACCGAGCAGACGCACGTTATCGTTTATCTGCAACCCGAACCCGGCTCGGCGTCTGCACCCAAGCGCATA
>Ga0265298_10007367_pt1 | contig 13383 bp, 11 predicted proteins | sample AusTroGonzalo_MG_3_FD_193486 | JGI IMG/M metagenome (GOLD analysis project Ga0265298, IMG submission 193486) | Bovine rumen microbial communities from tropical cattle in Woodstock, Queensland, Australia - Gonzalo_01 | ecosystem: Host-associated > Mammals > Digestive system > Stomach > Rumen ...
TCCTGATGAGCGTTCGACAGGCAGGTAAGCACGCCAATGGTAGGCTGAATGATATCGTGTAGCGCCATCATCTCGCCCGGCTGACTGATACCAGCCTCGAAGACGCCCACCTCAGTCTGTTCGTTGAGCAGCCACACGGAGAGGGGCACGCCAATCTGAGAGTTATAGCTACGCGGTGAACGGACAATTTTCTGAGATGGCTGCAGAAGCTGGTAGAGCCACTCCTTGACCATCGTCTTGCCATTAGAGCCCGTGATGCCGATGACGGGACAATCAAACTCGTCGCGATGACGCTCTGCCAGTCGTTGTAAGGCTGCCAGCGTCGACGACACCTTCAGATAGTTGGCATCATCATAGCGATTGTCGGGCACCTGCTCGACAACGAATGAACGGACACCACGACGGTACAAGTCCTCGATGTAACGATGACCGTCGTTACGCTGTGAGCGCAGGGCGAAGAACAGCGTCTGTTCGGGGAAGCACAACGAACGACTGTCAGTCAACAACCATCGTACGTTGCTTTCGGCACTGCCGTAACGGCGAGCACCTATCAAGGTGGTAATTTTCTCTATTGGGTAAATCATAGCTTATTTATGGGGTTAATGGGCATTTATGGGTTCAACGGGAGTGAGGCCCATTTCATGGGCTTTCTGGAGTAGCAACTGCATCAGCGGCTCACGCTCGTTCTCCACCTTATTATCAAGCACGGCATCCTTCAGCGTCTGCTTCAGTGTGCCCACCTCACGACTGGGCTTCAGACCGAACATCTGCATAATCTCATTACCGTCGATAACAGGCTGCAGTAGGCGCTTATAGTCCTTCTCCACAAGGTCAGACAACTTCTCGCGTACCATGCGGAAGTTCTCAAGGAACATTTTCTTCTTCACCTCGTTCTTACTGGTGATGTCCGCTTCACAGAGTGTCATCAGGTCGTCAATATCGTCACCTGCATCATTCAGCAGACGGCGCACGGCCGAATCGGTGACCTCGCTGTCAGCAATGACCTGTGGCCGCATATGCAGGTCAACGAGCTTCTGCACATATTTCATCTCTGCTCCCATGGGTAACTTCAGACGACGGAAGATGACTGGTACCATCTTGGCACCAATAAAGTTATGGTTATGGAACGTCCAACCGCCCCCCGGCTCCCATCGTTTCGACTTCGTCTTACCGATGTCATGCATCAGGGCTGCCCAGCGCAAATAAAGTGAAGAGTGAATAGTGAAGAATGAAGAATCTGATGCCGCCATACCTTCTGCAGAGGGGATTCCGGAAGGAAATTCTTCACTCTTCATTCTTAATTCTTCACTCTTAACAACGTTCTCCAACACCTCGAGTGTATGGTAGAAGTTGTTTTTGTGGGCGCGTCCGTTCTTCTGCTCCACAATATCAAGGGCAGCCAACTCTGGCAGGATAATATTCAGCAAGCCAGAGCGCTGCAAGTCAACAAAGCCTTTGCTGGGGTGTGGTGACATGATAATCTTGTTCAGTTCCACCTCAATGCGCTCACCGCTGACAATCTTGATGCGGTCAGCCATACGCTCCAGTCCCTCGAACGTCTCATCCTCAATCTGGAAGTTCAGCTGCGTGGCAAAACGGATACAGCGCATCATACGCAAAGGATCGTCGCTGAACGTGATACCGGGTTCCAAGGGGGTGGCAATGATGCCATCCTCAAGGTCAGCCAAGCCATTGAAAGGATCGACGAGTTCGCCGAAACGGCTTTTGTTCAGACAGATAGCCATTGCATTGATGGTAAAGTCGCGACGGTTCTGGTCATCTTCCAGCGTTCCGTCCTCAACGATGGGCTTACGCGAGTCGTGGCTGTAGCTCTCCTTACGGGCTCCCACGAACTCCACCTCAATTTCCTCTCCTTTTCCATTAAAAAACTTCACCTGCGCCGTACCGAAGTTCTTGAACACACTGAGGTGAGCCTTGCGACCAAGCGTGTGCTTCAGTTCCTTAGCCACCTCAATGCCGCTACCAACGACGACTACGTCGATATCGTTGCTGGGACGTTCAAGAAAGATGTCGCGCACATAACCGCCCACGACATAGCACTCCACGCCCAGCCTGTCGGCCGCATCGCCTATTTGGTGGAATATTTCCTGATCTAATATCTCTGCTAATTCTTCGTCAGAATATAGTTTCATCGTTAATTTTTTCTTTTCGGCTGCAAAATTACTGCTTTTCTTTTGCATTTCCCTCGTTTTTTTCGTAATTTTGCACGCGAAATGAAATATTTTCTTGGGATTTTGCTGACCGTCATGCTGATGGCATGTGGCAGCAACACACAGAACGAGGCCGAGCAGCTGCTCAAGCAGGCCAACGAGCAGTTTGCCCAACGACAGTATGACCGTGCGCTCATCTCCATCGACTCGCTGCGCAAGGTTTATCCTGGTGCCGTCGACACTCGAAAGAAGGCACTGAGACTGCAGCAGAACATCGAACTGAAACGTTCGCAGGAGGAACTGGCGTTGGTCGACAGCATGTTGCAGGCTGTCAGCCACGACTACCGCTACCAAGAGCAGAAAGTGGAGAAGGACAAGCAAGAACTGCGCGCCACTGCCGAGGAGTTGACCATGCTGACGAAGACCCGCATGCGCCGTGACTCGCTGCAGACACGCTTTGACGTGCTTTGCGCAAAAATCCGCTACATACACAAGAAGCAGAAAGAACTCTGAAATGGATAAGTTCGAACATACCAACCAACAGTTTGAACAGGCAATGGCCGAGTGCCGTGCCCTGTTCAGCAACAAGCTGCACGACTACCGGGCCTCATGGCGTATCCTCAGGCCTACGGCACTCACCGACCAGCTCTTTATCAAGGCCAAGCGCATACGCTCCTTGGAAATCAAGAAAGAGTCGCTCGTCGGCGAAGGCATCCGTCCTGAGTTCATCGCCCTCATCAACTACGGTATTGTGGGTATTATCCAAGTAAGCAAGGGCTTCGCCGACCAAGTGGACATCTCCAACGACGAGGCCATGAAACTATACGACCAATACGCCCACGAGGCACTGGAACTCATGAAACGCAAGAACCACGACTATGACGAGGCGTGGCGCGGCATGCGAGTTAGCAGTTATACAGACCTCATCCTGACCAAAATTGAGCGTATCAAGGAAATAGAGAACCTCGGCGGCGAGACGCTCGTCTCGGAAGGCGTCGAGAGCAACTATATGGACATCGTGAACTATGCGGTGTTCGGACTGATAAAACTGTCGGAGTGAAGAAGAGCCTCGTCAACATCTGCCGCATCGTTCTGGCTGTGGTGTTCATCCTGTCGGGCTTCGTGAAAGCCGTTGACCCATTGGGCACACAATACAAAATCCAGGACTACCTTGAGGCGATGCATCTTGGCGGTATGGTTCCCGACTTTCTGACGCTGGCGGTCTCTGTAGGCCAGTCGGCGCTTGAATTTTGTCTGGGCATCTTCCTCCTCTTCGCGATTCAGCGGCGGCTGACATCGAATCTGATAGTACTGATTATGCTGGTGATGACACCACTGACGCTCTGGTTGGCTTTGGCCAATCCCATCAGCGACTGCGGATGCTTTGGCGACGCATTGGTGCTCACCAACTGGCAGACATTCTGGAAGAACGTGGTGCTGCTCGTCTGCGCCCTCATCGTGGCACACTGGCCGAAACAGATGTTCCGTTTCATCAGCGAGTCGAACCAATGGATAGTCATCAACTACTCCATTCTGTTCATTCTCGCCATATCCGCATGGAGTCTCTACGACCTGCCGCAATTCGACTTCCGACCTTACAAGGTAGGGACGAACCTGCGCGACGGATGGGAGAAGACGATGGATGGCGAAGACCTGCCATACGCCGACCTCTTCATCGAGAAGGCCGACAACGGCGAGGATATCACAGAGACGGTGCTGGCCGATACGGGCTATGTGTTCTTATTGGTATCACCCTATCTGGAGCAGGCTGACGACTCGCGACTGGACCTCATCAACGAGCTCTACGAATACAGCCACGAACACGACTACCCGTTCTACTGCCTCACCTCCAGCACGGAGAAGGCGATGGCACAGTGGCGTGACCGTACGGGTGCCGAATACCCGTTCTGTCTCACTGACGGAACACTGCTGAAGACCGTTATCCGCAGCAACCCAGGACTGGTACTGCTGCACGATGGCATCATCATCCGCAAGTGGAGCCACAACGCCCTACCCCAGATTGACGAGACGGAGGCAGCACTGCCACTCGGACAACTCGAAGTAGGACAGATGCCACAAAACAGCATCCCTGGCCGTATCCTTCAGCTACTGCTGTGGTTTGTCCTGCCACTCATGCTGCTCAGCATCGCCGACCGCACATGGATGTGGACACGCTGGTTCCGCAGACGCCATCGCCTGATGGCCCAAAGGTCCCAGCAACGCCCATTAGCCCCATCAAGCCTATTAAACCCATTTAATAATAATAACAACAAAGAAATGAGAAAGAAAATTGTAGCAGGAAACTGGAAGATGAACATGAATCTCCAGGATGGTATTGCTCTTGCAAAGGAGCTCAACGAGACACTGAAGGCCGACAAGCCCAACTGCGGTGTGGTTATCTGCACACCGTTCATTCACCTCGCTTCTATCGCACAGTTCCTCGACCAGGACATCATCGGTCTGGGTGCTGAGAACTGCGCTGACAAGGAGAAGGGCGCTTTCACTGGTGAAGTGAGCGCAGAGATGGTGAAGAGCACTGGCGCTCAGTACGTCATCCTCGGCCACTCAGAGCGTCGTGAGTACTACAAGGAGACTCCCGAGATTCTGAAGGAGAAGGTGCTGCTGGCACAGAAGAACGGTCTGAAGGTTATCTTCTGCATCGGTGAGAGCCTGGCAGAGCGCGAGGCTGGCAAGCAGAACGAGGTTGTGAAGGCCGAGCTCGAGGGTAGCGTCTTCAACCTCTCTGAGGAGGATTTCCGCAAGATCGTCATCGCCTACGAGCCCATCTGGGCCATCGGTACTGGCAAGACCGCTACCGCTGAGCAGGCTGAGGAGATTCACGCTTACATCCGTTCAATCATCGCAGAGAAGTACGGTCAGGCTGTTGCCGACGACACCACCATCCTCTATGGCGGTTCTTGCAAGGCCTCGAATGCTCCTGAGCTGTTCGCTAAGCCCGACATCGACGGTGGCCTGATTGGCGGCGCCTCACTGAAGGCTGCTGACTTCAAGGGTATTATCGACGCTTGGAAGAAGTAAGAAGTGAAACAACCCGTAATCATACTGATGATGTGTGTTGGCTGCATGACGGCAGCCAACGCACAATCATCCTTCACACAAAAGCTCCAACAGAGCAAGAGTGGTGAAGGAAAGGTTACCGTCACCCATAGCCAGAACATTGACAATCTGGTTAACGGGCAGGCCGTCCGCAAGGACAGCACCAGCACCAAGACGGTCATCACTCCCGAGGAGGCAAAAGCTCTGATAAAGGGCACTGCCACTCGCGACACGTCGTACAACCGCGACATCATCGACCCCACCCCCGTTGACACCAGCAAAAAGGTGATTCGTGGCGGTCTGAAGGTGACCGGCTGGCGCGTACAGGTCTTCGCTGGCGGCAATCAGCGTAAAGACCGTCAAAAGGCAGAGCGCATCGGCAACGAGATTAAGGCGCTCTTCCCCACCCAACCCGTTTACGTGCATTTCCACTCTCCACGATGGATTTGCCGTATGGGCAATTATAGAAACTACGAAGACGCTATCCAGATGCTGAACAGCGTCAAGAAGGCCGGCTACAATGCCGCCACCGTTATCAAGGAAAAAATTACTGTATATCATTAATGTATCCAGAGAACGAAGTATTCCGTGATGGTCTCGACCAACTGGCTGACCACTACAAAGAAGTCCTGACACTGCTGGGCGAAGACCCCGACCGCGAAGGACTGCAGAAAACCCCTATGCGCGTGGCAAAAGCCATGCAGGTACTGACGCGTGGCTACCAGATGGATGCCCACAAGGTACTCACCGATGCCCTTTTCAAGGAAGACTACTCACAGATGGTCATCGTCAAGGACATCGACTTTTTCTCGCTCTGCGAGCATCACCTGTTGCCCATGTACGGTAAGGTACATGTGGCCTACATTCCTAACGGCTATATTACCGGACTGTCAAAGATAGCCCGTGTTGTTGATATATTCAGCCACCGCCTGCAAGTGCAGGAACGGCTTACGCTCCAAATCAAGGAGTGCATAGAACAAACCCTACACCCTCTGGGCGTCATGGTTGTCGTCGAGGCGAAGCACATGTGTATGCAGATGCGTGGCGTGGAGAAACAAAACTCCATCACTACCACCAGCGACTTCAGCGGTGTCTTCAATCAAGCTAAGACACGCCAGGAATTCATGAATCTGATTTCACATTAACCATAACTAACAACCTTTTAAAACTAAGCAATGAACCAGAACCAGAATGACTACGGAAGATTCCGTACCAACGGGAATTTATCTCACTCGTTCACGCGCTCATGCCTTGGACGATTCATTATCTTTGCCGTCATCTTCGGCGCTATCCTGTTCATCGCACGACTCAGTGTACCCGACGAGAAGGTCATGACCGAAGAAATTGAGGATGACATCCGCCAGTGCATCTTAGCCCACGACAGCATCAATGCCGATTGGATTGACGATGCCATCAACAACGTCGGATTCATCTTCACCTGTGCCGACTCCACCTTCGACGAGAGTATTTGGAATGATTTCGAGAGATTCAACAAATTGAAGTACTACAAGCATACGTTCTTCTCTACGATGTTTATTCAGAACAACCTACGCTTAGAGGAGAAACGTATAGGTATCGGCATCTTCGGCACAGTTATTCCCCTGGTCAGCTACAGCGACCTGCTGCTCCGCGTCGGTCCGATGCACAAGACCTACCGCAATGGCATCATCCGTTCCGTCCAGTACGGCGATGGCTATATGGGCGAACAGCCGCATATTAAGGAATACCACTACAAGGGTGACGAGACGCAGTAAGTTGACGCGTCTGGAGTATCTGGGGTGTTAATGATTGAACGACACCAAGCGGCTACCGTTCTCCTGCTCATCGATGCTGACTTTCACGGCATCGGTGGGCAGGAGTTCTTCTATCAGCTCGGGCCACTCGATAAAGCAGAGCGCACCGCTGTAGAAGTAGTCCTCGTAGCCCATGTCGTAAACCTCCTCCAGCTTCTTGATACGATAGAAGTCGAAGTGGTAGATATGACCCCCACCTAACCTCCCCGATGGGGAGGAACAATGCTCCGGAGAGGTTTCATATTCATTCACGATGGCAAACGTAGGCGACGTGATGACGTCCTCGACGCCCAGTTCCTCGCAGATGGCTTTGATAAACGTGGTCTTGCCAGCACCCATGTGGCCGTAGAAGGCAAATACGCGATGGTCGCCGATGGCTGCAACAAATTCCTTGGCAGCCTCAGCTATATGTTCCATATCCTTAATGATAATCTCCATATCTCTTATCTTCTATCTATTATCTTTTATCACTCTTATCTCTTTTCTATACTATCTCTTCTTACTCCGCAATGTAACGATGGGAATCATGATCTCCTCCATCGAGATACCGCCATGCTGGAACGTGTCGCGGTAGTAGCTGACGTAGTAGTTGTAGTTGTTGGGATAGGCAAAGAAGGCGTCGCCCGTGGCAAAGACATACGATGTCGACAGGTTGGGCGCAGGCAACTGTGCCTTCTGTGGCTCGTGAATCGTGAACAGGTTCTTTGCGTCGTAACTCAGGTTCTTGCCCAGCTTATAGCGCAGGTTCGTATTCGTGTTGCGGTCGCCCACAATCTTCACGGGTTCCGTACAACGGATAGAGCCGTGGTCGGTGGTCACGACGACGCGGTAGTCGCTCTGTGCCAGCTGACGGAAGAAGTCGGCAATGACGGAGTGACGGAACCACGACAGCGTGATGCTCCGATAGGCACTCTCGTTGTTAGCCAGCTCGCGCACCATGCGGCTTTCCGTACGGGCGTGGCTGAGCATATCGATGAAGTTGAAGACAACGACGTTCAGGTCGTTCTTCTTCAGCTGATTGAGTTGCTGCATCAGACGGTCGGCCTCCGTCGATGTGTTCACCTTATGATATGAGAATGTCTCGTGGCGACGATAGCGCTCCAGCTGTGTCTTGATGAGCGGTTCTTCGTTCAGGTTCTTGCCCTCCTCCTCGTCCTCGTCAACCCACAGGTCCGGAAACATCTCGGCTATCTTGTTGGGCATCAAACCGGAGAAGATGGCATTACGGGCATACTGCGTGGCCGTGGGCAGGATGGAATAGTAGAGGTCCTCGTCGATGTCGAACTGGTCGCCAATCTCCTGCGCCAGCATGCGCCACTGGTCGTAGCGGAAGTTGTCGAACACAATGAGGAACACTTTCTCGCCAGCCGACAGCAGGGGGAACACCTTCTTCTTGAACACCTCGGGCGACAGCATCGGACGGTCCATATCGGGGGCTGTCGGCGACAGCGAAGCCACCCAGTCGAGATAGTTCTTACGGACAAACTTGCTGAAGTCCTGGTTGGCCTCCTCCTTCTGATGGCGCAGCATGTCGGTCATCTGCGAGTCGGTGGCGCTGAGCTGCAGCTCCCAGTGCACGAGCTTACGGTAGACATCGGTCCAGTCCTGCCACGTGCGACAATCCATAATCTGCATGGCTATCTGCTGGAACTGCTGCTGATACTGACTCTGCGTCACCTCCGTCTCAATCTCGCGACGGTGTATGTTCTTCTTCAGCGTCAGCAGTATCTGGTTGGGGTTCACGGGCTTGATGAGGTAGTCGGCAATCTTCTGGCCAATGGCCTGCTCCATGATGTTCTCCTCCTCGCTCTTCGTCACCATGACCACAGGCAGGGCGGGCTGCAGCTCCTTGATGCGCTGCAGCGTCTCCAGACCACTGAGGCCCGGCATCTGCTCGTCGAGCAGCACGAGGTCGAACGACCGTTGCTGACACTCCTCGATGGCGTCGGTGCCATTGCTGACCGTCACCACCTCGTAGCCTTTCTTCTCGAGAAACAGCAGGTGAGCCCTCAGCTGTTCAATCTCGTCGTCTACCCAAAGTAATAGTCCGTTAGTCATAGATTCTCAATCCTTCAATTCTTCAATTCTTCAATCCTTCAATTCTTCAATCCTTCAACCCTTCAGAAAAGTTCGTCGTCTAGATCCGGATATTCCGAATTTTCCGAATTATCCGGAGTTTCTTCCTCGTCGTCCGGCAGGTCCTCAGGGTCAATCGGTGCGGGCTGCTCAGGAATGGTCAGCAACTGTTCGTCGCTGATGTTGAGCGGTGCGAAGGTCTTCTCGTAGAACTCATCGTAGTCGTTATAACTGAAGTGCGTGCCAATGAGTTTCAGGTTACGCTGACTGATAATCAGACTGCGTGCATGGCGCAGATGCGTTCGCATGGCCTCGTCGCCGTGCAGACGACGGGCATACTGCAGTGCCTCGTCGTAGTTCATGAAGCCGCCAACAAGCATGCGGTGTACGACTCCCTCCTTCTCTATTTCGAGCTCGAAGTTACGCACCATGAAGTTCGTGAAGTTATAGCGCGCCATCTCGAAGAGCAGCTGGTTCTCGTTGACGGAGTCGGCCTCGTAGGCAATGATGAAGAGGAAGTCGGTGTTTCGCTCAGCCGACAGCGTGTCGGTCGACGCAGAGTCGACAGCCATTGCCACATCGCGACGCGACCACACATCGCCCAGGTCGAACTTGCCGCCATGCAGCGGACGTCCCTCCTGCACACCTTTCACAATCATGCCGGCCATCTCGGTTACCTCGCTCTTCGGATACTTCTCCACCACCGTCTTCATCTGCTCCAGACAGCCCTTGGCATCGCCCTCGTTGAGCAGACTCAGACCATGTACAAAGAGGAACTTCGGACGGTTCTCGCCCAATGGGAAACGCTCTGCCGACACGTGGGCATTGCCCTTCACCTCCTCGTAGCGGTCGGCCTTGAACGCCTCGTAGGTAGCAGCATAGAGCGAGTCCTCTATGTGCTGGCCGAAGCGGGCATTCTCCTCGAAGTAGGGATCGTTCAGCAGGGTGGCCCACTGACTCTCAGGATGCTCTGACGTCAGGTGGCTCAGACAGTTGTCTGCCGTCTCCGTCCGCCCCATACGGGCGTAGAGCAGATAGAGGTGATACCACACCTCGTCCATCTTCTCAAACTCCGGGAAACTGTTCGTCAGGCGCAGCAACTGCTTCTCGGCCAGACGCAGGTTCTCGAGCTTGTCCTTGAAGATGATGCCAGCATGGAACAGGCCGTCCTGTATAATCAGGTTGCTCTCAGCCACCTGGTCCTCCGTGAAGGGAATCTGCAACAGGTAGTATTCTCGTTTGTGCGGATCATTGGCGGCACTGTCGTTCTTCAGGTTGGCCAGACTGTCAGCGATGCCCGACAAGCTGTCCGGCATTTCCAGACTCTGCAGCGTTCCCAGACTGTCTGCAATCTCCTGATTCTCCTGAGCCGGCATGCCCACCACCGTCTGGTTCACGCGCTGCCAGTCGTCCACGTTCTCGCGCTTGCCCCACTGGCGCTGGAAGGCCTGCTTACCCTGCGACACGGCCTGCTGGTTGTAGAAGTACCACTGCCCGTTATTGGCCGTAGGCGTTGTGGGGCGCGTCGGCGTTTTCATCGTATTACCCTGTGCACCGCGCTGTTGCAGCTGACGTTCCACCTCAGCCTCCTGGGCTTTTTCGCGCTCCTCCTTTTCTTTCTTCTTCAGGGCTTCGATGACGCGGTCGATGGCTGCATTACGGTCCTTCTCGTCCATCTTCGCCAACTGCTGCAGCGAGTCCTGCAGATGGACGGCGTCGGTATAGGGCACGAGCTCGTCGAGCACCTTCGAGCGTTGCGACAACTCCTCGTAGTCGGGACGGTCCTTGTCCAGCATGCCTATGGCAGCACCATAGCAGCGCTGGGCGTCGTTGTATTTCTCGAGCGTCCAGTAGAGGTCGCCCAGACGAAGCAGCAGCACACCCCGCTCGATACCCGAGCGGGTGGCCTTCTCGTTGCCTTTCTCGTAGGCGCTGATGGCTTTCGTCGTGTCTTTCTGTGCCAGGTAGATATTGCCTATGGCGTAGTACACCTGATCCAGATAGTCCTTGTTGTTATCGTTGGCCGCCATACGCTTCAGCTTGCTGATCATGCCTCGCGCATTGCTCTGTCCCATCACCTCGGTCTGGGCAATGCGGGCGTTGAAGGCCAGCTCGTAGGGCGGATTCTGACGGATGGTGCGGGCGTAGGCCTTGTAGGCGGCATCGCGATGGCCCAGTGCCGTCTCCACCTGTCCCATGATGAACCACAGGCGCGCTTTCTGCGTCTTGCGCGTCTCGCTCTTGATGACCTGACGCAGGTGGGGCACGGCCTTCTCCAGCTCGCCCGTCTTCAGGTAGTAGTTGGCGTAGGTGGCATCCCAGTCGCGCACCGAGCGGTAGTGTATGGAGTCGCGACTCATGTTGCGTATGACGTCCTCGGCATCGTAGAGCCAGTCCAGCTCCGTGTAGCACTTAGCCAGCCAGGCACGTGCCAGCGAGTTCTGCATGGGCTGTGTCTGATACAGACGGCTCACGTAGGCAAAAGTGGCAGCCGCCTCGTCGAAGGCGCCTTTCTGGAACTGCGCCTTACCCATCATCATCCAGGCTTTCCACAGAAACGGGTTATACTCCTTGCGCCCCAGCCACTCGCGGTCCTTGGCCGTCTTGCGTCGACTCTTCTTCCACTCGGGGCGGGCCTTGATGGAGTGCAGCTTGATGGTTTTCTCCATCTTCTCGATGGCGCGGTCGTAGTTGCCCTTGCCCGTCTCGCGGCTCTGCTTGTTGCTCACGGGATAGAGGGGCAGCTGCTCCGTGTAGTTGTCCTTATTGCCCTTCTCCTTCTCCAGGTTTCCGTCGATGAAAGCCAGGCTACCGTTATAGTAGGTGTTGTATTTGGCAGTAAACGACTGCCAGAAGCGACTCTGCGCCGTATTCTTATGCGTCGAGCACCCCGTCACCAAGACGATGACGGCCACCATATATAATATGTACGTGTGCCTGCGCATGAGAAACTTCTTTAACTCATAATTCTTAATTGGCGAAGCCAACAATTCTTAATTCTAAACTCTTAATTCTTAATTTTATTGTCTTTCTGCCGTCTTTTCTCTTCTATCAGACAGCCAATCTTGCACTCACCCGAGGCCACAGCCGAGCACGACGCACAGTCGTGCGCCTCCTTCACCTCGTCGTCGCCACCCTGCAAACGCGAGGCGATGGCGGCCACGATGCCCAAGACTACTAATGCAGAAATACAGACTACGGCAAAATTCATATCTCTTTCTGAATGTCGAAACCGGCCAAACTGAGGTGGTTCCAGAAATCCGGATACGACTTGGTGACCACCTGCGGATTGTTGATGGTGACAGGCTGCTTGAAAGCCACCGGCGCGAAGGCCAGCGCCATGCGGTGGTCCTCGTAGGTGTCTATAGACGCGTCCTCAGCCGGTTCGCAGCGCTCGCCGTCCCAGATGAGCTCGCTGTCGTTCTTGTCGTGCAGCACGAAGCCCAGCTTCCGCATCTCCGTCTTCAGCGCCTCAATGCGGTCGGTCTCCTTGATTTTCAGCGTGCGCAGGCCCGTGAAGTGGAACTTCACGCCCAGCATCGCGCAAGCCACGACAAACGTCTGCGCCAGGTCGGGCGAGTTCACGAAATCGTACTCCAGACGGGGCACGCGGCGACCGCTCTTCTTCAGCGTCACCGTCTGCGGCACGCCCTCCTCTTTCGTCTCGAAGACGGTCTTCACGCCCAGCAGCGAGAAGATGTAGCGCACGCTGGAGTCGCCCTGCTTCGAGCCGTCCATCAGGCCCGACAGCTTCACCTCGGCCTCCTTGTCCTGACTCAGCGCCACCATCTCATACCAGTAGCTGGCACCGCTCCAGTCGTTCTCAATAAAGTATTCGCGCGCCTTGTAGGGCTGCGCCTTCACCTCGATGGTATCAGGTCCCGTCCACTCGGCGTCAGCGCCAAACTCGCGCATCATCCACAGCGTCAGATCAATATAGGGACGCGAGATGACGTCGCCCTGCAGCTTCAGCGTCAGACCGTGCTTCAGCACAGGACCAATCATCAGCAGTCCCGAGATGTACTGGGAGCTCACGTTGCCAGGCAGTTCCAGTTCGCCGCCAAGCAACGGCTGTCCCGTGATGCGCAGGGGCGGAAAGCCCTCCTCGCCCACGTAGCCGATGTCAGCACCCAGACGGCGCAGGGCGTCCACCAGGATGCCGATGGGGCGATGCTTCATGCGCTCCGTACCCGTCAGCACGTGCGTGCCAGGCATCACACTCAGATAGGCCGTCATGAAACGCATGGCCGTGCCAGCCGCCTTGATGTCGATGGTCTCGGGCATGT
>Ga0265298_10007368_pt1 | contig 13381 bp, 1 predicted proteins | sample AusTroGonzalo_MG_3_FD_193486 | JGI IMG/M metagenome (GOLD analysis project Ga0265298, IMG submission 193486) | Bovine rumen microbial communities from tropical cattle in Woodstock, Queensland, Australia - Gonzalo_01 | ecosystem: Host-associated > Mammals > Digestive system > Stomach > Rumen ...
CGTCTCCTTGTGCGAGTCGCCCCCGCCGTTCAGCTCGCTCGCCAGCCGCACGTATTCGGTGTCCCAGTCGATGAACTGCAGGAAGAGCATGGCCTCCGCGAACGGCCAGTAGAAGTGGCATTTCAGGGGGCTGAAGAGGCCTTCCGGGGTCTTGCCCCACTCCTGGAAACTCGTCGTTTCCGTGAAGTCGAACGCCGTTTTCGGGTCGTGGGACGGCGAAAGGGTCCAGGCGTACTGGTCGAATTCCGTGTCCTTCTCGACCAGGTCCTCGATGGCCGCCGCAATCCATTCCCCGATGATCGGGATGCCCTCGACGATGCCCACGAACGCATCCCACCACCGGGTCGCCGCCTCGCCTTCCGCCAGCCACTTCGTCGCGTTGGAGTGCAGTTTCTCGTAGGAGTCGGGGGGGGTGAGTCCGAACTTCCCGAAGAGGTCCTTGAGGGCCTCGTCCGAGTCGATGATCGTCGCTCCGTTCAGCCGGGCCGTCGCGGACGATTCCGCCATCGCCGTCATCCCGTAGCCCGGGTGCATCGTCCGCAGAGGGATGGTCGAGGCCTCCCGCGCATAACCGCAGTAGCGGTTCGTCTTGGCGATTTTGTCGATGCCCTCGAACCAGTCGATGATCAGGTCGAGCGCCGCGAAAATGTCCCCGCCGCAGATTTCCGCCACGTCCTTGACCATCTTCGCGATGTAGATGTAGGTCACGATTTCCACCGTGAGCATCGCCAGCGAGTGGATGTCGTATTGGAAGCCGTTGCCCGCCTGGATCATGTTGCCGCCGCGCGCCAGCCAGGTGCCCGCCGACATTGCCGCCGCGTCGGCCGCGGTTTGGAGGCGGATGCGCCGCTGCACCGCCTCGCCCACCGGCATGACCGACACCGCGAACATCAGCAGCGCCAGCGACAGGATGCCCGTCGCCAGCAGCGCCTGCCCCGATTCGTCCTGGCGGAACCCCGCGCGGCGCAGCCGCAGGCGGGCCAGAAACGTCCGCCCGTGCCCCGCCGCCGCTTGGCTCTTGCTCTCCGCCATCCGATTCGTCCCGATCCGGCGCCCGTCCGCGCGTCCCCGCCTAGGGTAGGGCGATTCCGAACTCCTGCTGGAACTTGCTGCGGTCGGATTCCGCCGAGTTCAGCTGCTGGTCGATCTGGCGGTTGACCTCGTCTTGATCCAGGTCGTCGAAATCGCCTTCGCTGTAGAGGTCCTGGAACGCGAGAATCGACACCAGCGACAGCTTGTGGCCGCTGGAAGGGAGCTGGATGTTGTGGTAGAGGGGGGTGTCCTCCGACTCGCCCGAGGCGGTCTGCACCGACAGCGAGGGGCACTGCGACAGCGGGAAGGTCTTCTTGGGCGTGACCGAGTTGTGGCCCGTGTAGGGGTTGTCGATGTAGAGGTAGCAGTCCTCGCTGCCCTCGTGGCCCACCAGCTGGAACCAGATTTTGATTTTCACCCCCGCCGACCACTTGCTCACCCGCCCGATGTACGTCGGTTCGGTCGGATTGGACGGGTCCTTTTCCGCGGCGATGACGTCGCCGGCCTTCACGTGGGGGGAATCGTCGTCCAGGCCCTTCCAGTCCGTCTTCGTGATTTTCATGTCGAAGCCCGTGAGGTTCGCCAGCTGGAGCTCGGTCCAATAGGTGAAATAGTCTTCGGCGGACGCGCCGACGGCGGCGGCCAGAACCGCCGCGCCGAGGAGGAGGGAAAACAGGTGTTTCTTCATGGGGGGCCCTTTCTATTCCCAATGTACCTTCTGCCCACTCTTCCGTGCAAGCCTCCACTTTTCCTTCTTTTCACGCGATGGGCCCTGGCGTCAACCGGGTTGCGGCCGCGACACGGCCTGATTTGATGGCGCGGGCGGAGGTGCACCCTCCCTTTTTATTCCTTGGTAGGGCGGGTGATGCGGTAGAAGGTGGCGGGGGCGTTGGTGAGGGGGAGGGTGAAGGTGACGGTGCCGTCGGGGGAGAGGGCGGAATCGGAGAAGGAGGGGGAGTTCGTGGAGGCGAGGTCGGTGATTCGGATGACGGAGAGGGTGTCGGCGAAGCCGTGGGTCCAGGTGGCGGGGTCGGCGACGACGGTGAGGGTCAGGGAGGTGCCGTCGGGGGAAAGGGCGGCGTCGAGGATTTCAAGGTTTTCGAGGGGGAGTTCCCTGACGGAGGCGACGGTGGCGGCGTCATCTTCGAAGGCGACGGTGTATTCGTAGCCGTTGGCGGAGAAGACGTGGGTGGAGGGGGCGTCGCCGCGGCGGGAGGAGGTGGAGGGGGTGATGCCGGACCAGTCGCCGCTCGGGAGCCAGAGGAAGACGTTTCCGTGGGCGTCGGCGACGATGGAGTCGGTGCCGTAGTCGGCGGGGAGGCCGCTGAAGGCGACGGGGGCGTCGGGGGTCAGGTTGGTGATTGCGACGCAGTAGACGGCTTCGCCGGCGGCGTTGGTGGGGGCGCTGCCGAAGCGGTCGAGGGCGAGGGCGTGGCTGGGGGCGTTGGTGGGCAGTTCGCCGAGGGAGCCGCCGGTGACGGTCAGGGTGCCGTTGGCACCCGTGGAGGATTCGCCGCGGCCGATGGCGTACGGGGAGGGGAGGTAGGCGTATTCGCGCAGGAGGACGGTGCCGCCGGATATCGTGACGTTGCCGCCGTCGCTGTATTCGCCGCCGCCGATGCACGCGGCCTCGGTGTCGCTGCCGAGGACGAGGATGCCGCCTTCGATGGCGACGGTGCCGCAGCCAGTGCGTTCCCATCCGCCGATGCACGCGCCGCCGTAGCCGCTGGAGGCGTCGAGAATGCCGTCGCCAGTGACGGTCAGGGCGGTGCCGGTCGGGACGCCGACGGCCGCGCAGGATTGGTTGCCCCGCAGGGTGTTGCCGTCGGCGAGGACGAGGGTGGCGGAGACGCCGTCGCAGAGGAGAACCGGGAAGTAGGAGGGGAAGTTGCCGGAGGTGCCGAGACAGAGGTTGGAGAGGGTGACGGAGCAGTCGGCGGCGACGCGGACGGAGACGGTCCCGACGCCATTGCTGCCGGAGATGACGCAGTCGTTGGAGATGGCGAGTTGCCTGCTGTAGGGGTAGTAGGTCCAGCCGGGGCCGGCGAGGCGGTGGATGTCGGTTCCGTCGACGGTGACGCCGACGGGAGGGTTGGGTTTGGCGGTGGTGTAGTTCCCGTAAACGTTCACGAGGTAGTCGGCGCCGTTGGCGGTGAAGGCGTAGACGCCGTCGGGGAGCCATAGGTAGATCTTGCCGGAGGCGTCGGCGTAGATTTCGGAGACGTCGTAGCCGGCAGGCAGGCCGGAGAGGGCGACGGGGGCGCCGGGGGTCAGCCCTTCGACGGTGACGCGCCAGAGGTCGTTGGTGCCGTCGGTGGCGCGACCGGTGGTGCCGACGCCGATGCCGTAGACGGAGCCGCCGCGGATGACGGGGAGGGGGAACATGTAGCGGTCGCCGAACGAGAAGGTGCCGCTTTCGATGGTCGCCTGGGCGTCGCCGGAGCCGTCGATGGCGTAGTTGTTGGTGGCCGTCAAGCCGTTGAAGCCGATGCCGCGCAGGGTCACGCGGGCGTCCTTGTCGAGGAGGACGGGGGTGGCGGCGATGATGGCGAGGTTGGAGCAGGTGACGGCGGCGCCGTCGGCGAGGCGGAGGTGGATGTTCCGGGCGGTGTTGCTGCCGGCGACGGTGCGGGCACCGCTGAGGGCGAGCTCGCCGTTGTCGGAGATGTAGTCCCAGCCGGGGCCGGAGAGGCGGCCGACGTCGGTGCCGTCGACGGTGACACCGCGGGGGGTGTAGGGTTCGGCGGTGGCGTAGGTGCCGTTGACGCGCACGAGGTATTCGTCGCCGTCGGCGGTGAAGTCGTAGATGCCGTCGGGGAGCCAGAGGTAGAGCTTGCCGTCGGCGTCGGCGTAGATTTCGGACACGTCGTAGTCGGCGGGGAGGCCTTCGAGGGCGACGGGGGCGTAGGCGGTGAAGCCGGGGACGGTGACGCGCCAGACGTCGCGGGTGCCGTCGGTGGCGTAATCGTTGCCGAAGACGCTGCCGTTGACGGAGCCGCCGCGGATGACGGGGCGGCTGGCCATGTAGCCGCTGAAACGGAAGGTGCCGCTTTCGATGGTCACCTGGGCGCCGCTGATGGCCCAGATGGCATACTCGCCAATGGACTTCAGGCTGTTGTAGCCAATGCCGCGCAGGGTCGCCTTGTCGCCCGGGGCAAGGGAAACGGTCGAGCCGGCCGTGATCCAGAGGTTGGAGCAGGTGACGTCGGCGCCGTCGGCGAGGCGGAGGAAGATGTTCTGGGCGGTGTTGCTGCCGGCGACGGTGCAGGTGCCGGTGACGGCGAGCTGGCCGTTGGTGGGGGTGAAGGTCCAGCCGGGGCCGGCGAGGGAGGAGATGTCGGTGCCGTCGACGGTGACGCCCAAGGGGGCGACGGCGGTGGCGGCGGTGTTGGTGCCGGCGACGGTCGCGAGGTATCCGGTGCCGTTGGCGGTAAAGGCGTAGTCGCCGTCGGGGAGCCAGAGGAAGACGTTTCCGGAGGCGTCGGCGACGATGGAGTCGGTTCCGTAATAGGTGGGGAGGCCGCTGAAGGCGACGGAGACGTTGGGCGTCAGGTTGGTAATCGCGACGCTGTAGACAGCTTCTCCGGCGGTATTGGTGGGAGAGGAGCCGAGGAGGGAGAGGTCGAGGGCGTGGCTGCCGGAGCCGGAGAGTTGGCCGAGGGAGCCGCCGGTGATGGTCAGGGTGCCCTGGGCGTAGACGGTGTTGGTGCCGCGGCCGATAGCGGAAGAGGCCGAGGAGGCAGTGTCGCAGAAAAGAGTGCCGCCGGACAGGGTCACGTCGCCACCGCCGCCGTTGGAGCCGCCGCCGATGCAGGCGGCGTCGCCGCCGCTCCTGGCGGTGATGCGCCCGCCGGAGATGGTCACGCGGCCGCAACCGTTGGTGGCCCATCCGCCGATGGCCGCGCCGGAGCTGCCGCCGGTGGCGGAGAGGATGCCGTCGCCGGAGATGGACAGGGAGCAACCGGCGGGGACGCCGACGGCGGCGCGGCCGAAGCAGGAGTAGAAGCGGTTGCTGCCGGAGAGGACGAGGGAGGCGGCGGCACCGTCGGCCAGGCACACGGGCGGGTAGTCGCCGAGGTAGTTGCCGTTGTCGGTGAGAACGAGGTTTTCGGCGGTGAGGGTGGCGCCGTCGGCGAGGATGACGCGCACGCGGCCGTAGCGGTTGGTGCCGGAAAGGGTGCAGGCGCCGCTGATGGCGAGCTCGCCGTTGGTGGGAGTGAATTCCCAGTTGGCGCCGTGGCGGTACATCAGGTCGATGCCGTCGGCGAAGACGCCGACGGGGGCGCCGGCGGGCTCCGCGGTGTCGCCGGCGTCGTGGACGCTGGCGACGTAGGCGGTGCCGTCGACGTCGAGGTCGTAGGCGCCGTTCGGGAGCCAGAGGACGACCTTGCCGGAGGGGTCGGCGACTATGCCGTCGGTGCCGTAGGAACCGGGCTGGACGGAGAGGGCGACGGCGGCGCCGGGGGTCAGTCCCTCGACGGTGACGGGCCAGACGGCCTGGCCGACGGTGTTGGAGGGGGCGGGCACGACGGCGTCGCGGTCGACGACGATGGAGCCGCCGGCGAAGTGGACGAAGCCGCCGGAGTAGGACTGGGCGCCGCGGCCGATGGCGGGGGCGGTTTCGCCCGCGACGGGGAGGATGGTGCCGCCGGCGAGGGTGATGCGTCCGCAGGTGTTCATGGAGCGCCCGCCGATGGCGGCGGCGTGGTAGCCGCCGGCGGCGGCGAGGGTGCCGGTGCCCGCGACGGTGAGGGTGGCGTAGAGGGGGACTTCGACGGCGGGGCGGTATTCGCCGCCGCGGAGGGAGCTGTCGCCCTGGAGCAGGAGGGTGGCGGTGCAGTTGGGCTGGACCACGAGGGCCGACTGTTTGGAGTCGGCGCCGATGGCGAGGGTCAGGTTGCTGACGGCGAGCGTGATGCTGTTGGTGACGGAGACGGCGACGCGGCCGTCGGTGTTGGTGCCGGAGACGACGTGGCCGCCGTTGGAGACGACGAGCCAGCCGGTCACGAAGTCGTAGCTCCAGCCGTCGCCGGAGGCGGCCTGGACGTCGGTGCCGTCCACGTAGACGCCGGTCGGCAGGTCGATGCGGGCGGTGGTCGGGGCGTCCTCGACCTGGGCCCAGTAGGCGGTGCCGTCGACGGTGCCGGTGTAGGTGCCGTTGGGGAGCCAGAGGACGACGAGTCCGGCGGCGTCGGCGACGATGCCGGACGTGCCGTAGACGGCGGGCGCGCCGTCGCGTTCGAAGTCCGCGAAAGCGACAGGGGCGCCGGGGGCCAGGCCCGCGAAGGTGACGGGCCAGACGGCCGCGCCCGCGGCGTCGGTGGCGCCGCCCTGCACCTTGGCGACGTTGGTGACGACGACGGAGCCGCCGCGGATGACGTTGGTTCCGGGGCCGAGGGGGTCGTAGTCCGGGAAGTAGCCGCTGCCGATGGCGAAGGGCGGCGCGATGGCGGTGCCGAAGCCGGTATAGACGATGGTGCCGCCGGTGACGGTGACGGCCGCGGCCGCGCCGAAGCTCCCGCCGCCGATGCCCGCGCCGTCGCCGACGCCCCCGCCGGAGTCCCCGGCCGAAACGGAGACGAAGCCGCCGGAGATTTCCACCGTGCCGCCCGCGCCGCCGGGGACGCCCATCGCCCACTGGCCGGAGCCGCCGCCGATGCCCGCACCAAAACGGGAGGTGGCGGTGACGGTGCCGCCGCCGATGGCGACCACCCCGCCGTCGGCCCCGTAACCGCCGCCGATGCCCGCGCCGTTCGACAAGGCCTCGGCGGTGACGGTGCCGGAGGCGATTCCGATGCGTCCGGCGTCTTCCCCGTCGCTGCCGCCGATGGCGGCGCCGCCGTTGTCGGCAACCGCGCGGAGGGAGCCTTCGCCCGAGATGAAGAGCGTGGCGCCGGCCGGCACGTTGAGGGCGGCGTCACTCCCGACGGCGCAAAGCGAGTTGGAACCTTCGAGCGCCAGGGACGCGGAGATGCCGGGGGGAATGGCGATGGGCGGATGATGCGCGGCGTGGAGGTCCGTGAAGGCGAGGACGAGGTTGCTCGCGGTCAGCTGCATGTTGTCGTTCGAGACCACGACCCAGACGCGGCCTTCGGTGTTGCTGCCGGAGAGGACGTGGGAGTCGCCGGAAAGGACGAGCCGCCGGGTGCCCCACTCGTAGGTCCAGCCTTCGCCGGAGAGTTCGCTGACGTCGTGCCCGTCGACGAGGACGCCGTAGGGGACGATGCGCTCGGCGGTGGCCGACGCGCCGTCGACGTAGGCGCCATAGGGGACGCCGTCGATTTCAAAGAGGTGGGTGCCGTCCGGGAGCCACAGGTAGATTTGGCCGGCGGCGTCGGCGACGATGCCGTCGGTGTTGTAGTCCGGGAGGCCGACGATGCCGGTGACGGCGGCGTCCGGCGCCAAGCCGGGGACGGTGACGCACCAGACGCGCGCGGTGCCGTTGGAGGGAATCGGGGCCACGCTGTCGCCCATGGCGTGGATGCTGCCGCCGATGAAGAGCGTCGAGCCGCATTCCTCGGCGCGTTCGTGGCCGATGTCCTGGGCGAAGCTGCCGCCCTGGGCCACCACGTTTCCGCCGGAGATGGAAATGGTGTCGACGGTGCCGCCGCGGCCGCCGAAGAACATCTTGCCGCCGCCGATGCCCGCGCCTTGCTGGCCGCCGGTCGCGGCGACGTCGCCGCCGGAGATGGCGATGGCGCCGACGGTGCCGCCGCTGCCGCCGCCGATGCCCGCCCCGTCGGTGCCGCCCTTCGCGGTGACGGTGCCGCCGGCAACGGCGATGGAATCGACGGTTCCGCCGTATCCGCCGCCGATACCCGCCCCGCCGCTTCCCGCGAGGGCGTCCACGGTGCCGCCGGTGATGGAAATCGTGCCGCCGGAGCCGTCTTTGCCGCCGCCGATGGCCGCGGCGTCGCTGCCGGTCCTGGCGGTCACGGTGCCGCCGGAAACCACGATGGCGCCGTTCGTTCCTTCGGCGCCGCTACCGATGCCCGCCCCGTAGGAGCCGCCGGTCGCGGCGACGCTGCCGCCGGAAATAGCGACGGTGCCGGACGTTTCGCCTTTGCCTCCGCCGATGCCCGCGGCGGAATATCCGCCGGTGGCGTCGAGGGCGCCATCGCCGGAAATCTCGAGCGTTGCTCCGGCGGGGACTTCGACGGCGGGATGTTCGTAGCCGCCCACTAGGGTGTTTTCGCCGTCGAGCGAGAGCGTGGCGTTGACGCCGGGGGCCAGGGCGACGGCCGCCTTGCCGCTTGCGGCTTGGAGGGTCAGGCCGCCGAGAGTCAGCGTCACGTCCGCCGCGACGGTGGCATGAACGCGGCCGTCGGTGTTGGAGCCGGCGACGACGGGGGCGCCGGCGGAGAGGACGAGGTTCGACGATTGCATGTCGTAGATCCACCCCGGGCCCATGCCGGCGCAGACGTCCGTGCCGTCGACGGTGACGCCGGTGGGGTTTTCGGGGTCGATGCGGACGGCGGTGGCGGGGCCGCCTTCGACGCGGACGGCGTAGTCGAGGCCGTTGGCCTTGAAGAAATAATCTCCGTCGGCCACGTAGAAGAAGTAGCGGCCTTCCGAGTCCGCCTTGGAGTACAGCGTTTCCGTGTCGGCTTGGATTTCGAGGGTCACCTCCGCGCCGGGTTCGAGCCCCGGGACGGTGACGCGGTGGAGGGTGTTGGTCTGTTCGGGGTCGGAGGGAGGGAGGTCTTCGGGCGGGACGTCGCTGCCGCCGTCCAGGAAGTCCGTGTCGTGTGGGTAGAGCGAGGCGGAGTTGGTGGAGGGATAGCGGGTGACGAAGTACTGTCCGTTCGCCACGACGACGTGGGGGTGGTTCGTGGCGACCATCCAGATGCAGACGAGGCCGTTGGCGTCGGCGACGATGCCGTCGGTGGAGTAGTCGGCGGGGAGGTCGTCGCAGGTGATGTCGACTTCCCCGAACGGCTCGAAGCCGCCCATGAGGGCGCGGTAGAGGAGGTTGCTTTGCGCGTCGACGGGGCGCGGTTCGGCGATGTGGAGGTGCGAGGGGACGACGCTGCCGCCTGTGATGACGGTCGACTTGTACTGGCCGTCGGCCGTGGGCAGGACGTTGCCCAGGCTGTCCACGAAGTCGCTCCAGCTCTGCGTGCCCGTGCCGCTCGCGGACGCCGCCGGGGTCTGGTCCCCGTAGGCCGAGACGGAGCCGCCCTCGACCCGCAACGCGCCGTCGGGAACCGTGAGGTAGCCGCTGCCGGACTTGTAGCCGGCGCCGATGCCCGCGGCGTTCGCCCCGCCGTAGCCGGTCACGATGCCGCCCTTCACCACGATGCTGCCTTCCTGCAGGTTGCCGCTGAGCCCGCCGCCGATGCCCGCGGCCTTTTCGCCGCCGATGCCGGTGAGGTTGCCGGAGCGGATTTCCATCTTGCCGCAGGGCGGGTTGCCGCCGCGCGAGCCGATGCCCGCGGCGTACTTGCCGCCGACGGCGACGAGGATGCCGTCGCCTTCGATGGCGACGACGGCGTTGCTCGCCACTTCGATGCCCGCCGCGTGCTGGCCGCGCGCCGCGATCCAGTTCGTCCGCATGCCGCCCGCCACGGTGATGGTGCAGGTGTTGGAGACGGTTATCGCCGACCAATACTTCGAACCTTGCGCCACCAGCGTCAGCCCTTCGATCGTGACGCCCGACGCGCCGCCCGCCGGGATGGCGATGCGGTGCGCGCCGTTGGTCGAAACGCCCTGCACGTTGCGGTTGCCGCCGGTCAGCGCCAGGAGCTTGTCCGTGTTGTAGTAGCGCCACCCGTTGCCGCTCTGGTCGCGGCCTTCCATCACGAAGGTCCCGTCGACGACGAGGTGGTCCACGGTGTGGACTTCGCCGCTGTCGTCGATGGAGATGCAGAAGTAGCGGTCGACGCCGTCTTCCATCGTGACCGTGATCTGATAGACCCTCGTGCCGGAGGCCGGCAGCCAGATCACGAGCTTCCCGTTTTCGTCCGTGTACGTGTCCTTTATCCCGTAGGACACGGTGGAGGACGACCCGGTGTTGATCGCCACGGATTTGATGCTCAGCCAATTGACCTTGTTCGTCGGCAGGCCGATGTCCAGCTCCGCGGGGAACACCCTCTTTTCGTCGGTGTTGTACGGGTAGTTCGTGACCGTGTCCAGCGCCGCGTAGATGGCGCCGCCGATGAAAGTGACGGGGCTGCCCCTTCTGTAGGGCGCGCCGCCGATGCGCACGGGGGAATCACCCGTCCGGTAGATGGTGCCGCCGGAGACGTGGATGTCCCTGCAGCGCCCGTCGTAGCTGTTGCCGATGTCCGCCGCGTGGTCGCCGCCCGTGGCGCGGATGATGCCGCCCTCGATGACGATGCTGTCGGCGGGGTCCGGGCTGCCCCCCTGGTCGCCGCAGCCGATGCCCGGCGCGTAATCCCCGCCGGTCGCCGTGACGGTGCCGGAGCAGATGCCGATGTTGTGGTAGTTGGCGTCCAGGCCGCCGCCGATACCCGCCCCTCGCTGGCCGCCCGTCGCCGTCACGGTGGCATTGGAGATGGTGATGTCCCATTGGTAGCCATTCCGGCCGCTGCCGATGCCCGCGCCAAACCTGTCGGCCTCGGCGGTGATCGTGCCGCCGGCAATCCTGATGGTCCCGTTCGTGCCGTTCATGCCGCCGCCGATGGCGGCGGCGTACTCGCCGCCGGTCGCCGTGACTTCGCCGCCGGAAATCGTGATCCTGGCGCTGCCGTTCTCGCCGCCGCCGATGCCCGCGCCGCGCTGGCTGCCGGACGTGGCCGTCACGGTGCCGCCGGAAATGGTGACGGTTGCGTTCGTGCCGTACCGGCCGCCACCGATGCCCGCGGCAAATTGGCCGCCTTCCGCCGTGACTTCGCCGCCGGCAATCGTGATCGTGGCGCTGCCGTTCTCGCCGCCGCCGATGCCCGCCGCGCGGGTGCCGCCTTCCGCCATGACGGTGGCGTTGCCGGAAATCTCGATGGTACCGCCGGTGCCGTTCCCGCCGCCGCCGATGCCCGCGGCGAACTGGCCGCCGGTGGCCGTGACGGTCGCGTCGCCGGATATCGCGATGGTGCCGCCATCGCCGTCGTAGCCGCCGCCGATGCCCGCGCCGCCGCCGAAGGAATCAAAGCCGGGGGCGCCCGTGGCGGTGACGGAGCCACCCGTGATGGTGATCGAGCCGCCCGCGCCCTGGCAGCCGCCGCCGATGCCCGCGCCGCTGCCAGTGCCGTTGGCGACGACCGTGCCGCCGGAAATGGCGATGGTGCCGCCCGCGCTCCGGTAGCCGCCGCCGATGCCCGCGCCGGTTTCGAGGCCGCCCGTCGCCGCCACGTCGCCGCCGGAAATGGTGATGGAACCGCCCGAACCCGAGACCCCGGTGCCGATGCCCGCGCCGGCCTTGCCGCCGGTGGCCTCCACCGTGCCCGCGGAGATGAGGATTTCGCCGCTCCCGCCGCTGCCTCCGCCGCCGATGCCGGCCGCGCCCTCGCCGCCCGTCGCCGTGACCCTGCCGCCTGAGATGGTGATGCTTCCGCCGGAGCCCTCGTCGCCGCCGCCGATGCCCGCCGCCAACTCGCCGCCGGTCGCGGTGACGGTGCCGCCACGGATGTCGATGGTGCCGCCCGCCCCCGTGTCGCCGCCGCCGATGCCCGCCGCCAACTCGCCGCCGGTCGCGGTGACGGTTCCGCCTTCGATGGCGATGGTGCCGCCGGCGCACGACTGGCCGCCGCCGATGCCCGCCCCGAACACGCCGCCCGTCGCAACGATCGTGCCGCCGGCAATCGTGATGCTGCCGGCCGCGTCGTCATAGGGTGTGCCGCCGATGCCCGCGGCGTAGCCGCCGCCCAGGGCGGAGAGGCTGCCGCTGCCCGAGAGGATTGCCGAAGCGCTGCCGGGCACCTTCACGGCCGGGCCTTCTTCGGCCGCCGCGAAGGCGTTGGTCCCTTCGAGGGTCAGCGCGACGGTGCGGTTCACGGCGATGGCGAAGGGGCTCGGCCCGAACGGGGCGTCGGCCAGGTCGATGGTCACGTCCCGGACCGAGACGGCGCAGTCGGCTTCGGCGGACACCCAGAAGGAGGTGCTGGCGCCGGCGATGGCGTAGTCCATCGCGTTGGTGAGGGAGACGCGGCGGGTGTTCCAGTCCATGTTCCAGCCTTCGCCGAAGAACCAGGCGATGTCACGGCCGTTGACGGTGAAGCCGGTCTGCCAGAACTCGGCGGTCGTCGGGGCGTCCGCAACGGTGGCGTGGTAGGGTCTGCCGTTGGCGAGGAAGGCGTATTCGCCGTTGGGCAGCCACAGGCGCACGAGGCCGTTGGAGGAGGGGTAGAGGTCGTTCGTCCCGTAGCCCTGCGGGAAGTTGTAGAACGAGACCTTTTCGTCCGCGTTCCACGTCTCCAGCTGCACGTCCACCGCCCAGACCGGAGTCAAGCCGACGTTCTTCGGAGCGGGAATCACGTTCGTGGGTCCCGCGAGGATGTTGCCGCCCTGGAAGGCGACGAAGCTCGCCTGGCCCCCGACGCCGCCGGACCCGTCCGACCCCGCGCCGATGTCCGCGGGCGACGTTCCCGCCGTCGCCGCGACCGTGCCGCCCAGGATGGTGATGACGCCCATCGTGCCGTCGGACGCCGGGCCGATGCCCGGCCCGCGCCCGCCGCCGACCGCCGTGATCCGCCCGCCGTAGATCGTGACCGACCCGCCCTGGCAGCCCGTGCTGCCGCCGATGCCCGCGCCCAGCCACGAGCCGTGCGCTTCGACCGTGCCGCCGTAGATTTCGACGTTGCAGTCGCGTCCGTTCCGCCCCATGCCGATGCCGGTGGTGTCGTCCTTCGCGCTCTTGGGGACGGTGACCGTGCCGCCCTGGATGCACACGTAGACGTCCCTCCCGCCGCAGCCGCCGCCGATGCCCGCGGCGCCCGTGCCGCACGTGCCCGTGACGGTGCCGCCGTTGATCATCACGCTCCCGCCGGAGCCCGACCGCCCGCCGCCGATGCCCGCGCCGAACTCGAACCCCTGGTCGAGCTCCCGCCAGGAGGCGAACTCCACCGTGCCGCCCTCGATGGTGATCGACCCCGCCCCGCCGCCGGGTCCGCCGCCGATGCCCGCGCCGCCCTGCGACCCGGTCGCGCGGATCGTGCCGCCCTCGATGGTGATCGTCCCCGCCCCCGCCCCGTCGTTGCCGCCGATGCCCGCCCCGCAGCGCCAGCTCGTCGCCTCGATCGGCGCCGCGCCGCCCCTGACGCAGAGGGTCGCGTTGTTCGACCCGCAGACCGCGATGCCCGCGTAGCCGTAGGGCGAGAGGAACGTGTTCGTCCCGTCCCCTTCGCTCCACAGATCCACCGCCACGCGGTTGCCGCCGATCTGGAACGCGGCG
>Ga0265298_10007370_pt1 | contig 13380 bp, 5 predicted proteins | sample AusTroGonzalo_MG_3_FD_193486 | JGI IMG/M metagenome (GOLD analysis project Ga0265298, IMG submission 193486) | Bovine rumen microbial communities from tropical cattle in Woodstock, Queensland, Australia - Gonzalo_01 | ecosystem: Host-associated > Mammals > Digestive system > Stomach > Rumen ...
TTCGAGCCGGAGTGGCGGGAGCTGGAGAACGGGGAAAAGCAGGTGCGCCCGGCGCAGATGAACTTCGGGACCGCAGCGATGGCGGGCTCGATGACCGTTTTCGCGCGCCTCCGCCTCACGTCTGACTTCACGACGGCGTCCGAGCAGTTCCTCTACAACAATGCATTCAATTATGCGACAAACACCACGCAGGGTGGCAGGCTGTTCGGCTTCATCAAGTCGGGCGACGTCCAGACCTTCGAGCCGCGCATCTTTGCCGGACAGCGCTACACGTCGGCCAGCATCACGATGAAGACCAACACTTGGTATGACATCGCCTTTACCCATGTGCCGGGAACGGACGCAGAGGGTGTGGACACGATCTCCGTCGTGGTGGCAGACGACGAACACGGCGTCCGTACGTGGTCGGGGACGATTCTCACGAACCAGTTCTGCCTCGCCGATAGCTATGTCCGCATCGGCGGCCAGAGCGGAAGCGACACGTGGGCTACATGGCGGGGTGCGGATAACAAAGACACGGCGGGCGGCGCGTGGCGCAAGATGTTCGGCGGCGACCTGCACGAACTTGCCGTCTGGAACCGTGCGCTCTCCACGGACGAAATACTGCTGGCGATGGGCTGGCCGCGCGCCCTGTTCGGGGCCGGCACGGCTGACGGCACGGCCGGCGAGTTCGCCCCGGCCGGTTCAGGCTCCTACGATGCGGCCGCCGGCACCCCGTGGCACGATATCGCCGGGACGCTCGACTCGTCGCACGGAACTCTGACCCTCCGCTTCACTCCGCCGCTCAACTGGAACGGCATGCCGCAGGCTTTCCGTCTGCGTCCCGCCGTCGTCGGCGACGGCACGGAGTCTGCTAAAATCGCGCTTTCGGTCAACGGCAAATCCCTGGGCGAGGGAGAGGTCGCGACCGGGGAAGACACCTGGTGGTGGATTGACGCCACGCGAATCGTCGCCGGCGAAAACGCCCTGACGCTCACGCTGAAGAGCGGCGACCCCGCCGTCGCGATCGACAAGATGGACATTTCAGGATCGTGGGCCGCAGTCTCCGTCACGGGCGATGCCTTCCCGCAGGAGAACGACATAACGTCGAAGGACTTCTACGTGGGCGACCGCAGGATGGCTCATATTACCCGCGCCGTGACAACCAATCCCAAACACAAGAAGAACCGTCTGCACTTCTGGATGCCGCCGGAACTTGCCGCGCGCTACGAGTTCCGCCTCTCGTTCGATGTCTGCAACTGCAGCACGGACGGCGTCGTCTTCAGCATGAACCTGAACGGCGTTTCGCAGGGCAGCTGGACCAGTTTGGAGAACAAGGGCAAGACCATAACGCTCGTCTTCGCGCCGGGGACGCTTCCCGGCGGATGGAACGTGATCGAGCCGGAACTTACGGCGGGCAGCTGGACGCAGTTCTCCTTCTACCGTCTCAAGATGCGCGACCCCAACTCGGGTTTCATTCTTATCGTCAGGTAGCGAGCGCAATGCCGTACACGCTTCTCTCCGCGACGTCGCTCACCGGCGGCGAAACCATCGTGGCGAACGTAGTGAACAGCACGGGATGCGATATCCCGAGATTGGAGATTCGCAAGGACGGCAACGCAATCAATCTCGTCGTTATGCCACGGGGATTGGTGATCGCCGTTCAGAGATGGCAACCTTGAGAGTTGCTTTTCTTTATGGGGTGTGTTATAATATCGCCCATGTAATCCGCAATGGATGCATTTTAAGGAGGTAGAATGATGGATGCAACGAGGACAGACCGTCAACGGAAGTGCTTTTGCGCTCTTGGCGCAATGATGCTGTTCGCTGCGACGACCAGCGACGAAAGCGGAATGTCGGCATGATGCACATAAAGGAGATAACATGACAACAGCAAAGCATTGTGGTTTCGGGCGCTCAGCCGCCGTATTATTGATGACGTTCGGCTCGTTCCTTGCGGTGGCGGCCAGCGCAGACGTAATCGGCTGGTGGCGGTTCAATGGAGAGGGGTCGAACGTGCCTAACGTGGCCGCGACGGCGGACGGCATGCCCGACGGCACGGTCCGTGCGACGGACGGCACAATCAGGTCCATCACGAACTACGGCAATCCCCAATATGGCAGTGACGCGGCGAACATGCCAATTGCCACCGACCTCTTCCAACAGGTCGCGCCGCGCATCATCGACCAGAATACCGGCGCCGTTTATGAGGGCGGCAAAACGCTTCACTTTGGAAATGACGGACTCAACGGCGGCGTTATAGTGCCGTACAACGATGCGTTCAACCTTACGAACTTTACCGTTGAGGTAATCGTCAGGTTCCCTGTGGAGGCCGCCGCTCGCGCCAGCACTGGCGACAAGATGTTCCCGCTTGTCCAGTTCGGATCGGATTCGCACGAGGGCTGGCTGTTCGCCGTCTATGACGGTTTCCCGTGGGCGCGCTTTAACTACGTCAGGTCGGACGGAACCCAAAAATTGAACGATGCGCCTACCACTGTGAGGGCGAATGGGTACATGAAGGATATGCCGTCTCTATTTGACGGGCGGTGGCATCGGCTGACAATGACAACGAAACAGAACGATGCTGGAAAAGTGACGGCCGAGTTTATGGTCGATGGCGTGAAATGCGGCGGTTTCACCACCGAATCCGCTTTCGACCGCTGGATACTGAGCGGCAACTATCCGCTCGCAATCGGCTGCGAGCCGTTCCGGCAGTCCTCCCGCACATTCTGGGGCGACATCGCCGAGGTGCGCATTTTGAATACGAAACTTGGCGACAACACGCTCCTTGTGCCGCTCGTGTATGGTCTGGTCGATGATGACACGGCCGTGATGTTGTCATTTGACAGTGCGGCGAAGGGACTTGGATTCGACCGGCAGTATATGGTGCCGTGCTTCAAGACTCCCTCGCAAGCAGTCCAGGCATCGACGAACTACGTGTGGCATGCGCGCCAGTGGAACATTCACAACGCAGCCTACAACAACCCGTACATCCCGCGCTGGTTTCCGTTCGCCGGGCTGTCCACCGATTGGGGAATCCCCGACTACTTCAGCGAAGCACTGCGCCCGACGTTGACGAACGATACGTGGGGCGCGACATACGGCGCTGATGCCACGCTCGCCGCGAACACGGGGGCGCTGAACATCCCCACGTGTCAGCCGTCCGGACGTGCCGCGCCCGGCACGGACGTGATCAACATACCCGACCTCAACAAAACCCTCCCGACGGGGGACTTCACCATCGAGTTCGTCCTCAAGACGGAAGCCGCCAGCACGTCCGAGGCCGACACATTCTTCTACTGCCCGTTCCTCAAGTGGTGCATTTATAACGGCAAGGTGCTGGCGCGCTGCTACGCAAGCAGCTACGGTACGCCCAACGACATTACGTCCGGCGACAGCATCGCGGACGGCAAGTGGCATCATGTGGCGTACACCTACGACAAGACTGCCGGCAAGGTCCGCCATTACCTGGACTACAAGCTAATAGGAAGCCAGAACAAGCAACTTTATGTGTCCCAGGACGCGACCGAGAAAGACAAACGTTGCTTTATCGGTGCTCAATATCGCGATTTCACGAGTGGTGCGGACGGCTCACAGGCATTCCGCGGCAAGATCGACGCCGTGCGCATCACGCGCCGCATACTCACAACGGGCGAGTTCCTTTCCACGCGCTCGGCGGAGCCGCTGATGACGATGACGTTTGATGACGCGGAGGCTCCATACGCCGCCGGGCAGGAAGGTGGCATAGCGTCTGACGCGGGCGTGGCTGGTGCCCTTGCCGGGGGCGAAACTCCGAGGATTGTGGACGGCCGCTCGGGCTGGTACGTCCTTGACGGCTCGAACGGCGTGGACAAGGTTGAATGCGGCAAGGCGGTCCAGTTCGCTGGCAGTACCCTTTACTGGAAGAACGCTACGCTCTTGGAACGCAAGTCCCTCACAGTCGAGTTTTTTGCCAGATTCACCAGTTTTACCAATTCGGCAAGCCTGATGCGTTGCGTCAGGACCGATGCCGTGAACGGTACTCCTGTCTGGGTGTTTTGGAAGACCATCACCGAGGGACATCTACAGTTCTCCTCCTTCCCGGTCAAGAGCGATGGGACGCTTGACACCCAGCAGAACAAAACCATTAAGACGGAGTTTATGCCAGTCGGCGGAACGGACACGGCGTGGCATCATTGGGCGCTGACTATCGATTCGACTGACGGCGAGCATATCTATGCCAAGGTCTACAAGGACTACGAGCAGTTTGGCAGCACGGCAATCATCGACGGCACGCTGAACGTGCCACCCTTGGATGGCAACCGTGTCGGGCTTTCCATCGGAGCCAACGGGAAAGTCTATGGTACGTTTGACCAAATCCGCGTGAGCGCAGGCATTCTGCCCGTGGACAAGTTCATGCGCTACGAACGCAAACCCAGTGGACTTACCATCGTTGTGCACTGACATCGGGTTGGCATCATGTAGCCCGTCTCGTCCTTCATGCGCCGTCTGCCTGGCGGCTTGATGATGACGGTGAGATAGTCTCGTGGCTGGTTCGATTCCGCCGCGCCTCGCGGCGGTTCCCCAGCCACATGAGACTGACGATTTACACATTTATCGGTTTTTGATACAATACACTGCAATCAACCTAAATCGGTTCACAAGAAAGGTGCATATGTCCAAAGCAAAGTCTGTTCTTGTTTTGACGGCGATCCTCGCGCTCGTCGGCTGCAAGTCAACCCTCACGTCCTGGTTGCGCTCCGATCCCGTCCCGTTGACGGAATTCCTCCCGCACCACGAGAAGCTCCGTCGCATGGACGCCACATGTCCCTTCCACTACCACTGGTGCGATCTCGAGGCGCTCATCGCCGCCGACATCAAGCACATCTATATCGCACCGATTGAGATGGGCTATCTTCAGCGTGGCAACGCATGGAACGAGTTCGCGAAGAACATAACGACGGCCAAGGAGGACCTGCAGGAACTCGCCCAGTACGCGCGCATGGCGTACTACAAGGCGTTCAAGTCGCAGGAGAAGGCCATCGGCGTGACCGTGGTCGATAGCCCGGACGTGCCGAACACGCTTGTCCTCGAATCCGCGATAGTCGCGTTCGCGCCGACCAAGTCAACCATCTATGCCGCCGGACTCGTCGGCGATTTCTTCGTGCCCTGCCTCGGCCTCGTCACGGACGCGATCTCCTCTGGCACGATCGCCGTGGAATCCCGTGCGCGCATCGGCAAGAACGGCCCGATCGTCGCGGCGCTGGCCGACACGGAGAACGATCCAGACGCGCTCATCTCGCTTTCGAAGCTCACCTGGACGACGCCCGCTAAAATCAACCTCAAGCGCATCGCCATCCAGACCGCCACCTGCTGCACGGTTGACAAGATGGAAGACCTCGACCGTGGCTATCCGATTGAATTCCTCTCTACCTTCTCGGACGCCGATCTCGACAACATGTAGGCGCCTCTTCGCCAGGGCAGAGGAGCCAACCGCCATCGCTGGTCCTTAGAAACGTTCATCGGAGGCAATTGCAAACCCTCGTGAACACGGCAACGGTGGCCGGGCGGTTTCGATGCCGACGACAAGGCAGCCGACAGGCGGCTGGCATGCAAAGGTCTATCATGAGCATGAACATTCCAGTTGGGCGACTCGCTGCGGCCGCGCTGCTTGCCGCAGCGTTTTCGCAAACCGCAGTTGCGGAGGACGTCGAATCGCGCATGTTTGAACTCACGTACGCGAACGCGGCGGAGGTGGCGGAAAACTTCAACCGTACATGGCGCGGACAGGTGCAGACCAACGGGAACTGGAGCGTGAGAGAGATCGCCGAGCCGTTTGCAGAGGCGAACTCCGTCATGGTCACGGCTCCCACGCGGATACTCGACATGTGCGCAAAGATGATCGAGCGCATCGACCGCAAGCCAAGGCAGCTCTATGTTGAGGCCCGGTTCGTGGAACTGAGCAACAGCGCCCTGTACAGGCTCGGTCTCGACTGGTCTTCGCTTGCCGGCATCGGGGTGACGGCCACAGCAACCGCCGGCGCGTCGCGGCAGGACATACCCGAGAACGTCTCCAGCTACATGCAGGAATACAAGGCCGGGAGCCGAGGCATGTCGGAGTCCTACAGTTTCACAAAGGGAGGAAGAGCGGACGGCAACTACTATCAAGGGACGCTCTCAATGGACCAGATGAGACTGGTCTTGAGTGCGTTTCAGGGCAGCGAGGACGCCAAGACGTTTTCCAACCCGAAGGTCATCGTCACCAGCGGCAAGGAAGCCGTCGTCGATATGACGACGAAGCGGCCGAACGTCACGCTCAGCGCCAAACGCGTCCTCAACGGCTCCAACAATACGCTTGACGTCGATTCGCGGATGTCGGAGATCCCCGGGAACGACAAGTTCATGTTCGCGCACGAGGCGTTCTTCAGCTGGGGCGTCTCGCTCAACGTGCTGCCGCGGGTGCTTACGAACGGTCTCATAAACGTCGCGATCGTGCCGACGATCAGCGACGTGTCGGAGTACGTGAAGGCGGAAACATCGGAAGACGACGGCATTCCGTCCCCGCAATTCCCGATCATAGAAATCCAGCGCATCGTTACGGAGTTCACGCTCAAGGACGGACAGACGGCCGTCATAGGGGGGCTTTCCAAGACGATTGAGAAGGATGTCGATTCTGGCATTCCGTACCTGTGCGACATCCCGTGGATCGGTGACAAGCTTTTTGGCGGCAAGAGCCGTCAGAAGGAACAGAAGGAGATCATCGTATTCGTCACTGTCGGGATTTCCGACCCGGAGCACGTCGTGCCGGACGTGGGGCTCCCGAAGAACGCCGTGCTCGGCCGCACCTACACTGACGGCACTCGCAAAGAGCCGGGCGACCGCAAGAACGCCATAGAAGGCATCCAGTCGCTTGATCTCCGCAAGCTCGAAGATCGCGCCAAGGAGACCAACCGCGAGTAGGGAAAAACGTGAAGCGAACGATAGTGATCGGACTTGCCGCAGGCGCGGCGACAGTCGCGGCGTTAAATGGCATGCCGGCGCGAGGCGCGCCCGAAACGTTTGCGGCGTGCCCCACTCCGCGCACCTCCACGCCTTTCCGCACCATCCAGCGCATCTGGGCCGTGGAGCCGGAGAAGATCGAGGCGGCGATGGCGGCGTATCCCGGCGCGTTCTCGGACGGCATCATCATCGCCACGTTCGCCGGGCTCAAGATCGGTTCTGAGGAAGTGCGTGACTTCGCGACGCAGAAGGCGTTCGTCGAGCGAATGAAGGCGCAGGGCAGGGAAGTCCAGATATGCGTAAGCTCCACCATCGGGCATCGGGACGAATGGACGATGGACAACGATCTCCCCAAGATGGTCGGCTCGGACGGCAAGCCCGCGAGGGCGATGGTGTGTCCGCGATCCGCAGCGTTCGCCGAATATCTGCGCGGCCTTTACCGCCGCTATGCCGAACTTGGGCCTTCGGTCATCTGGATAGACGACGATTTCAGGATGGCGCACCATCCGCCGGTCGATTTCGCCTGCTTCTGCGACAACTGCATTGCGCGCTTCGCGGCGAAGACGGGCATCAAGATGTCGCGCAGCGAGCTGAAGGCTGCGATTTTGGGCGATGCGGTTGTTGGCGGCATCCGCGTCCGCGCAGCATGGCGGAAGTATTCCCAGAGCGCGATAAACGACCTCTCGGGTCTTATCGCCGACGCCGTCCACGCAGTTGACGACAAGATCGTCATAGGCTTCATGTGCTGCAATCCGGAAGGCATGTCGTATGCCGCGTTTGACTTCAAGTCGATGATCGAGCGTGCAAAAAACCGCGACGGCGTCGTGTGGTTCCGCCACGGCAGCGGCACCTACACCGACTTTACGCCGTACACGGAGGACAACATCGTATCGAAGAACATCGCCATCGGCCGCAACTGCGCCCAGACCGAGGGTCCCGGCGTCGTCAATCTTACGGAAGAGGTGACGAGCCCCTACAACCGCCGCACTAAGTCGCTTCGGATCACGTTCCTCGAAGCGGCGCTCAACATCGGCTTCGCCGGCGCGGACGGCGTTACATACGACGCAATCAAGCCGAACCTCGACGAGCAGCTGCGCGACGACGCGCTTGTGGCAGACATCCACAGGCGTCGCGGCGAACTGGACCGGATGCGCGCGCTTATCGAGGGCAAGCGACAGCTTGGCGTGTATCCGTTCTACGATCCTGACATCTGGCTCGCCAACGGCAAGGCCAAGTCGCTTTGGGAGATGAAGACCCTCGGCACCGAAGACTGGAAGCCTCTTGCCTATATCGGCGTTCCGTTCACGTTCCGCGAGAAGAGCGCATCGGTTCTCCTGCTCTCCGGCAAGTCTGCGCGGGCGATGCCCAAGAAGCGTCTTGATGCGTGGCGCAGGCGCGGCGTAATTGCGGACGGCGCCGCGGCGGCTGAAGTCGGCAGAGGCGGAAAGACGTTTGTCTTCGGGAAGGGCGCGTGGAGCCGTTCCGTCTGGGGACGAAAGGAAAGCCTCCAGATCAAGGATGCGCTCGACTCTCTCGCCGGCGGCAGAATGCCGTCGCGCGTCGATACGTGCGTACGTCTCGCACAGAGCGTGTGGGAGTCGCCAGACGGCAGGGAGCGCGTCGTGTTCCTCTTCAACCTCGACTTTGACGACGCGAAAGATGTTAAGCTGACTGAGGACGGCGCATTCGCGGCGGAGCTCCTCTTGCCGAGCGGCAGATGGAAGCCGCTTGGGAAGGGCAGCGCCTTCGCCTTGCCGAACATTCCCGCATGGACGCCCGCCGTCATAAAGATGCACAGGTAGAACTACATTTCTCCACTTCTTGCCTATAACTTCATTGTTCACAAATATCAATTGTTCACAAATGCCACCATTGCCAGAAATGCAAATTGTCAACGGCTATTCATCATCAACTTTTCTAGATTTCCGAACGTCTGAAACGTACTGCTGTTCAGTGACCCCAGTACCCGAATGCCCACTTGCGGAAACACATTGGAAATGGTAGAATAACGCTAAAATTCCAAAACAAGGAGGAAGGTCGTAAATGAAAAGGATCGTATGGTCGGCGGCAGCCCTTTGGGGCTTTGTGTCATGGGCTGATTACAATACGGCTCTCGACTGCAACGAATTGACGTTTACCACAGGCGGCGATGCCAATTGGTATGAGCAGACGTCTGTCAAGAAAGTCGGCGAGTCCGCCATGCGAAGCGGATCCATTACGGATTCCCAAGAAACATGGCTTCAGACGACCGTTACCGGCGCGGGCATGGTTGAGTTCTGGTGGAAGGTTTCGAGCGAGTCTGGATATGATTTGCTGGAGGTTTTAGTTGATGGTGATGAGAATGCAAGGATCAGTGGCACTGACGACTGGGCGCGAAAGAGCGTCGTTGTCGTGGGTGAGGGCGAACATGCGGTTAAATGGATTTACAGTAAGGACAGCAGCGAGTCGGACGGCACGGACTGCGGTTGGTTGGATGCCGTGTCATGGACGCCCGTGCCGGAGTCGATGACCGTCACGTTCGAGACTAACGGCGGTGACGAGATTGCGCCGACGAATGTCGCTCCCGGCATAACATACGGCGAACTGCCCGTGCCGCAGAAAGAAGGAGATGAAGAGTTTGTCGGATGGTACCTGGACGAGGAGTTGACGGAGAAGGCGTCGAGCGATTCCATTGTGGAGTTTCATGATCAGACGCTTTACGCAAAGTGGATCATCCCCGTCTCGGTGTTGAATGCAGACGGGCTGGAGTTCAGCACTCAAGATGACGACTGGTGCTTGCCGTGGGTGGCCGTCGCTGAGGCCGGAGAGTCCGGTGGCTATGCGGTGTGCGGTCCCATCGATCGAAACTACAAGGGCGGCTATTTCTATCTCTGGACGACGAATTGTTCCGGCACGCTTTCTTACAAGTACAAGGTAAACGGCCCCTCTTACGACGGATCGTTTGAGGAATATAATTACCAGAACGGGGATTACTATTATTTATCCGATGCCAGCGAGGACTGGCAAACGCGTACCATTCGTATTTACGGCGATGGTGAGTCTGATATCCGGATGAGGTGGTGGTCGGCGAGTTCGCGCTCGGCGCTGATGCTGAGCGATTTCGTCTGGACGCCAGCGCCGGAGTCGATGACCATTACGTTCGAGACTAACGGAGGCGACGAGATGGCCCCGACGAATGTCGCCCCTGGCATAACATACGGCGAACTGCCCGTGCCGCAGAAAGAGGGGCTCGAGGAGTTCGGCGGCTGGTATTTGGACGAGGATCTGACCGAAAAGGCGTCGAGCAGCGCCCTTGTGGATTTTCGCGACCAGACGCTCTATGCAAAGTGGATCATCCCCGTCTCGGTGATGAATGCCGACGGGCTGGAGTTCAGCACGGATAGTGACTACGGGCGACTGCCATGGGAAGCCGTTGCGGAGGAAGGTTCGTCCGGCGGCTATGCGTTGCGTGGCCCGATCAGTCAAAACTACGCGGAAGGTCTTCTTTATCTGCGTTCTCTTGGCATCGGCACTCTTACGTATAAATGGCGGATCGATGGAGAAACCGATAACGGCGGATATTTCTATGAATACAATTATGAGAGGAACAGCAGCTATGGTTTTGGCTTTTACGAATGCCGCAATGGCTGGCAGACGCGTTCGGTAAGACTCTACGGCGATATTGAGGAAGGGCCTGCACTTCAATGGTCTTCATCAAGCAGGAGCGCGGCGTTGATGCTGAGCGACATCGTCTGGACGCCAGCTCCTGAGATGATGACGGTTTCCTTCGACGCCAACGGCGGCACGGTATCCGCCGCAGCGCGCGAATACAGCCCTGGCGAGACGTACGGTCGCGACGGCGAGGAGAAACTTCCTCTGCCGACGCGCAAGGGCTTCACATTCCTGGGCTGGCGCGTTGGCTCGGCGGACGGCGCGAAAGTCGCCGACGGCGACGTTGTTCCGTTTGAGGAAAATATTGTTCTCGTCGCAAGGTGGGGACAAGCGGTAAGCGCTCTTAACACGAAGGAACTCACGAAGTTCGCGTCGTCCGGCGACGGCACGTGGTACGCTGTCGATTTCGGCGAAGCCGGCAAAGGCGCAGAAATCGTAATACCGGCTATGACAAAAAAAGACAAGTACGGAGACTATGCTTATCCAGTGTGGACGAAAACCACGCTGCAGACCACCACGGTCGCGGCGGGATACCTTTCCTTCGACTTGTCGCTCGCGACGTGGGGCCTGCCGGAGATGGGACCCGGCGAGGAGGGATGGAACAACAAGAGCGGTTGGATAGAGGTCTCGATTCTGCTCGACGGCAAGAGAGTCGGTTCGCGAGGACTTTATTCCTACTACATCTATGCCGCGACCGCCCCGGCGAAGACGGAATACGTCTATGTCCCGGCCGGGAAGCACACGCTCAAGCTGGTCGCGGAGGGATGCCCGGCGTTTTCCATGGGTTCGCGTCGCAAGTGGAACGAAGAGCTGGAAGATTACGAGTACGAGAATTTCACAAAGTTCGGGGCGTCTCCGTGTGCGCACGTGTCCAACATAAAGTTCGAGAAAGAGACGGAGCCGCCAGACCTGCAGACCTGGAGCGACAAGGTCCGCCGCTACAAGTCGTGGAAGACCGGCGAACTCGCGAAGTTCGCCTCGAAGTACAAGACGCGCATGATCGCCGATCCCGAAGACTACGAGGCGCGCGTCCTCTACGCAGTGACCCGGCTGGGCGCACTCGCGGAGAACGCGCAGTTCAAGACGTACGCCAAGTCGTTCGGGTTCACGATCGACTGGGCGCGTATGTCCGTGACGCCGCCGGAGCCGAAATTCGACAAGAATTCCGCCGTCGTCAACGCAATGGCCGACAAGACGCTCGCCCTTGCCGAGCCCGTCATAAAGGACGTCCAGGCGGTGCTCGCCGAGATTCCGGAGGACTGGTCAGGCACGGTGACGTTCAGCGCTGACGAATGGCCGATCGACGAAACGACCGAGATCGACGCCGCAGACGTCCTCTTCGCCCGTGCCGGGCTGGAGGCCGCGCTCGCGGGGCTCAACTACCTCGCCGCGCACGATCTCACGGTTGACTGGACCAAGGTCAAGTCCGAGTACACCTATTCGCCCAAGATCCCCGCCGTTTCCACGGTCCCCGCCATCGGCGACACGGCGGCGTGGGAGAAGCAGGCCCGCTGCTTCAGGACTGTCGTGGAACAATTCGACGCCGACGACAAAGGCTCGGGCACCGGCGCCATGGCCGTGAAAGGCAACTCCCTCGTGCTGAGGCTCGCACCCGGTTTCGACACTGGCTGGCTGAACGAGACGAACCAGATCCGCGACATCGACTTCTACATCAAGTCCGGGGACGTGAAGCTGAACGTCTATGCGAAGCTGTATGGCGAGGAGGGCGAATGGAGCTGGGGGAGTTACGGCGGCGGCAGTTGCAGTCCGGGGATTTCCTACTACGAAAACGGCAAGCCGTATTTCCTGCAGACGAACGTGACATGCACGGTGACAAACTGGAGGACGGAAGACGATTGGCCCGCCAAGGCGTCGGTTGCCATGCGCGACGGGAATCTGCTGCTGACGGTTGACATGTCCAAGGTCAATCTCGGCACGAAGAAGAAGCCCGTCGCGTTCTCCAAGAAATCCTGGGACCTGGCATACGGCGAGGCCAATGTCGGCGTATGGGAAACAGTGGAGAACGAAGATTGGTTCGAGCCGTACTACGACGACGAGATGGAAGAATGGGTCAAGTCGAGCCTTCCGGAGTTCTACGACACATGGGCGTGGACAGGCTGTGCCACATGGCGCGCGCAGAGCGACAGCGAGCGCCGCGTTTACAAGTTCATCTCCGAGCAGAAGGCGATAATGTCGAAGGTGCGCGACGCGTCGCGCCTGAGCGCCGCACGCCGCCATTTCAAAGCGGCTCTCGAAACCGCTCTCACGGCCGACGGCAAGGCCGTAGAGCGCGAGAGCGAAGGCCCGATCCACTTCTTCGAGTACGATCCGGACGACGAGGCCAAGATCGCGTTCGCCCGCAACAACACCCAGCGTGCGCTCGCCGCGCTCGACGAGCCGACCTCCGTCAACTGGGCCACAGTCGCTGCGGAATACGACGAGGCCGGATTCAGCACGAACAAATTGAAGCTCGCCGACTACGACTGGTCGCTTCTGCCCGGCGAAGGAATGACGAGCGTCTATCTCGGCGCGCTTTTCGAAGGCAGGATCACCCGCGAGCTGATGCCCGCGATGCGCGTCAACGCCTACGGCGATATCGTGCCTGACTTCGAGGGCATGAGAGATCCGACGATCGGCGGGCTCTTCCCCGAGATGACGGCGGACGACATCGCGCGCATGTCCGCACGCTTTGAAAATGACCGCGAGCTGGACAGGGGCGAACATGCCGATCCTGAGGCGCTTGACGCGCTGCCCAAGCCCGGCGAGAAGATG
>Ga0265298_10007371_pt1 | contig 13379 bp, 7 predicted proteins | sample AusTroGonzalo_MG_3_FD_193486 | JGI IMG/M metagenome (GOLD analysis project Ga0265298, IMG submission 193486) | Bovine rumen microbial communities from tropical cattle in Woodstock, Queensland, Australia - Gonzalo_01 | ecosystem: Host-associated > Mammals > Digestive system > Stomach > Rumen ...
CGATTTTTTTGCTGATTTTCGTAAAATTTATTTTACGATTGCGCTTTGCATGTTATAGAGTGCGCCGTTCTTCATGATGAAGAGCTGACCATTGCGAACCACCTTAACGGCCTTCATCTCAGCCTCGGTGTTCTCGATGGCGGTAGCAGCACTGAAGGTGGCAGAAACGGTAACCGGCGTTCCCGGCATAACGAACGAGTAAACGTCCTCAACCGGTACAACAGCCTCATTGCCTGCCGTTACACTGGCTACTTTGTAGCCCTCATCCGGAGTAACGGTCAAAGCAACGGTCTCATTCGGGAAAGCGATAGTCCAACCCTCTACCTTACCGTTCTCAGCTGCTTCGTAAGTAATCGGGTACATCCAAGTAACGAGCGGCTGATCAATCATAATCTGCTTGATCACAACGGTCTTATCGGTGGTCGTCTGGAGTTTAACAAGCGTCTCAACCATGATCGGGAACTGCAGTGCAGCTATCTTATTGTCGGTCGGATTCAAAGGCATTGTATCATTTCCAGCGATTGCCAAAACTTTATCTCCAACATAACCGAACTTGATGCGGATCGTCGTGCCCGGCAGTACGTTACAAGCGATGTAACCGCCATTTTTCTTGATCTTCAGACCGAGATACGGTTCGTTACGAGCTGCACCCTTACTGTTATTGAGCGAATCCAATGCATCGATAGTCTTGTAATCGTAGAACTTAGCCATCAAAGCGGACTTAACATCATAACTCTTACCGTTATTTATGACCATTCCCTCGAAATCAATCGATTCAGCATAAGCCTTTATGAAATCAGCGTAGAAGGACATGTCCGAATTGATCACCAGCGTACTAAAATCTATCTCTTCGATATAGTCTGAATCAAACCAACCGTCGAAGGTACACAAAGGTCTAACCTCGTATTGTTTGTACTCAACGGGGTGACCGCCTGCTGCAACTACCTCGGTGCCTAATACGATCTCTTCATTGCCATCCATCATCTTATAGGTAACGGTGTAGCTTAAAGGTTTGATGGTATAAACAGAGTATGCAACGCCTGCGATGTCCGCCATAGCACCCCACATGCCGGCTTGAGCTTGCTGTGAGGTCTTTTCAATCACTTCGTCTTTAACCTTGGTAGATTCATCATCGTAGGTGATAACGGTGTGCTTCGTGAACTTAACCACCGGAGCGGTAACGTACGAATCCTCAAGGATAAGGGTATGGCTTGATACCAGACTAGCAAGGTTGGCATCGCTGATAGCTACATCGTTAATCGTAACAGCGGTCAGCGTCTCAACAGTCGAAACGACGGTTTTGGTCTCGGGACGTACTACTTTGATAGCAGCTACACCGGCGGAAGCTCCATTAGCACGAGAGATGTAAATCTCGTTAGTCTCAACAAAAGACTCAGGAAGGGTAACCGAACCTACAGCACAACTACCTTTTGCCTCTCCTGTGGCTAACGAAGCTGCGATAATAACAGCGCCACCATCTGCACTTGTGATTTTTGCGGTGCTGGTAGGATCGGAGGATGTAGAAACAATATAATCTTTGTATCCGCAGATGTAAATAATGTCACCGGCTTGGAAATTTCCTGTTGCGGGAGAAATACGGAGGTGTGCTCCGTTATTGCCTAATTTACAAACTTTTGTGATGTTTGGTTTCAAATCATCATCTGTAACGCTCCCGGCATAAGCACTCGTGCCGTCTGCAGATGTTTTTTTCTTTTCGTAGGTAACGAATTTGACAATGCCGTTAGCACCATCGGCTACATCGAAAATGCCGTTGGTACTACCGTCTCCGTAAACGGAAGAACCGTCGTACTGCCAGAGGAAAACGGTGGTCTGGGCATTCATTGTCAGTGCAGTTAATGCTGCAGCTGCGAATGTGAATAATTTTCTCATGTTTTTAGTATTTTAGTTAAACGAAAAAATTGGTTTTATAGTTAAATTTGCTATCTGTACTTTGCAAAATCGTCACAAAGGTACATATTTTCGCGCACATACGCAAATAAATAAGGTGGAAAAATGGCACAAATTTTGTTTTTACACAAAAAACGTCAATTTTTCGCTATTTAAATTTGCGTATATCAAATAAAAGTTGTAATTTTGCACACTCTTTCGCACGTATTCGGCACATATGTGCGAAATAGAACATTAAAACAAGAAGACAGTACACAATATACTGTAATACAATACATTAAAAAGGCAATAATGAAAAAAATCGCAACACTCTGCATAGGACTGATGATGGCGTTAGCCGGCATGGCGGAGACTTTTTCGCTTAGCTATCAGGGCTATCCGTACAGCCGGACACGCTGTGCCGGACCGATGTATGCGCCGGGTGCTGCGGTCAAACTGACCACCGGAATTCCTCAAAAAACAGACCGCACTTTTGCGGGCTGGCGATATAACGGAGTGATTTATCCGGCAGGCGCAACATTCACGATGCCTGCGCAGGATGTCGAACTCACACCGGCATGGGTGGAGGAACTGGCATTGGAACAGGCGGAGGAACAGAATGCCAAGGCCTCCAAGTTTATTCGCGACGGACAGGTCATTATCCGGCATGACGGAGCGGAGTACAACCTCTTGGGAATACGAATCAACTAACCAACTAATCAATAATCTAAGATGAAAAGAAGTATTGCATTTTTGTTTGTCTGTGCAGTCGCCCTTTCGCTGTTTGCCGTACCGGCACGCCGCGGATGGCAGACGCGCACACAAGCGGATGGCACCACTATTGAGGTGCAGCAAATGGGAGATGAGTTCTATCATTATCTGGTTAACCGTGACGGTCAACAGGTACGTGAAGTGAACGGAATGTATGAAGTCGTAGGCGAGGCTCCTACTGCGGAGCAGGTTAAGGCACGCCGTGCCAAGGGAGTAGTCCGTCGTCAGCGCAAGGATTTTGGCAAAACTCCGAACCTTGCGCCCAGAGGCGTGGTTATTGTGGTGAATTTCAGCGACAAAGCCATGCAGTCTAATCACAAGAACTCTACGTTTACGGAGCTGTGCAATAGTGAGAATTGTACGGTAAACAGCGGTTATCCTTCCGCACGTGAGTATTTCAAATCGCAGTCCAATGGGGCTTATGCGCCTGTTTTTGACGTATTCGGTCCTGTGACGCTCAGCAATGGCTATGCGTATTACGGAAAGAACGTGGGGCAAGGAGATGATGCACAGGATGAATATGCCACCGACGCGGTGATTGAGGCGTGTATTTTGGCCAATCAACAGTATTCGGATCTGAACTTTGCTGATTACGATTCGGATAATGACGGCGTAGTGGACTTTGTTTATGTTGTGTACGCCGGTAAGGGAGAAGCGAACGGTGGTACCGCAAGCACCATCTGGCCGCATAACTGGAGTATTCAGGATCTGGTGACGAATTATCCTTCATCCACCAACTATACCAAGTCGCAGACGAAGCTGGACGGCAAATATCTGGACAACTATGCGATGTCGGCGGAGTTGGACGGTAGCAACGGTCTGGACGGAATCGGTACGCTCTGCCACGAGTTCGGTCACGTCATCGGCTTGCCGGATTTCTATGAGACCAATTATGGCAACAACTACAAGAATGCCCTTACTCCTAATGATTGGGATGTCATGGACGGCGGCGCCTACAACGGCGACGGCCACTGCCCGCCCAACTACAGCCCGTGGGAGAAATATTTCTTCGGCTGGCACACGCCGGTTAATTTGGGCAATGAAGGCCAGAACCTCACGTTGTATGCCAACGGAACGGAGAACTATCAGGCATACCAGATTAACACCAGCGGTACGCAGCAGGGCGCAACCACTAGCGGCGAATGCTACTATATCGAGAACCGTCAGCAGACGGGTTGGGATGCAGGCTTGCCCTATCACGGTATGCTGATCTGGAAAGTGAAATACAATGCCACGGCGTGGAGCAGCAATGCGCCGAACAACGACGCCACCTCCGGTTCGCCGCTCTATACCATCGTTTCTGCCAGTGGCACGAAGATAGGAACGCACATGAATTCAACTGAGACGGCATATGTTGAGGACGGACCGAAGAACCCCTTCCCGGGTTCTGCCAAAGTGACCTCCAAGACGATAGCATCCAAGCCGCTGTTGAATATAGCGGAGAGCAATAAGATAGTCACGCTCACCTATATTGAGGAGCCTGTCACTCCGGTGGATCCGTTTGACATTACGTGGATGTCGGACGGTACGCAGTTCGCCACTACGTCATCGACCGGCAAGGTCGTTCTTCCGGCTAACGAACCGGCAGCTTGTACTTCCGGAAAAGTGTTCACGGGATGGTGCAGCAAGGCTGATTATAGCAGCGCAACGACTGCGCCGACCTATGTCAAGAACGGCGATGCTGTCTCCGAAGGGGCTGTCTTCTATGCTGTCTTTGCCAACAAGAGCGGCGAAGGTGCTGCGGAAGTGAACGACAAGCTGACTCTTTCCACCACCGGCGTTTCCGGCAACTCGTATACAGACTGGTCAAACAAGTCCGTTAGTTCGAGTGCGGTCTATGCTGGTAACAGTGCAGGCAGCAATTCGTCTATCCAACTGCGTTCTAACAACTCCAATTCCGGCGTCATTACCACCGCTTCGGGCGGCAAACTGACGAAAGTGGCGGTTGAGTGGAACAGTAACACTACCAGTGGTCGCAAGCTCGATATCTATGGCAAGAGCAGCGCTTATAGCGCGGCTACGGACCTCTATGACAACACGAAAAGAGGCACCAAGATCGGAACCATCGAGTATGGCAAGAACACCGAGGTGACCGTTTCCGGTGATTACAAGTATGTTGCTGTGCGCTCGAATAGCGGTGCATTGTACCTCACTTCGCTCACCTTTACATGGGGTGGCGGTGTTTCCTATAGCAATTACAGCACTTCGTGCGGTGCCGGCTCGGATATTGAAGCCATTGAGCTGGAGCAGACCGGCGTGGGCGTGCAGAAATGCATCCGCGACGGCAAGCTGGTCATCATCCGCGACGGAGTGGAGTACAACGCTATAGGCGTACGTATCCAATAAATAACTGATGAAAAAAGGAATCGTATTATTGTTCTGTTGTGCTTTTGCCGCCTCGCTTTCTGCCGTACCGGCACGGCGGGGCTGGCAGACGCGCACCCAAGCGGACGGCTCCACCATTGAGGTGCAGCTCGTCGGCGATGAGTTCTACCACTATATCATCAACCGCGACGGCAAGCAGGTTCGCGAAGCGGATGGTATGTATGAGGTGGTGGGCGAAGCGCCGACGGCCGACGAGGCGCAAAGCCGCCGTGCACAGGCACAAGCGCGCCGCGAACGCCGGGCCATAGGCGAAACGCCTAACTTGGCACCGAGGGGCGTGGTCATTCTTGCGAATTTCGCGGACTTGAAGTTCCGGGAAGGCCATACGCGCGCGCTCTTCGACGAGATGTGCAACTCGAACAACTGTACGGTCAATTCCTATAACGGCGTCAACTATCCTTCGGCAGCGGAGTATTTCAGCTCACAATCCAACGGAGAGTACCGCCCCATTTTTGATGTATATGGACCGGTCACGCTGAGCCATAACTACAAGTACTACGGCGAGAACGTGTCCGAAGAAGGCGATGACCGATATGCGGCTACGGCAATCGCGGAGGCCTGTATTCTGGCGAACAACCAGTACCCTGAGCTCAACTTTGCCGACTATGACAATGACAACGACGGGTACGTGGATTTTGTCTATGTCATCTATGCCGGCCGGAGCGAGGCGGACGGCGGCAATGCGAACACCATCTGGCCGCATAACTGGTCTATCGAAGCGGCCATTTCCTACGGCCGGTGTACGTACACTCGCACGCAGTGTTACCTCGACCGCAAACATCTGGATAACTACGCCTGTTCGTCCGAGTTGATAGTGACGGAGCTGACCGGCATCGGCACGCTCTGCCATGAGTTCGGCCATGTTTTGGGACTGCCGGATTTCTACGATACGAAGTATGGCGTCAACTATAAAAACTGCTATACTCCCTGCCAGTGGGATGTGATGGACGACGGCGCATACAACGGCTTCACCCACTGTCCGCCCAATTACAGTCCGTGGGAGAAGTATTTCTTCGGCTGGACGACACCGCAGAACATCGGTTCCACCGGTGCACGGATTCTGCTTGAGGCGAACGGCACGGACGGCTATCAGATCTATCAGGTCAACGCGTCCGGCCAACTGCAACCGGCTACGCAGACGGGCTTGAACTACTATGTCGAGAACCGTCAGAAGCAGGGATGGGACACCTTTGTTCCGGCCAGTGGCATGGTCATATGGAAGGTCAATTACAGTTATAACTATTGGAAGGCCAACATGCCGAACAATATTGACAATGACCCCAAATACACGATTGTATGCTCATCGGGCGAAAGAAGAGGCGAAGGCTACGGGGAAACGAATGTGTTCCCGTACGGCGACATCACTTCATGGACGGAGGTAACCGGCAAGCCGCTCAAAAACATCACCCGTGACGGCGACCTCATCCGGCTTGTCTATATTGATGAACCGCAGTACTATTCCGTCAAATGGATGGTCAACGGCGAATTGCTGGAGACTGCGCGCTATAACATAGACGGCTCGGAGAACCTGCGTCTGCCGAGCATAGGCGTCACGCCTTGCGAGGGCACGGAGCTGGTCGGCTGGACAAAGACCATCAACTGGTTCGACCCCTTCACGCTGCCGGATGATTTGTTCACGAAGCCTTCCGGCAAGGTGACGGATGATGTCACGTATCATGCAGTTTTCAAATAAACAGAGCGTAATCCCTTATGAAAGTGGCGAATGATATATTGATTCCGGAACTGGCCCGTCTGCTGAACGAGCAGAAAGAGGTGCGTTTTACGCCTTCGGGTGTCAGTATGCGGCCCTTCATTGAGGGTGACAAGGACAGCGTCATTCTGGCGCCGATGAACCGTCCGCCCCGTCGCGGAGACATCATCCTCGCCCCGGTGACCGCCATGAACGGCAACAAGACCTATGTGCTGCACCGCCTCATCCGATTGGAGGGCGAAACCTGTGTTCTGCAGGGAGACGGCAACCTGTCCGGCGAAGAGACTTGCTTGCGCAAGGACATCATCGGCAGGGTGGTGGCGATCGAAACGCCGAAGGGCCGCCGCAAGTGCCTCACGCGCGGCTTTCTGTGGCACCGCCTGTTTCCGATCCGGCACTATTTGCTGAAAATCTATCGCCACTCGTGGCTCAAATGGAACTATTAATCGTCAATCCTAAAATCATTTATAATTAGTATGAAAACAATCGAAGGCTTCAAATTGCGTAAATTAGGCAATGAGTATATTCTGGTAGGTGAGTCGATGGCGCTCATCAATTTCAACAAAATGATCACGCTCAATGAGACGGCTGCTTTTCTCTGGGAGCAGGCGGACAAAGGCGAATTCGACGCTTCTTCCCTGTGCAAGGCGCTCTGCGCCGAGTACGATGTGGCCCCCGAACAGGCCATGACGGACGTCGTAGCCACCATCGCTTCGTGGAAGGAAGCGGGCGTCATTGAAGGATAGCCGATTATTAAGAAACGACTACACCTTATTACTAATCGTGCGCGTATGCGTGCGATTTTTTTGCATATTTCAAAGAAATATAGTAATTTTGCACGTTTTTTGGTACAAAAATTAAGATTTTATGAATATGAAGAAAATTTACACACTTCTTTTACTGACCTTCTTCGGTCTGAGTCAGGCTTGGGCGATTTCCAAAACCCAACTGACGGTCAATATCAGTGGAAAGGGTCAAATTGCAGTTAACACTTCTTCGGCGCAGCCTTCCGGTTGGTCGTCTTCGAGTGTAACCAAAGACCAGTCGCACGGTACCTTTGATGTCGGTGTCACCGATACCTATTACATCTGGGTGAATCCGAACACGGGTTATTACTGCTCGGGTGTGAGCGATTGTTCTTGGGACAACAACGGTTATTATACTATCTCGCTTAAAGGTAGTACCACTACAAACAAGAAGACCGTAACCGTCACTTTCGTTGGTAACTCCTATACTGTCACGTTTGACGGCAACGGAAACACCGGCGGCAGCATGGCCAACCAGTCTTTCGTCTATGGCACGGCGCAGAACCTGCGCACGAATGCGTTCCAGCGCCAGTTTGCCATCACCTACAATGCGAACGGCGGCGAGTGTGCCGAGAGTTCCGCTACGGCGGTAGCTGCTTTTGCCGGTTGGGCAAAGAGTGCCAACGGTGAGGTGGTGTATACTGACAAGCAGTCGCTCAGCACACCGACTCCGCTGCCTGCGCACAACAGCACTATCGGTCTCTATGCGCAATGGAATGCCGCAACGGTTGTATTGCCTGATGTGACGAACACAGGCTTGTTGTTCGACGGATGGTACAACGGCGAGACGTGGGCCGGTAACATAGGCGACACCTATACCGCTACGGCGGATGCCGAACTGACCGCACACTGGGCAGAGAAACGTACGCCTGTCTTTGTATTGGACAAGACAGAGATCGAATTGGCGCAGACAGCTGTGTTGACCATGAGCAACGTCAATAACCCCGCTATCGAAATCACGCCTGCCGGCATTGTGGACTACAATGCGGAAACGGGTGTGCTGACCGGAATCGGTGTGGGCGAAGTGACCATCAGCGCTACACAGCAGGAGACAGACGAACTGTCCTATAAGCACGAAGAACTGACGCTGACAGTCGGCAAGAAGACGCCGAGCCTGTCCGTTTTGCTCAACGGCATCGAGCAGTCGAGCGTAGTCATTTATCAGGGAAAGAAAACGACCGTCAGCTTCAACAAGACCTCGGATGCCGAGGTGGTTGTGACGACGGTGAGCGGCGGTAACTGCGCCTCTTATGCAAACGGCGTTCTGACTGCCGGTGAGATAGGTACCGCCGTGTTCCGCGCCACGCTGCCGGAGACGGATACCTACAAGAGTACCTATATGGATTTCCAAGTGGAGACCCAACGTGATCCGGTTCACCTGCCTCTGGCGATGAGCAGCGCCATCTGGAACAACGCAACCATCAAAGTGGCGTCAGAAGGTGACAATTCGTGGGACAACGACAAAGGAATGACCTTGGGTAACACCTCGGGTGGCGGCTTCAACTGGGACGACAAATATGTAATCCTTCATTTCGAGGGCATTCCCCAGAAGATGACGTTTGAACTGGCTACCAAAGGTCTTGCCGGTGGTGCTACCAACGTAGAATGGTATATTCAAGAGAGCGCTACGCAAGATATGAGCGGCAGTAAAATCTGGACGAGTTCCCACGCTGAAGAGAGTTTCTCAGCCCTTCAGACCGTAGAACTGCAACCGACCACCCGTTACGTAAAGATCTGCTATTCGGGTAACTTCGGCGGCTATGTGCGCAATTTGAAAATCAGCGAATTGAAATATGTACAGGACCCCGAACCGGCATCCATTGATTTCGGCAAGGCGGTTATCTACTCGGGCGAAGTGAGCGCGACGGTGAATATCAACTGGTGCAATATTGCGCCGATGACCGTTGAGAGCAGCAACCCGCGTTTCACGGTGACACCTTCCGTTTTCGGTAACTATGACCAGATGGGTTCGCAGGAAATCACCATTTCCTATACCCACACCAGTGAGGTGGGCGCCAACGAGGCGGACATCACCATCAGCAACGGCAATGCCACCTATACCAAGACGGTACATGTGGCGGCAGAGACGACCAAACGTATCCAGACCGTTACATGGAATGCCGAACTGGCGGCTACGGGCTTTGCGATGAACGTAGGCGAGCGCTATCCGGACATCACCGTTCCGGTGATTGCCACCACGCCTAACGGCGATACCATCACTTATACATCCAGCAACAGCGAGGTGATAGAAGTCATTGACGACACCGTGCTGCTGGCCAAAGGGCAGGGTACTGCGGAGATTACCGCGTATCAGAAAGGTGACGCCGAGTACGCCGAGGTGAGCGACACCAAGACGTTCACCGTTACCGATTTGCGCAAGCAGACCATCACGTGGGAGCAGAACCTCTACGGCCTGCTGACTACCAGCGAGCCGGTTGAGCTGACCGCTACCGCTACCAGCGGCATGGCGGTTCAGTACAGTTCTGCGAACGAGAGCGTCGTACGCATCGAAGGCAATATGCTGATTGTTGTCGGCGAAGGCGAGACGTATATCACGGCTACGCAGGCCGGTGGTGTGGACGACGATGAAGTGGAGTGGCTGCCCATCAGCCTTGATAACTATGTTATCGTCCGTAATCCGGCTTCGCAATGTAACGAGATGGCCCTGTCGGTTGGTTCGCTGGTTCTGAGCGGCAGCAGTCTCTCCAAGGAGTATACACTGGCAGGCGCGCCGACCACTTTGAACTTCTCGGCCAAGCACGGTACGAAATCCAACGGCGCATGGGGCCAGAAACCGACCTATGCTGCGCTGTTAGTGGACCAGTACACGAAAGTGGACGGCGTGTGGGGCTGGCAGACCATCTATAACACGGTCGTAGGTACCGATGCAACCGCTTCGGGTACGCTGACGCTTGACGAGGGTGCCACCAAACTGCGCTTCCGTACCTCGGAGAGCGAAACGGAACACACCATTTCCAATATCCGCGTACCGCGCAAGAAATACATGCGTGCTTCGGCTGACTCGTTTGACGAGAATGCAGAGTGCAACGCCATCTGGGAAAAGACCATCACCGTCAGCCATTCGAATATCGACCTGATTGCGCTGTCTACCAAGCAGGGCGTGCTCACGCTGAATGCGAACACGCTGGGCAAGGGTTGCGGCGACTACGGCGAGCATGCTTTCACGGCATCGTTCACGCCGACGGAGAAATATACGGAATACGTCGATACCATCGTTATCACGGACGGCAAGGCGCAACCGAGCACTATCGAGATTCCTGTCCGCCTCTATTCGACGGGCTTGAACCAGTACATCGAAGGTTTCGTGCTGCCGGAGGCATGCCTGACGACTGATGTGGTGGCGCCGTTCGCGGCTACCGCTACCAGCGGGCTGGATGTCATCTATCTCAGCTCGGACAGCACGGTTGCTTTCGTACAGAACAACCAGCTGGTTATTCTCTCTGCCGGCACGGTGGACATCACCGCTTATCAGGCCGGTGACGACCGCTATGACCCCGCTTCGATGACCAAGACCATCGTCATCAACCTTACGCCGGTGACGATTATCGAGGCTCCGACGGCAACGGAAGTAGCTATCGGTGAGGCGCTTGGAATGGCTGAACTGCGCGGCGGTAAGGCCAGTGTGGAAGGTACTTTCGCATGGCTGCAGCCGGAACTGATTTTGGAAGCCGGTACAAGTAACGCCACCGTCCTCTTCACACCGACGGACACCGCCCGTTATGCTACTGCTACGACGCAGATTGAAGTGTCCGTAGTGGCCTCTCCGGCTACGTTCGGCAAGTACGAGGTGGCGTTCTGCGAAGGTGACTCGGTTGAGTACGCCGGCAAATGGTACACCGAAGCCGGTCTGGACAGCGTGCTGGTAGCGCAGAATATCTTCGGCGGTGACTCCATCGTTGCGCTGACCGTGACGATGCTTATGCCGACCGCTTCGAGCGAAGAGAAAACCATCGTTTACGGCGCAGAGGAAAGCTGGAACGGTATTGCCCTGAATGATTCGACCGTAGGCGCGCATATCGTGACGTACGTGACGACTAACGCAGCAGGCTGTGACTCGACCGTAACGCTCTATCTGACGGTAGAGAAGCAGGCAATGGAGGAAGTGCCGGTTAGTCTGTCCTTCTGCGCAGGCGGTTTCGAAGAGTACCGCGGCAAGATATATACCGAGGCCGGTAATGACACCATTCTGGCGCTCGGCGAGGTACAGGATACGACCTATATCGTGAATGTGACCGTGCTGCAACCTTCTGATACGACGGAGTACAAAACCATCGTTTACGGCGCAGAGGAAAGCTGGAACGGTATTGCCTTGAACGATTCGACCGTAGGCGCGCATATCGTGACGTACGTAACGACTAACGCTGCAGGCTGTGACTCGACCATAACGCTCTATCTGACGGTTGAGAAGCAGGCGATGGAGGAAGTGCCGGTTAGTCTGTCCTTCTGCGCAGGCGGCTTTGAGGAGTACCGCGGCAAGATATATACCGAGGCCGGTAATGACACCATTCTGGCGCTTGGCGAGGTACAGGATACGACCTATATCATCAATGTGACCGTGCTGCAGCCGTCTGACACGACGGAGTACAAGACCATCGTTTATGGTGCAGAGGAAAGCTGGAACGGTATTGCTTTGAATGATTCGACCGTAGGCGCGCATATCGTAACGTACGTGACGACTAACGCCGCAGGCTGTGACTCGACCGTAACGCTCTATCTGGCGGTAGAGAAGCAGGCGATGGAGGAAGTGCCGGTTAGTCTGTCCTTCTGCGCAGGCGGTTTCGAGGAGTACCGCGGCAAGATATATACCGAGGCCGGTAATGACACCGTTCTGGCGCTCGGCGAGGTACAGGACACGACCTATATCGTGAATGTGACCGTGCTGCAACCGTCTGATACGACGGAGTACAAGACCATCGTTTACGGCGCAGAGGAAAGCTGGAACGGTATTGCCTTGAACGATTCGACCGTAGGCGCGCATATCGTAACGTACGTGACGACTAACGCCGCAGGCTGTGACTCGACTGTAACGCTCTATCTGACGGTTGAGAAGCCGGCAGCATATGAAGTAGAGCAGGATCTGACGTTCTGCGAGGGCGACTCGGTTGAGTACGCCGGCAAATGGTACACGGAGGCAGGCGTGGATACGTTCTATATCAGCGGCGAGCAGCGCGACACCGTGCTGTATGTCAATGTGGCCGTTATGCCGAACTATGCCGGATGGGCAAGCGACACCATTCATGTAGGCGACACACTGACCTTGCCGGAAGGCTTCTGGTACATGGGCGATTCGCTGGTAGTGACCTATATCGCACAGGAGGCGGACACCATCGGCCTGACCTTCGTTCAGCACAACAAGACCGCCTTTGGCTGCGACAGCCTGATGACGCTGGAGATCACGGTATTGCCGAAAGCAACGGAGACACCGGATACGCCGACGGGCATTGAGCAGGTACAGCGCAACACTCAGGCAGTCAAGGAGTTCCGTGACGGAATTATCTACATCCGCCGTGAGGGCAAGACCTACACTACATCCGGCTTGTTAGTCGAATAAGCGGTTGTTCCATATCTAGAAAGAGCGTGTCCATCAGTGACACGCTCTTTCTTGTTTGCCCCAAGGTATTGTTTGCCCAGGGTAACAATCAACTAACCATCAAGAAATATTTAACCAATCACTAACAATCGGAAGCACCAGCAGTCTGACTAAACCTGAAAAAGGTTGACTCGATAACTGAGATGGATATTCAAAAAATGACATGACAATATTGACCATTTTGACAATTTCTTTCTTTTTGTTATCG
>Ga0265298_10007374_pt1 | contig 13374 bp, 9 predicted proteins | sample AusTroGonzalo_MG_3_FD_193486 | JGI IMG/M metagenome (GOLD analysis project Ga0265298, IMG submission 193486) | Bovine rumen microbial communities from tropical cattle in Woodstock, Queensland, Australia - Gonzalo_01 | ecosystem: Host-associated > Mammals > Digestive system > Stomach > Rumen ...
GCAAGGGCCTTACGGACCGCACGGTTTTCTACGGGCCGGACGGCAACGAGATTGAACTGCAGCGCGGACGGACGCTGATTATCCTGATGCCTTACGGTGAGAACGGCGCAGGAGTGAGTTACGAATAAGGGGGCTTTCCGATCGCCCCCATACCCCCTTCGGTCACGGATAAGAAAGGGGCCGGAGGGAAATTATACGGAAGATACTGGGGGCTTTCCGATCGCTCCCCATACCCCCTTCGGTCACGGATAAGAAAGGGGCCGGAGGGAAATTATACGGAAGATACTGGGAACTTTCCGATTGCCCTGACCTTTGGATGAAAGAAATTTTTCTGGGAACTGCTGAGGCAGTTCCCATTTTCATATTACAAATATTTGTCTGTTTGTAACAAACCCTTGCAATTATCGCATAAATATTATACAATTCAAGCAGTATTGGTTACGAAAGGGTGTTATGAGTGGGGAAAAGGATCCTTTTGGTTGACGATGAGCCCTTGATTCTGAAAGGCCTGAAATATACCCTGGAACAGGAAGGATACGAAACGGACAGCGCCATGGACGGAGAAGAGGCGCTGGCCAAGTTTGACTCCTCCCCCTTTGATCTGATCCTGCTGGACGTTATGCTGCCCAAGCTTGACGGTATCGCCGTATGCCAGCGGATCCGGGAGCACAGCGATGTGCCGATTATCATGCTGACAGCCAAGGGCGAGGATATGGACAAGATCCTCGGCCTGGAATACGGGGCAGACGACTATATGACCAAGCCCTTCAACATCCTCGAGGTCAAGGCAAGGATCAAGACGATCCTGCGCCGGGTCTCCGGCAATTTACAGCAGCAGGAGCACCGGGTGATCCGCGTTCACGATATGGAAGTGAACCTGATCAAGCGCAGCGTGACCCTCGGCGGGAAAGACATCAAGCTGACCGCCAAGGAATTTGATCTCCTGCAGATGTTCGTGACCAACCGGGGGACCGTATTCAGCCGGGAACAGATGCTGGAAACGGTGTGGAAATATGATTACGCGGGAGACGCGCGCACGGTGGATGTGCATATCCGCCGCCTGAGGGAAAAGATTGAACGGGACACTTCAAAGCCTGAATTCATCTTTACCAAATGGGGAGTTGGTTACTATTTCACGGATCAGGACTAAACAGGCATTCTGGGCCAGCATCAGGTGGAAGATCCTGCTGGCCTTTTTTGTCATTGTAGGCCTGTCTTTTTTAGTTGCAGCGACTACGCTGACCGGGCAGGTCAGCGATTATCTGTTTGAACAGCGGACACGGGAGGACAGCCTGCTGACGGAAAAGCTGGCGCTTTCCGCGGCTCCGCTTTTTCAGTCCGTATCGGTTGAGGAACTGAACGAACTGATGGAGGAAAGCGCAGTTACGATGAACGGCCGTCTGATGCTGATCGATATGGACGGCAAGATCCAATATGATACTTTCCAGACGCTTTGCGGGCAGCGGACCCAGGTGGAGGAAGCACTGCAGGTGCTGACGGGAAACCAGACGGAGGCCTACGGGATTCATTCGCCGGGGCGGGCGGTCGTTGAAGAGATGAACGGCGAAAAGAACGCCGACTATCTTGCCTACAGCGCGCATGAGATGACAGGCTTCCAGGGACGGATCGGTGTTGCCCTGTTTGTGAGCCGGGTTCAGAGCATGATGGACTCCATGACTACGGTCCGGTGGAGACTGCTGAGCGTATTCGCGATCATCGCGGTTGCGGCACTGATTCTGGCCCTGTTCCTGAGCCAGGTGCTGACAAAGCCCATTACGGCCCTGAGCCGTACGATGAGACGGATGGGAAAGGGAGACCTGAGCGCCCGCGTGCCTGTCATGGGCAGCGGGGAACTGCGGGAACTGGCGGAAAACTACAATACAATGGCTGCGCAGCTGGAAAGCCTTGACAAGACAAGGAATCAGTTTGTTTCCAACGCGAGCCATGAACTGAAGACGCCGCTTGCTACCATGAAGATCATGCTGGAAACCATGATGTACCAGCCGGATATGCCTCCGGAACTCAGAAGTGAATTCATGGACGACATGAACCATGAGATCGACCGGCTGACCGGGATCATCACGGACCTGCTGGTGCTTACCAGGATGGACAATAAGGATGAGATGACCCGTGAGACGGTCGACATGAGTGAACTGACACAGGAGACGGTTCATCTGCTGCAGCCGGCCGCGGAGAAGAAGAACCAGCAGCTGACGGACGAGATCCAACCGGGGCTGGAACTCTACGGGGACAGGATCAAACTGAACCAGATTCTCTATAATCTGATGGACAACGCGATCAAGTATACTCCCGAGAACGGGAAGATCCATGTTTCCCTGAAGGAAGAGGACGGAAACCTTGTCTGGCGGGTGCGCGACAACGGAATCGGCATTCCCGAGGAGGATCAGGAGCACATTTTCGAACGCTTCTACAGGGTAGATAAGGCAAGAAGCCGCGAGACCGGCGGAACCGGCCTGGGGCTGAGCATTGTCCGGCAGATGGTCAAAATGCACGGCGGAACGATATCCGTATCCAGCAAGCCGGACAACGGTTCGGAATTTACGGTATCTTTTCCCGGGGAAGGAGCAGCGTGATGGGCAGAAAAGGAATGTGTCTGCTGCTGGTGCTTTGCTGTCTGACTATACTGTCGGGCTGTTCCGGGAGGCGGGAGGAAGACCGTCAGCCGGTGCCGACACTGTCCCCGGCGGAGTCCCGTTACATCGCCCCGGACCAGGATGAAGTCATTTCGGCAGGCGGAGAATACAGAATCTATCTTCCTGGCCGGGATGACCTCGGACTTGTTTCCAGAAGCACACACCTGGATCCCGCAGACCTGAGCGATACGGCAGAAATGCTTGCGCGCAGCCTGATCGAATACCCCGGCGATGAAGAAACCAGGAAACTCGGCGGAAGCCGGGCACTGGATCTGTACGGGGATCATCCGATCGAGGTCAGCGGCGGGATCTGCACGATCAATCTGACCACTTCCGCGCTTCAGCTGAGCCTGCGGGATTATTACAAAAACTGTCTGGCACTGGCTACCACCCTGTGCGAACTGAAAGAGATCAACAGCGTCAATGTGCTGGTGGCCGACCAAAGCGTAGGTCTGGATATCACGGGTAATCTGCCCATGGGGACGCTGACCGCGCATCCCGGAGAGAATCTGCCGGTGCTTTGGGAACAAATGGAAGCGAAAAGGACGCCGCTGGGGGAAGACCTCAGCAAAACGCCGCTGAGCTCACTGGCAACCCTGTATTATCCGCTTTCGAACGGACGTGGAATCGCATGCGCCACCAGACTGGTCAGCTTTGACGGGCAGACCCCGCAGCAACTAGCCATGGGGCTGATCAACGCGGTCAGCTCCGTGAGGAAAAGCACGACCGGGGGACAAAATTTTCCGGAACTGAAAGAACTGCTGCTGCACGACCCCGTGACCAGCGAACTGGAAGAAGGCGGGAGACTGATTACCCTGAGTCTGTCGGAGGACGCGGAGGACCGGCTTACGGCCGGCGGAGCGGACCTGGCCTGCACGGTTGCCGCGCTGACCTATACACTGACGACTTTCATTCCCGGGATTGCCGCGGTATGCATCCGGATCGGCGACAAACCGATTGCGGAACTGCGTACGGACCGGTTTGATACAGTAACCGCATTGGGCGGGCTGGTCAGAAGAAATATGGTTTCTTCCTTTCTGATGGGTAACGCGACGGTGTATTTTGCCCGGAACGGGATTCTCTGCGAATGTGAACGGCCGGTTGACAGGCAGCTGGCGGACAATCCCAGAGCGCAGCTTTGCGCGTTGATGGACGGCCCGGACGCGCGGGAACGGGCGGAGGAAATTGTCGCAACGCTGCCTGAGAACGTACAGGAGGATGATATCCTCGGAATCCGGGCGGAAGGGGACACCTTGCTGGTGAATCTGAGCGAAGGCTTCCGCTCTGAAATTCAGGCAATGGGGCCGGAAGCAGAAACGCTGATCTGTTACAGCATGGTCAATACCCTGTGCAGGAATACCGGAATGAAACGGATCTGCTTCTTCTTTGAGGGTGATCAGGTGGAGATGATCGCCGGAACGATCTACTGGGCCGGTGAGTTCCTCTATAACATCGGACTCGCGGAAAAAGGGTTGGGATAAGGAAGGGGGGCTTTCCGATCGCCCCCTTAAACCCCTTCGGCTATAATATGCATAATTTGCGGAAAAAGAAGGATAAAGGGAAAGGGGGCTTTCCGATCGCCCCCTTAAACCCCTTCGGTATAAATATGAATAGCTTGCGGATAAAAGAAGGATAAAGGGAATTTCTGATTTGAGACAGCTGAATTCAAAAATGGTTTATTAACATTGCGTTCATATTCAGGACAAAAAGCGTTGCTATACTCACCTCGAAAACCGAAAGGAGGTTTTTGAGATGAGAAAGATCATGAATCGGAAAACTATGGGACTTATTGCGCTGGCACTGGTGTGCGTGTTTGCGGGAACGATGCTCGGAACAACGCTTCCGGCAACCGCGGATGAGCAGCGGGTTATCGTGACCTCTCCCTTCACAGAGGCGATTGCGGAGGTCCGCGACAGCGTGGTCGGCGTGAACAATTACCAGATCGTGAACAACAACTACGGCAGCTACGGATATGATTTCCCCTGGAGTTACTTCGGATTCGGAAACGGATACGGAAACGGCTACGGCAACGGCTACGGATACAACCAGCCGGAATCCGGCGAGGAAGTCAAGTACGGCAGCGGTTCCGGCGTGGTGGTCGCGAAGGATTACGTGCTGACCAACTACCATGTGGTGGATGACGCGCACAGTCTTAAGATCTCGATCGGCGAGGATGAGAAAAACCTCTATGATGCGACGGTAGCCGCCTTTGATGAGGACAAGGATGTCGCGGTGCTGCATGTGCCCGGACTGCCCGTGGATCCTGTTGAACTCGGCGACAGCGACGCCCTGCAGATCGGCGACTGGGTTGTGAATATCGGTAATGCGATCGGCTTTACCGGTACCGTGACCGCGGGCATTGTTTCCGGCATCAACCGTGAGATTGAAGGAGACAACAGCTCCATGGATAAATACGGCCGGGCAAGCAAAGTGGTCAACAAGATGATCCAGACAGACGCGGCGATCAACGCCGGCAACAGCGGCGGCGGCATGTTCAACACGGCCGGTCAGCTGGTCGGTATCCCGACGCTGAAATATATCGGCACCCGCTACAGCAGCAACTCGACTGTCGAAAGCATCGGTATGTGCATCCCGATCAACGAAGCCAAGGAAGTGATTGACAGGGCGCTGAGCGGAGAAGGAACCGAGCCCGCGAAGGACGGCGAAAGCGCCAAGACCGAAGGAACCAGCAATACAGGTCTGACCGGCAAACCCCGCATGGGCGTGACCGTGTCAACGGTCAGGGATACCCAGGGTTTGCTGCCCAGAGGCGCTTACGTGGCTGAAGTGCAGAAAGACAGCCCCGCCGAAGCGGCCGGGATGCAGGTCGGGGACATCATGGTGGAAATCAATGGCGAAGTGATTACCAGCGTGAGCCAGGAAATCGAGATCGTCGGCAAGCTGAAGGAAGGCGACGAGGTTGCCGTGAAGGTGTTCCGCCCCGCTCAGGTTGAGGACGGGAAGATCAAGAGCACTGACGGTGAGTATGTTGATCTGACTGTGAAACTCGCAGTGATTGACGCGGTTGCTCAGTAAAACGAATCATGAAAGGCTCCGGGCCGAACGGCCCGGAGCCTTTTCATGGATGCTGGCAGCCAGTGGTTAGCGACCAGCCGTCAGACGAGGCGGATGCCGGCGAGCATCTGCTCGTTGTTGTAGCGCTTGATCAGCGCGTGGATCCTGTCATAGGGGTTCAGGAGCTTGCTCAGGCTCCGGTCATGGTTCAGGGTGGCAATAATATAGGAAATGTATTTGCTCATATCCGCTTCGATGAACCACTCGGTCTTCGCCAGCTCAGGCTTCCGGTAGGTCAGGTTGGTGGTAATCACACGGTCAATAATTCCTTCACGGTAAGCTTTTTCGAAAATATCAATCCCACTGGTGAACAGGGCGAAGGTACAGCCGGCAAAGATCCGATTGGCTTTGCGCTTTTTCAGCTCCTTTGCCAGGTCAATAATGCTTTCGCCGCTGCCAATCATGTCATCCGCGACGAAAACATCCTTGCCCTCCACGCTGTCACCCAGATATTCATGGGCAACGATCGGATTGCGCCCGTTCACGATTCGTGTATAATCGCGGCGCTTATAGAACAGCCCCATATCCAGCCCCAGAACGGAAGCGTAGAAGATATTACGGTCAATGGCTCCTTCATCGGGGGAAACGATCATCATGTGCTGCTTGTCGATCCGCAGGGACTTGTCCTTCTTCAGCAGGGCCTTGAAGATCTGATAACTGGGCATGATGCTTTCGAACCCGGTGGTCGGGATCGCGTTCTGCACGCGGGGATCATGAGCATCAAAGGTGATGATGTTGGAAACACCCATGTTTTCCAGCTCCTGCAGGGCCATGGCACAGTCCAGGCTTTCGCGGGAAGCACGGCGATGCTGCCGCCCCTCGTAAAGCATCGGCATGATCACGGTGACCCGCTTCGCCTTGCCGCCCATGGCGGCGATGATGCGCTTGAGATTGGCGAAATGCTCGTCCGGGCTCATCGGGACCCGCTGGCCGAACATCTCATACGAAACGTTATAAGCACCCGGGTCGCAGAGGATATACATATCATATCCACGGATGCTTTCTTTGATCATGCCCTTGGCTTCGCCGTTCCCGAAGCGGGGGCAGGTAACTTTTATCAAAAAATCCTGGCGCTCGACGCCGGGGGTGGTTCTCATATCTCCAGGCTCGGATTCTTCGGCGTGATCCTGCCATTTTTTCAGCCAGCTGTTGACCTTTTCACCGATCTCTTCCGTGCCCGGCATTGCGATCAGACCCAGAGGGCCGACGGGATAAGTCAGAAAAGAGTCCTTGTTCCATGCGCTGACGAAATCAGTCATACGTACCTCCTTCGAGGGTCGGTAACAACACGTACAAAAAGAGTATACTCTCTTTTCTGCCAAAAGAGAAGCGAGAAAATGGTCGTTTATGTTCCTTTTTTTGCCATGAAGTTGCGCCGCGGGAAAGATTAAATTATAATGATATATCATGACCGAAAGGAAATGAGGGAAGAATATGAGCCTGAAAAGATGGGGGAGTCTGGTGCTCTGTATCCTGCTTCTGTGCCTGACGATCGGCTCCGCGCCGGCGGAGGAGGAGACGGTGAGCTACCGCAGTATTACGGTACGCAAGGATACGGAAGAGGTGGACATGGGAACACTGGGCATTCAGCAGTGGGGCCCGTTCTATGATTTTCTCAGCCAGCTTCCCAACCTGAAGAAGGTGGACATGTTCAATACAGTGCTGAACCTGCAGGTATATAACAAGCTGAATGAACTTTTCCCGGACGTGGATTTCGGCTGCCAGTTCCGCTTTGGCAAGCGGAGGGTGCGGACGGACGATACGGCTTTCTCCACGCTCTGGAGTGAGGGAGAGAGAAAATTCAAATACGATGAACTTTCCATGCTCAGCTGGTGCCGGAATCTTTACGCGCTGGATATCGGTCACAATCCGGTGAAAAAACTGGATTTCCTGTACGATCTGCCGGAACTGCGAGTGCTGATTGTGGCGATCTGCGACGTGACGGATATCACGCCGATCGCAAGCCTGAAACACCTGGAATATCTGGAAATATTCCATAACCGGATCACGGATATCTCCTGTCTGAAAGGACTGGACTACCTGATGGACCTGAACCTGGTGAAGAACAAGGTGAAAGACCTGAGCCCGCTGACAGAGATGAAAAGCCTGAAGCGGCTGTGGATCCATCTGGCCGATGTGGATAATCCCGGTATGCCGGACGAAGCGACCCTGCAAATGCTGCAGGAAGCGCTACCGGACTGCCATATCGACGCGGAGTCAACCTCCACGGCCGGCGGCTGGCGAAGAGGCAGTTCTCACTACGAGGTGATCCAGAGAATGTTCGGAACGAAGGTTTATGAGCCGTTTGAGGATTCTGATCCGGAAAACATGCCGGAACCCTGGCGGAGCGAGCATCTGAAACAAAAGAAGCAGGAAGGGGACACATGAGGCGAACTGAACGTTTAATATCCACTTTGGCATACGCTCTTGCGGTGTTGATGCTGCTTTTCTTCCACCTGCCGGTGAAAGCCAGCGCGGAAACCATCCAGGAATGCCACCGCGTGACCAATTCTGCTTCCGAGACGAAACAGGAAAACGGATCCAGGGTCAAACTGTGGCAGGTGGAGACGGCACATCCCGCAGTGTCCGAAGAGGTGAACGGGATTGCCGCGAAATGGGCGGAGGAACTGGGAGCCGGACTGGAGCAAGCGCAGAACAACGGAAAGAAGAACAGCCGGCTGGATGCCGAGATCCGATACAGCCGGACAGGACTGCACTGGATGAGTTTTCTGATTCAGGCGAGGACGACATATCACCAGGAACTGAAAGCCCAGCGGTTCACGACCAGGACCTACGATATGGAGACCGGAGAGCGGATCCTGATGACGGACCTGTTTGACGACGATGAAGAAACCTGGCGGATGCTGAGCGACCGGGTGCGGCAGACGCTTTCGGAGTACTGGCCGGACGAGGAGCCGGACACGGAGAAACTGGACAAACTGTGCGAACGCTCCGCGCTGGAAGAAGCGGAGTTCACGTTGCACGGCATGTCACTGGTGCTGCACTATCCGGCGGAAGCGCTCTATCCGGGACATTATACGCTGATGGAAGTGCCGTTCTATTATCCGGAGATCCGCACCCTGATGACCGAGGACGCGATGACGGAAACCGATAATCTGACCTATTACAAAACCTGCGCGCTGACGTTTGACGACGGGCCGAGTGCGTCCAAAAACACATCGCAGGTGATGGATGCCCTGATGGAGACCGGTGCGCGGGCTACTTTTTTCGTGATCGGCAACCGGGTCAAGGATTACCGGTGGTTTGTACAGCGGGAGCATGACGAAGGCCATGCGGTCGCCTCCCACAACTGGCATCACGGCAACGTGAACAAATCCACCCCTGCGGCGCTCCGGGCGATGCCGAAGAAAGTCAACGCCGCCATGATCAAAGCGATCGGGATTCCGGTGCGGTACGACCGGGTTCCGGGCGGACTATATCCCAAGATGGTCAAATCGAAAGTCGGGTGGTCATATATCCAGTGGAGCCTGGACACCTATGACTGGCGAGGCAGGAAGCCGGCCGAGGTGATGCAGACGGTGAAGAAAAAATTGCACGACGGGGATATAATTCTCTGTCACGATACCAAGGACTACACACCGGAATCGGCCCGGCAGATTATCCGATATCTGGAAGAGCAGGGGTATATGCCGCTGACGGTTGATGAGCTTTTTGCCAAGGATGGGGTTGAGTTACAGCCTGACACTGTGTATTTCCGCTGTGATCAGGGGGAAACAAGTATAAGGAAGGACTAGGGGGCTTTCCGATCTTCCTGGGCTGCCGCCCGTTCTCTGCTGAGAAAGAGCCACTGGCTCTTTCTCCGGGCGCGTCGAACCCCTAAGACCCCTTCGGTTCGCATGTTCTTATAGGGGATTCAGAATTGAAAGAACAGACCGGTGATTATCGCCGGCCTGCTTTCTTTTGTTCCTTGATTTCATACATGAGGGAGTCGGCAGCTTTGATGCAGTCGTCAATGGGACGGCGTTCCGCCGCGTCGGACTTGATGACGCCGAGGGACAGCCCCAGTTTAAAGGGCATGCCGGAAGTCCGATTGTATTCCTTTACTGACGCCTGAAGCCTGTCCGGAAGGGCTTCGTCCCGGCCGGTATCGATGAGGATGAACTCATCTCCGCCGTAGCGCATGATAAACGCATCGGGTGAACCGGCGGAACGCAGGAGTTTTGCCGTGTCCTTCAGGGCCTGATCCCCGGCCTCATGCCCGTGCTTATCGTTGATGGCTTTCATGTTGTCCAGATCAATGAAAAGAATCTGAACGCTTCCTTCGGCAGCCAGAAGATTGTCATAGAACTGCTGGCCGAAGCGGGAAAGCCCGAAACGGTTGTAAAGCCCGGTCAGCGCATCATGGACATAGAGGTCATCCAGGGTATCGTTCAGGGTCTGCAGGAGGCATTTTTTCCGGACGTTTTCAAAGGCAATTTCCAGGAAGTTGAAGATACTTTCATGAAGGTTCAGCTTCGCAGCGGTACAGATTCCGTTCAGCGCGATATAGCCGATGGAGTAAGTACTGTAATGCAGGGGGTAGAACATCAGAAAGCGCTCTCTTTGCATGACGGAGTCAGGCAGCAGGTTTGATGTGGGGAAAAGGATAAACTCCGGGTCATTTCCCTCAGGATTCGGGAGCGCCATGGTCGCGTCAAAATGCTTGGCTTTGTCGGGCCAAAGGCTCTTGTCATAATTATTGAAGTAATACTCGTTCACACAGGGATAGATCCTGTCGCAGCCGAAGATCCGGTTGTTCCGGCTGATGATCAGCAGCAGATCCTGCAGGTCAGAAGCCTCGAAGAGGTCTTCAGCCATCTGGTCCTGCTGGATATAGAAGCTCTGCAGGAAGCGGGTCTGCTGGAAATACAGATCCCGGATCATGCTGCTCCGAGGCGTATTATGGCAGCCGCAGGACTCCGAACAGATCAGCTCAAAAGTATACGGGAAGACCGTGCGATCTTCTTCACCGCGGATGATCTGCATCAGGACATCCGCCGCGTAATAGTCCATGCGTTTGTTGTCGGCGTGTACGGTGGAAAGGCGGGGGCTGGAAAGCTCCGCACTGTTCAGATTGTCAAAACCGGAGATCAGCACCTGGCCGGGAATGCGGACACCGCCTTCCTGAAGGGTGGCCATCAGACCGATCGCCATTTCATCATTCGCGCAGACAAAGGCATCGGGCAGGGGATACTTTTCCCGAAGCCACATTTTTCCGACGTTGATCCCGTCGGCGGTACGCCAGGTGCAGCGGATCACCTCGACGTTTTCCTCCGGAATCCGGTTATCCCTGCACGCAGCCATAAAACCGTCCAGCCGCTGGCGCCCTTCGGGACATTCGTTATCCATGATGCCGGTCAGGTAAACGAGGCGGCGGGCTCCGTGCTCACGGATGATATGCTCGGCCATGGCGTATTGGGCTTTTTCATTGTCAAAGTAAACCATAGCGCAGCCTGCAAGCTCACAGCCGATGGAAACAGCGGGGATTCCGGCTTCGGTAATCGCCTTTTCCACATTCTGCCGCGCCTGGCGGAGAACGATTTGGTTTGCCTGCACAAGCAGCCCGTCGAACTGTTCCAGATCCGGCAGGCCGAAGATCGCGTATTCACTGCGGTCTTTTTCATTGCCCAGATCCTTGCCGAAACAGTCAAAAACACAGATCTGGACGTTCGGATGATCTTCCGTATACTGCTTTAGCCCGTGGAGAGTCTTCTCCACGAGCTCGTAGTTCCAGTCTACGGTCAGGAATGCGATGCGGTACAAATCCTTTTGCGTATTCATCACAAATATCTTTCTTGGGGTTTTCCTGCCCTCCCAACGCAGGCGCCACCGGCGCCTGCGCCCCCAAACCCCTTCGGCAGCTATTGGGGAGAAATTTACAGCACGAATATAAACGGTGAATCACATAATACAAAAAATATGTATAGACATTTTAATCAATCAGAGCACTTTTGTCAATCTGCCGGACAGGGTGAAAAAACCGGGCACTACTATGCAAAACGAGGCAATGATGGTATACTATTACATTGATTCAGTCTGCAATAATGAAGGCTTTTCAGACGGAAAGGTGACGTGAGATGAGAAAAAGAATTCCGGCTTTGCTGCTGGCGGCCCTGCTGCTGATGATGAGCGCCGCGGCGGGGGAGAGCGCCCTGCGCAGCTATAACAAGGAAGACGGGTATGTTTACCTGCACCTGGGGCAGTATCCGCAGACGGAGGACGGCGGGATTGAACCGATCCTCTGGCGTGTGCTGACGGTGGACGATGAGAAAGCGTATCTGCTCAGCGAATATATCCTTTTTGCCCGGGCAATGCATACCAGCCGAAAAGAGTATGAAAAGTTCGGCGGGGACTTCGCGCAGACGGAGCTGTGCCACTATCTGAACACCACTTTCGCGGAGCAGGCCTTCACGGAAGAAGATCTCAGCATGCTGCTTGAGTGCGAGAATTTCGGCAAGGTCTTCCTGGTGACCCGGGACGAGATGAAGGACAAGAAGATCGGCCTGAGCACCACACTGGAAGGATCCACCAATCCGAAAAAAATCGAGGCCAATCCCGGAGTCCGCGCCTGGGGAACCGAATGGGCGATCAAAAACAACGGGTATCCGGTATCTGAATATCCGGATCCCAAAGCGAAGATTCGCAATGCCACGGACACGGCGAATATTACCGTGGGAGAGAAACGGCTTTACGTCTTCATGGCCAAGTTCGGCGCGTGCAGTCCCTGGTGGGGCCGGTCGCCGGCCAAATCCCACGCGGACCAGTGCGTATGCACCAAGGACGGCGGCCAGATCGGCCGGATTGAAGTGGGACGGGATAACGAAGGGGTTCGTCCCGCGCTGTATCTGGCGGAAGGAAGCTATCAGATTGTTTCCGGATCGGGAACAAAGGACGACCCGTTCGAGATCGCACCGGCAGGGGCCGCGGAATAAAAGGAGGAAACCACTATGAAGGGGAATACGGTTCGCTGGATTATTGCCGTGCTGATGCTGGCGGCACTGACGCTGGGGCTGAGCTGTCCGGCTATTGTGGAGGCGGAAGGGGCAAAGCTTCCGCTGGACTTTACCGTGGGCGGCAGTAAGACGGACAAAGCAGACTGGGAATACGACGGAAAGACTCCGATCGGCTACAAGGACGATACGATTGAGGTGACCTCGGTGAAAGGCAGTGTGACCCTGCCCGGAGCCAGTAAACGGAAGAAGAACGTGAAGCACGAGACGTGGGTGGTTCGTGTCAAGATCCAGGACGCGACCCAGCTGCGCACGGCGGTAAGCAAGGATACCTACAAAGGCGGCGGGCAGGCGAACGCGGAGGATATTGCCAAGAGCAAGAACGCGGTCGCGGCGATGAACGGCGACTTCTTCAAATATGAAAAAGACGTGGGGTACGTGGTGCGCCAGGGTGAACTGATCCGGGACGCGTCGGACAACAAGCGGGTCGTTTTCGACATGCTGCTGGTGGACAGTGAGGGAGATTTCCATGTGATCCCCGGCGCGGATACAGCCAAGGTTGAGGCTTTCACGGCTGAAACACTGGCACCACAGGGACGGACAGTCATGGACACTTTTAACCTCGGGCCGGCGCTGATTGTGGACGGCGAGGTTCAGGATATCGCTGCCTCCGAAGCCGCTCAGCAGGGGAGATA
>Ga0265298_10007377_pt1 | contig 13370 bp, 9 predicted proteins | sample AusTroGonzalo_MG_3_FD_193486 | JGI IMG/M metagenome (GOLD analysis project Ga0265298, IMG submission 193486) | Bovine rumen microbial communities from tropical cattle in Woodstock, Queensland, Australia - Gonzalo_01 | ecosystem: Host-associated > Mammals > Digestive system > Stomach > Rumen ...
GTGGATACTTCCATCATAGAAGGCATAGTGGCCCCCGAGATACCATATATTGCAGAGACAGCAGATACATTATGCGTAGAATAGCTGCGACATATATACACACCCTTGCAGGTGAGACCCTCCGCAACGGTTTTGTGGAGATAGAAGACGACGGCGCCGTTGTCAGGACCGGACTGTGCGAAGATATATCAGCAGAGCCCGAATTTTATGATGGTGCCATCGTCCCGGGTTTTGTCAATGCCCATTGCCACATTGAACTGTCCAGCATGAAGGGCCTTTTCCGCAAAGGCACGGGCATGGCCGGTTTTATCGACCAGATAAATGCGCTTCGGGATACCAGGACGCGCGAACAGAAGATAGAGGACATCCGCTATTGGATGGACCGGCTCTGGCATAGCGGTGTCTCTGCCATGGCCGATATTTCCAACGGAGAGGATTCGTTCGCAATCAAGGCTGCGTCTCCGATGTACACTAGGACATTCCTGGAGGTATTCGGCACAGAACCGGGGGATTGCAGCAGTGTTATGGCTGGAGTGGAAAAACTTCATGAAGAGGCTGTGAATCATGGTCTTGACGCTGCACCTACGCCTCATTCCTGCTACACCATGAGCCCCGAGCTGGTGACTGCCTCTTCGGCTGCCGGACTTAAGTCCGGCTTCCTCTCATTTCATAGTGAGGAAAGTGACGAGGAAGAGCAGATGCTCATTTCCGGCTCCGGCCCTATGTGGGACAACCGCGTGAACGCCGGCATGAGCACCCCTCCCGTGACGGGGAAATCATCGCTGTTGTATTTTATCGACAGGCTGCAGAAAGCGCACCCGGCCCCATTTGACGAGCATATCCTGCTTGTTCATGAAGTATGTCTCAATCAGGAGGGCGTTGATGCGGTGAAAGCCGTGATGCATCATCCCTATTTCGCTATTTGCCCCCTGTCTAACATATTCATTCACAATGCGCTGCCGCCGATCGAACTGATGCGCCGCAGCGGTATTCCCATCTGCATTGGTACAGACTCACTTTCATCAAATGATGAACTTGACATCGTCAGGGAGATGTTCTGCATCCAGGAAAATTTCCCTGACGTGCCTTTTGATGAGATACTTACCTGGGCATCCCGCAACGGTGCGGATTTCCTGGGCCGGGAACAGCTCGGCTCAATTGCTGCGGGCAAGCGCCCCGGTATCGTTTTGATTGACAGACTTGACGCTGATGGCAGGCTTACTTCCGCCAGCTCGTCGCGAAGAATCGTGTAAGCTTATGATGCGTGAACAACTTGTTTTCGGACCCATCCGCAGCCGCCGGCTCGGCTCCTCTCTTGGCATCAACCTCTTGCCGGAGAATGGAAAGCTGTGCAACTTCGACTGCATCTACTGTGAGTGCGGTTGGAATAAGGACGGTCTTGGAGACCATCGCCTGCCTACTGCCGCCGAACTTCGTGAGGCTCTGGGCAACAAGTTGTCCGAATGCCGCGATTCGGGTACTCCTATCGACTCCATCACATTCTCCGGCGACGGTGAGCCGACGCTCAATCCTGATTTCGCCGAGATAATAGACATTACCCTTGCACTCAGAGACGAATACTATCCTTCGGCCAAGGTCTCTGTTCTGACCAACGCCACCAGGCTTCATCGCGACGATGTGTTCAACGCCCTTCGCAAGGTTGACAATCCCATACTCAAGCTGGATGCTTCCACTACGGCAGCTGCGCGTGTGATCAATCACCCTTCCGGCCACTATGAAGTGGAGGAAGTGGTAAGGGGCATGGAACGTTTCGGAGGCGACTTCATCATGCAGACCATGTTCCTTAAAGCTCCGGGCTTTGACTCTTCCGATCCGAAAGGTCTGTCAGGCTGGATGGACATAGTGAGGCATCTGCATCCTCGTGAGATCCAGGTCTATACCATTGATCGTGAGACTCCGCAAAAAGACCTTGTGAAGTTTACTCCTGCCGAGATGGAGGCCCTTGTCAGGCCCCTTATCGACGAGGGTTTCAACATACAGATAAAAGGATAAAACAATATATACGGTATGAACAATTATTCACAAAAGTACGGCTATACACCCGATAAAGATGCCATCGACCGCAATATCGAACTCATTGCCGGCAATATCGAGAATGCCATCAATGCTGACATCCTCAAGGAATGTTTCTCCATAATGGATCTTACTACACTTGGCACGACCGATACACCTTCAAAGGTGGCGGCACTCGTTGACAAAGTGACGTCGTTCAAGGCTGAATTCCCAGACTATCCGCTTCCCGCTTCAGTATGCGTATACCCTAATTTCGCCTCGGTCGTAAAAGAACACAGGTGCTCTCCCGAGCTCCATGTGACCACTGTCGCCGGATGCTTCCCCACCTCCCAGAGCTATCTTGAGGTGAAGATGCACGAGTGCAAACTCGCAGTGGAGAACGGGGCTGACGAGATCGACATCGTCCTTGCTCTCAATTCTTTCCTTGCCGGTGATTTCGCTACCGCCGGGAATGAGATTGCCGCCATGCGCAAGTGCATCGATGAAGCCGCTGCCGCGCAGGGACGCAAGGTGATCCTCAAGGTCATCATCGAGACCGGCCTTCTCGTTACACCTGAACGCATTGCGGATGCATCATTCCTCGCTATGGACAATGGCGCCGATTTCATCAAGACTTCTACTGGCAAGGTTGATGTCAACGCCACACCCATGGCTGCCTACATCATGTGCGAATGCATCAAGAAATACTACGAGAAAACCGGACGCAAGGTAGGCTTCAAAGCAGCCGGTGGCATTTCATCATCAATGGATGCCGTCTGCTACTACATGATCGTCTCTTCCATTCTCGGCAAAGACTGGCTCAACAAGTCCCTCTTCCGTTTCGGCGTCTCCCGTCTCGCCAATCAGCTCCTTTCCTCCATTGAGCAGAAGACCGTCGCTTACTTCTAGCGACTGTTAATCAAAATATAAACTCGCTGATACGGTTTAGTGCTGTATCAGCGAGTTATATTATTGTATAGCGCGTAATTAGAGCGAGTCGTAGTGTGAGGCACGGGAGAGAAGATGGGCGCGTAGGTCAGGCCAGCGGTAGTAGGGACCGGAGTAGGGGGCGAGGCCGCGGTAGGTGACTTCGCGCTCGTTGTACAGGGTGCGGACGAGGATTTCGTTTTTGCTGTTTCGGTAGAATATTAACTGGAGGTTGGAGCCCATTGAGAGGTAGCGGAAACTCTGCCATTTATCAAAGGCTGTCGATGTCTCGTCCATGCGGTCGCCAGGACCGACAATGTCCATGAGGCCGACAAGAGGCATGATGCCGGTGTCGTGACCGAAACGGAGGTCGGCGGCCTTGCCGCTATCCTTGGAGATGGCGTCATCGGCGCGATTGACGAAATCACGGACGAGGTCGCGGGCTGCCCAGACCATATTGTCTCCGTATTTGGCGGAGTTGCCCATGTTGATATAGCTACGGGCGTTGTGTGCTTTGTATTCACTGACGGCCTCTTCGAAGGTGAAATATTTTCCTATGATGTCGACAGGTACTTCAATGCACTGGGCGGCGCCACCGTAGTAGAAGACCTGCTCCATTATTTTCCGGGGGGCGGCGATGGCGTTGGTGAGACTGTCGGCGCTGACGGTGAAGATTGCTTTTATGAAGCGGTCGGGGTTGATTTCAGCAGTGAGGATGGAGTCCTGGACATGGCGTGCGTAGCGTCGTACCTCCTTGCTGTCTTTGCAGCTGTTGGAGAGAAGGTTGATGTATTTGGTGCCGGTGATATATGAGAAGCGCAGAAGGGGAGAGCGGTCGTCAAGCTCGGCCGTGAAGTTGGCCATACTGATCAGACAACGGGGAATGGTGCTGGACTGGACGTCGATGAAGTCTCTCTTTTTGTTTGTGAACACGGGTGTTGCGCGGCGATACAGACGTCCTGCTATTTCGCGATGCTCGCGCCCCCCGCGTTCGGAGAGCTCTCCGTCCATGTCAATATGGCCTTCGTAGACAGCGATTATGTCGTTGTAGAGCTCGCGGCCAAGGGAGGTGAGTATACCCAGGCTGTCGGCTTTGCGCATATAATCATAGGAGAGGGTGGCGGTGCTGCCGATCATACGGCGGGAACCATGGCGGCCGTAGTGGCTGACGTAAAATGGTTTGAATCCTTTGGGGGCAGAGGTCTCCGTCTGGGGTATGTATTCGTATGAATGGTGGACGCTGGCGAGGCGTTCGGGGTTTTCTTTCAGAAGGTCAAGTGTGCTCTGGGCATGGAGTCCTGTCGAAAATAATCCGAAAATGGCGAGCGAGGTGGCCGTGAAATGTGAAAATCTGTTCATATTCTGTGAAATTATATACGTGCAAATATAAAAAAACGGCCTTTCAAATACAAGCGTGGCCGGAATCTCAATTAAACGTTTCAATTTTTTTAAAACGGATAACACACCATATTTTTGCGGTCGACCAAATTATTTCAAGGAGTTATGAAGAACTTATTCACACTTGCGCTGCCGGTTTTAGTCCTGGTCTCATGCAGCCAGGACCGGCTTGGGGTCGACGCTGACGACCCGCTGGACTCATTTACTGACAAGGTCGACCATGAGATGATCGAGCTGGGCGACAAACTGGACGACCCATATTCGGTCGACAATGTCAATTCCGCTATCTCCAGCCTTTATCCCACGAAAGCGGGACGCTCGGATGTCACGGCGACTGACCTTTATGTGAGGTTTCTCCCCTCGGATGATGAACAGCTGGAGAGACTTTTCAACCTGGGGCTGGAGCTTGTCGACCATCCCGTGGATTACCAGATCGTCAGGGAGGGTGATTACTATCATGATCCGGAAATCCCGGAAGATGAGATTACTTGGCAGTATGCCGTGGTGAACAGGGATTTTGTATTCCCGAAGGATATCCGTTACGAGATTTTGGATGAATGCTATATTTCGGAGAATGATCCTTCGACCAAATCTGATGGCCTTGACTGGGAGGCTATCGAGAGGGAGGCGTACCGTCTTACCGGTAACTCCGGAATGCTGGATGCCACGACTAAAGGCTCCAAGGCCGCACCTGCCGGCAGGATCACCATAGTGGACAGGGATTGCAACGGAGGAAAGCCTTTCGGCGTGGCGGGCGTCAAAGTGGTATGCAATTCATTCGTCAAGTTCGCTACGACATATACCGACCGGGACGGATATTATCAGATGGGGAAACGCTACTCCTCAAAGGTGAGATACCGCCTGATGTTCAAGAATACGAAGGGCTTCAATATCGGATTCAACCTTGTGCTGATTCCGGCATCAATTTCCACTTTGGGCAAGGGCTCCCCTGAAGGTAAGGACGTGGAGGTGACGGAGGCTTCCGACGGGGCTCTTTTCCGAAGATGTGTAGTCAATAATGCTGCCTATGACTATATCACCAGATGCGAAGCCGGGGATATGGATATCAGGATGCCTCCAAAGGACCTGAGGATCTGGATTTTCAAGGGATTGTCATCCTCAAGTGCGGTTATGCTCCATCAGGGGGCGGTGATCGACAACCTAAAGATACTGGCCAGTTATCTGGACATTTACAAGACGCTCCTCAAACTGTTTGCACCGGATATTACGATAGGTGCCAAAGGCAAGGATTACAAGGCATTATATAACCATGTGGTACACGAGTTGGCGCATGCCAGTCACTTCGCCCAGGTCGGGAAGGATTATTGGACCAAGTATGTCGCGTACATGGGAATATCTTTCCTGACATCCGGAGGTACCAGCTATGGTACCGGTGTGGAGAAGAATGCCGGATATGCCGAAGTAGGGGAGATGTGGGCCTATTTCATGGAGAGCGTAATGTGTCAGGAGCGTTATGGCGGTCCCATCCCTTCATTCGGGACGTCTTATTGGTTCTATCCGCAGATTTTAAGGCACTTGTATGAGAGAGGTTTAGCCAGGGCGGAGATATTCAAGGCGCTTGATGATAATGTCAATTCCAGAGAGGCGTTGCATGACAGGCTGGTGGAGCTGTATCCCGACAGGAAATCTTTGATTGACAATGCTTTCGTGAGATATGAGCGATGACATTGCCGTTGGGCAGACTGCGTCCCCTGTCTTCCGTCGGGCACTTGCCTTCTTCTATCTGGCTGTAGTTTCCGCTTGTTCAGTGCTGGAAGACAGAGACGGCTGCCCATGCCGTTTGACGCTGGATATGACCGGCGTGGACGAAGAGGTGGTGGCCGATGTCAACTCGGGCGGGAGTTTCCATTATAACGGGATTGTCGATGCCTCGCAGGAGACGCTGGTGCTGTCTGTCCCAAGGCGGGGCGTTTCAGTGAATGTATTGTCCGGAGATGATGGGCAATATTTGGAGGGTGTCGGGTTGATGGTCCCTGAGGGGTTTGAATGCCCGCCGGTGTGGATGTATTCCTCATTTGTGTGGACAGGTGGGGAGGCTGCCGGAGAGCGTGTCTGTTTGCATAAGAATTATTGCGGCTTGACCATAAGGGCTTTGGGGTTTGTCGGAGAGCCTTTCATGTTTGACGTGACAGGCAGGGTGTGCGGCTATGGTGAAGATGGGGCTCCGCTTGAGGGCGATTTCCGCTGCAGGGTCATCCCTGATGGTGAGGGGTATTGCCATGTGAGGCTGCCGAGACAGAAGGACGAGTCGCTGAGGCTTCATGTGGTGTCTGGTGACAGGCTGCTTAGGTCTTTTGCACTGGGGGCGTTCCTTGTTTGCTCCGGGTATGACTGGAGTGCACCTGACCTCTCTGATGCAGTGGTCGAGCTGGATTATGCGGATACTGCGGTGGACGTGCGGATCGGGGAGTGGTCGGCTACTGTGGATCTGGATGTACTGGTTTAATTTGTTGTTGATATGAAAAAAAGTTGTATATTTGTAGTCCCGAATGCGCGAGTGGCGGAATTGGTAGACGCGCTACTCTCAGGAGGTAGTGTCCGCAAGGACGTGTCAGTTCGACTCTGATCCCGCGCACGAAAGAAGGGACCCGGTATCCGGATCCCTTCTTTTGCGTCTATTATTCCCATTCGATCGTTGCCGGTGGTTTGGAGGAGATGTCGTAAACTACGCGGTTGACCCCACGGACTTTGTTTATGATGTCATTGGATACTTTGGCGAGGAAGTCGTAGGGAAGATGCACCCAGTCTGCCGTCATACCGTCGGTGGAGGCCACGGCACGGAGTGCGACAGGATTTTCGTATGTGCGTTCGTCACCCATGACACCGACACTCCTTATGGGGAGGAGGATGACCCCGGCCTGCCATACTGCGTCGTAGAGGTTGGTAGCCATGATGCGGGGGTCGGATGCATTGTGGAATCCCATGCCGGTGCAGTCGTATTGTCTCAGACCGCTGATGAAGATGTCGTCAGCTTCCTGAAGGGTACGGACTTTCTCTTCAGTGATGTCACCGATAATGCGGATGGCCAGTGAAGGGCCGGGGAAAGGATGACGTCCGACTAGTTCTTCCTTGATGCCGAGGGCGCGGCCTACGCGGCGAACCTCATCTTTGAACAACATTCGGAGAGGCTCCACGATGCCGAGGTGCATATCCTCGGGAAGGCCTCCGACGTTGTGGTGGGACTTGATCTTTGATGCGCCATCCACTCCGGCGGATTCGATGACGTCGGGATAGATGGTGCCCTGGGCAAGCCAGCGGGCACCTTCGATCTTGCGCGCGTATGAGTCAAATGTCTCTACGAAGAGGCGGCCGATGATCTTGCGCTTGGATTCGGGCTCGCTCACTCCGGCGAGAGCGGAAAGGAATGCGGAGGAAGCATCGGCACCGATTACGTTGAGGCCCATGTCTTTGTAGGACTCCAGGACGCCGGTGTACTCGTTTTTGCGGAGGAGACCGTTGTTGACAAAGATACAGGTGAGCTGGTGTCCTATGGCCTTGTTGAGCAGGACGGCTGCGACGGTGGAGTCGACGCCGCCGCTGAGGCCGAGGATGACTTTGTCACCGCCGATCTGCTTGCGAAGGCTTTCCACCGTGGTGTCGATGAAGGATGCTGGTGTCCAGTCGCCCTTGCATCCGCAGATGTCGTATGCGAAATTGCGGAGCATCGTGGTGCCTTCTGATGTATGGTATACTTCCGGATGGAACTGGACCGCATAGGTCTCTTCACCCTTGAAGCGGAATGCTGCATTTTTTACGTCGTCGGTCGATGCTATGACTTCTGCGCCGGAAGGAAGGCTGGTGATTGTGTCGCCATGTGACATCCATACAGGAGTCTCAGCGGAGACACCTTTCAGGAGAGTACTGCTGTCAACGACCTTGAGACGTGCACGTCCGTATTCACGGCTGCCGGAAGGCTCCACTTTGCCTCCGAAATTGTAGGAGAGCATCTGGGCCCCATAGCATATACCGAGTACGGGGACGCGTCCTTTGAAGATGCTGAAATCGATCTTCGGAGCCTTGCTGTCGTAGACGGAGCAAGGACTGCCGGAGAGGATGACGCCCTTTATGGAAGGGTCCAGGGCCGGCATCTTTGATGAGGGATAGATTTCACAGAATACGTTGAGCTCCCGGAGCCGGCGACCGATAAGCTGAGTCACCTGAGAGCCCGAATCGAGAATGATAATCTTTTCTGTCATGAACTGATGAAAGTGTTTTGAAATGCAAAAATATAAAATAAATACGTCATTTCTGAGAGTAAATGAGTAATTTTGCAAGATTTTAGGATTATAAGAATTTAAAGTTATGGAAATCAGGAACATCGCTATCATAGCGCATGTCGACCACGGCAAGACCACTCTCGTGGACAGGATGATATACCAGGCTAACCTCGTGAGAAAACCCGAGGATCTCGGTAATCTTATCCTTGACAACAACGACCTCGAAAGGGAAAGAGGTATCACCATTCTCGCAAAGAATGTTTCTGTTATATATAAGGGTGTCAAGATAAACATCATCGATACCCCGGGCCACAGTGATTTCGGCGGCGAGGTGGAGCGTGTGCTCAACATGGCCGATGGCGTGCTCCTCCTGGTGGATGCATTCGAAGGCTGTATGCCCCAGACCCGCTTTGTGCTTCAGAAGGCTCTGGAGATGGGTAAGAAGCCTATCGTCGTCATCAATAAAGTAGATAAGCAGAACTGCCGCCCTGATGAGGTCCAGGAAGAAGTCTTCGATCTGATGTTCTCCCTGAATGCCAACGAAGACCAGCTCGACTTCCGCACCATCTACGGTAGTGCCAAACAGGGCTGGATGTCTACCGACTGGCAGAATCCTACCAATGACATCACAGCCCTCCTTGATACCATCCTTGAGGTAATCCCTGCTCCTGCACAGGTAGAGGGCACACCCCAGATGCTCGTATCATCACTTGAATACTCTCCCTATGTCGGACGTATCGCCGTCGGCCGCATCACCCGCGGTTCCCTCAAGACAGGTATGCAGGTAAGCCTCTGCAAGCGCTACGATGTGGTGGAGAAATCCAAGATCAAGCAGCTTATGGTCTTTGACGGACTCGGCAAGGCCAATGTCGACGAAGTGAATTGCGGCGACATCTGTGCCGTTGTCGGCATAGAAGGCTTCGAGATCGGTGATACTATCGCCGATTACGAAAATCCTGAATCCCTCCCTCCTATTGCCGTTGACGAGCCCACTATGAGCATGGTGTTCACAATCAACAACTCTCCTTTCTTCGGCAAGGACGGTAAATTCGTGACATCCCGACATATCAAGGAGCGCCTTGACCGTGAACTTGAGAAAAACCTTGCCCTTCGCGTAAAACCCGGTATCAATGCCGACTCTTTCGTGGTGTACGGACGAGGCGTGCTTCACCTTTCCGTACTTATTGAGACAATGCGCCGCGAAGGCTTCGAGCTTCAGGTCGGTCAGCCCAAGGTGCTTGACAAGACCATCAATGGCCAGCGCTGCGAGCCTATCGAGGAGCTTTCGATTGAAGTCCCCGAACAGTTCGTCGGCGCGGCAATAGAAATATCCACCCGTCGCAAAGGCGCTCTCGTCCATATGGAGCCCAGGGGCGACAGGACACTCCTCGAATTTGAAATCCCCACGAGAGGTCTCATGGGACTCCGCTCCAACCTTCTCACTGCATCCCAGGGCGAAGCCGTCGTGGCACACCGCTTCAAAGAATATCAGCCTTACAAAGGTGATATCGAGATGCGTACCAATGGCTCACTCGTGTCTCTTGAGACCGGCGAAGCTGTGGCTTACTCCATGAACAAACTCCTCGACAGAGGCCGCTTCTTCGTCGAGCCTGGTGAGGAAATATACGGAGGCCAGGTGGTTGGCGAGCACACCCGCGACCGCGACCTCAACATCAATATATGTAAGACAAAGAAACTTACCAACGTCCGTGCCGCCGGTTCCGACGAGAAAATCGTCCTTCCTCCGGCAGTCAAGTTCTCTCTTGAGGAAGCACTCGAGTATATCCAGGAAGATGAGATGGTGGAAATCACCCCTCATCATATGAGAATGAGGAAAATCCTGCTCGATCCCCTGGCCCGGAAGAGAAATTCTGACAATGACGATTGATAATAGGAAAATTTTCCTTATCTTTGCATCCCTTAATCTGTTTTCAGGCAGTTATGAAAGAAAATTTTGTAGTACCTCTTAATGGATTGGCGGCCGGAAAGACCACTCTTTTGCGGCACGCGGGGAAAGAGTTCTTTGAAGAGTATGGCAATACCGAGATCCTCGACGCGGACGTCGACGTGGAGATAACCATTGAGAAGTCCGGACGCTACATCGGAGTTGACTGCATCATGAGGGGTACCTTGACTGTTCCTTGCGACAGATGCATGGAAGACCTTGTATGCCCCGTGGATGGAGTCGCCCTGCTTAGTGTCAAGTTCATGGAAGGGGCCTCCACCCAGTCCGAAGATGCGACCGAGGATGGCAGGGAGATTATAGCTCTGCCTGAGTCCGATTCCGATCTGGACCTCAGCCAGACAGTGTATGACTACTCATACCTGTCCCTTCCGCTTAAAAAGGTACATCCCGACGGTGGATGCAATCCCGAGGCCCTCAAGTACATCTCAGGGGAGGAGCCCGTGGATGCAAAAGCTCCGGACAGTCCTTTCACCGCTCTCAAAGACATATTGAAGAAATAATTTTAAAATAGTAATAAAATGGCACATCCGAAACACAAACTCTCAAAGCAGAGACGTGACAAGAGAAGAACTCATGACTTCGCTCCTGTCCCCACCCTCAGCACTTGCCCTAACTGCGGCGCCACTGTACTCTATCACAGGGTATGCCCTGAGTGCGGCTATTACAGAGGACGTCAGATCATCGTAAAGAGCGCTGAGTAATCAGGACTCTTTATCGAATATGGCCTTGTAGTTCAACGGATAGAACGAAGGTTTCCTAAACCTTAAATACAGGTTCGATTCCTGTCGGGGCTACCAAAGAGGTCGGTTGAAAACAGAGTTTTTGGCCGGCCTCTTTGTTTTTTTTGTATTATACATTGGATCCCTTATGGACAGGGGCCCTCCCCCTTGTTGTATCCCCTAAAAAATGCTATATTTGTGCAATATATGCGGAATTCGCCACACTAAAGGGATTTCGCCACAAAAACATGAATAAACAGGGAATAATACTCTCCATCTCAGTCCTCGGCATTCTCGCCATCGGTATCGTGCTGGCCGTTGCCCGATTGTACTCCACACAGAACAAGCCCGACCCCGCTGCATATCGCTCGGCTGCGGAGACATATCCCATGTTTTCCGCCGTCCCTTCGGATGCCGCAGCCATCTTCGCTTTCGATGGCAGCCGCACCGCCGCCAGGGTCCTCAATGACTCCACCGGCATCATGGCTTCCATCATAGCCCCTGACGCGACACAGTCATTCCGCCGCTATCTATCGGCCCTTTCCCGCCGCCCCTGCATTATTTCCCTCCACAATAGCGGCACACTTATTCCCCTCATCATCACCGACCTCCATAAGGCAGATTCCCTCCATCTTGCATCCCTCGCCGACTCCGCAGGCCTCAAGACCGTCCGGCTTGAAGACACCGGCTACCTCCTTGCATCCCGCTCCGAAACCCTTCTCAAGACATCCGTCCGCAATGTCTCCGCCGGTATATCACCTCTCATGGACGAAGACCTCTCCGCCATCGCCTCCACGACTTCCGGCCCGGCAGTAGTCTTCCTCAACAATGACTATCTCCCCAAACTCTCCCAGCCTTTTACCAACCGTCCCTACCGCAAAGTCGCAGATTTTCTCCGCCGCGTCAGCAGTTGGACGGCCCTCACAATCAATCCCGGCCAGCGGTTCTCCATCAGTGCCAGGCCTTCCTCCGACCCTGCGCCCTCATTCTATGCCAATGTCATCGGCAACACCGTCCCCGGCGAGGCGCGCTACCCTGAAATGCTTCCCGAATTCACTTCGGAAGCCATGTCATTCAGCACCAGTTCCATCCAGACTTACATAGACGCCCATCAGCACTACCTTGATGCCAAGGGGCGCCTATCCAGGTATGACAAATCCGGCGACCGTCTTGCCCTGCGCTACACCCTCAAAGAGGCTGCCGTCGCTAAATTCCACCTCCGTGACAGTGCCGCTACCGTCCTCCTGATGCGCTCATCAAGCAAACTCCCCGATCAGAAGAAAATCAACCCCTCCGAAGATGCGGCCGCCATCTCAAGCCTTCTTGGCACGGCATTCAACGTACCCGGAGCCACCCATTCCGTCAATATCGGCGAATGGCGCATAATCGGCTCCCTCCCGACAGTCACCGCATATTCCGAAGGCACCCTCCCCGGCGGCACCCTCAAATCACGCCTCTCCTCCACCGGCCAATCTGACCTCAATGCCAAAGACCTCGTATTTACAGCCTATTTCGCTGCCAATGAGGACCCCTCCCTCATCAAGGACATATTCGCCGGCACTCTCTCCACCCGTCTTATCTCCCTTGTCGAGCCCGGCTTCTACACCCCCTTCATCCTCACCACGACTCCTCATGGCTCCAGCCTGGGTTTCTCCAAATCCCGCATCACCCGGAGCAAGGCCCCCGTACAGGAACGTGATACTACCGTCAACATCCCCACCGGTCCCTTCAAAGTCAAAAACAGCGGCACAGGCAAGGTAAACACCTTCTACCAGAACTCTGCGCTGTCCCTATGCCTCAATGATGAAAATGGCAAGGGCCTTTGGGGCGTCCCATTCAAACACCGTCTCTGCGGACGCGTGCAGGAAGTTGATTTCTATGCCAACGGCAAAATCCAGTTCCTCTTTGCCGCTTCCGACAAACTCTACCTCATGGACAGGCTGGGCCGCTTTGTCAGCGGATTCCCCGTCTCTCTCGGCAAGGAAGTCAAACTCGGTCCCGACGCCTACGACTTCTCCGGCGCCCACTCATACAGGGCGATGGTACTTCACAATGACAATACACTCGAACTCTACGATCTTCACGGACGCAAGTCTGACGGCTGGCTCG
>Ga0265298_10007378_pt1 | contig 13369 bp, 8 predicted proteins | sample AusTroGonzalo_MG_3_FD_193486 | JGI IMG/M metagenome (GOLD analysis project Ga0265298, IMG submission 193486) | Bovine rumen microbial communities from tropical cattle in Woodstock, Queensland, Australia - Gonzalo_01 | ecosystem: Host-associated > Mammals > Digestive system > Stomach > Rumen ...
TCATTTTGAGCGAGTTGCACAGAACGCATAATATGCATGACTGGACTCTGAACGGAATAGACCGTCCCGCCGTTCACGGCAAAAGTGGAACAAAATGGGGCGTCCCTCCGTTCCACGGATTTCAGTTCGTAGTAACTTTTGCCGGCAGCTTGGAAACTTGGCCTTCGTCTCCTCGCAAACATAGAGTAACACGTTCTGAAATACGGAGATAGTGGCAAACGTAAAGTAAGTGGTGGTAACTAATTATACAAATATAAAACGTAAAGCAAGTGGTGGTATTGTATCATCACTTATGTTATATTGTTGCCAGAAAGAAAAAGGGGGCTCTGAGATGGCAAAACGGATTTCGCGTTCCATTGATTCGGCGCGGTCAGATTTGCTTGCAATCGAGGAGCTTTTTGTGGTGAAGGGCGAAGGTGATTCGGATAATTATGTTGCCTGGCTCTGCGATGAAATCCCGGATTGCTGTCCGTTCTGCCTCGGAAAGAAGTTTAAGAATCATAACTTGTTTTCACATACGTATAGGGATTATATAAGGGAGGATAATGTCCCGCGGATCATTAACCTGAAATACGAGTTTTATAAATATCGGTGTCTGAATCCTGATTGCGGAAGGATCTTTGCAAAAGAAATCCCTTTTGCAACGGTGAGGGATAATGTAACGCTGCGGCTGGAAAATTTTATCGCAGACTCAGTAATCCGTGGTTCATCATACGAGCAGATCAGTGAAAGCTTCGGTAGTGTGCTGACACGTCAAGCGATACATCTACGCCTACAGCAAACATGTAGACTTCCTCCTATTACTTATTTGCAACGGTGACCCAACTTTACCCATTGCCGATTCTATCTGTTTGCTGACGCGAGACCACCTTAACAGGTTCTCCACTTGCATAAAACGAACGCTGTCAATGGAAGGTTGGCTGGCTAACTTTCCTGCGAGCGAGATGCTCTTGGAGTGATCCGTCAGACCATTGCCTCCACATTGTACAGCTTAGGCAACGAGATGTCCCAGGCCTCTGGCTGGCTGCCAGGAACGAGGGGCAAATATATAGTAACAGGAGTGATTCCATAATGAAAAGATTGTTTCTTCTATTTCTGATTGTATTGATGGTTCCTGTGTGCGCTTTGAGTGGGAGCATGTATGACTTGAAACATATGGAATCAGATACAGAGGTTTCTTTTGACTGGAATGATGTGAGCCCTGATGTGAAAGCAAACGGGGAATTTCATGATCTGATGCACATCGGGCTCAGAATCTGGGTTCCAAAGGATTGGGTTGTCCGTGAGGAGTACTGGAAAGGTCAGACGTTCTATAATGTGGCGCAGGGAAGCAGTCTTTATCTGTCGATTGACAGTAGTGTTGATAATCGCTCGCTTGAACAAATGCCATGGGGTTATCGCACCAAAGCAACTGATTATTATTGGCTTACGATTAACGGGATAAAAGCGGTCTGTTTACTGACGGGGCCAAATACATACTATACTTATATCGATTCGGCTGCCGGCCGTTGTACTGCGGCGTTTTATGTTTCGGAAGAACATGACCAGCAGACAGCTGGTTTTCTCGATACAGTAGCCTCTAGTTTTCAGTTGATCGATTCTCCCCTGGCTGGATATTTGACAAAGCAAGGTGTTCATGTATCTGATATTACTCAGTTTGCAGTTGTTGGCTCAGAAACTGGTGTGTATGATTCACCGGATCCGTCATCTTTGCCTTCAAATAGTGTTTTTCCGGGTAATTTGTTATATATAGCTGAAGGTCCGAAATCAGAGGCACCGGGGTGGTGCATGGTTATGGGCGGAAATACTCAGGGCTATATGAGGTGTAAAAATCTTTATCGGTTAGCTCAGGATGAACTGGTAGATCAGGTTGTTGATATGCTGCAATGCGGCGGTGACCCATGGAGCGCCTTGGAAGCAGCTGGTATGACTCTTGAAGACCTTGGATTGCAATAAAAAAAGATAGGATAATATATCCCTGTCGGATTTATTTCTTCATGTCTTCCAGCGAGGCATCTATCTTCCGGAAAACAAAGCCACCAGGCAGGTATCGTCCGGAATTGCCTCAAAAGGCACCAGTATGAACATCGGCACATCACACGTGCGGGGACACCATTACGATAATCATAACCAGCAAAAACAAATCTTTAAAATGCAATTTGTTTAAATTTTCAGGCTGCAAAGTAGAGTAGTAGCAAATATTTGTCGTTTTGCATCTGCTTTGTATTCTTGCCTGACGGAATAATATGATTTCTGAATATTCATAATTGCTTTCCGTGGAAAGTCAAGTGGTAGCCCTTCTTCCATAATGCGGCCAGCTCTTTCTGGGCAAAAGAGCCTTCACACCGTTCGATTCTATGATATAATAAAGACAGATATGAAAGGGGGGCTCCAATGATGAAAAAGCATCTGACGTGTTTTCTTGTATTACTGATCCTGATACTTATGATTTGTGTTTTTGCAGCTGCGGAAATAAGCGGGGGTTTCGAATATCGCATTCTGGACGATGGCAGTATTAAGCTGCGGAGTTACGAGGGGACTGAAACGAATCTGGTCATACCGGAAACTCTGGACGGATACACTGTATCAACGCTGGATAAATATTTCAGCTTATCAAAACCCGCAAAAGAATTAATATCCATCACGATTCCAGATACGCTTACAACTATTGAACCTGACGCATTCAGTTTCACCCCGAAGCTGAAAAATATTATCATATCCAAAAATCATCCTACGCTGGCATTTATTGACGGAGTTCTGTACAATAAAGAACACAAAAGCATATTGCGTTATCTTCAGAGCAATACTGCCCAACATTTTGATGTTCCGGATGGGATCAAGCTGATTGAAGAGGGCGCTTTTTTCCGAAGCCAACTGATTTCCGTCAATATTCCGGGTAGCGTCGAGCAGATAAACAGTGAAGGGTTTAATCAATGCCACAGTCTGAAGGAACTCAACATGGCGGAAGGTCTTAGAATCATTGAATCTGCTGTAATATTTAACTGCAGATCTCTGGAAACTGTGACTTTCCCCGCCAGTGTGACGGACATTGGTGAATATAATTGTACTGATAACCTGAGGGAGATCCGGGTTTCACCTGCAAATCCAGTCATTAAAGTGATTGATGGGGCCCTCATCAATCAACGGGATGGACTGCTGATAGCATTTCCAGATCAAAATGGAGCAGAAACATATACGGTCCCGGAGGGAATAATAAGAATCGGTAATCGTGCTTTTGACGAAAATAAGCATATTGTAAAGATTAACTTCCCTGAATCCCTGACTTCCATCGGTGAAAATGCCTTTCTCTCTTGCAGCAATCTGACCGAAATCATTATGCCGGACAGTATAACAGAACTGGGAATGAGCGCCTTTGACTGCTGCACAAATGTCAGCCATCTGCATATTTCAGCTGGTCTGACAGAAATCAACGACAATTTTAGGATGTTGGGTATTACAGAACTCGTCATTCCAGAGACAACAACTTCGATTGAAGGAAGTTTTAACAGACTTCATATTACAGATGTCGTTATTCCTTCAAATGTAACATATATTGGCGCCAATTCATTCGGATACTGCCACAATCTTGCCAGTATTACCATTCCTGCCAGCGTAACCAAAATTGATAAAATTGATTACATGTTTCTCGATAATTCTGAAGATTTAATTTTCAAAGTCTGGCCTGGCAGTTACGCGGAACAGTATTGCAAGGAAAACCAGCTGAAATACGAATACATCGACGGAAACACCACAACACCTGAAGAGGATGATCCTTTTAGCTGGCTGAATCCCTGAAACTCATCGATCGTTGACAATGAAATCCACCGAGCGTTCCGAGAAGGGCATCAGTTTATTTCATCGTGCTACACTTCATCGTACAGATGGTTCTTCTTATAAGGCAGAAGATCCACAATACTGGTATTGGGAATATTAATCAAACTGAAATATCATGAAACAGGTGCTGTTATTCTTGGACTTGGCGAGGGTGATAATGTATTTAATCACCGCTAGGCTGGAGGACAGCACCCGGGCCATGGGGTACGAAGAACCGTACAGGGATGACAACGGATGACCGCCGGCGGCGGTCAAGCCGACTGAGCGGAGATTCCGCCCGCCGGAGGCAGCAATGTGGCTGCCTCTGGCTTTTATATTTTCACACAGAAACCATCAAATTAACGTAATAGGTCGACATTAATGGCCTCAAGTACCTCTCTGGTCTTCTTCTGAATTGCGGACACCTGGTTTCCCGCACTACTCCCGGTATTGACGAGATAAATGTTCTTCGTCAGTTTCAGGACATCCTGAGCGGAATACTTTTCATCCATCTTGGTGTGACGGAGAGCATTGAGCAGTCCGTAGTAGTACAGCAGACTGATGTGGTTCAGGAATGTCCAGCCCCTGAAATACTCATCGGAATGAGCATAGGAAGCGGTTGTCGAAACACTGTTCTTGAGGTAATCGAAGCACTGTTCAATATCCCAGCGCTGCTTGTAGCTCAGATAGATCTCCTTTGCCGGAACATCCAGGTTGCTGCAGAAGGAGAAGTATCCCATTCGTTTTTCTTTCAGGACGTCCATAGGCTGGTATTCCTCTTCGCCGTAGTCTTTGTCGGCCTTTTCCACGAAATTGCCGACAAGCTCAGCTTTTCTGGAATCATCGCGGAAGGTGTAGATGAAATTCCCTTTGTTTCCGCTTGGCTGTTTCCGGAACCATACTGCCCGCTTGTTGTACGAAAACACTCCATCCCATTTGCTGTCATCGAGATTGTCGTAAAACTCCGGTTCTACATTCACCGTGTTGTCCTGAAGTGGAAGGATGTAAATCATACCCGCAGCCATCAATGCGGAAAGGTTCCTCTTGGAGTAAAAACCTTTATCCGCGATAATTATAATCCATTTGCCGTCTGCTCATACCTTTCCTGAAATACTTTTTATCCATACTGATACAATCCCATTCAATTGTTCCGAAATTTCCGAAAAGTCCCGGTTCAGATCCAGTGTTTTCACGCTGATCCTGTTTCCGCTCATCTGGTAATCTCCGTCCGGCTGGATCTGCTCATCTGTTTTTGCATAGAGCAGCATGCCGGAAACCGTATGTTCCTTTCCTCCGAATCCCGCATCCTTGTTTTTCACATATGTGAAAATCTGATACAGATTATGTGAATGCAGCGTCCTTGAATTATACTGACTCTGAGTATTACTAGCATAATACTTTGCATCAATGATCAGCACATCGTTACTATGCGACAACATGATATCACTTTGCATGACCGGAAGCATTGCGCTCATGTTGTCCCCGAGCACCCATGGAATCTGTGACGCACTGACCGCAATATCCGGATAACCAAGTCCCGGAAGTTCTTTCCTGTAATACTCCAAAATAAATTTCTCGTATAACCTGCACATACGCTGTTCATCCAGGAAGTCCATCAGCTTGGTTGAGCCATCACTCTTTGTATGGATCAGCCCTTTGATCACCAGATAGCAGATATTCACCAACATCCGGTAGGTTTCATTGTTCCGGTTATAACAGATCTGCCAGTTGATGCTGTGAATATCCAATGAATCCACGTCCTGAAAATACACCAGCAATCTTTTCAGTTCTTTCTTCCGTTCCTTTGCGATATCTCCACCCACCAGCAACTCCATGGTTGTCTTTATTATCTGATTCAAGGGATAGTTCACGGAGAAATCGTCATAGGAACAGACAAGCTTCTGGCGGATCATGGAAAGCGTCTTAATCGACTCCGCCATATCAATGCGTCCGCGAAGTGCGGAAAGCGGTTCAGTCTTCTCGATATATTCCCTGCCAATCCCCTGTTTGATTAGCAAAGAGACACCTTTGCACAAAATGGCCGCGCAAAGTTCTGCGACATTGCTGAATTCCTCTGTCGCCATTTTCTGATAGCCCTGTGCATTCAACGTCTGGAAAGCATAGGACAGCATATAGTACACATTGCGAACCGGTATCATTTGATTGCATCCTTCAAGCGGGAGATCCAGTCATTCGCTTTTACCCGGTCGTCATACCAGTATTCCATCAACAACGGGCTCAATTCATATTCGAGAATTCCCGAAAGGTTTTGTGAAGAAACCTCCTTCAAATCACAGAAATAGCTATGACCGATACAGAATCCTTCACCGAGGGATTCATCTTCCTTAATGGCATTATTGAGCTTTTCCACACAGTCAACCAGACGGTTAAACGGATCACTGTTCAGACCCATCCTATATTCCCTGAAACCGGCCGATTCGAAAGCCGGCTTCATATCATAGAAAGCGAACCGGCGGCGTAGCGCATAATCCAGCATTGCCAGACTGCGATCTGCCGTATTCATCATCCCAAGGATATATACATTTTTCGGAACGCTGAACTTTTCATCAGAATACAGAAGCTGCAGTTCATTCCCGCGCTTATCACTTTCGATCAGCATAAACAATTCACCGAAAATGCGGCTGAGATTCCCGCGGTTAATTTCATCGATAATGAAGAAATATTCGTTGTCTAAGTCATCCGCAGCTTTCCGGCAGAAATGATAGAACGAGCCTTTTTTAATCTCAAAGCCGTTCCCGGAGCCGGTAGGCCGGAACCCCTCAATAAAATCCTCATAGGAATAGCTCTGATGGAACTGAACCATCTGAACGCGGTCCTGGTTCTTCTCCCCCATCATCGAATATGCAAGCCGTTTTGCCGCATAGGTTTTTCCAACACCCGGCGCTCCCTGCAGGATCACATTTTTCTTTTTCCGAATCAGGCCGACCAGCGTTTCATAAGCTGCCCTGTCTATATACACATCCTCCAGGAACTGATCCTCATTATACGGCGGATACTTCTGAACAGTTTCTTCTTCTAACGCAGCCGAAGGTGTTTCATCTTCCTCCACACTGAATATCGCTTCCAGTTCAGCCACCAGATCCGTTAATTGGGAAATATCAGTCAATACTTTCATCGCAGCCTGGCCGGGATACAACCAATCACCATTATGCGTCCAATTGACCTCGCGAATATTATGATAATCTCCGACGGAATCACTATACTCATATTCAGATTTTACAATACCGCGTCCAACAAGCCTGCGCATTCCTTTTTTTGCATAAACGATATCACCCGGCTGAATCACATTGGCGAACTGCCATAAAGCCAAAGAATCGTTTTTATAGGAACGGTCCAGGCCATAATGTTCTTGGAGTTTTTTTCTTATTTCTTCCCTGGTCTGATATGCGGATAAATCGCCGATGGGGCTTTCCCAATCGACAGACATAATGCCTGCCTGATAAAACTCTTCCCATTTTTCAGCGCCAACTCCTGGAGAATACAACCAATAGTGTGTCGTGCGAACATCCGAATCCGCCAATCCGTCACCTTTTTCATTCATTTGAGCCGTAGTCTTCTTTATCTTGTTTTCCTGATTGACTTGCTCAGAATATCTCCACGCTTCATAACTTAATGAAATATAATCATGGAAAGGAAAACCCGGATCAGTAAAAGCCCTATTGAACTGTTCAATCATTTTCAAGTACTGTGCCGCCATAATTCTGTCGCGCACCTTGGGAAGAGCATTCACAAAATCCGTCGGCAACCTATCAGTATCAAAGATATACCATCTGTTTCTGCTGTCCAGGTTCAAATATGTTTCAGGTGCAATCCAATAAAGTGCCATCGTAATCTTGGCATTTCCGTTATACTTGGTTTTGATCACAACATCAAAAGATTCAGAAAAGAACGTTCTATTGCTATCCGACGAATCCCCGGCATATCTTAATGCAAACTCAAACAGTTTCCAGAGATCGTCAATATCATTCTCATCCCGCTCATCATAGAAACGATAGAAAGTTGCGTTCAGAGAATTCAGCACCGGAATTCCTTCATACGCCGTCGGCAAAGGCGAATGTAAATCAAACAGCCTGGTCATCTCAGACAGAAGAGCATTCCTGTTTGTATCGGATAAGCCCTTATTAAACAAGCCAAAAACAGTGAAGGGATCAATATCGATCAATTTGTTATCTTTCTCCAGCTTAGGCATTTTGACCCCGGAGTTTTCAAAAACAAGATTGATTTTTTCAACCAACTCCTGCCGACGGTCAAAATATGGGCGCAGCTTCTCCGCCATCTCCTTATAGATCGGAATCCAGTCAAATTGATTGCTCATTTATCTTTCTCCTCCACATCTATACGCACCGGTTCTTCAACAGTTTATATATTCTTCGGCTCTGCTGCCTTCAGCACAACTTCTTCCATCGGAGCTGGATACTCCGTCACATCGTACAATTCATTATCCGTCCACAGCTCGCACTGTTCCATAACAGTCCTCAGTGCATCGTCCATACCTTCCGGCGGATAGCGATGTTTGTTCAGTAGCCTTTTGATCATCATCCGCATTTTGGCACGGGCGTCATCCCGCTTTTCCCAGTCAATCGTCCTGTTTTTGCGGAGTGCATCGGTCAGTTCCCGGGTCATTGCCACCAGTTCATCATTCTCATAAAAATCCTTGATCGCTTCCGGCCGAGTCAGCGCATCATAGAATGCCTGTTCTTCCTCTGTCAGGCCAAGATCCTGCCCCAACTGCCTGGCCTGCTGAATACGTTTGGCAATCTCCAGCATTTCCTGGATTACCTGTTCATTGGTCAGCATTCCGTTGAGATAAGCGTTCATCACGCGCTGCAGCATTTCACTGAACTCTTCTGATTTGACCAGATTCTTTTTCTCATACAATTTTACCTGTTCTGCCAACAGCTTTTTCAGGATTTCAACAGCGATATTCTTCTCCTTCATCTTTGCGATCTCTTCCAGAAGCTTCGGATCGAACAAAGAGAATTCTTCCTTCACATCGCTGAACAGGTTGATGACGCCTTCACTCTGAATCCCCTGTTTCAACAGTTCGTTGATCTGGTCATTGATTTCCTTCAAAGACAGGCGCTTGTAACTGCCGGTTCCCATCAAACGGAGAATCAGAACACGGCAGGCTTCGAAGAAAGCCGCCTCTGTTCTCTCATGATACGGTACCAATGCAGAACACAGCGAAAGGGATTGTTTCAGGAGATAGGCTTCCTTGATATAAGTCTTCTTTGCTTCTTCACCTTTACCAAGGATGAAGTTCACCGCACCGGTAATGGACTGTGCGCGTTTCAGATCGGAGGTGCCGAAGAAATCGGTATAATCAAATCCGTGCAGCTGATCCCAACAAACTTCCAGCTTCTCGATGAATTTAGTATAGGCGATTTTGGCAACATCCATCTCCCCGAAATTCTTCTGATCTCGGGAAGTATAATCTTTCATCGCCTGGCGCAGCGCCGCGGCAATGCCAATATAGTCAACAACCAGGCCGCCTTCCTTATCCTGGAACACACGATTCACTCGCGCAATCGCCTGCATCAGATTATGGCCGGCCATGGGCTTGAACACATACATGGTTGCCAGGGAGGGCACATCAAAGCCGGTCAGCCACATATCCACCACAATGGCAATTTTCAACGGGCTGTCGTTATCCTTGAATTTGATCGCCAATTCCTGTTTATGTGCGTCATTTCCAACGATCTCATGCCACTCTTCCGTATCCTTGTTGCTGCCGGTCATAACTACGGCAACCTTCTCCGTCCATCCCGGCCGCAATTCCAGAATCCGGTGATAGATCTTCATGGCTATGGCCCGTGAATACGCCACGATCATCGCTTTCCCGGTCAGCAAATGCTCCCGGTTGGTTTCATAATGATCCAGGATATCACAGACCAGGGAATCAATTGTCTTATCATCTCCCAGGAGCGTTTCCATCTTGCTCAGGCGCTTTTTGCTTGCCTCCACGAGCTCTTCATCCGCCTCGTCTTCCTCAAGCATCCGGCGGTATTCGTCATCAATCTGTTTCATGACGAACGGATCCAGCTTCAGATGCACAACGCGGCTTTCATAGTACACCGGGCGCGTCGCCCCGTCTTCCACGGCCTGGGTCATATCATAGATATCGATATAATCACCGAATACCTGCTGCGTATCACGGTCTTTCTGGGAAATGGGCGTTCCGGTAAATCCAATATAGGTCGCCTTCGGCAGACTGTTCCGAATAATCCGTGCGATACCCTGGACAATCTTCGCGATCTTCTCCCCGACCGCGTTCGTGACCATTTTCACCTTTTCCGCCAGGCCATACTGTCCGCGATGCGCCTCATCCGCCATCACAACTATATTTCGGCGCAAAGACAAGGCCTCATCCGAAACTTCGAATTTCTGCATAGTTGTAAAGAAGATCCCGTTTGCTTGCCTGTTCTCCAGCAATTGTTTCAAATGGGCTCGGCTTTCCGCCTGCACCGGCGTCTGCCGTAGGAAATCCTTACACAGGGCGAACTGTTTATACAGCTGATTGTCCAGATCGTTCCGATCTGTGATCACAACAATGGTCGGGCTGTCCATCGCTTCCTGCAATAAATGTGCATAGAAAACCATCGACAGAGATTTACCGGACCCCTGCGTATGCCAGAACACGCCGCCCCTGCCGTCTCCGTTTTCTCCGGAAGCACGAAGCGTAGACTCAATAGCTTTCCGCACAGCAAAATACTGATGATACCCGGCCAGAACCTTCCACCGCTTTGTTCCTTCTACGCAATAGCAGATGAAGTTTTTGATGATATCCAGCAGCCGCTCCTTTGTGAATATTCCTTCAAAGAACGTGTCAAACTGAGCAAAAGCCGTATTCTCATAGTTACCGTCCTTTGTTTTCCATTCCATGAATCGGTCTTCGCCGGAGGTAATCGTCCCAGCTTTGCTGACCGCCTGGTCACTCATAACCAGAATGGCATTATATATGAACATGGAAGGGATCTCATGCATATAATTCCGCAGCTGCAGGAACGCTTCAGAAGCATCTGTTTCCTCCCGAGATGGCGACTTCAGCTCCATCAGCACAACCGGCAGACCGTTCAGAAAAATAATGAGATCCGGCCGTTTGTTGCTGTTTTCCACAAAAGTCCACTGATTCGCAATAATAAAGGAATTGTTTTCCGGATTCTTATAATCCGCCAGATAGACAATGTCACTGCGCTGCTCCCCATCCGCGAAGAAGCTAACATCAATCCCATTCTGAAGATAATCCATGAACACCGAGTTTTTCTGTTCCAGAGAGCCGTTTTCGAAGTTATGAAGCTTATACAGCGCAACCGCAATCCCGGCAGCCGGAACCGAAGGATTTAACCGATACAACGCATCCTCCAGCTCCGTTTCATACAGCGGACTCTTATAATCCCGAACCACATCCGGACCATAGACATAGGAATAACCCATGTTCTGGAACAATTCAATCAGGCAATTTTCATAACTGGCTTCGGTGTACATGGGAGACCTCCTTTGGGAAGGTAAACGATAATTTAGCGGCTTAAAGGGGGATGCTGGAAACGTCGATTTCGCCGGACATCAGTTTAGGCAGCATCGTATCTCGTATTGAAGCAAGCTCTCGATTTTGCTTCTCTAATGTCCTCTGTTGCCGGAATAGTGGGTCGCAGAAAGAAGAGAATTTGCAGAGTGTAGCTTCGTCAGGAATGATTGCAGGAACCGTGCGCATTGCACTACCGGAGATCTCTTTGAACGTCGAGCCAGATGCCATGCCTTCAATGATAGGAAGCGCGTTTTTTAGGAAATAGTACACGAACGCAGTTCCTACATGAGCGTGCGGCACGACAGATTTAAATCCCTGATTGGTGGTTACATCACCATCTGCAATGGCCATGTAGCCGATAGGGGCGCGAGAGGAGAATAATACGGTTCCCTTTGGCATAATGGACGCACTGCTATTCTGCAAGCCAAGCTCGGTAATGTCATCTGCCCCGTGACTTATGAATTTTGATTTGTCAACGGACAAATCCTTCGGTGTAATCCAGGCAATACCGTGTTCTGTATAGTATTCGGATTTTGCTTTTGACGGAGTACTACCACCTACGACCGTTCCAAGATCAGAGATAGTTCCTTCAACCCATGATGGATCAGCTTGGGAAATGAATATCTCACGGAACATAGCAGCCGCTTGTTGCTCTAAATTATCATTTATTTGCTCATTTATTATGATCTGATTGTCTAGAGTCGACAAAACGCTTACAATACGATTCTGTTCATCAATTGGTATATGCGGAATAACTATCTTCTCTAATATGCCCTGATTAAGCGATGCCATCGTTGTCCCATGTGAACACATACTGATCATAAAATCACAATGTTTCTTTGTCATAAAAACATATGACATAAAACGGGAATTATATTTATCAGATTTAACTCGTAACCGAATACAATCAGACCCTTGCATCCAACCATCTTCATTTTCGGCAATATATGCATGCCTTTCAACAGCGCCTTTTCTACCAAATACAATATCCCCAGTATGAAGCACATGCCGTTGTAATCTTTTGATGGTTTCATCTCCCACGCGATCCAACTTTGCGGTAACAACAGCACCAAAGCCAATATTTTTAACATTCAGCACTGGCGTCCCCGTTGGCTGATATTCAGATGCTTTCAACTGTGTACCAAAGGGACCTGTAGTTATTTCTACATCGCCATTCTTCAGCAGCTCACCTATCGTAATATATTCCATCTTATTCCTCTCAATCATAGATTGAAACCAATCGCCCTCAGCTTCTCCCTAATCTCCTTCTCCAGTTCACGCGACTTCGCAAACAATTCCGACAATTCTCCTGTCAGCCTTGCCATCTTTTCCTCAAACGGTTCTCCGTCATCTTCCTGTTCAGCAATGCCCACATACCTGCCCGGAGTCAGGATATAATCCTGCTTGGCGATATCCTGCAAAGTTGCCACTGTACAGAAACCCTTTTCATCTTCCAGTATGTCTTCCTGGAATGCTTCGACGGTTTTTGCAATCTTCTGGATATCATCATCGGAGAGTTCCCTATGGATCCGATCTATCATAGTGCCGAGATTTCTGGCATCGATGAAAACCGTCTTACCTTTATTCTTCTTATTCCTGCTAATGAACCACAGAGTAACCGGAATTGTCACGCTGTAAAAAAGGTTAGTTGGCATAGCCACAATGGCTTCTACCAGATCCGCTTCGATAATTTTTTTTCGAATCTCACCTTCACCGCTTGTCTGAGAGGATAGGGCCCCATTCGCCAGAACCAGACCGATTTTTCCATTTGGCGCAAGGTGATGGATCATATGCTGAATCCAAGCATAATTGGCATTGTTTGCAGGCGGAAGACCGTATTTCCAGCGAACATCTTCCGTCAATTCCTCCTGATGCCAGGGATGATAATTAAACGGAGGATTCGCTAAGATAAAATCTGCCTTCAGAGTCGGATGCAGATCATTTGTGAATGTATCCGCGTGATATGGACCGAAATCAGCATTGATTCCGCGGACAGCCATATTAATCTTT
>Ga0265298_10007379_pt1 | contig 13369 bp, 13 predicted proteins | sample AusTroGonzalo_MG_3_FD_193486 | JGI IMG/M metagenome (GOLD analysis project Ga0265298, IMG submission 193486) | Bovine rumen microbial communities from tropical cattle in Woodstock, Queensland, Australia - Gonzalo_01 | ecosystem: Host-associated > Mammals > Digestive system > Stomach > Rumen ...
CCGTGTGGCCGAGTTGCCGCCCGATCAGGTGACGAAAGAAACATATCAGTTAATACTTCCAGAAGATATTAAAGAAAGATGATTATTTGTCCAAACTGCAAAGAAGAAATAGATGACGATTCCCATTACTGTGACCAATGTGGTCAGATGCTGACCTATTGCGAGAAATGTGGACGTGTGGGAATGGGACGTCGCTGCACATCGTGTGGCGGACTGATGCTCTCGGCCGACGACTATCAGCGTAGAGGCTCAAATAGCATGAGTGTCTCTATGTCTATGGGCATGTCTCAGGGCTTCCTATCTAGTTCTCAGCGTTATCTTAATACCACGGGAAACAGACCAGCAAATGCTTCACTTTCACAACGTGGCGGAATGCCTCCGCAATTATTGCTCTATAATGATTCGCTTGGCATTCGTATCATTGGCATCAATGGTGGCGTGATTGGAAGACGTCAGGGACCTTATGTACAGTTCTTCCAACAGCAGAAATACATGTCGGGAGTGCATGCACAGCTGATGTTCTATCCCGAGACAGGATGGCATATCGTTGACAAGCATTCCTCAAACGGAACAAAGTTGAATGATCATAAGTTACAGCCTGATGTCGAAATGTCGCTAAAAAATGGTGACATCGTGACCTTGGCCAATGTCGTTTTGAAAGTAAGTATTAATTAAATCATCATATGGCACATTTTTATATTACTGCATCGAGTAGGGTTGGTTGCGTACGAGCCAACAACGAGGATATGATTATGCTTGATCACGAGTTTATTCGTGATGCTGTTGAAAGCAAGACCGTTGATCTTACTAGTTCAGACCGCCTGATATTGGCACTGGCCGATGGTATGGGTGGACATAAATGTGGCGAAGTGGCCAGCTCTGAGGTGCTTCATAGCTTGCGCTATTTCTTTGGTGATTTGCCCAGCAACCTGCCTGCCGATGAGTTTGCTACTGCAATACGTAAATGGCTGACGAGTATTAGTCTTGAGATTAACTCACGCGGACTTGCCAACCCGGCCTATTCTGATATGGGTACTACCGTGGTTGCGCTGGCATACCTGGCTGGTGAGTTCTTCTGGATGAATTGTGGCGATAGCCGTCTTTATCTGCTTCATAAAGGTGAACTGCGACAGCTCACTACAGACCACTCGTTGAGTCAGGTGTTAGGCCTCAAGGAACATTCCAGCCAGATTGTTAATTGTATTGGAGGCGGATGTAAAGATTGCTATATTGATATAGAAAAATGTACAGATAAGATAGAGGTGGGCGACAAACTGCTCATTTGCAGCGATGGCCTCACCGATATGATAAGTGATGACATCATCTGTCAGCGAATGATGGATGGATGTGACGCCGATACACTATGCCAGATGGCCGAAGATGCCGGTGGCTTTGATAATGTGTCGGTGATTGTAGTTCATGTAGAAGAATAATAAGTTTTAATGCCTTTAAGATTACCAGACAGATTGCCTGCGATAGATATTCTGAAAAATGAGAATATCTTTGTGATGGATAACTCGCGGGCTCATGCACAGGATATACGTCCTTTGCGTATTGTTATTTTGAATTTAATGCCTCTGAAGATTACTACAGAGACAGATTTGGTTCGTTTGTTGTCGAACACGCCGCTTCAGATGGATATCAACTTCATGAAGCTGAAGAGTCACACGCCAAAGAACACGCCCATTGAGCATATGATGATGTTCTATCGCGACTTTGAGTCGATGCGCAATGAGAAGTTCGACGGCATGATTGTTACTGGTGCGCCAGTAGAGACGATGGACTATGAAGAAGTGACCTATTGGGATGAGATAGTAGATATATTCGACTGGGCTCGCACCCACGTGACGAGTACTCTGTATATTTGCTGGGCAGCTCAAGCAGGTCTTTACCATTATTATGGTGTGCCCAAATATCCATTGGAAAAGAAGATGTTCGGCATTTTCGAACAGCATACCTTAGACCCCAAGATGCCTATCTTCCGTGGATTTGATGATAAGTTTATGATGCCACATAGCCGTCATACAGAGGTGAAGAAGGAAGATATCCTCAGTCACCCGGAACTTCAGCTCATTGCCGAGTCGGAGGAAAGTGGCGTCAGCATCGTAATGGGTCGCGAAGGACGCGAGTTCTTCATCACCGGTCATTTGGAATATGCGCCTAATACGCTCGATACGGAGTATAAACGCGACTTCGGGGTGCGCGATGATGTGGAGATGCCTCTCAATTATTATCGCAATGACGACCCTCAACAGCCGCCTATGGTTACATGGCGCGCTCATGCCAACCTCTTTTATAGTAACTGGATTAACTATTACGTCTATCAGGAGACGCCTTACGATATTACAAAGATCGGATGAGACAACTTGAACTGCTGGCTCCAGCCAAGAATCTGGAGTGCGGTATGGCTGCCATTGATCATGGGGCCGATGCCGTGTATATAGGTGCGCAGCGCTTTGGGGCGCGTGCGGCAGTGGGAAACAGTGTCGACGACATCCAATCTCTCTGTCAGTATGCTCATCGTTTTGGCGCAAAGGTATACGTCACTGTTAACACAATAGTCTTTGATGACGAACTGGAGGATACGCGATTGCTGCTTCAGCAACTGAAAGATGCCGAGGTGGATGCTGTTCTTGTGCAGGACATGGGTGTGATGCAGATGGCTCAAGAGATAGGTCTCACCGTCCATGCCAGTACGCAGACGGACAATCGCACACCACAAAAGGTTCGTTGGCTCAGTTCTCTTGGCTTCGCGCGTGTCGTCTTGGCTCGCGAATTGTCGGCCAAAGAGATTGCCGACATTCATCGTGAAGTTCCTGAAACCGAGCTCGAGGTCTTTGTTCACGGCGCTCTGTGCGTCAGCTATAGCGGTCTTTGCTATGCCTCGCAGCATTGTTTCGGCCGCAGTGCCAATCGTGGCGCTTGCGCTCAGTTCTGTCGCATGAAGTTCGATTTGCTTGATGCCGATGGTGAAGTGCTCGACCGCCAGCGCTATTTCCTCTCGCTTAAGGACATGAACCAGAGTGAACACCTGGGTGAACTTATCGAGGCGGGCGCTGTAAGTTTTAAGATTGAGGGCCGACTGAAGGATGTTACTTATGTGAAAAACGTCACGGCAGCCTATAGCGAACTGCTCAACGACTATATCCGACGCCATGCTTCGGCATACGAGCGTGCGTCGAAGGGACATTGCTCCTATACGTTTAAACCCGATTTGCGCAAGACGTTTAATCGCGGCTATACTACCTATTTCCTCAACGGACGACAACCCAACATCGCTTCCTTTGACACACCAAAGGCTATGGGCGAGTTTGTTGGCACTGTGAAGGAACTCCGCGGACACTCGTTTAATGTGGCGGGCGTGGCCTCTTTCAGCAATGGCGATGGCCTCTGTTTCGTTAACGATAACCGAGAACTAGAGGGCTTTCGCGTGAATAGGGTAGAAGGCAACCGACTTTTCCCCTTGAAGATGCCCGAGAATCTGCGTCCTGGCTTACGTCTCTATCGCAATAACGACCAGGAGATGGAACGTCTGCTTGCTAAGTCTAGTGCCGAACGTAAGGTGCCTGTAAAGATGTCTATCCGTGCTACCACTGATGGCTTCTCATTGCGGATGAACGATGTGGAGGCTCATATCCAGGCCGAGCATCAGGAGGCACAGAAAGACCAGCGCGAGAATATTAACCGTCAGTTGACGAAACTTGGCGGCACTCCCTATGAATGCTCTGAGGTGGACATCCCTGCCGATTTCAACTTCTTCATTCCCAGTAGTTTGCTGGCCGATTTGCGTCGTCAGGTCGTTGCCTTGCAGGATTCGTATTGCCAAAAGACCGTGTATGCGCCCCGTAAGTGTGCCACTTGCGATGCGCAGACATACGGTTTTCCTTATCTATATAATGTGTCCAACAAGCAGGCACGTCGGTTCTATGAACAGCTCAACGTTTCTGTGGGCGATGCCTATGAGATTCGTCCTCAGCAAGGCCCCATCATGCAGTGTCGCCATTGCCTGCGCTATTCGTTGGGCTTCTGTGTGAAGAATGGCGGACGCCGGCCCGAATGGAAGGAACCTCTGTCGCTTCGGTTGGGTGATGGACGCACGTTCCGTCTGGAGTTTGATTGTAAACATTGTCAAATGAATGTCTATGCCAATGAATAAGCTCTATCTTTGCTTCCTCAGTGTGATGATTCTGATGCTGAACAGCTGTTATCATCAGAACCCTGAGACGTCGGATGCCTGGATTGTGACGGAAGAACAGATGGATTCCATATCGTTCTATACCACTCACCATTATACTCAGAACTATAATTTCATGGTGACGGCCGACTCGTTGCGACTGATTGTTCAGCAGCCTTCCGAGTTGCTTAGCGAGATGCTGGTTGACACGATTGCTGTTTATCACGACGACCGCCTGGTAGTGGCTGACATCATGACGCTTCCTTCCGATACAATTGATTCTGTGTGGGTTCAGGTGGCACGCGATCAGATGACCATTGGATGGATACGCGAGAAGGAAATGCTGCCTGGCGTAGCTCCCGATAACCCCATTTCTCAGTTCATTGATTTCTTCTCTGACACCCACTTGCTGCTGATGCTGGCATTCTGGGCTGTTGTGGCTGCCATATATACGATTTGGGCCTTGACGCGTCGTAATGCCAAGATAGTGCATTTTAATGATATTCCATCGTTCTATCCCACACTTCTGGCACTTTTCGTCGCGGCATCTGCCGTGTTCTACAGCACCATCCAACTTGCTGCTCCCGACTCGTGGCGCCACTACTATTATCATCCCACACTCAATCCTTTCGCGGCACCGTTGCATCTCAGTGTATTCATCGTGTCGGTGTGGGGACTCCTGCTTATTTCCCTCGCGGCTGTTGATGACATTCGTCGCCATTTGTCGTTGGGCGAGACGATACTCTATGGTCTTGGCCTCATGGGTGTATGTGCCATTAACTACGTTGTTTTCAGCATTTCCACCTTGTATTATATTGGTTATCCGCTTTTAATTCTTTATGCTTACTTGGCCATTCGTCAGTATGTGCATAAGAGTAGGGCAGCCTATTTCTGTGGACGATGCGGAGAAAAGCTATACCATAAAGGTGTTTGCCCGCATTGTGGAGCAATCAATGAGTGAGTGATGATAATTTCATAGAATGAGAAAAGCAAAAAGGAGTTGGGATTATTTTAGTTCCAACTCCTTTTGCATGCGGATAATCTCGTCGCGATACTGAGCAGCCTGCATAAAGTCCATCTGCTTGGCGGCTTCCTTCATGCGACGTGTCGTTTCGGCAATAAGCTTTTCCAGTTGCGGACGTGTCATCTGAAGCTCTATCGGGTCGGCTGCGATCTTGGCCTCCACTTGTTTGCCACCAATGGCAGTCTTCAGTTCCTTCACGTCTGGACGGTCGTCTCTGCTCAACGAACTGTTCAGCGTCTTGACAATTTGCTTAGGCGTGATGTGATGTTCCTCGTTGTAGCGCAATTGCTTGATTCTTCGACGGTTCGTCTCGTCAATTGTTTCCTGCATTGAACGGGTGATGGTGTCGGCATACATGATGACGCGACCGTTGACATTACGGGCGGCACGACCTGCTGTTTGCACTAACGAACGGCGTGAACGGAGGAAACCTTCTTTGTCGGCGTCGAGAATGGCAACCAGTGATACCTCGGGAAGGTCGAGACCCTCACGCAGCAGGTTTACGCCCACCAATACGTCGTATTCGCCCCTGCGTAGTTTCTCCAGAATCTGTACTCTGTCAAGGGTGGCAACATCGCTGTGGATATAGGCAGTCTGAATGTTATGATTCAGCAGAAACTCAGACAGTTCCTCGGCCATACGCTTGGTAAGTGTGGTCACTAGTACGCGTTCCTGTCGTTCAATACGAATGCGAATCTCTTCCAACAAATCGTCAATCTGATGCTCGCTTGGTCGTACCTCAATTTCCGGGTCAAGAAGACCAGTAGGACGGATTACTTGCTCGACAACAACACCCTCTGCTTCTTCCAATTCAAAGTCGGCGGGGGTGGCACTGACATAGACAACTTGCTTGACTTCCTGCTGAAACTCATCGAAAGTTAGAGGACGGTTGTCGAAGGCAGCGGGCAGACGGAAGCCATATTCTACGAGGTTGGTCTTGCGAGCCCGGTCGCCACCATACATAGCACCAATTTGCGGCACGCTTACGTGACTCTCGTCAATAAACAGCAGATAGTCGTCTGGGAAGAAATCCAGAAGGCAGTAGGGACGTTCGCCTGGTTTTCGTCCGTCAAAATAGCGTGAGTAGTTCTCAATGCCCGAGCAATGCCCCAGCTCCTTGATCATCTCCATATCGTATTCCACGCGCTCTTTGATACGCTGAGCCTTGATGCCATCGCCTAATTCCTCGAAGAAGGCCACTTGCTTCACTAAGTCGTCCTGAATATCATGGATGGCTCGGTTTGTCTGTTCCTGTGTGGTCATGAAAAGGTTGGCCGGATAAATCCTGTATTCGGCGTATCGGCCCGTGCGATACATGGTGATGGGGTCGAGTTCTTCGATGGCATCAATCTCGTCGTCCCAGAAGGTGACACGCAAAATAACGTTGTTGTATGCCATGTAGATATCCACCGTGTCGCCTTTCACTCGAAAGTTTCCTCGCTCTAAATTAAGATCGTTACGAACATAAAGTGACTGGACTAACTTTCTTAACAAAACATTTCTGTCAATATTCTGACCTTGGCGAATCTCAATGACGTTTTCAGAAAGCGCATTTGGACTTCCCATGCCATATATGCATGAAACCGATGATACAACAACAACGTCTTTTCGTCCTGATAACAAGCTGCTTACTGCCGAAAGACGAAGGCGGTCTATCTCTTCGTTGATAGCCAGGTCTTTTTCTATGTACGTGTCGCTCGATGGCAAATATGCCTCTGGCTGATAGTAGTCGTAATAACTTACATAATACTCAACGGCGTTGTCGGGAAAGAAACCACGCATCTCGTCGTATAGTTGGGCTGCCAACGTCTTGTTGTGACTTAAAATCAGGGTGGGTTTGTTTACGTTGGCAATCACGTTTGCCATCGTAAATGTCTTTCCCGAACCAGTGACACCTAGCAGCACTTGGGCTCTGTCGCCACGGTTAATACCATCCGTTAATTGACGGATGGCTTCGGGCTGGTCGCCTGTAGGCTTGTATTTAGAAGTAAGTTTAAAATTCATAAATTTGGGGGCAAAGGTACTAATATTCTGTGAAATCTGTATAATCAGCGGTTAAAAAATATATAATCTCTTGTATGTTTAAAGAAAAATGAGTAATTTTGCAGTCCAAATATAAGTAAGATGAAAATTAAACTCATTATCATAGTTTCGCTTGCGCTCGTCTTGACGGGTTGTGCCAGCGAATTTAATAGGGTTTTTAAGAGTTCGGATTTAGATTATCGATATGAATATGCCAAGCAGTGCTTTGCACAAGGGCAATTCAGTCGGGCTGAAATATTATTGCAGGATCTCATTACCACCAAAAAGGGCACGGATGAAGCAGAGGAGTCTTTGTATATGCTTGCCATGTCGCAGTTTATGAATGCGGATTATGAGAGTGCTGCAGCTACTTTTAAAAAGTATTTCCAGTCGTATCCTCGTGGCATTTATGCAGAACGTGCCATGTACTATGTTGGTCAGTCGCTCTATCAGAGTGCTCCAGAACCTCGTTTGGATCAGACTCCAACGATTGGTGCCATCAATGCTTATCAACAATTCCTGGATTATTTCCCCAATTCTCCCTTGTATCAGAATGCATTGGACCGTCTTTTTGAATTGCAGGATAAGCTCGTGATGAAGGAGTTGCTGTCTGCTCAACTCTATTATAACTTGGGTGGATACTTTGGCAATATCTCGTCAAGCACCGAAAGCAATTATTCTTCATGTATCATTGTGGCTCAGAACGCCCTTAAGAACTATCCTTATATGAAGTGGCGTGAGGAGTTTACGGCCTTGATTATGAAAAGTAAGTTTGAATTGGCCGAGAATTCAACTGAGGATAAGAAGTTGGAGCGCTATCGTGATGCCGAGGACGAGTGCTATGGCTTTATCAATGAGTTTCCTGAATCGAAAGACAGGTCAACCGCCGAGAAGTACATAGCAAAGTGCAAGAAGGTTGTGAAAGATTAAATTGAATAAATAACATCATTTGAATAATTTATAGAAAAACATGGATTACAAGAAATCAAAAGCACCGGTTAATACCGTAACCCGCAACATTATGGATCTCTGCGATGAGACAGGAAATATCTACGAGAGCGTATCCATCATCGCTAAGCGTGCCAATCAGATTTCAGTGCAGATTAAAGAAGATCTGTCAAAGAAGCTGGCTGAGTTTGCTTCTTATAACGATGCTTTGGAAGAGGTGTTCGAGAACCGTGAGCAGATTGAAATCTCGCGTTACTATGAGAAACTGCCAAAGCCATCACTGCTGGCTACTCAGGAGTTCGTTGAAGGAAAAGTATACTGGCGCGATCCTGCTAAGGACGCTCAGACCGTAGAAGCATGATACAGCGCATACAAACCGTTTACCTGCTACTGGCGCTGATATTGCTGGTTGTAGGGGTTGCTGTAGGACATGCGGATGAGTGGATTCTTAATGGCCTGTCTGTCGTGATGGTGGCAGTGGCCGTGAGAAGCATCTTTCTCTTTAAGAATCGACCAGCACAATCCACATGGTGTTTGGTCCTCATGCTGATGGGTGTGGCATATTATATTGTCTTAGCAGTAAAACAGCCTGTGATGGATTGGTATCATGCTATGCCTTTGGTTGCAGTACTGCTGACTTTTATGGCTAGAAAGCGAATCATAAAAGACGAGAAACTTGTCCGATCGCTTGATAGAATAAGATAAATTGAAACATACAAGGGGCGTCGAACTAACCAAGCGAGTCGCCCCTTTTTTGTCTCAATAAACAGTATGTAGCTTCGAAATAAGTTTAATTGATTTTACTGAATGGATATTAAAACAGCTGAATTCACATTATCATCGCCCAACGTTGGAATGTGTCCGAAAGACAATAAGCCTGAGTATGCGTTTATTGGTAGGTCGAATGTGGGAAAGTCGAGCCTGATTAATATGTTGTCTCGCAATAAGAAATTGGCAAAGACATCGTCAACACCAGGTAAGACGCTCCTCATCAATCATTTCCTGATGAATCGCGAGTGGTATCTGGTTGACTTGCCTGGTTATGGTTTTGCCAAGCGTTCTAAAAGCGAGGTCGCAAAACTAGACCAGATGATTCGTGGCTATATTCTTGGTCGTGAACAACTGGTGAATGTTTTTGTGCTGGTAGATATCCGTCATGAGGCTCAAAATATTGATCTTGAGTTTATCAATTGGTTAGGTGTGTCGTCTATTCCCTTTGCTATCGTCTTTACCAAGGCCGACAAGTTGTCGGAAGGTAAGGTGAAAGCCAATGTTAATGCATATGTTAAGAAGATGCTGGAAACATGGGAAGAGATGCCTCCCTATTTCATTACCTCGTCCGAGAAGGCTCGCGGTCGGGATGAGGTACTGAACTATATTGATGAAATTAATAAGTCGCTGAAGTAGGGTATCCTATATCGACAATCAATCGCAGTTTATTTTAGAATGGCAAAAGAGATACCATATTTAGATGTGCAGAACCTGACAAAGTCGTTTGGCTCAACGGTTTTGTTCGAGGATATCTCATTCTCCATAGCAGAACGTCAGCGTGTGGGACTTATAGCCAAGAACGGAACGGGTAAGTCTACACTGTTGTCTATTTTATCGGGTAAAGAGGGGTATGACAGTGGAGAGATTATCTTTCGCCGTGACCTGAAAGTAGGGTTCTTGGAACAAACTCCGACCTTTCAGCCCAACGACTCTGTGCTCGATGCTTGTTTTAATCATCAAGGCAACGAGGAGAAAATTCTGAAGGCCAAGCAGATTCTGACTCAGTTGAAGATTCGTGACTTGAGTCAGCCTATGTGTCAGCTCAGCGGAGGACAGCAGAAGCGTGTGGCATTGGCTAATGTTTTGATTACAGAACCTGATTTGCTAATCTTGGATGAGCCAACCAACCATTTGGATCTTGAGATGATTGAATGGCTGGAAGGTTTCCTGAATCGTGGCAATAAGACGTTGCTAATGGTTACGCATGATCGCTATTTCTTGGATCGAGTATGCTCGGTAATCTTAGAATTGGATGATCGCACTATCTATACCTATCGGGGCAACTACTCTTATTATCTGGAAAAGCGTCAGGAACGCATAGATAATCGTCGTGCCGAGATTGCTCGCGCAAATAATCTTTATCGTACAGAGTTGGAATGGATGCGCCGCATGCCTCAGGCCCGTGGTCACAAGGCCAAATATCGTGAGGATGCTTTCTACGATTTGGAACGTGTAGCCAAAAGTAGGATAGAGGAGAGAGCTGTTCGTTTGAAAGCTTCGAATGTATATATTGGTAGTAAGATATTTGAGTGCCAGTACATATCAAAGGCTTTCCCCTTGTCGGATAACGATGGTCATGGTTCTAGTGATGAACTTTGTATCATGAAGGATTTCTACTATAATTTTTCGCGTTTTGAGAAGATGGGCATCGTGGGTAATAATGGTACGGGAAAGTCTACTTTCCTGAAGATGTTGCTCGGTGAGGCTCAGCCTGATAGTGGAAAAATTGTTGTTGGCGACACTGTACGCTTTGGCTATTTCTCACAAGAAGGATTGAAGTTCGATGAGCAGACAAAGGTTATTGACGTGGTGCGTGACATCGCTGAGTATATCGATATGGGTGGCGGTAAGCATCTTTCGGCAAGTCAGTTCCTTCAGCACTTCCTCTTCACACCAGAACAACAGCATAACTTTGTCTATAAACTCTCTGGCGGCGAGAAACGTAAGCTATATCTTTGCACCGTATTGATGCAGAATCCTAACTTCCTTGTGCTTGATGAGCCGACCAACGATCTTGATATTGTTACTCTGCAGATACTGGAGGAATACTTGCAAGACTTCCCTGGATGTGTTATAGTTGTGAGTCACGATCGTTATTTCATGGATAAAGTGGTGGATCATCTGTTGGTGTTCAAGGGTGAAGGTGAGATAAAGGATTTCCCTGGAAACTACACGCAGTATCGTGAATGGCAGGCTTTGCTCCCTAAAGAGTCGAGTGAAGCAAAGGTTGATAAAGAAACCAAAACAACCAAAACTGTTAGGGAGAAAGTGAAGATGTCTTTCAAAGAGAAACGTGAGTTTGAACAGTTAGAGAAGGACATCGCATTATTGGAAGAAGAGAAGAAGAGAATTGAAGATGCATTGAGCACAGGTACGCTCAGTGTTGATCAAATAACAGAGATGAGTAAACGACTACCGGTGCTTAATGATGAACTTGATGAGAAATCTATGCGCTGGTTAGAATTAAGTGAGTTGGCATGATACAGCAATATCCTTCACGACTATTGGAATCGGCTGTTCAGGAGTTTTCAAAACTGCCTGGTATTGGACGCAAGACTGCCTTGAGACTTGTGCTCTACATGTTGCGTATGGAGCACGAAGAAGTATCGCGCTTCACAGAATCACTTGATAAGTTGAAAAATGAGGTGAAGTTCTGTCATGTGTGTCACAATATTAGCGATCAGGATATATGCCCAATTTGTTCAGATGACCGTCGTGATGCTTCTACCATTTGCGTTGTTGAAAACATTCAGGATGTGATGGCTGTTGAGAATACCCAACAGTTCACAGGACTCTATCATGTGTTAGGAGGACTTATATCTCCAATGGACGGCATCGGTCCTTCCGATTTAGAGATTGATTCGCTGGTACAACGCGTTTCAGATGGAGGTGTAAAAGAGGTAATTCTAGCCCTAAGTTCTACAATGGAGGGTGATACGACCAACTTCTACATCTTTCGCAAACTGGCCGACTATGATGTGAAGGTGAGTATCATTGCAAGAGGAATTGCTGTTGGTAACGAACTGGAATATACTGATGAGGTGACATTAGGACGTTCTATACAGAATCGTGTGCCCTTTGAACAATAATAAACTATAAATATGAAAAAGATTAAAAATATACTCCTGACCGTTTACTGTTTTTTCTTGGCTTTAGCTGGTTTGGTATATGTGTCAGGCGAGTTTTTTGAGATTGACTTAGCATGGCTTTCAGAGTCATCTGCCACTATGAATTATGTTATCCAAATGGTAATGATTCTTGTGACATTAGGTCAAATACCTTTGGCACTTCGCCTGTTTAAGTTTCGAATGATTCATAACGAATTGGTTAGTAACCAGATTTCTTTGCTTAAATGGGGTCTCGTCCGAATTCTTTTGTTGGGTGTGCCTTTAATTACCAATACCTTATTATATTACTTTTATGCTTTTGAGCCTGCATATGGTTACTTGGCCGTTATTACTCTTCTCTCAATGGTTTTTATTCTGCCTACTTCAGACCGCTGTGAGTCAGAAACAACTGAAGAACCTATTACAGAGGAAGATGGACAATTGTCAAATGACGCAGAGCTAAACGAAGAATAATGAATATGAAACTTTCAGTTGTTATTGTTAACTATAACGTCTGTCATTATATTGAGCAATGTATTTATAGTGTTCAGAAGGCTACTCGCGATTTAGATTGTGAGATTTTTGTTGTTGACAACCATTCTGCTGATGGATCGGTTGAATATCTTAAGCAACGTTTTGGTTCTGAGATAAAACTCATAGAATGTAACCATAATGGTGGTTTTGCCAAGGCTAACAACCTTGCAATCCGCCAAACTACGGGTGAGTATGTACTTTTACTGAATCCCGATACGTTTGTTGGTGAGGATTGCTTGAAGAAGGTAATTGACTTTATGGATGAGCATACTAAGGCAGGTGGTGCAGGCGTTATGATGCACAATGCTGATGGAACAGTGGCACGTGAATCTCGCCGAGGACTTCCTACGCCTTTTGTGTCATTACTAAAAATGCTTGGTTTTACCCAGCATTATTACATGAGCCATCTTTCGTGGAATGAACCTGGAAGGATAGATGTTATTAGTGGTGCTTTCTTTATGCTTCGTCGTGAGGCATTAAATGATGTAGGTCTTTTGGATGAGGACTTCTTTATGTACGGCGAGGATATCGACCTCTCATATCGACTCCTGAAGGGTGGCTATGAGAACTGGTATGTTCCAGCCAATATTGTTCACTATAAAGGTGAATCGACCCAAAAAACGAGTTATCGTTATGTGCATGTGTTCTATCAAGCCATGCTAATCTTCTTTCGTAAACATTATGGACACCTCACTTTTCTAGTCACGCTGCCTATTAAGTTGGCTATTTATTTCCGTGCGATGATGGCATTGGTTATGATGGCTAATTGGCGTCTGCGAAAATACATGG
>Ga0265298_10007380_pt1 | contig 13368 bp, 9 predicted proteins | sample AusTroGonzalo_MG_3_FD_193486 | JGI IMG/M metagenome (GOLD analysis project Ga0265298, IMG submission 193486) | Bovine rumen microbial communities from tropical cattle in Woodstock, Queensland, Australia - Gonzalo_01 | ecosystem: Host-associated > Mammals > Digestive system > Stomach > Rumen ...
GGGTGTGATTTCCAAGACGCGTTATATCATCCCTGCCCCACCCTGCGAGGGACAAGCACGCAAATGGGAAGTGGATATTTTCCACAGCGGAAAGATGAACGGACTTACGCTCGCGGAGATTGAGTTAGGCGACGAGCATGAACCCTACTCCCACCCTGACTGGCTCGGCGAAGAAGTCACCGGTCTTCCGCAGTATTATAACGCCAATATGTAAATAGAGCGGCCTTCGGGTCGCTCTATTTACGTTAAGTGGCTTTGGGTTATTTCACTTCTTCGAAGTCAACGTCCTCGGCGGTGGGGTTGCCGTTGCTGGAACCGTTGTCAGCGCCGGGTTGAGGACCTTGCGGACCTGCTTGGCCTTGCTGAGCCTGTTGCTGAGCAGCGTACATCTCTGCACTGGCAGCTTGGAAAGCGGACATCACTTCGTTGTTCGCAGCCTCGCAAGCGTCGGCATCGCGTTTCTCGTACGCTTCTTTCAGCTTCTTGAGGGCTTCCTCAATCGGGGCTTTCTTATCCGCCGGAATCTTGTCGCCGAACTCAGCGAGTTGTTTCTCGGTCTGGAAAATCGTAGCGTCGGCCTTGTTGAGTTTGTCAGCCTGCTCTTTGGCCTTCTTATCGGCCTCTGCATTAGCCTCTGCCTCTGCTTTCATGCGCTTGATTTCGTCGTCAGACAGACCGGACGATGCTTCGATACGAATCTTCTGCTCTTTGCCGGTAGCTTTGTCCTTAGCGGTAACGTTGAGGATACCGTTGGCGTCGATATCGAAGGTCACTTCGATTTGCGGTTCGCCACGTCGGGCCGGCATGATTCCATCGAGGTGGAAGATACCGATTTGCTTGTTCTGAGCCGCCATCGGACGCTCGCCTTGGAGGACTTTGATTTCTACGGAAGGCTGGTTATCCACGGCTGTGGTGAAGGTCTCAGTCTTCTTGGTCGGAATAGTGGTGTTGGCCTCAATCATCTTGGTCATCACACCGCCCATGGTCTCGATACCGAGGCTCAGCGGCGTTACATCCAACAGGAGGACATCTTTCACATCGCCGGTCAATACACCGCCTTGGATGGCTGCACCTACGGCTACTACCTCATCGGGGTTCACACCCTTCGACGGAGCCTTGCCGAAGAATTTCTGTACAGCGTCCTGGATAGCCGGAATACGGGTCGAACCGCCTACGAGGATAATCTCGTCGATATCGGAGGTCGTGAGACCTGCGTTCTGCAGCGCGGTCTTACACGGCGCGATAGTACGCTGGATAAGGTCGTCAATCAGTTGCTCGAATTTCGCACGTGTCAGGGTCTTAACCAAGTGTGCAGGCACACCGTTTACCGGCATGATGTACGGCAGGTTAATCTCCGTGGTCGTGGCGGACGAAAGCTCAATCTTGGCTTTCTCAGCTGCCTCTTTCAGACGCTGCATTGCCATCGGGTCTTTGCTCAGGTCTGCGCCGCCGTTCTCTGCTTTGAACTCGGATACGAGCCACTCGATGATACGATGGTCGAAATCGTCACCGCCGAGGTGAGTATCACCGTCGGTTGCTTTTACTTCGAAGACACCGTCGCCCAGTTCGAGAACCGATACATCGTGGGTACCGCCACCGCAGTCGAAGACTACAATCTTCATGTCCTTATTGCTCTTGTCGAGGCCATAAGCCAAGGCAGCAGCCGTAGGCTCGTTGACGATACGACGTACGTTGAGACCTGCGATTTCACCGGCTTCTTTGGTAGCCTGACGCTGCGAGTCGTTGAAGTATGCCGGTACGGTGATCACAGCTTCGGTAACCTCTTGGCCCAGATAGTCCTCAGCGGTCTTTTTCATCTTCTGAAGGATGATAGCGCTGATTTCCTGCGGGGTATAGAGACGACCGTCGATATCAACACGCGGGGTGTTGTTGTCGCCTTTGGTTACTTTATACGGAACGCGGGCGATTTCAGACTGCAAGCGGTCATAAGTCTCACCCATGAAACGCTTGATAGAATAGATAGTTTTCGTCGGGTTCGTAATGGCTTGACGCTTAGCAGGGTCACCTACTTTACGCTCACCTCCATCGATGAATCCAACAACAGAAGGGGTCGTACGCTTACCTTCAGCGTTAGCAATGACGATAGGTTCGTTACCCTCCATTACGGCTACACACGAGTTCGTGGTACCGAGGTCAATTCCAATAATCTTAGACATAGTATAGTTCCTTTCTTTTGTTAATTTTCGTTTTCGCTGATAATAGGACAAATCTTGTGCCAAAGGGATTTTGGCAGATTTAGACTGCCATTTTGGCAGAAATCAGATTTGTGTATGTCAAAAAAAAGCAGTATTTTTGCAGCCGAAATGGACAAAGCGTATATGGAAAAGACATTCGCGATAGTGACCGGAGCATCGTCCGGCATGGGCGTTGAGTTCGCCAAACAGTTAGCCGCACGCGGCTATAACCTGCTGATTGTCAGTAACGAAGAGGCGATTCATGCCGTAGGAGAAAAGATAAAAGCCGAGAGCCAAGAGCTAAGATCCGAGAACCTACATGTGGTGTCGCTCGTGATGGACCTGAGCCGACAGACAGCCGCGCGCGAACTATATGAATATACGCACGCGCACGGGATGGAGGTGGAGGTACTGGTGAACAACGCCGGTGTGTACCACGACCGCGACATCTTGGACGACAGCGAGGCGTTTACGGGACTTATTATGAACTTGCATATGTACACGCCGGCGATGCTGTGTTACCTGTTCGGTCAAGACATGCGCGAGCGGCGGAAGGGTTATATCCTCAATGTGTGCTCCGTGACCGATAGTATGGCGGCGCAGCGTTTGGGTACCTACGGCGGCACGAAAGCGTTCCTGAGCCATTTCACGCGCGCGTTGCATATCGAGTTGCGCAAATACGGGGTGCATGTGACCAATGTGCGTCCGGGGGCGGTCGATACGGGCTTGTATAATATCAAGCCGTGGCAGACGAAAATAGGTAAGGCGCTGGGCATCATCGTCTCGCCGCAGACCTTGGCACGCCGCGGCTTACGCGCTCTCTTCCGCGGACGCAGCAGAACGACAGTACCCACCGTGTTCTGGCGGGTACTGACATTCATCATCCTTCTTATTCCGACCTGCGTGTTACGCTTGATACGCCGGTTAGGATGGTTCTGAGTTAGCTTAAGTCATAGCCGTAGTGCTTGAGACGGCCGATGTTGGAGCGCCACTCACGGTCCACTTTGACGAATAGTTGCAGGAAGACCTGTTTCTGCAGGAAATCCTCGATGTCCTTGCGGGCTTGGCTCCCTACCCGTTTGAGGGCTGCGCCGGCCTTACCGATGATGATACCCTTCTGGCTCTCGCGCTCGCAGTAGATGACCGCAGAGATACGCACAATCTTCTCCTCTTCCTGAAACGACTCGACCTCCACCTCTACAGAGTAAGGGATTTCCTTGTCGTAGTTGAGCAGAATCTTCTCGCGGATAATCTCGTTGACGAAGAATCGTTCGGACTTGTCGGTCAGCTGGTCCTTTGGGAAGAACGCCGGTCCTTCGGGCAGCGCCTCTTTGATGGCGTCGAACAGTTGCGCCACGCCGAACCGCTCTTGCGCAGAGATAGGAAAAATCTCCGCCTCGGGCAGTTGGGTATGCCAGAATGCGACGAGGTTCTCCAGCGTCTCCTGCGTCGTCAGGTCTATCTTATTGATAATAAGGAACACGCGCGTGCCAGCCGCCGCCATCTTCTTCACTTTCGCGAGGAAGTCGGCATTGCGGTCGGCATTGTCGTTGACATCGGTGACATACAGCAGCACATCGGCATCGACGAGGGCGGAACGCGAGAACTCCAGCATCTTCTCCTGCAACTGATAGTTGGGCGAGAGGACACCGGGCGTGTCGGAATAGACCATTTGAAAGTCCTCGCCGTTGACGATACCAAGGATACGGTGACGCGTCGTCTGCGCCTTCGACGTGATTATCGAAAGGCGCTCGCCCACAAGGGCGTTCATCAGCGTGGACTTACCTACGTTGGGATTACCGACGATATTGACAAATCCGGAACGGTGCATCACATCACGGCGTCCATCGCCTCTTGTTTGTCGTTGATGATTTTACCCGTGGTGAGTTTGGTAATCTTGCAGCCCACTTTCGCCTCGATAGCCTTGAGGTCAATCTTCTTCGGGTCACCCATCAGCACGATGGTGACGGGTTTGCCTTTGATATTCTCCTCGTAGAACTTCTCTATCTGCTCGAACGAGAGCGCGTCAATAGCGGCTGCGTTCACTTTCGCCGGGTCTTCCTTATAACCGAGCCGTTGCCATGTCTCGAAGGCTATACCTTTGCGACGCATGGTCGGTTTCGCTGTCTGTGCGCTCTGACGGAGCACGGCACGTATCGTCTCGATGTTCGCCGGGTTTTTGGGCATGTCGGTCAAGATATCCATATAGACCTTCACGGCATCCGCCACCTTATCGCTCTGCGTACCTACGTAGCCGTAGAAGAAGCAGTCTTTGCCCGGGAGTACCGGTTTGCGGTCAATACCGTAAGCACTATACGCCATCGAGCGTTTCTCGCGTATCTCGTACATCACCAGACCGGTAAAGCCACCGGACATATACTGGTTGAAAGCACCGGAAGCTACGTCCGAAGCGATGTCATACGGACGACCGTTGATGTAGAAATAGAGGTCGGCCTGCTGTACGTTGCCGTTCGGCAGGAAGAGGATGGTCGGCTTGTCATAGGTCACACGGTCTTTGATGAACGGCGACTTGGACGGTTTCATACCCTCCGTCAGCGGCAGTTCTGCTATGAGCTTCTCCTCCGGAAGCGTACCGCAGTAGAACACGTCCAGTGCATAGGTACGCGCCTGAGCTACCAGCGACTGCACTTTCGGCAGACCGAGTTGCCATATATCCTTGAACGGCACTTCGTCGATGAACGAAGACTTCTTGCCGTAGAACGCATATTGCAGCAGCGCCGCCTTCTGTACCGCCGTACGTTTCTCGCGGCTGAGACGGTTGAAGAACTCCGAACCCTTGAGTGCGTCCACCTGCTTCTGCTCCAAGTACGGCATCAGCAACTGACGGTTGACGAGGTTCATAATCTTATTGATGTTCTTGTCCTCGCCGGTGACATATACCGAGAAATACGACTCGTCGCAACCGTAGGAGACGGAACCGCCCAACTCCGCAATCTGCATGTCGTAATCTTTTCCTTCGATGTTCTTTGCACCCATGACGCCCGCATTTTCCATCAGCTGCGTGACGTACGGCAACATCGGCATCTCGTGCGAACCGATACCGTAACGGAGCGTGAGGCTGAAGATGTCGTTTTTGTCGTTCGGGGTGTAATGCAGCGTCACATTCTCGCCTAACGAGCGGACTTTCACGTCATTGAAATCATTGAAGGTACGTTTGAACGCCTCTTTAGGCATTTGCTTGAACGCTTTGGCGTACTCGGTCTCCTCGCGGGACGGCTCTACCGGCTTGATATTCGGCTTCGGAAGGGTCTTTGCCTTCGGCTGCGTACTCGGTTCATCGAACGAAACGGTCATGTACGGCGCATCGAAGTATTTCTTGGCCACGCGTACGATTTCCTCTTTCGTCAGGTTCTGGATACGCTCGTTGGCGGTGAAGATATCGTCTGTCGGCTTGTTATAGGTAAACGCGTCCACGAGACTCTGAATCTTCGCTTGCGGGGTCTCTTCCTGTATTTTAAACGATTGAGCGAAGAGACGTTTCACGTTGGCTATCAACTCATCATCGATGTTACCGGCCTTGATTTTGTCCACTTCTCTCATAATAATGTTCTGCGTCTCTTTGTCGGACTCGAACATTTGACGGCTGGCGTCATAGTACGGCACGGCCTCGATGATGATACGGCCGGTGTTACGGCGTGCATCGTTGTATATGCCTGCGAACTGAACGTCACCCTTGGTGTTCAGCTTGTCGAGCAGACCTATCTGTCCGTTGTAGAGCAATGCGCATACGAAATCCAACGCATCTTGGTCCGGGTCGCCTTCTTTCACACCCTGATACACAAACGCTACCTGCGGGTTGTAACCGAGCTTGTAGTGCTTGGTCGGATTGCCGGCGAACGATACCTCCGGATACATCGGACGAACGGGCAGCTGTTTCGGTTGCAGACGCGAGAACGCCTCCTCAATCATCGGTTTCGCCTTCTTGGAATCAAAGTCACCGACGATGATAAGCGCCATGTTATTGGGCACATACCATGTGTTGTAGAACTCAATCAGTTTGGACAACCGCGGGTTCTTGAGGTGCTCCGGCAGACCGATGACCTCGCGCTCGTACGGACAACCTTTGTAGATGTCAGCAAACAGTTGTTCCTGCACCTGCGACGAAGGTTCGTTGGCATACATGTTATACTCCTCGAATACGTTCTCCAGCTCCGCCTGGAAAGTACGGAAGACAGGGTTGATGAGACGCTCCGAGAAGATATTGAGCCAGCGGTACATCTCCGACGCAGGGAACGAGTTCATGTACGCCGTGAGGTCGTACGACGTATAGGCATTCACGCCCTCTGCGCCGATACGGTCCAGCTGCACGAAGAAGTCCTCCAACGACGAGATAGCCGCCTGACGCATCGAGCACTCGTTGATTTGCGTAGCCAGCGACTCACGTACTTTCGGGTCGGTAGCCGCACTGTACTGGTCGTACAACGCAATAATCGAATCGTAAATCGGTTTCTCTTTTTCCCAGTCCAGTGCACCGATGGCCTGTGTACCCTTGAAGAGCATGTGCTCCAAGTAGTGCGCCAAACCCGTGTATTCGGCGGGTTCGTCCAAGGCACCCGCGCGTACTACCACATAACCGGTCACATCCGGCGCGTTGTGGTCCTCCCACAGATAAACGGTCAGACCGTTGTCCAGTTTGTACTGCGACAGGCCCTCGCGCGTGAGCGCCGAACCGGTGGCGATGCTGCCAATGAGCAGCAGAGCGCTAAATAGAAATTTTCTCATAACTTTAAACTATAAACTTTATACTTTTATTTACCATTCCAGCAGTACCTTGCCGCATTGTCCGCTTACCATCACGTCAAAGCCTTTCTGGAAGTCCTCGAACTTGTATTTATGTGTGATGACCGGACTCAGGTCCAGACCGCCGAGCAGCATTTGCTCCATTTGGTACCACGTCTCCCACATACGGCGGCCCGTGATACCCTTTATCGTCAGGGCGTTGAAGATGACATCGGACCAGTTAACCTGCGTATTGGACGGCAATATACCCAGTTGCGCGATGTTCGCGCCCTTGTACATATGGGCAATCATGTCATTGAACGCCGCCGGTGCACCGCTCATCTCCAAGCCTACGTCGAAACCGCGGATACCGAGTTGGAACATCGCGTCGGCTATCGTCTCGCCTTTGGAACCGTCCACCGTGATGGTCGCACCCATCTTCTTCGCTATCTCCAAGCGCAGCGGGTTGATATCCGTCACGACGATGTTTTTCGCACCCGCGAAGCGGCATATACCCGCCGCCATCGTACCGATGAGACCCGCACCCGTGATGAGCACATCTTCGCCCAACAGCGGAAAAGCCAAAGCCGTATGCGTCGCGTTACCGAACGGGTCCATGATAGCCGCGAAGTCATCGGGGATAGACGGGTGTACTTTCACCACATTGGTCTCCGGCACCGAGACGAACTCGGCAAAACAGCCGTCACGCCCCATGATTCCGAGGGAGATGGTGTTCTCGCATACATGCCCCATGCCTCGACGGCAGTTCCGGCAATGTCCGCATGTGATATGCCCTTCCGCCGTCACACGGTCGCCTATCCGGAAGTTACGCACACCGGGTCCGCAGTCCGCCACAATACCTACGAACTCATGACCCATCGTATAAGGCGGTTTGCAGTGGCTCTGCGACCACTCGTCCCATTTGTACATGTGCAGGTCCGTGCCGCAGATAGCCGCTTTGACCACTTTTATCAGCACATCATTGACGCCCATCTCCGGCGTCGGCACATCTTCCATCCATATACCGCGCTCAGCGTATCGTTTTACTAATGCTTTCATTTCAGTACTCCAAGTTTTTTACCTACTTTAATAAACGCCGCTACGCCTTTGTCGAGTTGCTCGCGTGTATGCGCCGCACTGACCTGCACGCGGATACGCGCCTGTCCTTTCGGCACCACGGGATAATAGAAACCCGTCACATAGATACCTTCCTCTTGCAGCGCTGCCGCGAAGACTTGACTCAACTTCGCGTCATACAGCATCACGGCGCAGATAGCCGACTCCGTCGGTTTGATGTCGAAACCGGCGGCTTTCATGCGCTCGATGAAATAGGCCGTGTTCTCGTGCAGACGGTCCTGTAACTCATTGCTGCGCGTGAGAATCTCGAAGGTCTTGATACCGGCCGCCGCAATCATCGGTGGAATGGAGTTCGAGAATAGGTACGGACGGCTGCGCTGACGCAGCAGGTCGATAATCTCTTTCTTACCCGTCGTGAAACCGCCTACCGAACCGCCGAACGCCTTACCCAGCGTACCGGTGATAATCTCTATCTTGCCGCGCAGGTTATAACGCTCCGTCACGCCGTGACCGGTCTTGCCTACCACGCCGGCGGAATGGCTCTCATCGACCATCACTACCGCGTTGTATTTCTGCGCCAACTCGTAAATCTTGTCGAGCGGACATACATTGCCGTCCATCGAGAACACACCGTCGGTCGCGATGATACGGAAACGCTGCGCCTGCGCCTCTTTGAGTTTCTCTTCGAGGTCCGTCATGTCGCCGTTCGCATACCGGTAACGCACCGCCTTGCACAGACGCACGCCATCGATGATAGACGCATGGTTCAACGCATCGGAGATAATCGCATCCTCTTCCGTCAGCAGCGGTTCGAAAAGACCACCGTTGGCGTCAAAACAAGCGGCATAGAGAATAGTGTCCTCCGTACCGAAGAAATCGCTTATCACGCGTTCCAGCTCCTTATGCGTGTCCTGCGTGCCGCAGATAAACCGCACCGAAGCCATGCCGTAACCGCGTTTGTCCATGCGGTCTTTCGCCGCCTGAATAAGTTCCGCGTTGTCCGCCAGACCCAAGTAGTTGTTCGCGCAGAAGTTTATCACATCCTTACCGCCCTCGACTTGAATTCCCGAAGACTGCGGCGTGATTATCACGCGCTCGTTCTTATATAACCCTGCCTCGCGAATCTCATCCAGCGTCGCCTGCAGGTGCTTTTGAAAATCGTTGTACATACCTTTAACCCTTAACCGTTAACCGTTAAATAATCCCCTGCTCCAGCATCGCTTGCGCCACTTTCATAAAGCCGGCGATGTTTGCGCCCTTGACATAATCGATATGTCCGTCGGCCTGACGACCGAACTTCACGCATTGCTCGTGTATCGACTGCATGATATGATGCAGACGGTCGTCCACTTCTTCCGCTTTCCAACTCAGGTGCTCTGCGTTCTGCGTCATCTCCAGACCCGAGGTAGCCACACCACCGGCGTTCACTGCCTTACCCGGCGCAAAAAGTATGCCATTTGACTGGAAGAAATGTATCGCACCCGGCTGGCAACCCATGTTACTTACCTCGCAGCAGCACCAGCAGCCGTTCGCTTTCAGCTCTTTCGCATCGTCTTCACTCAACTCGTTCTGGAAGGCACACGGCAGCGCGATGTCGCACGGTACCGACCATGCTTTCTTGTCCTCCGTGAAGACGCTCTCTTTCGGGAACTTATCGCTCATGTCCTGCACCTTGTTGCGGTTCGACGCACGCATGACGAGCATGTAGTCAATCATCTCGGGCGTAATACCGTTCTTAATCGCTACGACGCCGTCCGGACCACTGATAGCGACCACCTTGGCACCCAACTCAATGGCTTTCTTCGCTGCTCCCCATGCTACGTTGCCGAAACCGGAGATGGCTACCGTCTTACCCTTGATGTCCTTGCCTGCCTCGTGCAACAGGTGCTGCGTGAAATAGAGCGCACCGTAACCCGTGGCCTCGGGACGCAGTATCGAACCGCCCCACGTCATGCCCTTGCCCGTCAGCACACCCGTGTGGTACTCGCGCGCAAGTTTCTGGTACATGCCGTTGAGGAATCCTATCTCGCGACCGCCTACGCCTACGTCACCTGCCGGAATGTCTTGGTCCGGACCGATGCAGCGCCATAACTCGAGCATAAACGCCTGACAGAAACGCATAATCTCTGCGTCGCTCTTTCCTACGGGGTCGAAGTCCGAACCGCCTTTTGCACCACCCATCGGCAGTGTCGTCAGCGCGTTCTTGAAAGTCTGCTCGAAACCGAGGAACTTGAGCATCGACGGCGTCACGGCGCGGTGGAAACGAAGACCGCCCTTGTACGGACCGATGGCGGCGTTGAACTGCACGCGATAACCGAGGTTCGTCTGCACCTTACCCTCATCGTCAATCCATGTGACGCGGAAAGTGAAGATACGGTCAGGCTCGACCATACGCTCCACGATTTTTGCTTCTTCGAACTCAGGGTGCTGGTTATACACCTCTTCGATAGACTCCAACACTTCCTGAACGGCTTGCAGGTACTCTGCCTCGCCCGGATGTTTCGCAGCAAGCTGCGACATAATAGTTTGTACTTTCATTGTGATATGTGTTTTAAATGATATGTATTTCTGATTTTACAATAGTTCCACGGAGCGGTTGACGAATTTCGCCAACGCCTCGCCTTTCAACTGACCGCTGGCGAGGAGTGCGATGTCGATGAGTTGTTTCATGCGCTCTTCCTGCCCTTCGGTCTTATCGACCAGCGCCTGAATAGCCGGGTGCGAGGTGTTGAGCACAAGGTTGTAACTGTCCGGCATGTTGCCGTAGAAATTCATACCTTGCTGGTGCGCCGACATCTCTTTCATACGCCGCATGAACTCGTTCTGCGTCAGGAACACCGGCAAGGCATCCGCAGCAGCCGCTTCGCAGGAAATGGTATATTTGAGTTTGTCGGCATCGCTCGGCAGTAGCGCCTCAAAGGCCTTGCGCAGACCCTCTTTCTGCTCGTCGGTATAGGTATCCTTTGCCGCGTCCTCTTTCTTAATCAGGTTCTCAATGGTGTCGGAGTCAATACGCACGAAGCGCAACTTCTCGCTCTTTTGCTCGGCTTGCGACATACAATGCACATCCAACTCACCGTCCATCAGCAGCACGTCATAGCCTTTCGCTTTCGCGCGCTCAATATAGGTATAATGTGCATCGGGGTCATTGGTATAGAGCAGCACAAGATTACCGTCTTTATCCACCTGCTTGTCACGCACCTGGTCCTTGTATTCTTCAATCGTCGCGTACTTACCGTCGAGGTTTTTCAACAGCGCAAAGCCTACGGCTTTCTCGTAGAACTTCTCGTCCGTCAGCATGCCGTATTGGATGAATAGCTTGATGTCGTCCCATTTCTTCGCGAACTCGTCCTTGTCGGCTTTGTAGAGTTCGGCCAACTTGTCCGCCACTTTCTTGGTGATATAGCCGGAAATCTTCTTCACATTATTATCGCTCTGCAGGTACGAACGGCTGACATTGAGCGGTATATCCGGACTGTCAATCACGCCGTGCAGCAGCGTCAGGTACTCCGGCACGATATTTTCCACCTCGTCCGTCACATAGACCTGATTGCAATAGAGCTGAATCTTATTGCGGTGTATGTCGAGGTTCGACTTAATCTTCGGGAAATAGAGGATACCCGTCAGGTTGAACGGATAATCGACGTTCAGGTGAATATGGAATAGCGGCTGCTCGAACTGCATCGGATAGAGTTCGTGGTAGAACTTGTCGTAGTCCTCGTCCTTCAACTCACTCGGCTTGCGTGTCCACGCAGGGTTCGTATCGTTAATAATGTTCTCTTCGTCGAGTTCAACTTCCTTGCCGTCTTTCCATTCTTTCTTCTTGCCAAAAGCTATCTCGACGGGCAGGAACTTGCAGTATTTCTTGAGAAGGCCTTCGATGGTCGCGTCCTCGAGATACTGGCTAAACTCATCGTCTATATGCAGCACGATATCGGTGCCTCGCTCGGCTTTGATGGTGTCCTCCATCGTATATTCCGGCGAACCCTCGCAACTCCAATGCACGGCTTTCGCGTCCTCTTTGTAACTGAGCGAGAAAATCTCCACTTTCTTCGCTACCATGAACGACGAATAGAAACCCAGACCGAAATGACCGATGATGGCTTCCGTCTTGTCTTTGTACTGGTTCAAAAACTCCTCCGCACCGGAGAACGCAATCTGGTTGATGAACTTATCCACCTCTTCGGCAGTCATGCCGATACCGTGGTCCGAGACCGTGAGGGTCTTTTTCTTCTTGTCAATCGCCACGCGTACCCGCAGGTCACCTAAATCACCTTTTACTTCGCCCACCGACGAGAGCGTCTTCAGTTTCGTCGTGGCATCGACCGCATTGGAGATTAACTCCCGCAGGAAAATCTCATGGTCCGAATATAAAAATTTCTTTATGACGGGGAAGATGTTATCTGATGTTACCCCTATATTACCTTTACTCATATCGTTGGTTGTTTATTTCAATCGAGGTCGGAGGCTTTGCCTTTGAACTCCGGCGTACGTTTCTCGAAGAACGCCGTGATACCTTCTTTGTAGTCGTCGCCGCGATACACTTTCGTGCGGTAGTCGTTGATACGCTCGAAGTGTTCGGACGAGAGCACCGTCGCCGCTCTACTCAAGATGCGGAACTGACGCTTGATAGCCGAGATGGACAGCACGGAGTTACGGCGCAGCGGCACAAGGAATTTCTCTTCCAGCAGTTGGTCCAGTTCGTCCTCCGGCGCCACGTGGTTAATCAGACCTACGTTCAGCGCGTCCTGCGCCGTGATGGCGTTAGCGGTGAAGAACATCTCACGGGCTTTGTTGATGCCCAACTGGTTGATGAAATGCATGATACCCGATGCGTTGTACGGGATACCTATCTTCGCCGGCGTGATGGCAAAAGTGGCATTGTCGGATGCCACAATCATGTCGCAACTCAGGCAGAGGTCACATGCCCCCCCCCACACCGTACCGTTGGCATAGGCAATCACGGGGATGGGTATATCCTGCACTTTGCGCAACAGGTGCTCCATCGGCACATCGTATGCCAAAGGGTCGGTGCCGTCCACCGGCAACTCATGGATGTCATGGCCTGCCGACCATACGCCGCGGTTCACTTCGGCTTTCAGCACGATACCTACACATTGTGCGGCATAGGCCTTGTCGATAGCCTCCGCCAGCGCCTCGCACATCTCTTCACTCAAGCAGTTGAAATGCGCACCGTTCTGCATCGTCACAAATGCAATCCGGTCAATTATTTCACTTTTTACCATATTCAAATTTCTATTGATGCACATTTGCGGGCGAGGAACTTCCGCTCCTCCTCATTCAGCAACGGCGCCACCTCTTTATATACGCGCACATGATACGCGTTAAGCCAGTC
>Ga0265298_10007381_pt1 | contig 13367 bp, 12 predicted proteins | sample AusTroGonzalo_MG_3_FD_193486 | JGI IMG/M metagenome (GOLD analysis project Ga0265298, IMG submission 193486) | Bovine rumen microbial communities from tropical cattle in Woodstock, Queensland, Australia - Gonzalo_01 | ecosystem: Host-associated > Mammals > Digestive system > Stomach > Rumen ...
GCCTCGCTGGTCAGCGTGTCGAGCAGCACGGTGGCTGTCAACTCATAGTCGTCGTAGTCAGGGAATGTCATCGTGACCTCAGCGAAGCGGAAGCCATGCTGCTCATGGACATTCCTTACCTTGCGCACCACGCACATGTCACCATTGGCAATGAAAGAAAACTTATCATCCTTCACCCAAAAATAGTTATTCTTCACCACCATCAGCTGGTCGCCCGTAGTCAGTTCCTCCTCACGACCCAATATCTGATTGCGGATACCTTGGTTGAAGATGTTGGCACGTTTGTTGGAGCGTGTCACCACCATCGTCTCGTCGAGCCCTACCTTGCTATAACTGCTGGCCAGCGTCTCTATCAGCTCGTCGCCTGGCACCACCTTGATATCCTCAAATCCGTCAATTAGAATCTTTGGCAACTCACATCTGCCATCATACATCAGCCTTCTTACTTCTGTCGCATTCCACAGGATACCACTCTCCTGACTCTGTCGCAACACCTCGTTGAGCGTACACTCATAGACGTGCAGGCCAAAGCTGCGCAGCACGGGAGCCATCAGCGCAGGACTCTCCTCCTCGCCCACGGGTGGCAGCTGTGCCTGGTCGCCAATGAGCATCAGTCGGCAGTTGCGCCCATTATACACAAAGCTGATGAGGTCGTCCAACAGGCTACGCCCCTCGCTATTGAGACTAATCATCGACGCCTCATCCACGATGAACAGCGTATCGTGGGCATTGTTATAGCCCAACTCGAAACCACCCTCCAATGACTTTTGCCTGTAGATGCGGCGATGAATGGTATATGCCGCACTGCCAGCATACAGCGAGAACACCTTGGCGGCACGTCCCGTAGGCGCCAGCAGCACCAGCTCCTGTTGCAACGACTGTAAGGCTCGCACAATGGCTGCCGCCAGCGTCGTCTTACCCGTACCTGCCGAGCCTCGCATCACCATCACAGGCATCATACGACTGTCAGCCATAAATGTCGCAAAGACATCCATAGCCTCCTGTTGCTCTCTTGTCGGCTCAAAGCCGAAAGCTCCCCGTATGCGATATTTCAGCTCGTCAGCAATCATTGGTGCTGCAAAGATACTATTTTTTTCTGAAACACTTGGCGATTCAGAAAATAGTTTGTACTTTTGCGCCCAAAATAGATGATTTCCCAAGATATGAAGAAGCGAGTATTGGCATTCTTTTCCGCACTGTTTATCAGTAGTTTATTGGTAACAAACGCTCAGACGAGCCTTGCGGGTCGTAGCTATCACCATCCCAACATAATGGCAGATGCGATGAAAGATGCCACCAAAGATCTGGACAAGAAAATCGCTGAGGCCAAGAAAAAAGCTATTGCCGAGGGCGAGAAGAAGAAAGGGCGCAAGTTGACTGCTGAGGAGACGGCCAAGATAGACAAGGAACTCAAGGAGAAGGTGGAGGAAGTCAATGCCATCAAGAAAGGCATGAAAACCGCCATCACCATAGAATTCATCGACGACAAGAAGATAGTTCTCAAGCCAGACATCAAGATCAACGACGATGCCCTCAAGGCTGCAGGCATGGGCTGGCTCAAGCGCAAAGCCTTGAAGGCTGCGCTGGCGCTGGCTCCCAAGTCAGAGAAGGGCACCTACATCGTTAAGGGCGACATGATCATCATGACCGACAGCAACAACGAGAAGGACACCATGACCATCAGCAAGGATGGCAAATTCCTCTATGGCAAATTCGACGAGAAGACTCCTTTCAAACTGACACGAACAAAGTAAAACAGACTACAAAGTAATATGAAGACAAAACATGTACAGTATCAGACACACGGAACGTGCTCGCAACTGATTGACGTAACAGCCGACGAAAACGACGTCATCCAGCAGGTATTCTTCCTGGGTGGCTGCAATGGTAATCTGCAGGGCATCAGCCAGCTGGTAAGAGGCCAGCGTATAGACGATGTCATCCCCCGACTGAACGGCATCCGCTGTGGTATTAAGAGCACCTCATGTCCAGACCAGCTGTGTAGGGCACTGGAGCAGTTGAAGCAGGCGCCGCTAAAAGAGTAGAAAGCACTCCATAATTAGAAAACACCAACAAAAAAGGGTTCACATTCACGCGCAAACCATTGATACACTGCGCAGTAAGTGTGAACCCTGTTTTGTTGGTGGTTGAATTCACAAATGCCGTCGAAATATATTTTGCTTGAAAATAAGTGTCACTGTCACAGCTAAACAGCTGACTGACTGCGCGTTTGGTGTGACACTTGTTTTTCAGGCTTGCAAATCAGAAGGCCTTTCCTTTAATTTTGTCCAATTATCTTTTTTCTCGCTTATAACCTCTTTTATTACAGATAGTTCCGATTTCTTTACAGCATATCAAAATAAATGTTAAATTCAATAGTTCTTTCTCTACTTTCTATCCATTCTTAACGCCATATTAGCCATATTTATCGACCAAACCAGTTTTCCCTGCTTCGTGCGGCGGCCGTCAAAAATACTTTCGACGGCCGTCGAATATATCTGTGACATCCGTCGCACCAAAAAGGAACAGCTTAGCCACCACAGAGAACAAGTGTCACGCCTAACATGCATAGATATAGCACGTTAGGCGTGACAGTGACACTTGGAAAATACTTCACTACGACTTTCTTTGTTGTGCCATCGCTCATCTTAACAATGTTGAGAATAACGATCAATGATTTTGATTTGTCTTTAATCTATACATAAAAATAGGGTTCACACTTACTGCGCAGTATATCAATTGTTTGCGCGTGAATGTGAACCCTATTTTCTTGCAAATTTCTCTATAAGGTGAATCAGTCATCGTCGCCTTTGGGACGATAGGCTATCTTGTCAGGACCAGAGAGGACGACGAGGGTATTCTTCAAGAACTTCCAGACGCAGAGGACCCAGACAATGAGGATAGAGGCGAACATCAGGAACAGGGTACCGAAGAGAGCTACGCCGCCCAGAATAGGCAGCAGGAATACGCCAAGCGCCAGGGCACCAAGGAAGCCAAAGAGCAACATGAATAAACCAGAGAGAGCAGCAGTAACCAATGTGGTAATGATGGTCCACAAAGCGCCTGCTGCTGTCATTGCGCCACTCTTCAAAGCGTGGGCCACAGCTTCCGACGACATCTCAAGGACTATCTTCTTCTTGGTCTTAGCCCACTGAAGCTGCTCTGCTGTCACTGGACGGAAGGCAATGAAGAAGTAGCAAACGAAATAGGCGATGGTAGCTGCCAAGAGATACCATAGTATGCTGTTGTCGGGTACACCGTCTTTATGGACGGTGTCAAAGATACTGTCCTTCCCCACCCAATCCTTCGGCAACCATTTCACACTGTACTGGGCGAAGACGCTGGCCAGATAGATGACGAAATACCACATCATTAAGACGCTGCCGTTGCACACGAAACCTGCCGTCTCCTTACGGCGCAGGAAGATGTTTAGCAGGAGGGTGGCAATCACCAGAAAGAGGGGTACCAGTCCTAACAGCGCCATCTGGAAATGTGACAGGGAGTTCAGAAAGTCGAACAGGATAAATAGTGTAATCATTGTATAGTCTTTTTATTGGTTATGAATTTCTTTCTATAATTCTCTGCAAATATAATCACTTTTTTATTAATCTCCAAATTTTATCATGCCAAAAAGAAAAATGATTCTTAGAAGAAAGAAAACTGTCTTCGACAATGGATAATTAAGAATTATTTCTTAATTTTGCAAACGAAATGACAAGTATTCACAAAACCAACATCCTATTGGCACTCGTGGCACTGGCGCTGGCCGTGCTGTGTGTGCTGAGCATACTGACATGATGGACAACATACAGAAACGCCTGGTAATCCGTATCAGCAAGGGGCGCCTCTCGTTTGCTACGGCAGACAGTAGCGACGTGCTCTACGAGGACTTTGCGCTGAACAGCAGCATATCGATGGCTGCCAACCTGCGTGAGGCACTGCGTACCCTACCCTTGCTGGAAGACGACTTTGAGCGCGTGCTGGTGATGGTCGACACACCCACGCTGATGGTGCCTACCAACCTCTTCGTAGAAGAAGAGAGCGAGGCAATCTATCACCATGCCTTTACGGACATGGAGCAGCAGCTGGTGATGCACACCGTGTTGCCTGACCTGAATGCTGTCGTACTGTTTGCTGTACAGAAAGACCTGCGCAGCGTCATTGCCAACCACTTCGACAACGTACGCTATACGTCGGCCGTGGCTCCTGTCTGGCGCCACCTGCACCAGCGCAGCTATACGGGTCAGCACCAGAAGCTCTATGGCTACTTCCACGACCGTAGGATGGAGGTGTTCAGCTTCACACAGAATCGTTTTAAGTTCTGTAATGCCTATGCCGTGAACAACCCTAACGACGCCCTCTTCTACCTGCTGGCGGTATGGAAACAGCTGGCCATGGAGCCTGAGCACGACGAGTTGTATCTGGTTGGCGACATCCCTGAGCGTGACCAGCTGATGGAAGAGGCGCAGAAGTTTGTGAAGCGTGTCTTCTTTATCAATCCCTCAGGAGAGTTCAACCGTGCCCCTGTCACGCAGATTAAGGGCATACCATACGACATGATGACCCTATTTGTGAAAGGCCGATGAGAATAATCACAGGAAAATACAAGGGTCGCCACTTCGACATTCCCCGCTCATTCAAGGCACGTCCTACGACGGACTTTGCCAAGGAGAACATCTTCAATGTGCTGGTGCAGTATGTGGACTTTGAAGGTGCCACCGCCCTCGACCTCTTCTCAGGCACGGGCAGCATCTCGCTGGAACTGCTCAGTCGTGGTTGCAGCCAGGTGGTCAGCGTAGAACTGGATCGTGACCACCACCGTTTCATCCAAGAGTGTGTCAAAAAGCTAAATGCTAATAGCCAAGAGCAAACAGCCAGCATCATCCCTATCCGTGGTGATGTCTTCCGCTTCATCAAGAGCTGCAAGCAGCAGTATGACCTTATCTTTGCTGACCCACCCTACGCCTTGAAGGAGTTGCCCCAGATTCCTGACCTCATCTTTGACAAGCAACTGCTGAAACCTGACGGGCTGTTTGTCTTTGAACACGGCAAAGACTACGACTTCTCCGGACATCCCAACTTTGTGGAGCACCGCAGCTATGGCAGCGTGAACTTCTCACTATTCAAAGCAACGGAGACACCAGGCGAGTAAGCGACTCCAACAGACGGGCTCGGAAGCCTGGATGTACACGACGGGGCAGCTGGCTCATCTCCACACTCTGCTTCTGGTCATCCAAGAACACCTTTTTCATTCTTAGCGCCATGCCCTCATCATAGACGAAGGCATTGACCTCGAAGTTGTTCTCAAAGGAACGGATGTCGAGGTTGGTAGAGCCACAAGTAGACAACGTGTCGTCTGTGACCAGCGTCTTGGCATGCATGAATCCTGCCTCGTAGAGATATATCTTGGCACCAGCCTCATACAACTCACGCAGATAAGAGCGTGAGGCCCAGTCGGTGAAGACGGCATCAGAGTGCAGAGGACAGATGATGCGCACGTCGACACCACCCACGGCCGCCGTCTTCAAGGCGAAGAGCACAGGTTCGTTGGGCAGGAAGTAGGGCGTCTCGATATAGACGTAGCGACGTGCTGCCAGAATAGTGCGCACAAAGCCCTGCATAATCTCCGGATAATGCTCCGTAGGTCCACTGGTCACCACCTGTACCACGCAGTTGTTGACGACGGGTTGTTCCTCATGACTGATGTGTGGATAGTATATACGGTCACTGATGAGCGTACGGTCTACGAAGTACCAGTCGACGAGGAAAGCGCGCTGCAAGGCATAGACAGCGCCACCCGTCAGTCGCCACATGGTGTCACGCCAGGGCTGTGTACCTGTACCCTTCACATAGCGCAGGGCGATATTCATACCACCCACATAGCCTATACGGCCGTCGATGACGATAATCTTACGATGGTCACGGTAGTTGGCCTTCGACGTGAAGGACGGGAAGCGGACAGGCAGGAAGGGAGAAACCTCGACACCAGCATCACGCAGTCGCTCGAAGAAACGGTGGCTGACCCTCCAACAGCCTACATCATCGTATATCAGACGTACCTCGACACCTTGCCGGGCCTTGTCCATCAGCGCATCAGCGACCAGATAGCCCAGGGCGTCGTCCTCGATGATATAGAGATTCATGTGAATATGGTGCTGGGCCTCAGCGATGTCTTTCAGCAGTTCGGGGATAAAGGCATAGCCATCAGTGATGATGTCTATCTTATTGTCCTTGAAGGGTAGCGCCATGTTCTGGTTGATAAAGAGGTCGACGAGCTGGCGGTGACGCTCTGGCACACGGAAGTCTTCCTGCTCTACAAAGCTCAGCATAGAGCGCTTGGTCAGCTGGTCCATGGAGCGCTGGCTGACCATACGCTCCCTACGGTGGTTAATGCCAAAGAAGAGGTAGAAGACGATGCCGACAACGGGCACGAAGAAGATAACCAACGCCCATGCCATCGTCTTGGCAGGCTGCCGGTTGTCCATGATAACATGGATGATTGTCGCCGCAATCAGTATCCATGCCAGCGAGACACCTATTATATATAGTAATCCCTCCATCTCTCCTTTCGATTGTCAACTGTCACCTGTCAACTATCACCTGTCAACTAAACTATGACGTCCGAGCCACGCTGACGAGCCAGCGCATTGCGCAATTCCAGCGTCTCCTTGTAGTCCTCCATCAGGGGGCGCAACTTCTCCATATCGGCACCAGCCTCCTTCATCTGCTGCTGAATCTGTTTCAGGTGCTGGCTGACAATATCCAGACGGAAGTCGAGGATGAGGTGTTGCACTCGCTGGCGCAACGTCGTCCCACTGCTACGCATCTCAAAGCTCTTGCTCAGCTGATGGCTGTCGATACCCAAGGTTGCCGCCAGCTGACTGATAGCAGGGTCTGGATGCTGCATGAAGTAGTTGACAGCCTTGAAGCCTGGCTCTGCCGAGTGTTCGACAGCCTCTTGCAGGATGGTGTTATACAAGGGAGTGCTGAATGTCAGTCCGTCGCTCGACAGGTCGAAGTCCACATACTGTGCCACACTCAGGTTCACCGTACCACCATCTTCTGTCTCCAAGTCCTCAAAGATTACTTCCTCACCATGACGGATGACGTTCTGGATGATGAGGCGCTCCACCTCAGAAGCCTGTTCCAAGTGGCTGTGCAGTCCGAAGTTGTCGATTTGTGGGCTATTGGCTCTTAGTTGCTGACCATTGGTTTCCCTACCTTCGCGTTCCTCTATCTTACGCTGTTCCTCCTGGTCGCCCGCAATATACTTGTTGGTCTGGGTAATCAGCGTACGCTCGTTGACATCCAGGCGACGTGAACACTCAGAGATATAGGTGGCACGCACGATAGGGTCAGGAATGACGCTCACCGAGCGCACGATGTTGTTGATAGCCTCAGCACGCTTGATGGGGTCCTTGACATTTTTCAGTAACAGGTCAGTCTTAAACTCGATGAAGTCCGTCTGGTGCTGTTCGATATACTCCTTGAACTGCTGGGCAGTATGCTTGCGGCTGAACGAGTCGGGGTCGTCGCCATCAGGCAACAGCAACACCTTTACATTCATGCCCTCCTGTAACAGCATATCCGTACCACGCATGGCAGCATGGATGCCTGCCTCATCACCATCGTAGAGCAGCACGATATTGGGCGTGAAGCGATGCAACAGGCGTATCTGATAGTTGCTCAGCGCCGTACCACTGTTTGCCACGACATTCTCCAAGCCACACTGGTGCATGGCGATGACATCGGTATAACCCTCCACCATGTACACGCAGTCTTCCTTGACGATGGCCTTCTTGGCCTGATAGATGCCATAGAGCTCACGTTCCTTATGATAAATCTCGGAGTCGGGTGAGTTGACGTATTTCTGCTGCACGCCCTTGGTAGCTGCATCCAGCTTACGACCACCAAAGGCTACCACCTTGCCACTGACGTTGAGCCACGGGAACATGGCACGACCTGCAAAGCGGTCTATCAACTGGCTTTTGGCATTTGGCTCTTGGCCATTGGCATTATCTACATTCCTTTCATAGCATAAGCCCGTCTTGACAAGGAACTCCTCCTTATAACCCTTGCGCTTAGCCTCGTTGACCAAGGCGTCACGCTTGGTGAGGGCAAAGCCCAGCTTGAACTTCTCAATGATGTCATCACGGATGCCACGACTGCGGAAATACTGCTTGCCGATAGCGATGCCGTCGACGTCATTTTTCAGGATGTTATGGAAATAGTCACACGCCCACTCATTAACGACAAACATCGACTCACGCTCACTCTGCTCACGCTTCTCATCGTCGCTGAGCTCACGCTCCTGAATCTCGATGTTGTATTTCTTCGCCAGCCAGCGCAGAGCCTCAGGATAGGTAATCTGCTCGTGCTTCATCAAGAAGTTCACAGCATTGCCACCCTCACCACACGAAAAGCATTTACAAATCTGGCGTGTTGGCGACACCATGAACGAAGGCGTCTTGTCGTCGTGGAACGGACACAAGCCCTTGTAGTTAACACCCGACTTGCGGAGGTTAACAAACTCGCCCACGACATCCACGATGTTCACGGCGTCCATAATCTTATCGACGGTCGCTCTGTCTATCATTACGAGTGCAAAGGTACGAAAAAAAGTTGATAGTTGATAGTTGAAAGTTGAAAATTATTTTGTAATTTTGCACCTTGTATGATAGTTTGTATAGCAGAGAAACCCAGCGTAGCCAAGGATATTGCACGCATCATCGGAGCGACAGCAAGCCGCGACGGATATATGGAAGGCAACGGCTATCAGGTGACGTGGACATTCGGTCACCTGTGCGAGCTGAAAATGCCCGAGGACTACACGCCCATGTGGAAGGCGTGGAGCCTGACAGCCCTACCCATGATTCCCCCACGCTTCGGCATCCGCCTGAAAGATGATGAGGGCATCAAGAAGCAGTTTGCCGTCATCGAACGACTGATGCAGGCAGCTGACGGCATCATCAACTGTGGTGACGCCGGCCAGGAGGGTGAACTCATCCAGCGCTGGGTGATGCAGAAGGCAGGGGCTACATGTCCCGTGCAACGCCTGTGGATTTCGTCAATGACTGACGAGGCCATCCGTGAGGGTTTCGCCACGCTGAAAGACCAGTCGAACTACCAGTCACTCTATATGGCAGGACTGTCCCGTGCTGTGGGCGACTGGCTGTTAGGCATCAACTGCACACGCCTCTATACCATCAAATACGGTCAGAACCGTCAGGTGCTGAGCATCGGACGTGTACAGACCCCTACCCTGGCACTCATCGTCAACCGCCAGAAGGAAATCGACAACTTCAAACCAGAGCCCTACTGGGTATTGGCTACCGTCTATCGTGATACCACCTTTACCGCCACCAAGGGCAGATTCACCTCTAAGGAAGAGGGCGAAGAGGCTTTCAAGACCATTGAGGGCAAGCCGTTCACCATAACACAGGTGGAGAAGAAGAACGGCAAGGAGACACCGCCCTCACTCTATGACCTGACATCCTTGCAGGTAGACTGTAACAAGAAGTTCGGCTTCTCGGCAGAGACCACGCTGAACATCATCCAGCAGCTCTACGAGCAGAAGTTGACGACCTATCCACGTGTCGACACCACCTTCCTGCCCGACGATGTCTATGCCAAGTGTCCGCAGACCATGAACGGCCTCTTCCAAGTGAAGCATGCAGGCACGGCACCTTATGCTGAGCTGGTACGCCCATTAGGTGGCAAGGCCCTCCCCAAATCCAAGAAGGTCTTCGACTCATCGAAGGTTACCGACCACCATGCCATCATCCCTACGGGCATGGTACCCACAGCACTCACCGACATGCAGCGCAAGGTCTTCGACCTCGTGGCACGCCGCTTCATCGCTGTCTTCTATCCTGACTGTAAATATGCCCAGACCACCGTGCTGGGCACCGTGGACGACGTAGAGTTCAAGGTCACAGGTCGTACCATACTCGACCCAGGATGGCGCACTGTCTACGCTAAGGATGTACAGACAGAAGATGACGAGAAGAAGCCTGACGAGGAAGAGCGCACACTGCCAGCTTTCCAGAAGGGCGAGAGTGGTCCTCACCAGCCAACCCTTACGGAGAAGATGACCACGCCGCCACCTTACTATTCTGAGGCCACCCTGCTACGTGCTATGGAGACGGCTGGTAAGCTGGTTGAAGACGAGGAGCTGCGCCGTGCCATGAAGGAGAACGGCATCGGTCGCCCGTCTACACGTGCCGCCATCATCGAGACACTCTTCAAACGTAAATATATCCGCAAGGAGCGTAAGCGTCTGGTGGCAACACCTACTGGTATCGAACTCATCGACCTCATCCGTGAAGACTTGTTGAAGAGTTGTGAGCTGACAGGTATCTGGGAGAAGAAGCTACGCGACATCGAGGCGCAGAAATACGACGCCCAGCAGTTTATCAGCGAGCTCAAACAACAGGTCACCACCATCGTCCATGACGTGATTAGCGACCCCACCAATCGTCGTGTCACCGTGATGCCCGAAGAAGCCAAGAAGAACAAGAAACGCTAATACTGCAAGAGCATTAATAGAGACAAAAAAGCGGCTGTCTTAGCCGCTTTACTTGTATGTACCCCGACCGAGAATCGAACTCGGAACTAAGCTTTAGGAGAGCCTTGTTATATCCATTTAACTATCAGGGCAACAAAAAGTGCTGCAAAGGTAGTCATTTTTTATGGAAAATAACTACCTTTGCACTAGAATTTTACAAAATCATCAAATTCTATGGGAAAATTAGTCATTAACTCGTATGACGAGTTTGCCGCCCATCTGGGCGAAGAGCTGGGAGCTTCTGACTGGCTGCAGGTAGACCAAGACCGTATCAACCTGTTTGCTGATGCTACGCTGGACCACCAGTGGATACATGTCGATGTAGCACGTGCCAAGGAGGAGAGCCCTTACAAGTCAACTATCGCACACGGCTATCTGACACTGAGTCTGCTGCCTTACATGTGGGACCAGATTATCGAGGTCAACAACATCAAGATGCTGGTCAACTACGGCATGACCGATATGCGCTTTGGTCAGCCTGTTATCACTGGCAGCCGTGTCCGTCTGGTTACCACGCTGCACAACATCCAGAATCTGCGTGGCATCTGTAAGGCAGAGATTAAGTTCAAGATTGAGATTGAGGGACAACGCAAGCCCGCCCTCGAGGGTATCGCAGCCTTCCTGTACTATTTTAACTAGTATATCTAGTTGAACTAGTAAGACTAGGACAAGAAAACAGCCCGCTCCCAATTGGAGGCGGGCTGATTCTTTTATTGCGTCATCTTCATCACATCCTCGAGCGTAAACTTACCCGAGAATACCATGATGGTCACATCATCTTTCTCATCTACCAGCATGGTGACGACAGACTGCTGCTTGCCTATATGGTGATAGATGTTCACCTTACTGTTGTCCTCATTCATCTGCATCAGTAGCTCGTATTTGTCCTTTGCTATCAAAGCCTTGATGTCATTCCTCAGCTTGTTCTGCGCATTCTTGCTATCAGCATGGATAATCTGAATGCCCGACAGCTTACTGGCCAAGCTCTTGACATCAACGCCAGGAACCTGTGGCGTAGCCTGTTTACCCACCATTCCAAGCATAAATTTAGAGATATACACATAACTGACATCTTTCATGTCGGCATATTTCTCGAATGCCTTGACCTGGGCATTGGCAGTGAGGCTGCTCAGAGCCACTACCACGCAAAGGAGTGCCTTAATGATTGTCTGTTTCATATGATTTCAATGCTTTTAGTTGTTCGTACATATTCTTTTCCGTCTTGTCGCTCAGGGCTTTCGCCTTTTCCAGATGTCCCACACCCTTGTTCAGATTGACAGCCAACAAGGTGAGTGCACGCTCAGCCTCCTGCTGCGCCTTTACAGGGTCTTGATAGGTGTCCTGTTCAGCAAGCGCCATCGTTTCATCTTGATACAGCAGATGGAATCCCACACCAATGACAAGGACGACGCAGGCTGCGGCAGCGATATAGCGCAGGGCTCTTGGCAACGAGCGACGGCGCTGTGCCTTCTGCTCTTCCAGCTCCCATTCATCAATCTTGGCAGAGAGTCGCCCTTCCAGTCCTTCGGGAATGGGGATTTGTTCCAATGCTTTGTAGTCTAACTCGTCCATATCTTAGTGATATTACGGAATTGTTGTTGTAACTTTTTCTTTGCTCGCATCACGATGATGCGGATATTGCCTTGCGAGAGTCCAGTGTCTTGCTCTATTTCTTCGTAGGAGCGTTCTTCCACCAGGTGCATCTGGATAATCTTTGCATCCCTGTCCGGCAGCTCACTGATGAGTCCTTCCATCTGTTGCAGCTCGTCTTGAGAGTCAATCTGATGGTCGAGACTCCTCTCATCAGGTGGTGAGCTTTCTTCTTTCAGCTCTACTGAGGTATCAATATGTTTTAATCGGTGCTGGTCAAGATACAGGTTTCGCATCATAGCGACGAGGTAGCTCTCCTTCATCGCTTCATCGGACAGGCTGTTACGCTTCTGCCATAGCTTCAGGTACATATCCTGAAGCAGGTCTTCGGCATCCTGCGCGTTCGCCGTCAGATGATAAGCCACCCTATAGAGCAGCCTATAATGAGGCATATACCGTTGCTTGAACTCCTGAGCGTCCATCCTCTATTTCTGCTCTTTATCGTTTCGAGAGAACTCAATCACCACCTTTTTGTCTGTGTTAGGATACTTCTCCTTCACGGCATCACCTACGAGCCAGTTTTCGTTGTTGAACCAGAAGTTATGTTTCCTCATATAATCGGCAGCTTCCTTTGTCGAGTGAAGCTCTGGGTGCTCTTCGCCATTGATAACAATGAGAGCCTCGCCATTTCCATCATCTATGATGACATCCTTCATATCTACAACGATATTGTTGTTATCATCGTTGTCGTTGGTGCCCATGCGACTCCTCTCAAGAGCCTTCACCCAGATGTCCTTGTCGATCTTGGTGTCTATATACGATAGCACCACAGTATTCCAGATGTCAATACGTATCAGCAGGTCGCTGACCATTTTGTCGTCCACCTTGCCGTAGAATTGCATCTTGACGCTTGGATTCAGGAAATCAGCAAGCATTTGCTTTATCAGATGAGCAGAATCGCCTAAGCTCTCAGAACCGGCATTGCGAATGGTCTCGAACAGCAGCTCGTGATCCTTCAGGGCCTTGATGTCCTTGTTGATTTGAGCCAACTGTTCCTCGCTGACATTCTTAATCTGTACCTGTTCGCTCTTCTTAAAGTAACTCTTCAACTTAGCGACGTCGGCAGCAGAGATAATAGTGTCCCCCTTGTCAAGAATCCCCAAACTCTCAAAATTCTCTTTTGTGGTATTCTCGTACACCGCACCAGGCA
>Ga0265298_10007382_pt1 | contig 13367 bp, 6 predicted proteins | sample AusTroGonzalo_MG_3_FD_193486 | JGI IMG/M metagenome (GOLD analysis project Ga0265298, IMG submission 193486) | Bovine rumen microbial communities from tropical cattle in Woodstock, Queensland, Australia - Gonzalo_01 | ecosystem: Host-associated > Mammals > Digestive system > Stomach > Rumen ...
CACCTTGTTTAGCGATGTGAACGACTCGCCACAACCATAGATACGTTCGCCAGGGGCCAGAGTCAGCACGGGGTTGATGCTACGGCTATTGTCGCTGCCTCGCTTAATAAACGAGAAGGGTTGCAGTTTTACCTGCGAAGAATCGTTATCGATGAGGTGGCGTGTCTGTGTCAGCACTTTACCGTTAGCATCCTTAATAACCAGTCGCCAAGGATATTTTTTAATCTCTATGCTGCCATACTGCGATTTGTAGCTAATAGCATCGCTTGTCTGCGATGTTTTCCACATCGCTCCAGCGCCCTTGGCTTTAAAACCATCGCAGAACATGATATCCTCTTGGTCTGTATTCTTTGGTTCTACTGGCGATGTAAGCATGCGGATGCGTGCTGCTCTGGGTGAGATAAACTCAATCTTAATCTTCAGGTTCGGGTCGTTTTCGTATGCAGCATCGGGGAAGTCCAGCATCTGCATACGTACAGGCCAGTAGCCATTCAGATTAAAAGCCTGTCGTGGACTCATGCGGTATCGTTTCCACTGTACCAGTCCTTCGCCTTTGGCAGCATCGAAACTTACCAAAGAATCTGCAAAAAAGTACGTGTTCGACAGGTCGTAGAAGTCTGTCGACATATCTTTTTGCATACACTGCAGGTACTGTACACCTGCGTTGGTTTGGATTTGTGCTGCGGCGAACCCTGTCCACAAGGCAGCACACATGATTGATATAATCTGTTTCATTTTATGAGTTTTATCTGGCTATATATTTCTTGCCGTTCTGAATGTAAAGTCCCTTCTTAGGCTTACTTATCCGCTGCCCTTGCAGGTTGTAGATAGTGTTATTCTCATGCTGTTGGATGCTGATGCCTTGTATGCCTGATGTCTTAGGGGTGGACTCTGTTGTAATGGTACAACCCCAGGCAACCGTAATGTTTCCTGCAACCTCTGAGTCATCCTTCTTGATGAGCGTAGCGCTTTTTATTTTGGCGGTTGTTGCTCCGGAATTTGTCTGGAGTGTAATACGTGGAATGGTAGAACCAAGTTTTGAGGCATCGAATGTGGCAGTTGTGGTGGCTGATGTTTCCGAAAGTGTTACATACTGTTCTTTATATTTATCGGTACCATCGGCGTTTTTACCATCTTTGTCGCCATACACTTTTATTTGCACTTTATTGCCATAAGCCTTGTCCATTTCAACGCGTATTCCTTTATAGTCACTCACCTTGATGGTGTTGTTACCCCAGTCGCCATAAAGGAACGCTTCTGCCCATTCTTTTTCATAATTGATAACATAGTCTATCTCAAAATCGTCTGGGGTGGGAAACTTGCCAGAAAAGCTATCCCCATGGTAAGCTTTTACAAGTGTCTCAGCTAGGTCGGCCTGATTGAAGGCTGGCAGTGAACGGCTGACGCCATCCGATAGTCCCATCCAATAGAATGTACCTATACCTGCCTCTTTTGCCTTCTTGACCATATAGTCCATGGCGTAGAGGGCCACTTTGCGGTCGGTATTGTAATAGTCAATGTTCTGGGGCCATGTGGTGAATGTGGCATACTCTCCGATAATCACAGGTGCCCGTTTCAGCAGATTCGTTTTAATGTTACTAACCAGGGTTTCGATTTCTTTTTTGGCATTACTTTCATTCTGCCAGTTTGGATAGCTATGCACCTGGAAAATGATATGGCCCGTACTCTCTGGCAGATCGAGCGCTTTCATAGCATTAGGCGTGCTGCTGGCAGAGTAGGTGTTTACTACTAGATTACGTGTAGCGTTATTACCACCTGTGTTTCGTACGGTAGTCACAAAACTCTGGGCATAGCTGTTAATGGCTTTATATCCGTCGTTAGATGCAGGCTCGTTCCAGTTGTTCTTATCATCCAGCATTTCGTTGTAAGATTCAAAAATCAACTTCTGGTCATAGTCCTTGAATTCTGTAGCAATCTGTTTCCACAGGTATTCGTACTTTGACTTCACATTATTATAGGTCGTCATGCTGGCATGTAGCCATTGGGTGCCGTCGCCAGTATCGTGATGAACATTGATAATGCAGTACATGCCATTGTCTATAACATAGTCTACTACTTCTTTCACACGCTTCATCCAAGCTTCGTTAACCTTGCCGTTAGAGTCCATCTCCTGATACCAGGTGACGGGCACTCGGATGGCACCGAAACCAGCCTCCTTCATCATTCTTAGGAGTTCGGGTTTGGTTACAGGCTGTCCCCAACATGTTTCGTGTTGTTCGGTAGTGGTCCATGTTTTTGAGGCATCGTTGGCATCAAGGGTGTTGCCAAGGTTCCAACCTATACCCATGTTTGCTACGGCTGTAGAGGCTGATTCAAACTCCTGTGCTTGTACCTGCATGCTGAATAGTAGCTGCAAGGCTAATACTGCTAAAGATTTTTTTTTCATATTAGTTTTAGATTGATAATTTGGGCGCAAAGATAAATACTTTTTGCGAAACCTGCAAGGTTTTTTGTGATTATCTTTTTACGCGTACCTAATTATATATATAAAGCTTTCATAGTGTATAATTTACATTTATTTAGTAAACGGCATGTTTTTGCTATTTTTGAGTTCGAGTTTTACTCTCTTTTGGGTATTTTTTACGTATTTTAAATGTTAAAAAACGGCCTTGAGCAAAAAAGTATCAGTATTTGGCAACAAATTTTTATTCTAATTCTTGGAAAATGTTTACCTTTGCCACCGATTTGGTATGACCATATTCAACTATAACTTATTATAAAACTTAAAAGAAAAGAAACTTATGACCCGAAACAATTCGTCTTAACTGTTGAGTCATGCGTACCTATTTATTGAATTTAGGCTGCGTGCAATAGGAGTATTTATATACTTCCCCAACTAAGAAATTATCACAAACCAATTATCTATAGTTTAAAACTTAAGTATGAATCGAAATTTTAGAAGAACAGCGCTGATGATGAGTGCCATGGCTATGTTTGGCCTTGGTTACTCTTCGAATGCCTATGCCGCCGGAGCTCCTCAGGAAATCCAGCAGGCAACGAAGAAGATTACAGGTACTGTAGTCGATGCATCAGGCCCCGTTATTGGAGCCAGCGTAGTTGAAAAAGGTAAGTCAGGTAATGGCGTAATTACCGATTTCGACGGAAACTTTACTCTCACAGTGTCACCCGGTGCTACGCTTGTTATCTCGTACATCGGTTATGAGACTCAGGAAGTTAAGGTGGGCAACCAGTCAACCATTAACGTTACATTGCAAGAAGACAACGCCCAGCTTGATGAAGTGGTAGTAGTAGGTTACGGTACCATGAAGAAGAAGCTGGTTACCGGTGCTACTGTTCAGGTTAAGGGTGAGGACATCGCTAAACTGAACACCACCAATGCTCTTGAAGCTATGCAGTCTAGTACACCTGGCGTACAGATTACACAGAGCTCTTCACAGCCAGGTAAAGGCTATAAGGTTTATATCCGTGGTATTGGTACCACAGGTTCTGCTTCACCTCTTTATGTAATCGATGGTGTAGCAGGTGGTAACCTCGACGGTATTAACCCTAACGATATCGAGAGTATCGATGTACTGAAGGATGCTGCTTCTGCAGCCATCTATGGTGCTCGTGCTGCTAACGGTGTTATCCTGGTTACAACCAAGCAGGGTAAGGCTGGTAAGGTTGAGATTAACTATAATGGTGCTATGGGTTGGTCAAATGTCTATAAGCGCCCACAGTTGCTCAATGCAAAGCAGTATATGACCATCTTTGATGAGTACAACTTTAACACTTCTGGTGCAAAGATTAACTGGTCTGACTATGTTCCACAGGATATCCTTTCTTTGGTAAATAGTGGATGGGAAGGTACTGACTGGTGGGATGTATTCACCAACAAGAATGCTCAGCAGCAGAACCATTCTGTAACCCTGACTGGTGGTACTGATCGTTCTAAGTTTGCTATGTCTTACACCTATACCGGTAACGAAGGTATCATGGGTGCTGATAGAGCTTCTTACTATAATCGTCACACCATCCGTATCAACAGCGATCATGTACTGTTGAAGGCAAAGGATTTTGATGTTATCACCATCGGTGAGAATATCTCTATCGGCTATAACAAGAATCACGACCTGGCTGAGGATGGTATGTATTGGAGCTATATCCATAGCTTGTTGCAGACATCTCCACTGGTACCACAGTATGCTGCCAATGGCGATATCTACAACTATCAGGATCTTGATGGTAATATTACTTATGGTAAAGGTTGGAACCCCTCTATGTTTAGCAACCCATGGGAGAACCTTACTAAGGGTGGATTCAACTCAATGGCAGAGAGCCGCAATTTCAATGCCAGCGCTACTGCTTTTGTAACCGTTCAGCCAATCAAGGGTCTGAGACTGCGTTCACAGTTTAACTACAACTGGGGTGCTGGTGCATACCGCAGCTATGGTGAGCCTCGTACTCCAGCTGAGGGTTCTGCTATCGTAAATGAATATAGCGTTAGCCAGAGCACTTGGTTGAACTCTTCATTCTCTATTGAGAACACCCTTACATACGATCTTCCTATTATTTCTGGTCACAAGATCAGCGCTATGGTTGGTCAGAGCTTCCAGAGCAGCGCTTGGGGTACAAACCTTAATGGTTCAAACAAAGTATCTTACGGAGAGCAGCTCGCTACATTGAAGGGTTGGGATTCTGCATGGCTTTCAAACGTTAAGCTTGTAAGTGCTACTGCTGCTTCTCTGGGTGGTAACCCCAATGATGAGGAATATCTCGCTTCTTGGTTCGGTCGTTTGACTTGGGACTGGAATGAGACTTATATGGCTACCGTAACTATGCGTTATGATGGTTCAAGTATCTTCACTGATGGTAAGCGTTGGGGCTTCTTCCCATCTGTATCTGCAGGTTGGGTAGTTAGCAACGAGAAGTTTATGGAGAGTACTAAGAGCTGGATGGACTTCTTGAAGATCCGTGCATCTTGGGGTCAGAACGGTAACTGTGCTATTTCTAAGTATCAGTATCTGGCTACTATCGCTCTGTCTGGTTCTGCTAACGACAGTGGTTATAAGTTCGGTTCTGATCTTGCTACTTCTGTTGCTGGAACTCCTAACACCGGTGCTTATGCAAACATCGTTCCTAATCCTGACCTGACTTGGGAGACTTCTGAGCAGCTTGACTTAGGTTTCGACGCTCGTTTCCTCAACAGCCGTCTGGGTGTAAACTTCGACTGGTATAAGAAGACTACTAAGGACTGGTTGATCACAGGTCCACAGATTGCTATTCAGGGTACAAACCCAGCAGCTATCAATGGTGGTGACGTTGAGAATACTGGTTTTGAGCTCGCTCTTTCTTGGAACGACAGAATCGGTAAGGACTTCAGCTACAACATTGGTGTAAACTTTGCTACCAATAAGAACAAGGTAACCCGTATCGCTAACGAGAACCACTATATCAATGGTCCTTCGGGCGTTCTGTCACAGGGTACTGAGTATGTTTACCGTGCTGAGGAAGGCAAGCCTATCGGTTACTTCTATGGTATGTCATACAGCGGCATCTGGCAGAACCAGGAGCAGATTGAAGCTGCACGTGCAGCTGGTAAGGCTGTTCTCGACAATGCTCAGCCTGGTGACTGCATCTGGGATGACTGGAATGGTGATGGTGTGATTACCTATGCAGAAGGTGATCTTTGCGACCGCCATGAGATTGGTAATCCAAATCCTGATGTTATGCTTGGTATCAACCTTGGCTTGCAGTATAAGGGCTTCGACTTTGCTGTAAACGGTGCAGGTGCATTTGGTCAGCAGATTATGCGTTCTTATCGTTCATTCGGTGATGATCCAGACCAGAACTATGATACCACAATTCTGAATCGTTGGCATGGTGAGGGTACCTCAAACACCCAGCCACGTATTTCAGCTACAGGTCATCAGAATACTATTTGGGTATCTAACCGTTATATGGAGGATGCTGACTACTTCAAGATTAAGACTGTAACTCTCGGTTACGACTTCAAGAAGCTTTGGAAGTCTTGTCCTTTCCAGCAGCTCCGTTTCTATGTTCAGGCTCAGAACCTCTACACATTCACCGGCTACACAGGTCTCGATCCTGAGGTAGGAAACTCTGGTGGTGGTACAGGTTGGGCATCAGGTATCGACCTGGGTCTTTACCCACCATCTCGTACTTATTTGGTTGGTGCAAGTATTAAATTCTAATTTGACAATTACGTTATGAAGAAATATATTTTATCAGCAGCAGCTGTTTTGTCAGCTGGTATGTTTACATCTTGTAACGACATGCTGGATACTGATCCACGTGTAACAGAGTTGACCCAGGCAACTTTCCCTGGTAAGCCTGCAGATGTAGAAGCTTTGAATACTGCTACCTACAGTATCATGAATACCATGGGTGGTGGCGATTCTGATGGCCAGAATATCTTTTTCTGGTGGGAAGTTATGTCAGATAACTGCTACGGTAGTGGCGGTTTGCAGGACAACAAGGTTAAATCACTTCATCATCTTGTAGAGATGAACGTTAACCAGTATGAAACACCTTTCATTCTGCTTTATGGTGGTATCTCACGTGCCAACAACCAGATTGAGACAATTGATAATGTGCCCTGGAATGAGAATCAGAAAGCACAGCGTAATCAGCTCCTTGGTGAGGGTTACTTTATGCGCGGTCTTTATACTCTCTGGCTCACACAGTTGTTTGGCGATGTGCCCCTGATCACTTCTACCACTATTACTCCAGAGATGGAGGAGCAGGTAAGTGCTGAGGAAGTTATCTATCCACAGATTCTGTCTGACTTCGTATCTGCTAAGAACCTGATGGGTACAGATAAGGGCTTTGGTGACGGTCATGCTAATAAGTATGTTGCCGAGGCATTCATTGCTCGTGCTTATATGTTCTGGGCTGGCTTCTACAAGAATGTAGGTGAGCTTGCTTCTGGCTCGGCTCCTGCTATTACTCTCGTTGAACAGGAGGGTTGTTCAGGTACTCTTTCTCAGGCAGACGTTATCAGCGGTCTGAAGGACATTGTTGGTAGCGGTGCTTACAAACTTTGTGAGGATTTCCGCTCACTCTGGCAGTATTCAAACAGCCTGCTGTGGGATGAGGCTCACGATGGTGCAAATCATGCTTATGACTTCATTAAGGATATGAAGCGTGAGAACTGCTTCGACCAGCCTGGTATGGGTAATGGTAATACCGAGGAACTCTTCCAGATTCAGTTTATGAATGCTTCTTCTTGGAATATCGGTGGTACATATAACGCTCAGCGTATGTATTCTAACTATATTTCAGTATTCTGGGGTCTTCGTAATGGTGCATCTAACCAGAATGGTGATAGAAACAATACCTATCCATTCAACCAGGGTTGGGGTCAGGGTACTCCTTCATGCAACATCTGGGATGATTGGACAGATGCTGAAAGAGCTGGTCAATATACCGACCTCCGTAAGAAAGCTTCTCTGATTGATCTTGAGAACGAACTTGCAAAGTATACCTATGAGAAGGATGATTGTGAGGAGTCTGGCTACTCTGTAAAGAAGTATGCTGAGGTTAATCTTGATGCTGCTGCTGCTAACAACGATACATGGTGGTCTATGTGTGACGGTTATGAAAGCAGTTCACTTGATAACAAGATGCAGGGTGACCACTTTGAGGATTTCTATCTGATGCGTTATGCTGACGTTCTGCTGATGCTGACAGAGCTTACAGGTGATGCTCAGTATATGAATCAGGTTCAGAAGCGTGCTGGTGTTCCTGAGACACCATATTCACTGAAGGCCGTTCAGAACGAGCGTCGTTGGGAGTTTGCATTCGAGGGACTTCGTTTCAACGATATGCGTCGTTGGTCTGGTAGCAATCCTACTGAGAGCTCATATGCTCCTAAAGCTCTGCAGGCTCAGGCTGGTAAGAAGATTGTTTGTCTTGGTGATAAGGCCAACAAGCGTACAATGGAACACATGACTTGCTCTTGGAGCGAGCGTTACATTGCTACTAATGGCTTCTTGGCTAAGCCCCAGTACCAGATTTCTCTGATGAATGGTAAGCTTGTGCAGAACCCAGGTTGGGATGCTTCAGATGTCAAGACTCAATACAAAGTACTTTATTAATGATATAATTAGTAACCAATATGAAAAAGATATTTTTGCTTTTTGCCGCAGTATGTGCGCTTGTAGCTTGCGATCCTGTTCATGAGGATATCAGCAATGCCGGTCACATTACTGTTGACGAACTCATAGCTAAAACCACTGTATCTGTCGATAAGGCTGCTAGTGGTCAGAATGGCAATGTTGTAACTTGTTCAACCTCTGCTCCCGTTAATGCAAAGTGGACTATCGCAGGTAAGGACTTTGTTGGCAACTATGCTTGGAAGAAGATGAAGCTTGGTGATTATACCGTTGTTATGACTGCTGTTTGCGCTGACGGTACTGAGCTTACTGCAAATTTCCCCATCAGTTGTCAGGAAATTACTAACCCACTTGAGAAGTATGTTCTTTGGGAAGGTGAGTTTACTGTTGGAGGTTGGGATGCTGCACCACTTCGTTTCAGCGACTCTGAAGGTCAGAATTTCCCCACTCTTACCGACGACTTCTACTTTGGTCTGAAAACCCTTATCCTCGATGTAAAGGAGGCCAGCGAGGGTTGTACAGCTCGTGTAATGAACGGTTGGTGGAGTTCTACTTATGCTGACAATATTCCTTTGACTTCTGGTATGAAGTGGGAAGTGCCCATTACAGAGCAGATTGCTAAGGAGTGTGCTAAGGGTAATGGTGGTGAAGGTAGGGACCTGAACCTTCTGATTACTAATGGTTCTGCTACTTTCACAAGTGTTTACTATGAGGAATAATCATTCCTTGTCTGCATAATTAATGAGGAGGGCGTGTGTTTTTCACACGCCCTTTTTTATATGAGTTTTTTAAGAAAAAGTTTGGATATTCTAAATATTGTTATTACCTTTGCAGCAGCAAGTTGATCAACAAATATGAACATAAAAAGTATATTACCTAAAGCTGTTCTCTATGTGAGCCTGTTGGCTTTCTTTTTATTTGCTGTATATATCATATACATCAATCAAGAGGTATTCTATACGGCGCACGATCGTTCCGAATTCCTATTCGGAGAGCCCTTCTTCAATACTTTGATGTCGACGCCTTTTGGCTTGATGAAATATGTGGGAGCCTGGCTTACACAGTTTTTCTTTCATCCAGCCTTAGGGTCGGTTATTCTGGTAACTATCTGGGTGCTCATCTTCTTTGTAGGTGCTAAGGCGTTCAGGTTACAGGGGAGTGCCTCTGCGTTGATGATCTTACCTATAGCTTGCTTGTTGACGTCTGTTGTAGATCTGGGTTATTGGATTTATATCTTTACAATCCGTGGTTATTGGTTTTCGCAGTCGGTAGGCTTCCTTGTAATGTTGCTGTTTTTGTGGATTGCTCGTTATACTCCACGTAAATGGCATTTTGTCTGGTATTTATTTGCATTCTGTATATTCCCAATATTGGGTTGGTTTGCCTTGCTTTTCGTAATGTGTCTTATCCTTTCTGATAAGATTACATGGCGTGAAATCTTTGGCATTATCATATTGTTATTTAGCGTTGGTATATGGCATTCGCAGTTATATTCGAATCAGAGTTTACACGATGTCATGTTGGCTGGTTTCCCGCTTTTTCAAACACCTGTGGAGTATAGTAAGACTTTATCAATCCCGTTCTGGGTACTTGGAGCTTTTACTGTGATCATACCATTATGCGCTCGCTACTTATCAAAGTGGTTTGTGCCTGTATTATGTGCTGCTGCAGCCATCGTCTTTACTATGTCGCTGAAGTTTCAGAATCGTAACTATATTGATGAAATGCGTATGGTGCGTAGTGCTGAAAATGATAGCTGGCAAGAGGTGCTCAGTGTAGCTACTGGTAATCCTGCGCCAAGTCATACGATGGTTATGTTGAAGAATATTGCCTTAATGAATGAAGGAGGTTTGCTTGAACGTTCATTTAAAATAGGAAATAATGGCGTAAATGTTTTCAATCCGGATTCGATTCACATTAGTTTGCTGAATATTGCATCACCTTTGGTATACTATAATTATGGAAAGATGAATGAGGCCATCCGTTTGAGCTATGAGAATGCGGTGGCTACAGGTTTTTCACCTTTTTATATGAAGATGATATCACGTTGTGCCCGTGCTACAGGTGAGGATAAACTGGATGAGCGTTTTACTACTCTGCTGCAACATCATCCGTTTTATTCTGATTGGCAACCAACTCCGATGACCGGGATTGTAAAAGATTTGCAGCAATCTTTCGGCGATGAGATTAATGGTGTTGAAAATAATTGTGAACGCTATATCATAGATGACTTAAGTATCTCTTCAAATACAGAAAGCAAAGTGGTTTCAGAACAGGCGTTGTTCTATGCCATGATGCGTTGTGACTCCCATCGTTTCTGGGCATCACTACGTAATTATGTAAAGTTGCACATGGACGAGAGCTTCCCTATTCATGCACAGGAGGCATATATCATGTATATGGATAAGGCTCCGGAAGAAAAACGTATGATGCTTCCTGTTGAGCAGACTGTTTATGATCGATATAAACAGTTTTGGGAAACGCTTGAAAACCTTGTGAAGCGCGGCGCAAAACAAGAAGAGATTAGTGAGAAAATGCGCAATCAATGGAAAGAAACATATTGGTATTACAATATATTTGCAAGAAAATAATGAAAAGATATTCTAACTCTTATATCCAGCTTTTTGCTATTGCCTGGCTACTGTTAGCATCGTGTGTGTCTCACCCTGATATTCCTTCTTCATGCAAGGAGGTTAAGAGTCTGCCTGCCATATTTCCCGATTATTGTAATGTTACGGTGCCTTATAATATAGCACCACTCAACTTTATGCTGTCTGCAGACGAGTTTGAGACGTGTGTTGCCTGTATCACCACCCCTGATGGTCAACAGCAGACTTATGGTCATGGTGTAAAGGTGCAGATTCCTGAGGATGAGTGGCGTGAGATGCTGAATGCTTCAAAAGGTAAGAGCCTGAAAATAGATGTTTGGGGCCAGAAAGCTGGCGAATGGTTATCGTTTAAATCGTTTGAGATCCATGTGGCCAATGAACCTATTGACGAGTTTCTGTCATATCGTCTCATTGAACCATCGTATATTGTTTATGATTATATGGAGATTGTGCAGCGCAACCTTTCAACGTTCGATGAGTCGCAAATCTTTAACAATCGTATTGCTTGTGACGATCCTAAAGGCCAATGTATCAATTGTCATAGTTATCAAAACTATAAGACAGATAACATGCTTTTTCATGCACGTGTTACTCGTGGGGGAACTGTTATTGTGAATGATGGTAAACTCTCAAAAGTAGATTTAAAACGCGACTATACTATCTCTGCCGGCGTTTATCCTGCCTGGCATCCTACAGCAAAGCTGATAGCCTTCTCGACTAATCAGACGCATCAGGTATTCCATACTGCACACGCAAACAAAGTGGAGGTATTCGATACTGAAAGCGACCTTGTGCTCTATGATGTAGCTAAAGATTCTATAAGTATCATCAGTAATGATTCTACGCTACTGGAGGTGTTCCCCACATGGTCACCTGACGGTAAATATCTCTATTATTGTAAATCGGTTCCACTTCCTGAAGAATTACGCGATAAAGATATCAGGTCGTATTATCAGAATTTGCAATATAATGTTTATCGTCGTTCGTTTGATGTAGCGTCGCATAACTTTGGTGATGAAGAACTGGTATATGATGCTGTTTCGCAGAACAAGAGTGCTACGCTGCCACGTATCAGCCCCGATGGCCGATATCTGTTGTTTGCACAGGGACAATATGGCTGCTTCCATATTTGGCACCACGATGCTGACATCGTTTGTGTTCCGCTTGGCCAAGAAACACCATCGCCTCTTGACTTAAGAGGTCTCAATAGTAAAGATTATGCAGAAAGTTACCCAACGTGGTCGAGCAACGGTCATTGGATGATGTGTGCCAGTCGCCGCGATGATGGTAACTATAGCCGTGTGTATATATCCTATTTTAATAATGGCAAAGTGGCGAAGGCTTTCCTCTTGCCACAGGAAGACCCCGAGCAGAATACCTTCCGCTTAAAGAGCTATAATCGTCCGGAGTTCATGGTTGAGCCGGTTAAAGTTAGTGTTAGCGAATTCAGTAAAGTGTTTGAGTAATAGATTAAATGAAACATTTACATATTATATGTACGCTCCTCTTGGGCGTGGCTATTCTTCTCTTTTTCGGAGTTGCTTATCCACACCATTTGCATTATCAGGAGCAATACCAACTATTCCTGTTTGATAGTACTTATGTATGGGATATTGTAAAACATCCTGGTGGAATTGCTGATCTGTTGGGACGATTTTGCACACAGTTCTTTCTTTATGCATGGGTTGGTGCCGCTATAATTGCACTTCTACTCTCGTTAATACAACTTCTTGTGTGGCGTCTGATGAGGGTGGATCGTCTTTTTGGCCTGAGTTTTGTTCCTTCTTTCCTGCTCTGGCTTTACTTGCTTGATGAGCATGCTTTGCTAAGTGGCGTGTGGGCTGTCCTAGTTACGCTGCTTGTTGGGCTGGTCATCCGTAGAACCATTTCCTCTGTCACCAAAACCGTCCTATCTATTATTGTTGCCATTTCTATCCTCTATTGGATGGTGGGACCAGTCTGCTTTCCTCTGCCTATTGATGGTATTTGGACTGGAATACATTATTATCGCTATCCTACCGTTTTCCCTTGGCTGCTTTGGGCTGCTTCGCTTTCAGTTTGGGTACTCAGCCTGTTGCCTTGTGTGTGTCGTAAGTGTGTTAATGCACCGAGCGGCTATGTATGGGGGCTTTCAACTTTCCTGTTGGTGACTATTGGTATGGGTAGTATTGTATGGAAAAACAGTAATTTGAAGGCTGAGAAAGTGATGCAATATGATTTTATGGCTACTCATCAGCAGTGGAACCGCATACTTGAAACTGCCAATGCCGAGAAACCTAATAACCAGATTGGCGTGACTGTACAAAATCTTGCCTTAGCGATGCGAGGGATGCTTTTGGACCATATGTTCGAATACAACCAGAATGGTATTGCTGGTCTTCTGCCAGATGTGCAGACTGACGCTACTAGTCCGATGCCTACAGCTGAGGCTTTCTACCAGTTGGGTATGATTAGCGTAGCGCAGCGAACAGTGTTCGAAGCCCAAGAGTCGATACTTGATTTCCAGAAGAGTGGGCGTTGCTACAAGCGATTGGCACAGACAAATTTGATAAATGGCAACTATAAGGTGGCCCGCAAATATCTTATGGCGCTGCAGAAAACGCTTTTTTACCGTACATGGGCAAATGAAACACTGCCGCTTTTAGGTAACGAAAAGGCA
>Ga0265298_10007384_pt1 | contig 13366 bp, 12 predicted proteins | sample AusTroGonzalo_MG_3_FD_193486 | JGI IMG/M metagenome (GOLD analysis project Ga0265298, IMG submission 193486) | Bovine rumen microbial communities from tropical cattle in Woodstock, Queensland, Australia - Gonzalo_01 | ecosystem: Host-associated > Mammals > Digestive system > Stomach > Rumen ...
CGCTGACGCATTCAGTCCGGGAACATAGTCTGCACTCAGATAGACAATGGCGCAGTCTTCGGAAGACTTTCCTTTTGTAAGGATGTCCCGCATAATTGCCATCTGTTCTGTTTCCGTTCCTCTGCAACGCCAGAACTGAATGTTTTCTGTGTCAATAGGAACTTTCTGCTCGCAGGGTCCTGCGCAGCGTTCGGGAACTCTGATACCTTCCGGGCTTTCAACAGGAAAAACAGTCAGCCGATCCTCGGCAACGGTCTGGATCAGTTTCAAGTCAAGTCTTAGAAATATCTCAGTACTGAGGACAACGAAACTGGTATCCTTCCTGAAGCTGTCAAGTTGCTTTGACTCTGCCAGTCTGATCGCTTTCCAAAGCAGATCTGCCTCATCCAGCAGATTTTCACCTTTCACTCTGGCCCAGTCTTCTCGAAGCCGTTGAACCGCCTCCATCCGATCATTTCCGGACAGGGGATCCGCAAGCTCCCGATTCAGTTCACAGATGGTAGCTAAAAGCATTTCGGCAGTTTTTCTTTCCCGAACATGCGGTTTAGCAAAAAAGCCCTCTTCCGGCATCGCCAGAAGACACTGAAACAGAAGATCCTGCGCTTCGCCTTTAGCCATTTGTCTCAGGCCGTCCTTCCGGGCCAGGAATGAGGCACAGATCTCCTGAGCCAGCATCAGCGGTGTCGCCGCCCGAACCCCAGCAAGAAGATGACCTGCTTTGGCACATTCTGTGATGAGTCTTCTGCCTTCATCCGCTCTGCTGACAATCAAGATTGTCTCATCCGGCATATTTGCAGTAAGCACCTTTGATAGTTTCTCGATACAGCGCATGTTCTGTCCTCCATCTTTCCGGCTTTATGACAGGCTTTATTTTAGCAGAAAACCCTTGTATTCTCAATGAGTTCCGGCTTATTCTTCGGATTCTTTTCTTCGGCATTATTTCTTTCAACGGTCAACTGCTGATTGACCTTTTCTCTCGAAATATGATGTATTCTTTGGTCGTGATCACAAAATGAAGGATCATAAAATGATCCGGAAAGGAAACAAGATGAAAAAAGATCTTACAGAGCTCGTCTTCATCCTCGACATGAGCGGTTCTATGGAGCACCTGACCGATGACACAATCGGTGGTTTTAACAGTGTTCTGAAGGAGCATGCTGGCAAAGAGGGTGATGTGCTTGTCACGACCTATCTGTTCAATAACGACAGCAAAATGCTGCATGATCGTCTTCCAATCAAGGATGTCCCTGCTATGACTTCAGCTGATTACCGTGCTGCCGGATGTACCGCCCTGATTGATGCGCTGGGGGAAGCGATCAGGCATATCGTAGGCATTCATCGCTATGCTCGAAAAGAAGATATCCCCGAGCACACGATCTTCGTAATCACAACCGACGGCATGGAGAATGCAAGCCACAAGTTCTCCTCTGAGCAGGTAAAACAGATGATTACCCATGAGCAGGATAAATATGGTTGGGAATTCATCTTCCTTGCCGCCAATATTGATGCCGTAGAATCCGCCGAGCGCTATGGTATCGGTCGTGACCGTGCCGTGAATTACATGGCTGATTCCGAGGGTACCGGGGTATTGTATAACGCCGTTAATCAGGCGGTGGAAGCCGTTCGATGCGGTTCTTCTCTGAAGGAAGACCGTTCCTGGCGCAAAAATGCAGACGAAGACTTCCAAAAACGCAAAAAATAAGGTATAATATCGCCGATTCCAATTGACAGGAGGCCTCATCATGGCTTTGACCATTGTTCGTAATGACATCACCAGGATGCATGTCGATGCCATCGTGAATACCACCAACGAATTCTTTGAAGTCGGCGGTCTTGGTGTTGACGCCGGAATCCATTATGCCGCAGGACCGAAGCTGAAAGAGGCTCTGGATGACATTGGTCACTGTGCTCCCGGCTCTGCCGTAATCACAGACTCCTTTGACATCCCATACTGCAAGTACATTATCCATACCGTTGGCCCCATTTATATCGATGGCCTGCACGGAGAGCGGGAGCAATTGGCAAACTGCTACAAGAACATCCTTGCACTTGCGAAGGAAAAGCACTGCCAGTCTGTTGCAATTCCATCGATCTCCACTGGGGCTTATGGATATCCGAAAGCGGAAGCGTACAGTATCGCCACAGCCTGCATCCGAGACTTTCTCCTTTCTCTTCCCGATGATGAGGACATGATGGTCTATATCGTCCTCTATGATCGCGAGTCTGTTGCTGTCAGCGAAAAGATTGACTCCGGTGTCAAACACTTCATCTCCGAGGCATACAGACAGAATCAGAAGGAGCAGCTGCATTCTTTCTATGAAGGCAACCAGCCATCATCCCAGTTCAGCATGATGCGTCCCTCCCTCAGCTCACCCTTTTGGGATGAGGAACCGCAGGACAATGTCCTCTTTGAAGAGGCATCAGCTCCGATGCCTTCCACGATTGAACCGGAATTGTCCGCTTCTCATTCATCCCCTGTCCCTTGCCCTGGAGAAGGCTATGAAAAAGAAGACCGTTCTTTTGCCGACATGTGTGAATGGTGGTGCAAAGTAAAGGGGCTTTCCAAGAAAGAGTTCTATAATAGGGCCAACATCAACAAGTCCATGTTCTGGGGAATGAAGCATCATCCTGATCAAATACCTAAGAAGACAAATGCGCTTGCCTGCGTGATCGGATTGAAACTCGACTATGATCAGGCCATTGATCTCCTTCAGCGAGCTGGTCTGACGCTCAGCAAATACTACGAGACTGATCTGATTGTGGAATACTTCATTCGGGAAAAGAACTTTGACATTGACGAAATCAATGCTCTCCTCTATCAAAAGGATCTATCCCTTCTCGGGACATATTGAACACCGACATGCAAGAAAAGACGCCCGGACACTCGTTCCGAGCGTTCTTTTTATTCCACTGTCAACCTACGGAATTCTTGATATTCGATTCAATATCCTGTATAGCTCTGGCGAGATCTTTATCCGACACAATCAGTTTATTAATCTTTCTGATAGAGCTCAATGCTGTTGTGTGGTTTCTCCCAAGTTCTTTTTCAATATCCTGCAGTGACATTTTCTTTATTATCTGCATTTCGTACATTGCGATTTGACGTGCTATCGCGTGATTTTTCGAGCGGTTTTCACTCCTCAAGTCTTCCGGACGAAGCTGAAAGTACTTGGCCGTCTCACGAATAATCAGTTCAGTCGTGATGATTTCCGGTTTAATGAAGTCGTCAATGATCTTGTTTATCTCCATTATGGTAAGAGGACGATCCTGAATAGACATGAAGGCTGAGATTTTGTTGTTCACACCCTCCAGCTTTCGGATGTCCGTCTTGATTTTTGATGCAATCAGGTTCACAGCCTCATCGTTGAGATTAACCTCAAGATAATTTGCCTTGTTTCGGATAATGGCAATCCGCGTCTCCAGGTCCGGTACACCGATATCCGCCATCAAGCCGCCTTCAAATCGTGTTCTGAGTCGATCGTCTAAAAGAGACATTTCAATTGGCGGGCGATCGGATGTGATGACGATCTGATTTCCTTGCTCATGGATACTGTTAAATGTGTGGAAGAATTCGACCTGCGTGCTTTGTTTTCCGGCAATAAACTGAATGTCATCAACTAGGAAGAGGCCCACATTTCGATATCGGAGGCGGAATTCTGCAGCAGTTCCACCTTTGATAGATTCCACCATTTCATTCATAAAATCATCGCCTTTGGTAAAAACGATCTTCATCTCTGGGAACTGCTCTTCCACAGCGTGCCAGATTGCTTTTAGCAGATGAGTTTTGCCCAGACCTGAGTTACCATATATAAATAGCGGGTTATAGTGTTTTCCAGGATTCTCAGCTACAGAGACAGCGGCAGCATGAGCAAACTTGTTAGAGCTCCCGACAATAAAGTTTTCGAAGGTATACCGATCATTTGTTTTCGGTTCAGCCGGTTTCGGTATCTGCTCCCTTTCGTTGAGAACCAAAACCTCGAAATCGTCAAGGAAGAACATATCACATAGCACTTTTGAGATCATAGGGGCAAAGCGAGTTGAAAGAACTGTTTTCTTCAACTCGCCACTTGTTCGAAGAACGAGGGTGCATCCCGACAGATCCAACTCTATCGGGATGCAATCCTCAAGCCAGGTTTTAATCGCAACAGGCGTCAATTGCCTGGCCAACTGAGCCAATACTACTTTCCAGATGTCCTGTAAAGATTCCATGCAATCATATCCTTTTTCAGATGAAGCCTTTACTTGTCGCGCTCTGGCATATAACGTGCGTGGAAAGAATCGACTACATCCATCAGTTTTGGACTAACGTAGGAGCGTAGCATGATTTCATAGCCTCTCGGCACGCCGTAATAAGCTTCGGCAATTCCGCCGGCAATCGCTGCGATCGTGTCACTGTCGCCGCCGATCGAGATGCAGTTGCGGATTACATCCACATAATCTTTCCCCTCGAAAAAGCAGACCAATGCCTGTGGAAGCGAAACTTGGCAGATCTCTTTTCCGTGTCCCTGCCACTTCTCTCGATACTCATCAACTGTTGCACCGAGATCATAATACTCTTCCATAGTCGCTCTGATTTCTTCCTTTGATTTCCCCTGTCGAGCCATCACGATGGCTACCGCTGTGGCTTCCGCCCCTTTCATTCCTTCGGGATGATTATGCGAGATGCATGTCACGGCTGCTGAGAGTTTTTTTGCTTCCTCCACATCTTTTGCAACGAAACCCACCGGGCTTACCCGCATCGCAGACCCGTTTCCGCAGCTGTTATATGGCTGGGGATCATCCGTGAACATCCACCCGTGAAATCGTGATCCATAGCCGCAGTATGGGAACTGGCGGCCGATCCGCTGCATTGCCAAAATGGTTTTCTCAGACAGATCAGAGTAATCCTCCTTGCTGTCCATCAACCCCTGGGCCACTGCGCAGGTCATTACCGTGTCATCTGTAAATGAGCAGCCGGGAGCGAGGAAATTAAAATCTTTGCTCAAATGATTATGAAACTCAAAACGGGAACCTACCACATCTCCTAAAATTGCACCGATCATATTGGGCCCCTCCTTTTTTATTGTGTATTCAGTTTACACCAAAGCATTGTATTTGTAGTCAAATGCCAGTTGACTGTGTATCTATCCATTGTCAATCAAACCACACTCCGCTAAGCGGAGAAGCTAAATGTGTCATTTACATCATATGCATTCGGTTATGATCTGCCGGATTACCCGTTGGATTATATCAATTTGGGTGAAGTCTGGTTTTTCTTCTGAGTCAAGATAAATCCTCTTGTTGATTTCTATCATGACGGAGTTGAAATCACAACCACTTAACCCTGACATGACAGCATTCGGTATATAGCATCCGGCATAAGGATAATCCAAGGCTGTAGAAAAACCTGCAGTCTGAAAACATTTCTCCGCTGAAACAATCAGCTTTTCAGGTGTGAAAACAGAATCCACTCCAATACAGATATCCGGCGTTTCAACGTCGGCACATAGGAAATCCTTAGGAACGATCTCATTTGAATAGCTGTGAAGATCAACAAGAAGTACCTTCTTGTGGCATTCGCAAATCCTGTCCATTCTTTTATGATGTCTATAATAATGAGCGAGAGTTCTCTTCTTGATTTCCTCTGTCACTGTTTTGATGACTGTTCCGTCGTAAGCTTTCTCGTAGCAGAAACCCATGCCATACTGCTCCATCAATTCTTTCGGACCGATAAAACGCTCTACATCGCACAGAAGCCGACTCACAGGGAAATTGACTGTATGCGCATCATCCTGAAACTCCTCAGGAATGACTTTCAATATCATCTTGTCTCTCATCTTTTCATGATACTGGTAGAATTCATTGAGAGGAACACACACGGAAGTCATCAGCATCACAGGGAACCGACATCCATCATGAGGCACATGAAAAATCGGAAATCGCATTTCTTTCTCATTCATGACTTATTCTTTCGGATTCAGATCCGCGTTATACCATGGATTCCAGTGCTCAACCTGAAATGCGGCTGCTGGGAAGCTATAGCCTTCATATTCTCCGGAAAGTCTTTGTATAAACTTCTGATAGTAGGCTTTTGCCATTCCGCTGCCTGCATGTTTCTGAATGTACCGGATATCCTCTTTCGCCAGCGGCAGCTTTTCCAGTATCTTCTCAGCCTCAGGATCATGATAGTTTTCACCCATCACGAACCAAGACAGGTCGAAGCGAATACGATAATACTCCTTCAGTTCCTCTGTTGGCGCCGATTCATACACGTCCCGCCAATACGGATTTTCCATGAATGTTTCAAAACCTTTGCCCATAACAAAAAACCTCCTCATGATGTTTTCACCATGAAGAGGGCATTGGTCTACCATCGTCTGCCGCTGCTGCGGCATCAAGCTTTGGCACCTTACCTTCCGGCAGGTTGCCGTGCAGTCACAGGGCTTGTCCCTCATGCACTCTTCATGGCCATTATTCATAAAATGTATGAACTTTTTTGTTGTTGAGTGTTCAACCCCAGTGAAGCTTTCCGTTGGTACTGTACAGAATTCTCCCGGAGAACTCGCGCTCAATAGAAAAGCCGTCGTATTTACGGTTTAATTCGTCCGCTTCTTCCGGTCCGCTCACAGGGAAATAGTCTACATAGTCATCTTCCTCGCTCCAGTTCGGAGAATTATACTCTGATTCCTGTACAAGAACATACCCGCCGCAGGTGCATTGGCCAAGCCAACGCTCACCTCTGTCCCAGGTGTAAAGAGAATGTCCATATGCAGATCGCCCATAGTTTTCAACCGTTCGAAGTTTCAAATGCTGAAAAGCTTCTACTGGATCTTGTATCTGAAACGCTTCACACATTTTTCTCATTTTGTTTCTCCCTCTTGACGATGAACTCTACGTATTCATCTTGTCTCCGGACTGTCCGCACCATTTCGTATGATTTTTGATTCTTTGTTTTATCCCATAGATTTAAAGCTCATGATTTCTTCCGTGTCATCAGGATTTTCCCCATCTACACAGACTCTCCTTAGCAGGGAAATCGCATCATTTGTTGCCATTTTCTTTCCGAGAACAAGCGGTTTGTCCCACCCAAAGTCATCCATGCTAAAGCCGAAACTAAGGTGTCTTTCTCCTTCATCCTCGCTCCTGATTACGTGGGCAAACATGACTTCGTCGTCATCTAAAAAGCTTATTTTCAGATAATCATTCGGATGATTCTCAAATGTCTGAATTCTGTCGGCTATTGCAGCAAAAGCTTCCTCATCAACTGGACGCTGCCAGATTACGTCGTGCGGGCTGTTGTTATTCGCATAGATTTGGGCCTCTGCTTCGATCTCATCCATTGCGATCTGATATCCTGCCTCTATCGCGTTCAGTATCAGCTCTCTCGGAACGAAGATTTCATAATCTTCCTCAGGATTAAGCATAATCCCCGCGCACTCATCGCATTTCTTTAATTCCTTCACCATTGCACGTAGTCTGTTATCTGCGGCAACCATTTTATCAACATCTATAGTAAACACTTCGAGTACTGATCCATCCACGTGATCAGATCGGTTGTATCCTCCATCCATCTCTTCGCAGTTAACATAAAATTTGACTGGAAGCATTTCGTTTTCTTTAATGCCGATAAAGAACATCGCAAGAAAATCGCCGTATGTAGCCAAACTTGGAGCATTCACATATTTCGTAATCGTTTCATGAAGTTGTTCCCTATAATTCTTTTCTTTCACTGTTTTGCTCCTTTCACTCATTCAATGCTTATTCTATCGAAAGACTCGATCAAAAGTCTCTCATACTCCTGGATTTCCGGAATCGTACCGAATTCCTCCCGGAGGATCCTGTAAATTGAGCTATAATACCACGCATGCATTGATTTATCTTTCTGATTGAATCTGCTCCATAGTAAATCGCCAAGCAGATCATGGTCTCTGGCAATTTCACGGAGATTTGCCAGCTTATCACCCAAACAGATCAACTTTTCTTCTCTTGACGCTGAGCTTATCTTGTCAATTGTCTCTCTTTTTCTGGTTTCCCATGTATTTGTCGATGGCTGATCACAGCGTTTGTTCTCGCTCTCAGCGTTTACCAAGGCCGCTATTCTATCCCCGAACTCCCGTTTAAGATCCTCGATCGTTACATCAGCGTCTTCAACAGTGTCATGAAGAGCCGCAGCAGCAATCACATCTTCATCATCAGTCAGCGCTGAAACAATCAGCATCACTTCCAATGGATGAAGAATATACAGTCGATCCTTCCCCTTCCGCCTCACTCCCTTATGAGCATCTGTCGCGAAGTGGATTGCTTTCTCAATTATGCTCATGCGTCATTCCTCCTTGTGTATACATCATATATCCAAACTCGATACCCGTGGTCAACTGCCAATCGACTCCGCATTTTTCTGATTTCTTTCCTTACGATGAAATCATACCAGAAGCATAACTTGAGCACAAGGAAGCTGATCTTGATCATTCCGCTCCGATTTCAAGCGGATCTTGAAAACGTATCTGTTAGGCTTGAATCGCAAAGCGGCGGATGTTACTCCGCCGCCTTAAAGTTGTATATCGGCTTTATTCTTTCGATGATCTCGGCCGTTGGATCGATTTGTTCGATGATTTCACCTATCGGCTTGTAGGCCATAGGTGACTCATCCAGGGTATCTTTTACAACACAACTGGACCAGATTCCGTCCATTTCCGCCTTGTATTCCTCCATTGACAGATTCCGGATTGCCTGCTTTCGACTCATTAGTCTTCCAGCGCCATGCGGTGCGGAACAGTTCCAGTCCTCATTTCCCTTGCCGATACAGATCAGACTGCCATCTCGCATATTGATCGGGATAAGAAGCTTTTCTCCTTTTTGAGCAGATACCGAGCCCTTCCGCAAAATCATCTTTTCAGTATCGATGTAATTATGGATGGTGGTGAACTCTTCTACCTTTGTAAAACCCATTCCATTGATAATCACATCGGTCATGGCCTTCCTGTTCAAAACAGCAAACTTCTGTACGATATGCATATCATGGATGTAGTCATCAAAGAGCTTTCCTTCCACATAGGCCAAATCCTTGGGGACTGAGATTTCGTGTTCCTTACGCAGTTCATCTATTGCCGGTTGGATTTCCTGGAATCTTCCCTCTGCTCTCATCTGCGTGATCATCTGATCCATCTGGTAACGTGCGCCGCCCCACATAGCCATGCGTCCCTGGGTCTGGTAGTATTCGGCAACCTGCGTTCCAAGATGCCGGCTGCCAGAATGAACTACGAGAAACAATTCATCGTACTCACCGCGATCCACTTCGATAAAGTGATTCCCACCTCCAAGCGTTCCGATGCTGTGTACTGCCCGCTGCAAATTCACATAGGGTGCACAATGTAATTCGGTCAAATCAATCTGATTATATAGCTCATGTGGTATTCTGCGAATCTCATGTCCACAGGGAATATACCTTCGAATCAGTTCATCCAACTGTTGAAAATTGATTTTCTTCTCCGCGATCTGAACTGTTTCCATTCCGCAGCCGATATCCACACCAACCATACCCGGGACGATTTTGTCTCGGATGGTCATTGTGGTACCGATCGTACAACCTTTTCCGGCATGGACATCAGGCATAATCCGAATCTTACATTGTTGAAAAGCTTCCTGGTCACAGACACTTTGAATCTGTGACTCAGCAAGCTCCTCCAGCGCCGGAGTGAAGCAAATCGCAGTATTGTATTTTCCTTTCACTTCGACCATAATGCATTCCTTCTCAGGCGGCAATCGACGCGTACCGTTCCGTACCGATAATGCTCATCATATAGTCATACGGGCTAAGCTCATTCTCCATTACCATGGAAAAGATTCGCGGAGAGCATCCGGAAACCAACGCCACACCCTGTTCATTCATGCTTACTGGCTGCTGTTCGTTCCGACTGTCTACATTCCAGAAGACAACCTTCGGCAGCCGATAACCATGTTGAGAAAAGAGTTTCTTCGCATATTCAAAGTTCGTGATATCGGCTCCTTTTGCACAGTGGTCAAACTCCATATCTGAAATAATATAAAGCGTTGACGGCAGTGCAGCCTGCGGAAGTCGGTTTGCTATCGCTGTTTTTAGGATCAGTTCGAACACGCGCTGAATATTAGTGTTCGCTATTTCATCATAAGAAGCACAATAGCGAACCTTCTCCACGATGTCGTTTCCTTTAATCTCTACAAGCTGCGGACTTATGGAAAAAGTAATGAAATAATTATGGAACAGTCCACGGTTTCTCTCAGCAAAGTAAATTGCCAGAGACTGTGCCACCGCTGCCGGCATCGGATTGCTTCTACCGTACATAGAACCTGAGCCATCCGCAACGACCAGAGCATTTTCACCTGTGGTAAAGTCCTCCAATGCATTCCATGTCGCATCAAGCGCAAGCCGTTCTTCCGCGCCACATTGATAAGCCCGCTCCACAATCTCATACGGATACAGTACACCGGTGTTCATCTTCGCCTCTCCGCGTTTCACCGCTTCCATGAAGGCTCTGTAGCGTTCCTCATCGTTCCGGATAAATGCCTGGCGATACTTGAACATTGCCTTTGAGGGCTGCTTGCCATAGTCAAAGCTGTAATCCTTCTCACGGAGATTGTTCTCTATGATCCGGATATGTGCACGGAGTGCGGTCAGGCTTTTCCGATACTGCGCATCTGAAAGGCCAAAAGCTTTTGAAAGAAGCTTCGCATTTTTCACCGTTTCAGCATTCGAAGCGTTAACAGACGGAAGCCACTTGCCAAGAAGTGAGACCTCTCCGCCATTTTCCAGTGCAGAACAATCCGCTTTATACTGCTTCTTTAACAGAATAATTGCCTCTTTTGAGCAGGGCGTGTGAAGAAGTCCAAGCAGATCATCCCAGCGGCCATACTCTGCAATGTAAGGGAGGTTCCGCACCACAGAGTGCTTTTCATTTTTCGCAAGCCATTTCAATGCAGAGCGAAAGACCCGCCTTTCTCCGAGGCCGCCGCGTACATCACGTGCAAAAAACAGTATTTTCATCGCAACATCCGGGTCTTCGGCATAAGCACGCAGAAAACGAGTCGTAATTTCCTGATCACTCTGGTGACGGAGTGCGCCGATAGTTGCAAACAGATCCAGGCAGGCTTTTCCAGTGCTGCGGTTTGTCACTGCGCCGTTCTCGGTATACGTTATATTTGCTTCTTTCTTTAGGTATTCCAGCATTGGAAAAGCCTCCTTCTATAAATATGAGATAAAGCCAAGGCGCATCAATCTGCATTTGATAAGGTTCAGGCTTTCACCCTAGCCTATTCAGTGTGCTCTTGCTTGCTGTGAGCGCCTTTTAAGACCCAAAGCACAAAATGAATGATCTAATTGGGTGGTCAATTGAATGATGTGTTCATATTCAGATTGCTGTATGTGCTTTCCACACGACCTTTCTGGTCGCTGCTTTCAAGAGATCTCACTTATCCACCTCGATCTCCCGTCGAGTGGCAGAGACGGATTCAGCATTAAGCCGTCAATCTACTTGCAGCTTCCATTTGGATTGCATGCGGTCTTCTATAAACAAGACACATTTGGCATTCGGCCTTGGCAGAAATGCCAAGGATCGACACCCGATGTGAGCGACGATAGGAGCGTTATAGGTACGCCCGCCCATGATGGGGAATCATCTGATCGAAAGTAATTGCTGTCTGTGTCTTTATTTGTTTCAAGGCACATCAGCTGGATATAGGCAAGTCCACGGCGCACGATTTTTGACGCCTGAAGATCAATCCCGCTGAATACTGGCCAGCTTTGTGCTGTATGTGCCTTCTGCCAAAGCACGTTTGATATCCCAGTTGCCAAACCAGATAAAGGATATGCTGTCCGTGCTTTCAAGTATAGAATAGCAGAACTTCATCAGAATATCATGGTAAAAAAGTTGCGAACTCTTTCTTCTGAGGAAAAAGTTCACAACTTTTGCTGTTCCTGATCCAATTCTTCCTGCCTTCCCAGTCGCTGTCGGATCTGCCGTACGATGCTTTTCGGACTTTTAACCATCAGTACCGGGCCAAAAGCAAGAATACGGATTAGGATTTCAGTTTCATCTTCCTGCTTATAATGTAGCGTGATCTGATAATGCCTGTCGTCAAGCTTTACCGTTTCCTTTTCCAGGTCCGAAAATTGCAGCATCGCGCGTTCCAAAGCATTGCGCTCATCCACAAGTTCCATCACAAGTTCACGATCCCGAAAGTCACCGGGAAGATATTCTTCCTCTTTGTACGCCTCCAACAGCGTAACCCCTCGAACACGCGCAAGGTTAATTGTCAGCAACTGTCCTTTATATGCCGTAATCAGACGGAATTTATCGTCTTTAGCAGAATACTCTAATTTTTGAGGGATACAAGTATACTTGTGCTTTATCCCTCTGCCCCCGACGAATCGGATGCGAATCTTTCTTTTCTCTCTCAGTGCCTGAAGAATCGTCCTGAAATGTTCAATGTATTCTTTGTTTTCATAGGGGTCGCCATCCGTATACTGATCGAAGAAAACGAAAACCTCAGGTTTATATAGCGGTTCAACATCCTCCAGACCTGTTTCAGATGGATTGAACAGACGAATCCTCGGATCCTGGAGAAGCGCCTTCATCCATTGTTTCTGTAGAAGAGAAAGCGGCATTCCCGGTTCATTGTGCAGCGGAGTAGTGAGATCTTTCTTCAGCAATGGCCAGCTTCCGTCCCGCAGCGCCGCCGGAATGGTCAACAGGCTCTCTCCAAAAGCGTACTGTGCAACAGTTTCAGTGAGTTTTTTCTCTGTCAGTTCTTCACGTACGGCCAGAGAAAGCACAGCTGCCACAGTGTTGAAATAGCTTCCATAAACCTCACTGAACAGCATTTACTTCACCTCCGTACATCTGCCGCATCATTGCGAGATCTTCCCGGTAGCGCCTAACCACAAGATTATTGCTGCATTCCAACCTGACAATTCGTCCGATAAATGTCCTGATCCATGGAAGCATCTCTGCCGCGTCATAGACATCTGCGGTGATTTTACAGGTCTGTTCATCCACCATCTCCAGATGACCGCAGCGTTTCTCGCGCTCAAGCCGATCAAGAATAAAGCTCTCCCCTCTTCTGATCGCGATCGTCATCTCAATGTGATCCAGAGAATGGCCTTCGCCTACTGAAACACCCCAAAGGTTTTCCCGGAATGTTTCATAGAAGCCGCTATATTTGTCGATTCTTTTTTCAACCACCCCGGCTTTAACTTTCTGAATGTTATCAAGTCGGAAGAACATGGGACGACGCAAACGATAATGATACCCCAGCAGGTACTGACGTCCGCTCTGAGTGCTGATGAAGATTTTCACGGGAAAAACTGTGTTTTGTTTTGTCTCTCCGTTCCTGACCATAAAATTTGTAAGCT
>Ga0265298_10007385_pt1 | contig 13365 bp, 9 predicted proteins | sample AusTroGonzalo_MG_3_FD_193486 | JGI IMG/M metagenome (GOLD analysis project Ga0265298, IMG submission 193486) | Bovine rumen microbial communities from tropical cattle in Woodstock, Queensland, Australia - Gonzalo_01 | ecosystem: Host-associated > Mammals > Digestive system > Stomach > Rumen ...
GGACTGCCTGAAGGAGCTGCTCACGCAGGGCCAGCCTGTGAAGCTGGACGGCTTCGGCACGTTCTCGCCGAGTGTGGACGGTCAGAAGCTGGGCAAGGCGAACCTCGCCGCTGCTGTGGCCGGTGGTCCTGAGGCGATGATCAACGGCATCCACATCAACTTCATCCCCGAGAACACCAAGGGTGAGAAGCTGACAAGCCGGGCTCTGAAGGAGGATTGCATCTTCACCTTCGGTTACCTGGTGGAGAGCGAAGTGCGCACCGTCTCTGGTAAGCAGAAGCGCTATCAGAAGAAGACGCCGCTGAGTTATGTGCTGGCTCCAGCAGCCGATCAGCAGGACAACGGTTAGTGAGCTATGAAGAAGCAGCGTGTGATTGAGCTGGCGGTGAAGGTTATAGTAGCCGCGCTCACAGCATTCCTGACGGCACTGGGTACGACCAGTTGCATGGGACACGGGCCGTTCTAGTTACAGTGACAGATGACAGATGACAGTTTAAGAAAAGAGGGGTGGCCGATTGGTCACCCCTCTGATGTAATGCCCTGCTGAGGGCCATTAGTAGCTTTTGAAGTTACACTTAATAAAACTTGAGCTTCTCTCGAGTTCTACGACGTTCGGCAATTCATGTGAACATGATTGCACTCACTTAATAGAACTTAAAATAGCGGCGGGCGTTGTTGTAAGAGATGTCCTCCACCATGCGAGAGAGAATCTCCATGTCGGCGGGCAGCAGACCCTTCTCCACATCGTTGCCGAGAATGTTGCAGAGGATACGACGGAAGTACTCGTGACGCGGATAAGAGAGGAACGAACGGCTGTCGGTGAGCATGCCCACGAAGCGGCTCAGCAGACCGAGCACCGAGAGGGCGTTCATCTGACGGATCATGCCGTCCATCTGGTCGTTGAACCACCAGCCGGAGCCGAACTGGATCTTGCCGGGCTCACCACCCTGGAAGTTGCCGAGCATCGTGGCGATGACCTCGTTGGCACAGGGATTCAACGTATATAATATGGTACGCGTGAGCTTGCCCTTCATGTTCAGTTTGTTGAGGAACTTCGACATGGCCTTGGCGGTGTTGAACTCGCCGATGGAGTCGAAGCCGGTGTCAGGACCGAGCTGGTTGTACATGGCCGTGTTGTTGTCGCGGATGGCACCGTAGTGGAACTGCTGCGTCCAGTCGCTGTCGGCATCCATCTCGGCCATCACGGTGAGGAAGCAGTTCTTGAACTGGCGGACCTCCTCGACAGAGAGCTGCTGGCCGCGCATGGCCTTCTCGAAGATGGTCTCGATCTGCGAGTCGGTGTAATCCTCGTCGTAGAACTCCTCGATACCGTGGTCGGAGAGCTTACAGCCGTTGGCAGCGAAGAAGTCGTGGCGGTTCTGGAGCGCGTCGACCATGTCGGCGAACTTCCTGATGGTGACGCCGCTGACCTGTGACAGCTGCTCGATATACTTCGGGAACTCGGGCTTCTCGATGTTCATGGCCTTGTCGGGACGCCAGGCGGGAATCATCATGGGATCGTCCTGAGCCTTGTGCTTGGCATACTCGATGTGGTTGTGCAGGTCGTCGACGGGATCGTCGGTGGTGCAGACGCACTCAACGTTGTAGTGCTTCATCAGTCCACGGGCGCTGAACTCGGGTTTCTGAAGCTTCTCATTACACTCGTCGAAGATCTCGCGGGCAGTCTTCGGAGAGAGCTGTTTCTCAATACCGAAGGCGGTCTTCAGCTCGAGGTGCGTCCAGTGGTACAGCGGGTTGCGGAAGGTGTAGGGCACCGTCTCGGCCCACTTCTCGAACTTCTCCCAGTCGGTGGTATCCTTACCCGTACAGTAGCGCTCGTCGACGCCATTGGTGCGCATGGCACGCCACTTGTAGTGGTCGCCGCCCAGCCAGAGTTCGGTGATAGACTTGAAACGATGGTCGTTGGCTACCATCTCGGGGATGAGGTGACAATGATAGTCGATGATGGGCATCTTAGCCGCATGGTTGTGATACAGGTCCTGGGCCACCGGGGTGTCCAGAACGAAGTTATCATCATTGAATTTCTTCATACGTTTGTGAATTTATAAGTTTTTAAGTTCAAATTTTCTGCAAAGTTAGTGATAATCTCGCAGAAATGTACTATCTTTGCACAAAATAACCACGTAAACGTTTGCTTTCACATGCGCAGCAAAGTACTATTGATCTATACCGGCGGCACCATCGGCATGAACCGCAACCCGAAGACCGGCGCCCTGGAGCCCTTCGACTTCGAGCACCTGCTCAATCATGTGCCGGAGCTGAAGCAGTTCGACACGGAAATCGACACCTTCCAGTTCTCGCCGCCCATCGATTCGAGCGACATGACGCCTGCCCGTTGGACAGACATCTCGCACTGCATCGCCGACCACTATGAGGATTACGACGGGTTTGTCGTGCTACACGGTACCGACACGATGGCCTACACCGCCTCGGCCCTCTCCTATATGTTGGAGAACCTGACGAAGCCCGTCGTCATCACCGGCTCACAACTGCCCATCGGACAGCTGCGCACCGACGGCAAAGAGAACCTGATTACGGCGGTGGAGATCGCTGGGGCGAAAGACGGCGACGGCCATGCGCTGGTGCCAGAGGTGGGTATCTATTTCGGCGGTCATCTGCTGCGCGGCAACCGCACGACGAAACAGAGCGCCGAGGAGTTCAACGCCTTCGAGTCGTTCAATTTCCCCCACCTCGTCGATGCCGGTGTGAACATCACCTACCATCAGGACCGGATCCTCAAGCCCGACTTCTCGAGACCGATGACCCCGCACTTCCGGCTCGACAACAACGTGATCATCTTCTCGCTCTTCCCCGGCATCCGCGAAGACCTCATCCGTCATATCATCCACACGCCGAACCTGAAGGCCATCGTCATGCGGACCTTCGGCTCAGGCAACGCACCGCAGAGTCCGTGGCTGCTGAACGCCCTGCGCGAGGGCACCAAGAACGGGAAAGTTATTGTGAACATCAGTCAGTGTCTGCAGGGTGCCGTCGAGATGAGCCGTTACGACTGCGGCTACCACTTGCAGGAGGCCGGTGTCATCAGCGGCCGCGACATGACCGTCGAGAGCGCCGTCACGAAACTGATGTTTCTGCAGTCGCACTACATAGACGACCCGCAGACCGTGCGCCAACTCATGACGCAAAGCCTGCGGGGCGAAATAACCTGTTAATTCAGATTAGAGGGCGATGAGTACACCGAGGGTGGGAATGAAACGACCCCAGTCCTCTACGGCCTGATACTTGGCTTCGAAGAAGATTTTCCAATTGTCGTTGACGGGCAGCTCTGCACCGGCACCAATGTTGAAACCGACCTTAGCCTCGCTCAGGAAACCGAAGGAGTTGTAGCTGTGACCTACGAGAGCCACACCAACGAGGGGATAATAACGAAGGTTGTCCTCACCGAAGGCATACTGAAGGTTTACATTGACGTCAGACAACGAGACACCATCATGCATAAAGAAGTGATCAACCTGAGCGTCAGCACGGAAGTTATCGAAAATCTCATACTGACCTTTCACTCCGATACCGAAGTTCTTGTAATCAGAATGGATGCCATAACTCAGGCCAGCACCCACAAAAGTATCACCCTGCTCTGCAAACATGGCTGTAGAGAACAGCATCATGCAAGCCATCATCATTAACTTTTTCATACGCATTTCTCTTCTGTTAAGTGTTTATTAATATCTTTATTTAGTCTTAATTCCGCTGCAAAGATATACATTTATTCGTTAAAACAACACATTATTCAATAAAAAATGACTTTCAAGGGGAAAAACTAAACATCGTTCAAGAGAATCTGGAGGATACGCTCTGCCGTACGACCGTCCCAGCGATCGGGCAGTGCACTGTGTTTCCACTCGCCTCTGACCATCTTCGCCACGGCCTCACGCAGGCGATCGGCATCTTCTCCCACCAACACATTGGAGCCGACGGAGACCGTCTCCTGATGCTCGGTATAGTCGTTGAGCGTGATGCAGGGGACACCGTTGAAAGTAGCCTCCTCAGCCACATTACCAGAGTCGGTAATAACCCCCTTGGCATGGGCCGTTAGCCAGCCGAACTCAAGGTAGTTAAGAGGGGTGAGAAGTGAGAGGTGAGAGGTGAGAGGTGAGAGGTGAGAGACTACCTCTGAGGCTTCTGGACGCAGGGGAGCGATAATGGGGGTATCGCCAGCGGCAGAAAGAAGTGCTTCAAGCATCTTCTGAAGATTCTCCTTGTCGGCCAGCAGTGCCTTGCGGTTGAGGGTAAACACGATATACTGGCCTTCCTGAAGATCGGGCATCGACGCAGGCTTCTTCAGACGGTCGTGGTTGAAGCGTAGCGTGTCCATCAGGATATTACCCACCATGTAGGTCTGCGACTGCTCCGACTGTTCACGAGTAGCCACACCCGTGCTGCGAACACCAGCCGTGAAAAGATAATCGGAAAGGGCATCGATCACCAGACGGTTGATCTCCTTGGGCATGTTGATGTTAAAGGAACGAGTGCCGGCCACCAGATGAGCCAGACGGATGCCCCGCTTCTTGGTGACGATCGCTGCCGCCATCGTAGAAGCCAGGTCGTCGACCACGATGACCACATCGACAGGATGCTCATCGAGGAAACGGTCGAACTGCGCCATCACCTGACTGGTGATCTCGTTTAACCTGACACTATCGACCCCCAGATAGAACTGCGGACGGGGCATCTCTAGGTCGTCGAAGAGTGAGGCCTCCAGCGTGGGATCGTCCTCACGACCGGCATACACCAGCAGACACGAAGCTTCCTGACTCCGGTTCAGAGCCCTCACCAAGGGAGAGACCTTGATGAAGTTGGGTCTGGCACCAGCTAAGATACAGATGTTTTTGCTCATAATCGTTTAAATTTGTTGCAAAGATAGGAAATTTATCCGAATTATTTGGATTATTTGCAGAAAATATGTATTTTTGCAAAATAAATACCGAATAGACAATCGTTATGAGATACAATAGAAACTACAGATTACTACTCGCGAGTACCGTGTTGGCACTCACGTCCATATCGGCATCAGCCCAGCAGTTACAGGCCTCGCGCTCGCATTTCTCCACAGAAGACGGGCTCTGCAGCAATGCCATCTCCATGATCACCCAAGACGACCTCGGCTACATCTGGATTGCCACCTGGAACGGGTTGTCGCGCTACGACGGCTATAATTTCTACAACTATAAGACAGGTAATGCCAGCAGCATCAAGAACCTGCACAACCGCATTCTGGACATCGTCATCGACCAGTCGCAGAACGTGTGGATGCACATGTACGACGGTCGTGTGTTTGTGCTGAACCGCAATACCGACCAGATCGTCAACCCCTTCGAGGGTTTCACCGGCTATGAGGAATACCGTTCCAGCTCTCCCCTACTCGTCACCAGCTCCGGAGAGGTGCTGATCAGCGTCGACGGCAACGGTCTGTTCATCATGAGCCTGGACCGTCGTGGACTGAAGAGCGAGCAGATGAATACCGGGGGCCTCACCATCACCAGCATGGCCGAAGGCTATCAGAGCGACATCTGGCTGGGAACGAACGAGGGCATCCATCGACTGGACCGCGGAAACCTGTCGCTTGAGAAGAAGGCCATCCTTCCTCAAGAGTACATCTCCTGCCTGCACTCCAACGGCTATAACATCTTCGCCTCGACCTCCAGCGGAAGCATCTACTCCTTCGCCTACGGCCAGGAGCCGAAGATGCTGAGACGTCCTACGGGTATGGGCATCTTCAGCATCTATGTTGACAGCCATGGACTCATCTGGTTCTGCGATGACCGCATGGGCGTCTCACGCATCAATCCAGAGAAAGGTAACGAGAAGTTCTTTGAACAGACCGTGCTCGTGCCAGAGCAAGACGGAAGAGGTGGAGAGTTCAATGAGCACAACGGTACCGTATGGATCCGCATGAACCATGGTGGCTATGGCTATTATAACCGTGAGACCGATGTCGTGGAGTATTTCCACAACGACCCCAGCAACCCGTGGAACCTGTCGAACACCGTCAATGCAGCCTTCGTGTTGCCGGAGGGTGTGGTCTGGGAGTCTACCAGCCGACGGGGACTGGAGAAACTTGAGATACTGAAGAATAACATTGTACGTGTGAGACCCGTGCCCAATGCCATCTCCTCCGTAGAGAACGAAATCCGTGCGATGCTCTACGACAAAGAGAAGAAGATGCTGATGCTCGGCAACAAGAACAGCTGTCTCTTCCTCCTCTACGACGACGGACGGCAGACCACCATCACCCACGACTCACAAGGTAACTCCTTAGGGCGTCTCTATGGCATCTCGAAAGACTCCAAAGGCAACTACTGGCTCTGTTCCAAGGACTATGGTCTGTTCAAGATGACAGCCAACGGCAACGGCGGCTGGAACATCCAGAACTACCGACATGAGGACGGCAACAAGAACAGTCTGAGCAACAACAACGCCTATCTGGCGGTAGAGGACAAGAGCGGCAACATCTGGGTGGCCACCTATGGCGGCGGTGTGAACCTTCTGACCACCGACGACAAGGGACACACCATCATCCTGCACCCCCAGAACGGCATGAAGGACTATCCGAAGAAAGACTTCATGAAAGTGCGCGACATCGAGGCCGACAGCGAGGGCCAAGTGTGGGCCGGCACCACCGACGGCATCCTCATCCTGTCGTATAAGAACAGAGAGATGAAGATTGAACGGCTGAACACCTCTGACCCAGGCAACCAGATGCTGATGAGCAACGACATCGTGTGTCTGAAGCGCGATGCACAGGGACGCATGTGGATAGGTACCAACGGTGGAGGCATCGCCTATACCAACAGTAAAGACGACAACGGCATCTACCACATCAACAACTTCGGATCCAAGGACGGCCTGCCGTCGGAAGAAATCCGCAGCATCACCTTCGATGATCACGGCAACGCCTGGTTCGCCACCGAACACATCATCTGCTCCTTCGACATTGAGAAGCGCTTCTTCACCACCTTCTCCAACCTCGACGGTGTCGACGAGACGATGATGTCAGAAGGTGGTGCCATCACCCTGGACAACGGTCATATCCTTTTCGGAACCCTCAACGGCTACTACATCGTAGACCGCAACAAACTCATGACGGAAAAGGGTTCGCTGCTGAAACTGCAGATCACAGACTTCTTCGTAGACGATGAGATCCAGAGTCCCAGGATGAATGGCAACTACGACTATTACGTGCCCATGAGCCGTAAGGTGACACTGCCGTCACATAGTTCAAACTTTGCCTTCCGCTTCGCTGCGATGAACTATCAGCTACAGCACCGTGTACACTACCAGTACATGCTTGAGGGCTACGACAAAGAATGGCAGAACGCCGACAAAGACCGAATCGCCTTCTACGACGATGTGCCCGCGGGAACCTACACCTTCAAGGTGAAAGCCTTCCTACTGGAATCGCCAGACAAATACGACCTGCGCACCATCGAGGTCACCGTTCCCGTATTCTCCTTACTGACATCGACAGCACTCTGGATCATTGGTGCCATCCTGTTGGCAGTCCTGGCAGCCTTCATCTTCATCAGACGGAGAAAAGTTAAAAAATAACAAGGCGCAGCAAATTATCAATTATCAATTGTCAATTATCAATTATTTGTTGTACCTTTGCACACAGATAAACGGGTCGTGCCGCATAGATCGGGATACTCTACATTAAAAAATCATCGGGACTGTTTCCCTTGCCAATGGCGGGCCACAATGATCCTTCGGGAGAGCAGCAATGCCGGTGGATTACAACAGCAGGGAGCACCCTTATCGTGTGAAACAGGAGTTTTCACCAAATCATCGGCACGTACCCGATTTTTTTATTGAACATTGAACATTGAGCATTATGTTTTCAGGCATTATAGAAGAATTTGCCACCGTTGTGGCTATCAAGAAAGACCGCGAGAATATCGATTTCACACTGAGCTGTTCGTTTGTTGACGAACTGAAGATAGACCAGAGCGTCGCCCATAACGGCGTCTGTCTGACGGTTGTATCTATCAAGGACAACACCTACGTCGTCACTGCGATGAAGGAGACCCTCGACCGCACAAACCTCGGACTGCTGAAGGTGGGTGACAAGGTGAACGTGGAGCGTTCAATGCTCATGAACGGCCGTCTCGACGGACATATCGTACAGGGCCACGTAGACCAGACAGCCAACTGTATCGCAAAGGAAGACGCCAACGGCTCCACCTATTTCACCTTTGAATATCCTGAGAACAGGGAGATGGCAAAGAAGGGTTATTTCACCGTCGACAAAGGTTCCGTCACCGTCAACGGCGTCTCCCTCACCGTCTGTAATCCCACCTCGAACACCTTCCAAGTAGCCATCATCCCCTACACCTTCGAGCACACCAACTTCTGCGACATCGAGGTAGGTTCCGTCGTGAACCTCGAGTTCGATATCCTCGGGAAATATATCGCAAGATTACAGCAACTCTGAAGGGGTGGAGATAAATGTCTTCGCACCGTACTGAAGAAGAAAGTCACGGTCGCGGAATCCCCAAAGCACACTGATACAAGGGAGACCACTGTTTCGGGCGGTCTCAATGTCCACTTCACTGTCACCCACATAGACAGCTTCCTCCTTCCCTACTCCCAATTCACGAAGGGCAGCTATGACGGTATCTGGCGCAGGTTTCCTACGGATCCCTTCCGCTTCGTTCTCACCAATAGCCACCTCAACGGTATCAGGGAAGAAATGACGGCATAGTTCTTGGGTGGCGGCCATCATCTTATTGCTGACGACGGCTATGCGACAACCCTGTCTGCGGAGTTCCTTGAGTGTCTCAAGGATACCGTCATACGGACGGGTCGTATCCAGTGCATGCTCCATATAATGCTCACGGAAAGCGGTAAAGGTTTCATTGAACACAGGATTGTCAGCACCCTGTGGCACAGCACGTTCCATAAGCTTACGAACGCCATTACCCACGAAGCGACGGACATCGTCTACGGAGTGTTCTGGCATCCCATGCGTCCGAAGGGCATAGTTCGTGGAGGCCGCCAGATCGCCAAGTGTATCGAGAAGTGTCCCGTCGAGGTCGAAGATATATGTCTGGTATTTCATCGTTTCGAGCGGGTGATCATCGTGCGTACCTTATTATTATATTTAGTAGCGGCGAGCAGGTCCTCAATGGTCAGGTGCATGCGGTATTTCCAACGATTATAAGGATCGTTGGGCACATTAACACGTTCCTCACGGGGATTCTTGCTGCGCAATTCGCTGTCCATCGCCAACCAATCCTGCAAGGAGAGGATGCAGAGCATCGACGGACAGTAGAGATGGCGGGCGACGATCTCCTCAGCGAGATGGGCAGGCAGATGCTCAGGGGCTCGACCTTGTTTCTGCAGCATAGAGACATAATAGCGCTGAGTACGCTCTGGACTCTCCTCCCACCAGAGACGCAGGGGCGATATGTCGTGAGTGGAGATGGTGGCCACGCTGCGATAGGGGTTACCGTCGAGATGGGTGAACTCGAAACCGCTCTGTTTGGGAAGCGACTGTATCTCAAGCGTGAGGATACGAAGATGGTCCAGTACAGGTTGTACACACTCCGGCAACATACCCAGGTCCTCAGCACAGCAAAGCATACTGGTATGGCCGAACACCTCCGAGAGACGTCGCATGGCGGTATCACCCCAGAAGAAGTTATGACGCTGGTAGAAGTAATTGTTGTAGAGTCGCATATATGCATCTTTCTCCTCGGCGGTAAGTGCCTCATAGACAGGTTCCAGCCACGCTCCGATACGGGGATGGTACATCTCCGACTGTCGGGGATCCTCAAGGAAGAGGACGTTGCTGACCAAACGGTAGAGACCATCACGGATCCACAGACTGTTCTCGTCACCTTTCCCATCGAAAGCCTGTCGTACCTTCTGCTGAGTGTCGTATTCCGACTTCAGGTCATAGAGACCATAACTGCGGGGAATCAGGAAATGTTCACGGACGTATGGCACATGAAGTCCGAAGAGTCGTTGGAGCACACGGTCGTTGATAAAGGGTCGTGTGAAGAGGTCCTTACGGAAGGGCAGTCCGAAGTATTCTATCTCGCCTTGTGTCATTGGCAGTGCCGGTGAGAAATGACCCATAAGTCCAAACACGGCATCGTCGGGAATCTCCCAGATACGGAAGAAGCCCAGCACATGGTCGATACGGATGGCATCGAAATACTGCTCCATCCAGCGTATACGGCGATGGAACCATTCTACCAAAGGCGACTTTTCACCATCCGCTTTTACACTTTCACTCCACCGATACGTGGGGAAGCCCCAGTTCTGGCCGTTGGGAGAGAAATTATCGGGAGGAGCACCGGTGGATGCGTCGAGACAGAAGAAATCCGGATGGGTGGCCGTCTCCACACTATTGCGATTGACCCCGATGGGGACATCACCCTTCAGACAGACTCCATTCTGACGGGCATAGTCAGCAACAGCCTTCAGTTGAAGATGAAGGTGATACTGGATGAAATATATAGAGGTGAGAGGTGAGGGGTGAGAGGTGAGAGGTGAGGGGTGAGAGATGAGAGAATTGTTGGAAAGCCACTCTGCATAGGGGACAAGCCATTCCTGATTATCCTCGAACCACTGCTTGAACTCCTTAGAGTCCAACGTCTGCTGGCCACGTTCTTCAAAGACGGCACGGACATAATCGGACTTCACCCGCTGCACAGCTTCATAGTCAGTATAGCTCAGAGCGTTCAACTCCCGTTGCTGACGCAGGAAAGCCGTCATGCGCTTCTTGTCACGCAACGGTCCCAGGGCCTGGAGATCAAGGTACTGAGGATGCAGGGCGAAAGCCGAGACAATGTTATATGGATAAGAGTCGCTCCAAGAACGGGATAAGGTCGTGTCGTTGACGGGTAGGATCTGAATGATCTTCATACCTGTAGCTACCGCCCAGTCTACAAGCAGACGCAAGTCTCCAAAGTCTCCAACGCCACAGGAACGGCTACTACGGAGTGAGAACACAGGAACTGCCACGCCAGCAGCCCGCCACGTATCCTCTTTGACACGGAGTCCCTCACCATAGACCACCAATACGCTACCGTCTGGAATAGCTGTCTGTTCCGGAGGGAGCATCCCCTCAAGGGAGCGGTTGTCACCCTCCTCCCAGGCCACGAGGGCATGAGTTTCATCATCGACGATGACATACTTGAACTCCAGGGGCAGGAGGATGGCGTCGACATTCACAGACAGCTGCCACTCAGCACATCCCAGGGGCTCCATGAGCAGATAGCGTGCAGGATTCCAACTGCCCAACGCTGGATGACTGCCGAGGATGGCCACAGACTGCCCCTTCTTCAGTTGGGGGGCTGAAACTCGGAAGATGACGGTCTTGCGGTAGAGAGGAACCCGTTGCATCTGTAACGAGTCGCCGGAAGAAAGACCGGTCGTCGTCAGATAAGCTTGGCTGTAGAGGTGATACTGCAGAGGTACATCGCGCCAGAGATCAGGCAGGATGTAGTTCTTCGTTGCATCGAAGTAATACGTTCGTGGAACGCCCGTCCACTCACGCCGTAACTCAATGCCGTCAGCATCGGCCACATAATAATAATAGGAGATGGATGTGACGGGATGCTGACGAGACTCGACAGCCGAAGTCTCCAGTTCCCAATGCCAGCCGTCATTGGTTGTCATGGGCTGTCTGCGCACCTTTGCGGTACCGTCGGTACTCTGATAGGTGATGGCCACATACAGGTTTTCACCCCATTGAGTACCGTATTGTATAGTAAATCTAAGCTTCATAAATCACTATTTTGCCACAAAGATACGAAATAATTCATAATTCATCACACATAATTCATAAATATTTCGTAATTTTGCAGCAATTTTAATGAATGAGGGTCATGCAAACATATAAGAAGAAGTTCTATATCATCCCCATCGTCATCTGTGCACTGGCTATGGCCGGTGTGTTTGTCTATTATCTGGCTGGAAGTTTTTCCAAGTCGGAGCAATGCGAATACATCTATATTGACGACGACGACAACCTGGACTCTGTGGCAGCCAAGATGGCTCCGATAGCCAGTGAGCAGGCTTTACTCAGTTTCAAGCTTCTGTCTCTCCATACGGGCTATGCCAAGCGTATCAGAAGCGGACGGTATGCCATACTTCCAGAAGAAGGTACTATCAGTGTTTTGCGCAAACTCAAAAATGGTCGCCAAGAACCGATGAGACTGACGATACCGGAAAGTCGTACGACAGACCGTCTGGCAGGAGCATTATCCCGAAAACTGATGATGGACAGTCTGGCATTATCCATCCTGTTGAAAGACTCTGCTTTCTGTGCAGCGCAAGGCTATGACACGGCAACCATCGTCTGTATGTTTGTCCCCAACACCTATGAGGTATATTGGAACACCTCCATCGAGAACCTGATGTCACGCATGCGAAAAGAGCATGACCGTTTCTGGGACAGCAGCCGACAGGAGAAGGCTACCGCTCTCGGACTAAATTCTAACGAGGTATGTACCCTGGCCAGCATCATCGACGAGGAGACATCCAACAATCCCGAAAAACCGATGATTGCCCGTATGTACCTGAATCGTCTCAAGAAAGGAATGCCTTTACAGGCAGATCCAACGGTAAAATTCGCCCTGAAGGATTTTGCGCTGAAAAGGATCTATCACGACATGCTGAACGTCAACAGTCCTTATAACACCTATAAGAACGCCGGGCTTCCTCCTGGCCCCATCAAGGTTGCATCCGTAGCAGGTATCGATGCCGTATTGAACGCTTCAGACCACAATTATCTTTATATGTGTGCCAAGGAGGACTTCTCGGGCACCCATAATTTTGCCAGCACCTATACAGAGCATCTGAAGAATGCCGCTAAATATGCCAAAGCGCTGAATGAAAGGGGAATCAAGTGAAATAAGAATTTAGAATTAAGAATTAAGAGATTATATAATGGAAGAGAAAGTATTGAATGGGACAGAGGAGAAGAAGTCTGTCAGTTTCATAGAGCAGATGGTCAAAGACGACCTTGCAGAAGGAAAGAACGGTAGTAGGATACAGACCCGTTTCCCGCCAGAGCCGAACGGCTACCTTCATATCGGCCATGCCAAGGCCATTGCCATCGACTTCGGTCTGGCCAAGAAATATGGCGGGGAGTGCAACCTCCGTTTCGATGACACCAACCCCCAGAAGGAGGATACCGAATATATCGAGAGCATCGAGAAAGACATCAAGTGGCTCGGATTCCAGTGGGCCAATGTCTACTATGCCAGCGACTATTTCCAGGAGTTATGGGACTTTGCCGTCTGGCTTATCAAGAAAGGACGTGCCTATGTCGATGAGCAGAGTGCAGAGGTGATTGCCCAGCAAAAGGGTACC
>Ga0265298_10007386_pt1 | contig 13363 bp, 9 predicted proteins | sample AusTroGonzalo_MG_3_FD_193486 | JGI IMG/M metagenome (GOLD analysis project Ga0265298, IMG submission 193486) | Bovine rumen microbial communities from tropical cattle in Woodstock, Queensland, Australia - Gonzalo_01 | ecosystem: Host-associated > Mammals > Digestive system > Stomach > Rumen ...
GGAAGAGACAGTATTCTACAGCACCTTCCTGAAACAGCATCTTCCCAAGGCCATCGACCTACTGATTGATATCACCTTCAACAGTACTTTCCTGCAAGAGGAGATGAACAAGGAGGTGGAGGTAGTGATTGATGAGATTGAGAGCTACAACGACCAGCCAAGCGAACTTATCTTCGATGAATTCGAGGAAATTTGCTTCCCCAACCATCCGTTGGGACGTAACATATTAGGTGAGGCAGACAAGCTCCGGGAGCTTACCAGCCAGCACATGCATGCCTTCCATCAACGCATGTACCGACCTGAACGGATGGTGCTCTTTGTATATGGTGATGTAGAGCCCGAGCAAGTGATACGCCTCACAGAGAAGGCGCTCGCAAATAGCGATCTTTCGCACCCCACTTACTCCCTTATGCCGCTGCCCAGAAAAGCTCCGGCTCCCTTCCACTCTGCAGAAGCGGCAATTGCCCGCAAAAGGGACACCCATCAGGCCCACGTAGTGATTGGCGCACGCTCTTTTGGCGGAAATAATCCCAGACATCTGCATCTATACCTGATGAATAACCTGCTGGGCGGCCCCTGCATGAGCAGCCTGCTGAACCTCTCTTTGCGCGAACGCAACGGACTTGTCTATACAGTAGAGAGCAACGCCACCTGCTATACCGACTCTGGCGTATGGACTACCTATTTCGGTTGCGATTCCGAGGATGTCCGTAAATGCTGCCGCTTGGTGGAACGCGAACTGCAGAAACTGACAGACAAGCCTCTTTCCGTTCAAAGGCTGAATGCTGCTCGTCGCCAGTTGAAGGGGCAAATAGCCGTCTCGTACGACAACTTCGAGAGCCTTGCCATCTCTATGGCTAAGCGCTACCTGCATTACGGTAGCACCCAGACCATGCGCCAACTCTTCAACAGATTGGATGCCCTGACCCCCAATCAGCTATGGGAGACTGCCCAAGAGGTCTTTTCGCCCCAGAATCTGCACACGTTAATCTATAAGTAAACAAATCTTCCCCTTTTATCGTCAAGGTTCCATTCTCCAACTAGAAACGAACGTTAAAAACACGCTTCAAAACCGTTAATGTTTGTTGCAACACTTGTTTCGAAAAATTAAACTGCCGTATATTTGTTACCGAAAAACAAACAACAAACGATACAGACATGAAAAAAGTACTGAGTGTGTTTACAATCGTCCTACTATGCATTGTAGGCGGCGTCTATTATTGTTTCTTTCTGGACGGTCGTGTGTTTCTGAAGGACAACACAGAAAACCTTGTGAGCCATTTGAAGAGTGTTCCTGTAGGAGAGGAATTCGACCTGTCAGCAGTTTGTTACTCGGCTGACAGCATATATATCGTGGAGCCTTACAATGCAGAGTTCTTCGAGCAGAACAGACACCTGGAAATAATAAACAAAGCTAAAAAAAGCATCGAGAATACATCTTTATATGACGGCTACTGTCAGTTGTTGTTTGTGAAGGATAATATGGTTATCTCTTATGCCGAGATTGACAGGAATATCGCAGATTTCTGCGATATTGACTCTTGCAACGACCAACATGCCAATCCTAAATTTAGTGTCAAAACAGTATTGTATCTTGACGAACACAGGAAAGTACACCTGAAATAAAGCTCCGTAACCCCAATACCTAATAGTGGGTATCTTTGCCCTTCCTCATTTAATTCTAAGGCTTTGGCATACTTTTCTTTTCGGAAAAAAGTGTAACTTTGCAGTCAGAAAGAGAATAGCAGATGGCCAAGACGCTTAGAGATTTAAAGAAAGGGCAGCGGGCCGTTGTTACCCGAGTGGGTGGAACGGGCGCCCTACGACAGCATTTTCTGGACATGGGAGTAATCCCTGGTGCCGAGGTGCTGCTGCAGAAGTTTGCACCTATGGGCGACCCTATGGAGTTGCGTATTCATGGTTATGAACTGACATTGCGATTGGCAGATGCAGAGAAGATAGAGGTAAAAGCTCCATCTCAGCTCCCTCTTGGGGGGAGTACTGCAGACAACTCTGCTACCCAAGAAGAAAAATGGGAAAGTCCTGTTGAACACCCAGGATTGGGAGAGGATGGACCACGCTATCACGACCCATCGCAGCCACACGGTCCTGTTCAAACAGAGAAACTAACCTTTGCTCTTGTAGGTAACCAGAATTGCGGTAAAACCACGCTTTTCAACCAGCTGACAGGAAGCAACCAGCATGTAGGCAACTTCCCTGGGGTGACGGTCGATCGCAAGGATGGCATGATAAAAGGCTATCCCAACACATTGGTGACCGACCTTCCCGGCATCTACAGCCTTAGCCCATATACCAACGAGGAGATAGTAAGCCGTCAGTTTATCCTAGAAAACCGTCCCTCGGGCATTATCAACATCATAGACACCACATGCATTGAGCGCAGCCTCTACCTGACGATGCAACTGATGGAGCTGAACATCCCCATGGTGTTGGCGCTGAACATGATGGACGAGATGAAAAATAACGGAGGAACCGTCAGAATCAACAAGATGGAACGCTTGTTGGGCATTCCCGTTATCCCCATCAGCGCCATGAAAAACGAAGGAGTGAATGAGGTGGTGACACACGCCATACACGTTGCCCGTTATCAAGAAGGTCCCGGCAGACAGGATTTCTGTAGCCCTGAGGATCACGGAGGCGCTGTTCACCGTTGCCTGCATGCCATCATGCACTTCATAGAAGACCATGCCCAGGAGGCTAAGATACCCGTCCGCTTTGCTGCCAGCAAAATCATAGAGAACGACCCGCTGATTATCAAGGCGCTGGGCCTCACCAAGAACGAGCAAGAAACCATAGAGCACATTCTACAGCAAATGGAGGAAGAGCGCGGCCTTGACCGTTGCGCCGCTATGGCAGATATGCGTTTCAGCTTCATCAACCAAGTATGCAGTCAGACCGTGCTACGCCCCAAGGAGAGCAAGGAACACATACGCAGTCGCAGGATAGATAAGATACTGACAGGTCGTTTTACCGCCATTCCCGCCTTTTTAGGCATCATGGCACTGGTTTTCTACCTGACCTTCAGCAGCGTTGGTGCTTGGCTGCAAGAGTTGTGCGAAGAAGGAATAGAGAAATTTACAGAGCTTTCCGACCAGACGCTCACCGACTGGAACATAGCTCCCCCCATACACTCGCTCATCATAGACGGTATCTACAGCGGCGTAGGCACCGTATTGGTGTTCCTACCTCTGATAGTGATATTATTCTTCTTCCTGAGTATGTTGGAGGATAGCGGCTACATGGCCCGTATCGCCTTTGTTATGGACAAACTGCTGCGTAAGTTGGGACTTTCAGGTCGAAGTATCGTGCCCCTGCTGATAGGCTTTGGCTGTTCCGTTCCCAGCGTAATGGCCAGCCGTACCCTTCCCAGCGAACGTGACCGCCGCCTTACCATCATGCTGACACCTTTTATGAGCTGCACGGCCAAGATTCCTATCTACGCCTTCTTTGCAGTTGCCTTCTTCCCACATCATGCAGGATGGGTGATGGCAGGCTTATATATAATAGGTATATTGACTGGCATTGTGGTGGCACTAATTCTAAAACGGACACTCTTCAGAGGCGAAGCTGTTCCCTTTGTGATGGAACTCCCCAACTACCGTATGCCCGTGCCCATGAATGTAGCACGGTTGTTATGGGAGAAAGCCAAGGACTTCCTGCAGAGAGCCTTTACGGTTATCTTTCTGGCAAGCATCGTTATCTGGTTCCTGCAAACCTTCGACTTCCACCTACAGATGGTGCAGCCAGGTATGGAATCTGAGAGTATGTTGGCCCAAATGGCCAGCGTGGTAGCACCCCTGTTTGCCCCTTTGGGGTGTGGCGATTGGCGCATTGTGACCTCGTTGGTAAGCGGATTTTTGGCCAAAGAGGTTGTAGTCAGTACGCTCAGCACCCTCTTTGCAGGCGTTAATATTGCAGAGATATTCTCTGCAGGTACCGCTTTCACTCTGCTTGTTTTCTGTTTGCTTTACACACCTTGTGTTGCTGCTATTGCCACCATCCGCAGAGAGTTAGGTGGAAAATGGGCATTACTGATTATGACAGGTCAATGCCTCATAGCGTGGATTGTCGCATTCTTGGTACATATGATAGTATGAACCTACAAAGTATCCTTCTCTTAGCAGTGATAGTGATAGTAGCGGCCTTTGCGCTACATCAATATCTGAAGAAACCGCATTGTTCGGAATGTGAAAGATGCGGCTGTAAATGCGAGGATTGTCATTCTACTAAGAGTCGGCAAAGTGCATCCTGAAACTCCCTTGCATCATATACAGGTGAATTGTTGTTGATAATGCTGAAAACAAACCACCTTCCATTTGTATGATGCGCATAACCAGTTAGCGATGACGATGCATAAGAAACCAATGTACCGGTCTTACAGAAGATTCGGTCCCTAAAACAGGGAGCCGACATACGACTCAGCAACGAACCATGTCTCGTTGGGTGAGCCGGCGTAGCCAAAGCCTCATCAATCAGTATGTTTCTTATATCAGGCTGCCGATAAGCATAAATCATCAACTGAACAAGAAAATCGGCCGTCAGTCGGTTTTCCGGAGACAGACCGCTCCCATCATTCACGACAAAGTTTGCCATTCTATCATAAATATTCTCTGATTGAATAAAATTAAAAGCAGACATCTGTAAGCTGGTGTCAGGTTTTTCAAACCGATCTTGCGCATGCTGATTATGGTAATAAACACACTCAGCCTTTACATTGCTGCTATTTATCAGCATAGGTTTCAGTACCTCACGCAAAGGTGTCTGGTACTGATATATCATTTCGGCATCCTTGGTAAGTGGCATATTGAACAAAAGAGTATCTGTGTCAAACGTAACACCGGCTGCTCTAAGAGACGCAAGAAGCTCACTTCTTACGCGTGGTGCGCCTTTCATCAACAAAGGAACCTGCCTATAAGTGATATCATAAGGTTGGGCTGTACGATGAGGACGCAAGGTATCTGTGCGCAGGAGATCGAAGACAACCCTTCCCTTTACATGACTGACACCACGATTCTTTACAGCATGAGTAAACTCATCAAAAGAAAGCAAAAATGGGTCATCATCCATCTTCAGTAATAAATCGCCATACAATGTGTCACGTTTTACGATACCCAAAAGATATTCTTGACTAATGTACTGATGATCAGCGCCAAGTTGTTTAAGTGCCCTGACACCCGTAAGCAGTTTCATGCATGAAGCCGGAATCAGCCTGCGATGGCTGTGATATTCATAAACATAACAACCACGAGTAAGGTCATAAACATCCACCGCCAGTTTAGTGGTATCGATAAGCATAGAACGATGGATAAGGCGTTGTACATCATCGGCAATTGCCATATCCACACTATCTGGTTCAACGACTATCTCTTCTGTCTGATCGTGATGGCCGAACAGAATATCCTTGGCGGGTGTACACCTAAAAAACAAGAAGAGTGCAAGCAACAGCTGGAATATGATTATCCCAAGGCAGCCGCGCTTGACACTCTTCTTTAGTTTGCGTTTTCTCTTTTTTACTTTTCTCTGCACAAAACCAATTAGTTATGCCCACTGAGCTAGGGCTACCTCATCAATACTCTTAAGATTATTGGCCTTGATAACAGCCGTAGCCTTATCTCCGTCATCGGTACGGAAGATGAGAACACCCTTGCCACGCAACAGGAACGAATACATATAGGTAATGCTAATGCCGGCTTCGCTGAACACCTTAACAGCTTCTGCTGCACGACCGGGCTGGTCATCAATCTCAATAGCAAACACATCACTCAAAGCAACGGCCACATTCGCTTTCTTTAACTCTTCGCAAGCACGCATAGGCTCGCTGCAAATCAGACGATATATACCATACTCTGCAGTATCTGCAATGGTGGAGGCAATAATTTGAATTTTTGCTTCCTTCAAGGCATCAAGAACCTTGATGAGAGTACCGGAACGGTTCTCTATAAAAATGGAAAGTTGGGGAATTGTCATATTTGTAAAGTTTATCGGTTATAGGTTATTGATATACTTTTCGCTTATCTACTACACGGACAGCCTTACCCTCGCTGACGGGCAGTGAGCCTTTGGCAACAAGTTTGACAATAGGAGTCAGCAGTATCTCATCCTTCAGACGACGGCGAATCTCTTTCTCGAGAGCTTGCAGTTGCTTGTAGTCATCGGTAGGCTGTGCAAGTTCTACTTCTACAGTCATATTGTCATTCTCTTCGTCTGTAGTAAGCGTGATTAGATAGTTGCTTGCCAATTCGCTGAACTGCATCAAAATCTTCTCAATCTGGATGGGGAAGATATTCACTCCGCGCAACACCATCATATCGTCGCTACGACCCTTCATGCGGTCGATACGCACATGATTACGCCCACAAGGACATGTACGACCCAATACGCGGGTTAAGTCACGCGTACGATAGCGTAGCAAAGGCATAGCCTCACGACAGAGGCTTGTCAATACTAACTCACCAATCTCGCCATCAGGCACTGGTTCCTGCGTCTCTGGGTTGACAATCTCTACGATGTAATAATCCTCCCAGAAGTGCATACCATTCTGCTCCTTGCATTCGAATCCTACGCCAGGTCCGCACATCTCGCTCATGCCGAAGGAATTGTAGGCTTTTACGCCCATCATATCCTCGATACGCTTACGCTGTTCCTCTGAATGAGGCTCAGCACCAATAGCCAACACCTTCAGTTTAGTATCACGACGTGGATCTACGCCCTCCTCCTTCATTACCTCATAGAGACGGGTAACGTAACTGGGGACAGCATGGATGGCGGTCGTACCGAAGTCTTTGATGAACTTTATTTGACGCAGCGAGTTTCCTGCGGCAGCAGGAACTGTAAGCATACCCAGTTTCTCCGCTCCATACTGGAAGCCCAAACCGCCAGTAAACATACCATAACCACTTGAGTTCTGGAAGACATCTTCGGGACGAAGACCAACCATCCAAAGGTTACGTGCTACTTGGTTGGCCCACTCATCAAGGTCCTTCTTGGTGTGCAGGATGACGGTGGGGTTACCCGTTGTACCACTTGAGGAATGCAAGCGGACGCAATCCTTTATAGGTACGCAAGACATGCCGAAAGGATAGGTCTCACGTAAATCTTGTTTGGTAGTAAAGGGCAACTTACGTACGTCAGCCAAAGTCTTTATATCATCAGGCGTGACGCCTGCTTCAGCAAATTTCTTGCGATAAAATTCATTGTTCATGCAGTGACGTACGGTCGCCTGCAGTCGTTCGAGCTGGAGCGCCTCAATCTGCTCCCTCGACATGGTTTCAGTTTCCGGATTGAAATAGTTAGAATACATTTATAGGTTATCGTTTATAGGTTATTTTGGAAGGTCCTTTATAGACTTCTCTTATCGATTACGTGAGCACTCTTTCCCTGACTGCGTTCAATCGTTCCAGGTGCCTTCAACTGAACTTTAGCAGCAATGCTGAGTACACTCTTCAGTTTAGCTGCCAACTTCTTCTCCAGCGCCTCTACGGCGGCAGGCGTATCGAAAGTAGAGGTAAATACCTCCTGACGCAACTCTGCCTGAACCTGCAAGGTATCCAGATTGTTTACACGATCTACAACCAGCAAATAGCGCGGAGCGAACTCGGGCATGCTGAGTACCACACTCTCCACCTGTGATGGGAATACGTTGATTCCGCGAATAATGAGCATGTCGTCAGAACGACCCTCAATGCGACCCATTCTTACGTTGGTACGTCCGCAGTCACAAGTACCAGGCATCAGCGAGCAGAGGTCGCGAGTACGATAGCGCAATAAGGGCATACCCTCCTTGGTCAACGTGGTGAATACCAACTCGCCCGTCTGTCCGGCTGGCAGCGGCTCTAGCGTTGTGGGATTTATTATTTCGGGATAGAAGTGGTCCTCGTTGATATGTGATCCGTGCTGCATCTGACATTCGTAGCTCACACTGGGCCCCATTATCTCTGAAAGACCATAAATATTATAGCCTTTCAGACCTAGATGATCTTCGATTTCCTTACGCATACTTTCTGTCCAAGGCTCTGCACCGAAGGCTCCTATGCGAAGCTTAATATCCTCCTTGCGGATACCCAACTTCTCCATTGTCTCTGCCAGATAAAGAGCATAAGAGGGAGTACAAGCTATACCTGTGATGCCCAAGTCACGAATGAGTTTCAGGTGTTTCTCTGTATTACCTGTTCCTGCAGGAATCACAGATGCGCCCAAATGCTCTACGCCATAATGAGCACCCAGACCGCCAGTAAACAATCCATAACCATACGCAACAGAGAATATATCGTCGCGTGTCACTCCGAAGGCTGTCAGGCAGCGTGCCATACATTCGCTCCAAACACCGATATCCTTACGTGTATATCCCACAATAGTGGGCTTACCTGTAGTGCCGCTACTGGCATGAATACGGATAATCTCGCTCTGCGGCGCGGCCTGCAAGCCAAAGGGGTAGTTATCTCTAAGGTCCTGCTTAGTAGTGAAGGGTAGCTTCGTAATGTCCTCTATGGTCTGGATGTCATCAGGACGAATATCCAGTTCCTGCAACTTGTTGCGATAGAAAGGCACGTTGTGATATACATATTCCACAATCTTGTGTAAGCGTTTGCCTTGCAGCGCGCTTCTTTCATCGCGACTCATGCACTCTTTGTTCGGGTTCCAAATCATGAATTTCTGTTATTTTGTTTTATTGTCCCATGCAAAAGTACAACAAAATATGCTTTTGAACAAGTATTTTTATTTGTATGTTGCTATTTCTCATAGCATTTAAACATACAGTCCACATCTTTCTTTGGCAACTGGCGCGTAAAGAAACTCACCAACAGCACAACAGGGAAGCCTCCCAGCATGGCAATAGCTCCGCAGTTGATGGGACTGATGGGGTTTCCCAACAACATATTCAATACCGTAATGCCCACGCCCCAGATGAAGCAAGCCCACACACTGGCTGTTGTCGCCTTACGCCAATAGAGTCCCAACATAAAGGGAGCCAGGAAGGCACCTGCCAATGCACCCCAAGAGATACCCATCAACTGGGCAATGAAGGTGGGAGGGTTCAATGCTATTAACAGGGATATTACGATGAAGAATACAATGAGTACCCGCATCACAACAACCTTCCGACGTTCTATCTTCTCAGCAACAATATCATCTATGGTGCCTTCTTCCACCTCACCTGGTAGGGACTTCTTGTCGCGATAGATGAGGTCGAGGGTCATAGTTGAGCTGGAAGTCAGTACCAATGAAGCCAAAGTTGACATAGAAGCAGACAAAACCAGCAGCACTACAAGAGCGATAAGGACATCGGGTAGCGTTACCAGCATGGCTGGCACAATAGAGTCGAAAGCTATCTTGCCGTTAGCTCCAATCACGGGATCGTACAAACGGCCAAAACCTCCTAGGAAGTAACAACCACCAGCCACGATGAAAGCAAAGATAGTACTGATAATAGTACCGCGCTTTATAGCGCTCTCGTCGGTGATACTATAGAACTTACCAACCATCTGGGGCAGTCCCATCGTACCAAGCGACGTAAGGACTATCACACCAAGCAATCCCCAAGGGTCGGGACCGAACCAAGTGGCGAACATTCCGCTGCCTGGTTCTGCTGCACCATCCGCAGGTAACTGTGCCAGTTTGTTTACTGCTTCTATCAGTCCACCCTGTGCCGAAAGTACAGCTGCAATGACAGCCACAATACCAAAGAGCATAATAATACCCTGAATAAAGTCGTTCATGGCTGTAGCCTTATAGCCTCCTAATATAACATAGACGGCAGTGAGAGCCGACATGATAATTACACAATATTCATAAGGGATATTAAATCCCATCTCAAAAAGTCTGGAGATACCGCTATAAACGCCTGCAGTATAAGGAATCAGGAATACGAAGGCTATGACAGAAGCCACCACACGCAACTTCTGGTCGGAGAAACGGGTACCGAAGAAGTCGGGCATCGTGCGACTCTCTATATGCTGAGTCATCAGCTTGGTGCGCCTACCTAAAATGAGCCAAGCTAACAACGAACCGATGATGGCATTGCCAATACCTATCCATGCGCTGGAAAGGCCATATTTCCAACCGAATTGGCCGGCATAGCCCACGAAGACCACGGCCGAGAAATAACTGGTACCAAAGGCGAAGGCCGACAACCAAGGACCTACTGAACGGCCACCCAGCACAAAGCCTTCCACACTACTTGCCTGTTTACGACTATATAGGCCAACACCAATCATGATGGCCAAGAACACTATGGTTAAGATTACTTTTATAAACATAACTTCTGTAATAAAGAATGAAGATTGAAAATTAACTTTCAATTTTCAATTTAATTAAATCTCACTTGCAGTTGACACATCAGAGCGTGGCAATCGTCCTTAACGAATGCATTATTGGCCACATAAGCACTCTTGTACACATACTGCACTTGAACACGACATTTCTTGTAGAACCAATACTGCAATCCAGCTATAGCCTTATGTTGGTCAAGTCCAAGAGATGTGTTATAGTTGAAGTAGTCGTAGCTGCCCACAAATTCCAACTTAGGAGTGCCAAGGGGCACAGCACCTGTCAGGTAACCGCCTCGGCTGATAGCATCGCCATCGATGCCTTCTAAGTATTCGCCGTGAGCATTAAACGCCTTGCTTTTATAGTCAAAACCAAGTGTCCAACGGTTACGCTTATAATCCTGTCCATTCAGAATTGTCGGATTATAAACCGAAGTCTTGCCGTCGGTTAGGATATTATGTCCACGTCCTATCTGTCCAGTTGCCACTAGGTTCAACCCTGCTACGGGGCGGTATTCCAGACGAAGAATAAAATCCTTGAAGTTGTTGCCGTCCTTTTTATTGATGCCCTGTCCGTTCATCACATCCAACTCATAGCGCAATTTGCCGTTGTTGGTTTCGCCAAACAGAGAGAGTCCCAAATCACGACCATACTGAACGCCCATCAGGGGATCGCTACCACATCCTGTAAGATAGGTAACGCCTTCTGAATAAACATCGATGGCTTCCATAGAAGTGGGTGAAAGGGGATTCTCGAGTGACAGACCGTTCTTAAACTGACCTACCCTGACGGTAAGGGCTTTGTTGTTGGTAACACGAAAGTCTGTGTAGAATTCCTGTACGACACTCGAGAAGTCGTGCATGAATAGAAACGACCAGCGGTCGGTAATTTGGGCGTTTGCCCAGAAGAGAACTCGTTTCAGTTCGAATGTGTTGGTATCGGTACCATTCTTTCGAGTGTAATTGTAGCCACCCTGTGCGTAGCCGTGCAGTTGAATACGACTAGCGAGGTCCTTTACCCATTTTTGCTCCAAGAATGACGTCTTGGCAGAGTCACCCTTGACTGTTTCTTGTCCCATGGCTGCTGTGCTGCTGAAGATGGCCAGAGCCACAGCCAGCGTAGCTTTTACGAAAAATGTTTTTGGTTTCATTGTTGTGTTGTTAGTTAATGAATAATCCCAAACTCCCCCAAAGGGGGAGATAGAGGGGGTTAATTGTTCTGTTCAAAAATCTTCATGCGTTCTTCCAGTTGGTCATATTGATGGTCACCAATGAAAGATGTGCAGACGCGCAATCCCTCCTGATGGCTGCCCGTAGTAATCAAGCAGATAGCACTTACACCATAATACATCAGTTCCTTTGCTAACTGGCCACTTGTCATACCGGGATAACCTATAGTGAAGTAGAATCCATCAGCCACGGGCTGGTCACCGTCCTTGTCATAGACCACGTAGAAGCCGTGCTTGCAGAAGATCTCTTTCAGTTTCTTGGCACGCTCGCCATAAACCTTTATATCGTCGCGGAAACGGTATTCGCCGTCGCAGGCTGCACGGAACATTTCTGCCAACGCGTATTGTGCTGAGTGGCTGGTGCCTGAAGACAAAGCATACAGCATACGAGTACTGAATACCAGTCCGAAGGGCAGACCCTCGTAACGGGCAGCAAGGTCATCATAATGACGGTGGAATAATTTATCGCTGATGCACACCACGCCAATGCGCTCTCCAGCATAGCTGAATGCCTTAGAGCCACTGATGAGTAGCATATAATTTTCGGTATAGCGAGCTACTGTAGGCTGATAGGGAGGTTCAAACGGAACGCTTAGATCCTGACGAAAGTCCATAGCAAAGTAAGCCAAATCCTCCATGATGATAGTATCATACTGTGTTGCCAAATCGCCTATAGTCTGCAACTCCTGCTCGGTCAGGCATACCCAAGACGGGTTATTGGGATTACTATAGACAATGGCGCAGATGTTACCCTTACAGAGGTAGCTTTCCAACTTGGCACGCAACTTATCGCCGCGGAAGTCGTACACATCAAATGTCTCGTACTTCACGCCCTGCACCTGCAGTTGCATCTTCTGAACGGGAAAACCAGGGTCGATGAACAGCACAGTATCCTTCTTCTTGTTGGACTGCGAGCAAGTCAGGAACGAAGCGAACGTTCCCTGCATACTACCCGTAACGGGCACACATCCCTCAGCTGCAATGTCTACACCGATGAAAGCCTTCACAAAGCGTGACGCTTGCTTCTTCAACTCAGGATAACCCTGAATATCGGGGTACGAATGGGCGATGCCTTCCTGTAGTGCCTTGATCTGTGCATCCACACCCACCTGAGCGGCAGGCAATCCGGGGATACCCATCTCCATCTTTATAAACTCTACGCCCGATTCCTTCTCGGCCATAGCAGCCACCTGCTTCACCTCGCGGATGGTTGCCTTGGCAAAATCCTGAATGCCCATCTTGGCTATCAGCCCGTCCACAAGTTCTTTCTTAATTGGGGTGGCGCCCCCCCCTCCGTTCTCCGCCTTTGTAAAGCGTGATGAATTATCTATTTTATTACTCATAAGCCCAATATTCTTACATTTTTACATAAATCAAACACAAAGATAGTCATTTACATACAAAAAAATGCACAAAAAAGCGAAATTCTCCATCTTCATGTTGTTTTTTGTACTGAATAGTACAAGCAAATCGTTTACAGGAAGCTGTCAGCGAAAGGAAAGTGAAAAAGGGGATGTGTCATCTGTTTGACTCATCCCCCTCTTTAGGTTCATTACCCGCGACGCTCTAAATAAGGAAGTTTATACGGACGTCGGTAGTCGTAGTAGTATAGACGGTGAGCAAAGGCCTCTTTATCATCGCCAAAACTCAAAGTTGCCGGATTCCAATGTACAGGACGATTCAGTTCACGAGCTATGTTAAATATGCAGCACAGCGTATTGGTACTGCAACCATACTCTACAGGGGCAATGGGGTCTTTGTGCTCACGAATAGCATCAATGAAGTTCTGCATGTGCGGTGCGCTTACCTCATACTGCCCAGCAGCAATAGTCTCCTGTTGCTTCTTCA
>Ga0265298_10007387_pt1 | contig 13363 bp, 18 predicted proteins | sample AusTroGonzalo_MG_3_FD_193486 | JGI IMG/M metagenome (GOLD analysis project Ga0265298, IMG submission 193486) | Bovine rumen microbial communities from tropical cattle in Woodstock, Queensland, Australia - Gonzalo_01 | ecosystem: Host-associated > Mammals > Digestive system > Stomach > Rumen ...
TACGTGTTCCCGGCGGCGAGCGACGACGGCTCGCTGCACTACCACGTCGTCGGAACGGACGCCCACGGCAACCAGAAATGGCTCGGCACGGGCCAGCTCCGCGTGCTCGCGAATCCGGCGAACGGATCGCCGGTCGTTCCGCCGGTCGTGCCGGCCGACACCTACATCAGAAATCCCATCACGGGCCTCTACCACCTCCTCACGGCCGTGGTCGATGAGGATGGCGCCATCACCCTCAATCTCGCAGACGAAGGAGTCGCACGATGAAGAAGTTTCTACTCGCCCTCACCATGCTCGGGGAAGCGGCACTCTTGCCGCTTCACGCGGCCACGATGGCCTCGCAGCCCTGGACCACCAACCGAATCGCGGAGGCCGAGGCGCGCGTGAACGCGCGGATCACGTCGGCCACGAACGCGATTCCAGCGCCGGACTATTCGACAGGGAACGCGCAACTCGTTGCGACGATTGAGGCCACCGCGCCCGCGCCGGGCGATTACGCGAACGTGAGCAACCGCGCCATGTCCGCGATTCAGTCTCTTGAACCGGCGACGAACTACACGGATGCGGCCACAAATGCAATATCCTCTGCGTTCCTCCCGCGCCAGTACGACGACGGCGACGATGAGGCGTCCGTCGGCTTTGACTATGGCCCAGGCGGCCTGGCGTTTGTGCCGTCGGAACTTTACACGACTAGCGCGTACATTAGGAACTTATGGATAATCTCAGACGATGAACGTGGGCCGCTTTCCGCTATCGGCCAGTATTCGGGCGGATGGAAGACCGCGCGCGATGAAGTGGAAGAGGCAATCCGCGAGAAGTCTCTCGGCGGCATCTGGGACCAGGAGCTCGGCGTCTGGTGGACGCCGGTCATGGTGAACGGCGCGCTCCGCTACACCGCCACTACGAACGTCAACCTCTCGGCGGGGGGCAACCAATGAGACGCTTCCTTGCAACCATAGTGTTCGCTGTGCCGTTCCTGGCGTGGAGCGAAACAGTTATCGACTTTGGCACGCCCAGCACGGACACCACCAACACCGTGCTGATGGTCGACCAGCGCGGCAACCTAAACGTGGAGGGCGTCGCGTCTGTCGAGGACGTGGCGACGAACGCCGCGAAGGTAGTGGTCGCGGAGCAGAATGCGGAGATTGCGCAACAGACCGCGACCGCCGTCTCAAACAGCATCGACACGGTGGTGCAGAACCTCATGGCGAACAACAAGGTGATCTACCGCTCGGGCTTCTCCGACAGCTTCGCGCCGATCGTCGTGTTCACGGACAGCGACGTCCTCGCCGTGGTCGACGCGCGCTGGATCACGCGCTCGGCGGCCCAGCTCGTCGTGGAGATCGATTACGCCTGCACGGTCAACCTCGGCACCACGAAGCCGACGGTGATGCACCGCGCGACCATCGATGGATCCCGGCAGGACTTTGCGGCGCTGTCGGAGTCGAATGTCACGGCGCCCGTATACCACGCGGACGAGCGCGAGTATGGCGGTCAGACGTTCGCCGGCTACTATACGATCACGGCCACGATACCGAACCCTTCAAGCACGACCCAGTACTTCATCTGGATCCGCTGCGAGGCGGACGCACCGTCCGGACAGGGCGCGACGCTCGATCTGCCGAACGGAGTCACCGGCGGCGTTACGGAGACGGTCACTTGGGGCGACCGCGTGCTGACGTTCACGGGCGGCGTGCTGATGGGGGTGGAGTGATGCAGGCGTTCGTGTTCTGGATCGCGGTCGGCTTCTCGTGCGCGCTCGGCGCGTGCGTGCTGGTCGGGCTTCTCTGCAAGACGGGCGAGAAGCTGCGCACGCTGTGGCGCTGCGGCTGGGCGCTCGTGGTCGCGGCAGCAGTCGCCATCATACACGGCGGCACGAAGAACATCACCAACCGCTTCACGGCGGACTCAGGCCTCACCGTCGTGAAGGCGGAGATCAACGTCGCCACGAACGAGGTTGACAACACGACGCTCGACTTGTCGTGGGTCGGCCCGGACGAGTACACGCCGATTTATGTCCGCAACTCCCCGAGCGAGACATGGCGTCTGCTCCAGGACGTTGATGGGTGGTATCAGTGGGATCCTCGCTGGAATGACGGGGGAACAAATTTTGTTGGGTGGATGGTCTCCGGCGGCGTTGCGGCGTCGAACGTCACCGTGTGGGCGCAGTGGTACATCGGCACCGACCTCCCGCCGGTGGAGATCGAGGGCGACGGCATATCCATCCTCGACTTCCGGGACACTTCGACGAACGTGGTGATGACCTACACGGTCGAGCGCGCCGTCCTCGGCGACAATGCCGGCACCGTGCGCGTCGAGATGCAGGAGGACAGCGGCGCCGTGTGGATGGAGGTCCGGTGGGATGCTGTCTACGGCGGGGCCACGAACACGGTCACGATCCCCGGATTCTGGATCGGCAGGGACACGCGCTGGCGTGTGAGACTGGAGGTGGACCAGTGAGGATGTGTATACGTTTTGGCGTTTTCGTTTACACGTCGCTGCTGACGTGTATATGCCTCGCGCAGGACCGCGCGGGCGGAATCGTCTACAACTCCACGGTCATCACCAACAACGCCTGGAAGCGCGACGCTGTGATGCGCCACGAGCCGACGGGCGAGATCTTCAACGACCAGGGCCGCGTCGGCAGCGCGTCGGAGGTGGCCGCCGCGAACGTGGCCGCCGACGGTGCGGCGGACATGGCCGAGGCGGCGCACGACTCCATGACGAACCAGGTGCACCGTCTCGACGTTGCGGCCGCGTCCGCCTCGACGAACGCGCTCGCACTGGCGCTCGTGGTGCGTCCGGAGACCTCGCGCACGAACCTCACGTTCTTCGTGGTGCAGACCACGACGGACGGCTACACGGACACGCAGTGGGTCTGGTGTAACTGGGCGATTGACTTCGCGCCGAACCGCTTCGTGGTGTACCAGGGCTTCGGCCATTGCGTCACAAACAAGTTCTCGTGGACCGACTGGGGCGCGGTGACGAACGTCACGGTCAACGGGCGCACGTGGTACGGGTGCCACAAGGGCACGGTTACGCGCCCGGAATGGGCGAGGGGCGAGTCGTGCCTGGACCTTCCGAACGACCGTCTCGGCGGGCCGAACGGATTTGACTTTGGAGACCTCACCCTGACCGTCGGCGGCCGGACTCCGTTTACCGGCTTCGTTACGAACGGGATCACCGGCGAGGTGCTCTACTTTGATCAAGGCTTCAACAAAGGAAACCCGGAGGCGGAATGAAACGAGCGATTGCAATCTTCGCGGCGGTGGCCGCGCTTGCGGCTTCGGCCGACACGAACGAGCTGGAGCGCCTGCGCGCCGAGTACGTCGCGGCGCGTTCCGCCTACATGGCCGCGCGACGTGCTGCCGGCCTGACGAACGCTGCGCCGAGGCGCGTGTCCGGAGGAAGCACGCGTACTGTGTTCACGAAGTCGCAGGCGAGGTTCTTCAAGAATCGGCGCATCTGCGTCGCACGCGACACCACGACGATCCCGGGGTCCGTCATCACGACGTGGTATCGCAACGGCAAGCCGGATACTCTTGCGCCTGCGGTGGTGACTAATGTCCTGCATAGTATCTCTGGCGCCATGCAGGACAATCCATTGCAAGGCCGCATCGCGGAGCTGACGGCGCAGTACCAAGCGGCGATCGAGCGTGCGACGTCTGCCGAGGCGCGTGCGGCCCGTCTGGACGCGCTGCGGGCGTGGCTGGTGGAGCAGCGCGACAAGGCGCCGTTGCAGACCATGAAGGCCATCTACCAGGCGATCATCGACCGCATCGACGAGAAGCTGGAGGGCCAATAAATGGACGAGGTGACAAGAGACATGGTGAAGGCACAGCTTAAAAGCGCCAAGACTCCGGAGGCGCTGAACGACGCGATGGTGAGCGCCATGATCGCCGTCGTCGATTGCCAGTGCAAGACTGGCATGCGGGTCAAGCGGCAGGGGCTCATCCTCTGCGGCGTCGGCCTTCTCTTGCTCGTCGCCCTTCTGTGCGGCAGCGAAAGCGCCGCGAAACTTTTGTGTTTTTGGAGGAGCGGCGCGTCGTGAAAACCAAGTGGGCTAACTGCTCGGCACCGATCATCCGGCACGCCATCGCCGACCTCGGCGAGAAGGATTCCGTTCTCATGGAGGATTGGATTGTCGAGGTCTGCGGCCTGCGCTTCACCGTGCCGGCGGGCACGTCCACCGATGGCGCATCGATTCCGCGCTTCTTGTGGCGCGTGTGTGGCCACCCGCTCCAATCCCCGCGCCTCTACGCCGCCCTTCTGCATGATTGGATTTACGGCGGATGCGTGTTGCCGCCCGGCGCGGCGGCTCCGCGCGTGCACGATGCGCTCTACACCGGCGCGCCCTGGATCGCGGTCGAGACGCTCGCGGGCGCCGAGGTGGATCCGTCCGCGATCACGCGCGCACAAGCGGATGATTGCTACTATCACCTGCTACGCCATTTCGGCATCTCGAGCTTCTGCGCACACGTCGAATGGGCCGCTATTCGCGTTTTCGGCGGATCCCACTGGTCGGAAGATACTCATAATCCGGACGACGAGGAGGAGAGTGAAATCGTCGAATGATTTCGGCCGAGTGGCCGAAACGCGGGCGGTTTGAAAGGCCATTGTCTGGTTGGTTGTGCCCGCGTAGTTTTTATCAACAACTCATCAACAAGGAGAAGACAAGTGAAAAAAAAAATCATCAAGGCATTGTGCACGCTCGCGCTCGTCCTGATCGGCGGCTGCGTGGCGCTGGTATTCGTCGGCTGCACGTCCACATACGCCCGCTGGGGCGGCGAGCGCGTGATCACCGACGCGGAAGGGCGCCCGCTTGTCAACAAGGCCGGCGACGTCCAGAAGGTGAAGGAGCCGGTCGAGCTGTCGTCCTGGCGCCACTGGACCGATTCGCTCATCGGCACGGCCGCGCTCGGCATCCGCAAAGATGAAATCGACTTCTCGATGCAGAACTACTCGTCGAAGCCTTCCGAGGAGCTTGCCAAGACCATCGACGTCTCGCTGAAGGGCGCGGCCGAACTGGCCGCGAAGGTGGGCGCGGCAATCGCCACGAGCGGCGGCAGCGTCGCGGGCGAGGCCGCCTACGCGAAGCTCAGGAGCGCCATCGCGAGGTTCGTCCAGAAGGGCGGCAGCGCGAAGAACGTCAAGGTCGAGTGCAAGGACGGAAACTGCACCTTCACGGATGGCGCCGTGACAGAGACCTGCACGGATTGCCTTTACGATCCCGATTTCCCGCCGGTGAACGACGGGATCAATAACTGATTTTCGCGCGCGATTCCGCCACACTGCGCGCGCGGAAAACGACCGCTCATTGATGCTGCCCGCTCGACGCGCAGAGAGGCCGAAATATGCGGTAGCCTCGCCCGGCCATCTCCTCGCACGGCGAGGCGTTTTTTCATCCCAAAAACTTTTTCAACTTTTTTCATTTTGCCACTTGCGCGCGTAGCAAAAATAGTGTATACTATCGGCGTCTTCGAGAGATTAGGGTCTCGCGAGGGCGCAAACCAAAAACCAAAAGAAACGGAGAAAAGAAAATGAGCAACGAGATCTACTACAAGAGCGCGAACAACTGCTACGTCGCCGATACGGATGAGAGCAATCCGCTGCGCGAGTTTCTTGAGCTGCGCGTTCTCGTGCCGGGCGGTTCGGATACGTTCTACTGGATCAACCAGGCCGGTAACGGCTGCGGGGATGGCTACGCGCTCGAGGACATCGACGGCTGGAGCGACGCGGACATCAATGAGCGGTTCCGCCTGCTCGATCTCGACGTGTTGCGCGCGGATGCGGCGGCTGTGCGCGAGATCGGCCGTGAGGATGATGCCGATTGGCTCGAGTCGTGGATCGATCGCGCCGAGCAGGCGCGCGACCACAATATCTGCGTGTGCCTTGAGCACATGGGCAGCGATGCAACGGACGAGGATCTCGAGCAGTTCATCGCCATGCTCCGCGCCGAGGGTTACACATGGGCGGAGCGTTCGCTCGACAATGAGGGCGACACGTCGGGCATTACCGACGCGGAATTCGAGCGCATCATGGACATCACGTTCAACCGTTGAGACGAGGATCGTTGATGAGCAAGCGTGAACTATCACGGATACGCGCCACAGCCGGCCGCGCCGGTGCCATCTCCCGCTGGGGCGACGGCCCGCGCGCGACCGCGTGCGTGCGCTGCTATCCGAAAGACGCCCAGGAGCTTCAGCGCCGCGCGCGCGAGCTGGGCGTCCGTCCGGCCGACGTCGTGGCGGAGCTTCTGCGCGGTTGACGCGCGCGCCGCGATGTGGTACAATTCACGCCGTCCGCAACTCTCCGTTTCGGATGGTCGCCGGAAACGGCGTGAATTGAAACACATTCAAAACGATCGAGCAATCGATCACTCCCCGGCCGAGGCCCTAACCTCTCCGGGGCTTTTTCTTTTTCGGGGAAGCGGCGCTCTCGCCGCTTCTTTCATCCGCCAGCCCGCGCGCGAGGTCGTCGGCCGAAATGTGCGTGTAATGTTCGGTCATGAGCATGGTCGAGTGCCCCACGGCCGCCTGAATGAGCGCCGGCGATATCCCGCGCCGCATGAGGCGCGTGACGAACGTGTGCCGCAGCGAATGGAAGCTCGCCGTCGGTGAGCGTGATTTGTTGCCATCCTCGTCTTCCGGATGCATCTCGATCCCGGCGCGCTTGAATACCCGCGCCACCGATCGGCAAATATCCCGGATCGGCCGGCCATGTTCCCAGGGCAGAACCCACGGCTCGCCCGGATTCGCGTTTTTCTGCGCCTGGAGCGCGCTGGAGAGCTCCGCGACAATCGGCAGGACAATCGGCGCACCCGTCTTGCGCGTGTGTCTGAGGGCGATTTTTCGCGCCTCTAAATCAACATGCTCTTCCCACCGTAAATTCAGGATGTCGCCCATGCGCAGGCCGGTGCAGATCGCGACGAGGAACATGAGGCGCATCTCCCCTTCTGAGTTATCCAGGAGCGCGTTCACTTCCTCATCGGTCAGCGCCCGGCGCTCGTGCGGTTGATGGCGCTTCCGGGCGATGTGGTCCACGCCCCAGGGATCATACTCGAGGCCGTACTTTTTCGCGAGCGTCCGCCACGCCAGGCTAAAAAGATTGAGATCCTTGTTTACCCGGGCGGCGCTCACGGCTTTCATCCGATCGGAGATGTACTCATCGGCGACCGTTTGCGAGATGTCTCGAGCGGATGTGATTTCCGGAAATCGTTCCTGCAGCCATGCCGCGAGCATGTTGAACTGGTGCCGGTAGCCGTCCAGCGTCGCCTCTTTCACGTCGGCCCGGTTCGGCGCGTCGCGATAAATCTCGAAGAGCTGCGCCACCGGCACGCCGACGACCCGCCGGGACGTCTCGACGTCCTCGAGCGATGCCGAAATCGCAAGCGAGATTTTTGCAAGCGCTTCTCGATCGCGCAGGCCGGTGCGTACCACAGACTGTTTCTCGAGCCACTCCTTCGCCTGCTCGAGATCCTCCGTGCCGGTCGATCGTGAAATCTTCTTACCGTTTACCCACCACCGGGCGTGCCAAAACTTGCCATGCTTCACGAGCGTGCCGGCGCCGTTTTCATTGCGTCCGCGCTTCCGCGCGCGTTTCTGCGCTTGTTTCGTTTTGTTTCGTTCCATTCCGTTTTGCGCTCCTTTCGGCTTATTTGGTGTCACATTGGTGTCAACCGGAGCGCATTTTACCATAATCAGATCCGCCCGCGCAAGCGTGTTTTATTGGTTTTTACTGGTGCCGGAGGCGGGACTCGAACCCGCACGCCTAAGACTAGGCAAGGGATTTTAAGGGCGATACCAGAGGGTGAAAACCTTGATTTTATTAGCCATTGTTCGCTTTCGTTTCGTTTCGTTTCATGCTATTCCATGTAAAATTGGTGTCACATTGGTGTCAGCGGGATTCAAGATCGCGTTGCGCCTTTTTCACATCGTCCGCGAACTTCTGGGCGGCCGAGTTGGTAGAGATGAAATCCTCGCCTTGTTTCCGCATGACTTCACGAATGAGCGTCGGCAGCGCTTCGGGCGAGTAGAACGTCCAGGCAAGCTCGCCGGTGTTTGTGGCAATGAGAAAACCGGCTTGCTGTTTGATATAGGCGCCGAATGCGTTCTTTGCGCGAAACTCCTGAACGTAGGCGTAGCCGTTCTCGTGTGGCCCTTCGCGGATTATGCCGGGCTGGTAGCTGGATGGATCGTGTAGGAATTCGCGGATCGCGTCGGCGAACTTCCATTTGACGGCTTCGATTGGTGGCTTGGCCGTCTTCTCGGCTTCGCGCTGTTCGGGCGTTTTCTCGGCCTCGTGCTGTTCGTGCGCTTTCACGACTTCGCGTTTTGCTCGCTCGGCATTTGATTCATGAGTAGATTCGCACGACTTGATGTAGAACGCGAGAACACCAACAATAATGGCGACGCCGAGCACGCAACCAGAGAGGCACGAGCTATTTTTATTGATGATTACTTTCTTGTTCCTTCGGCACAATGCCTGGAGGATCCAGAGCGCGAGAGATACGCTCACGATCAGAATGCACAGATTTCCAAATGACATCGTTTTTTCTCCTTGGCGGGAAGTATATCAAAACGCCCATATTATCGGGTATGAAAAATTATGAAAATTCCGCTTGCGGGTGTGCGCACATTTTGGTAAGATATTCGCGCAAGCCCAAATTAGGGCAACAAAAACGACAAGGAAAAACGACATGAACAGAAAAGGCAAACACAAAAGCGGAAACGTCCGAATGGGCGTCTACGTAGAGCCGATACGCAAGGCCATCGCCGTGTATCTCGCCAAGCGACTCGGCATGACCCTGACCGATATCATCTGGCGCGGAATTGAAACGCTCGCAATCGGGAATGGCATTCTCGATGCAGATGGAAACGTCACGGCTTCTTTCAAGGATGAAATTGAAGCCGCAACAGAAATCGTGAAACAGTCAGAGGTGAAAGGCTAACCATGAAAACGATTAAGCTCAGGACTTCCATGATTGAGGCAGTTGCCAGGCGCGATGGATCTACTCCGGAGGAATTCGTTTCGGCGATATGTTCCGTTTCTTCGGGCCGCAGGGTGTGCGCACATTTCCTGAGGCATGAGGGCGAATACTCTATTTTTCAGGTATAGGGTGTGCGCACATTTTCGGCTAGCCGAGATTCCTCGCCGGTTAGTCGTTTTTCCGGCGAGGACGGAACCGGGCGCGCCGCAAAGACGCCCTTCTACTGAAAGGATTTGAAAATGGAAGACATGAAACCAATGGCATACAGCAACGGCATACGGCTCGATCTGGAATGCTATGAAATATACGGCAGGGGACCGGTGGCGACCAGTGTGTGGGCGAGATGGCGAGGCTCAACATTTGAGGGTGGATACACGACCAGCAAAGGCAAAGACGAGAAGGTCATGCATGCTGAAGTTGGTGAATTGGGAGAAACGGCGGCGCGCGCCGTCGCGATGACGTTTTGCAATGCATTGGCACAGGCGATGGCGTATCGTCTAATGAAAGTTATGGAGTGATAACATGCCGATAGATTACGACGAGGCCTATGATTGGGCGATGGATTTCTGCAATCCGCGCAAGGACGAAATCGCAAAGCCGATTTTGTTCGACGGGGCTTTATACGCGACCGATGGACGCATTGCTCTTCAGATCGATGAAATAGACTGCGAGGGAATAGTCGCATGCGTGCACAACCAGTATGCAGAACTGATTCGGGACATGGTTCGCACGTGCAAGCTCGAATGCGACCACTGGCGGCGGCACATGGTTGCAACGGATGGGCTCTACAAGGGCTTGCGCGCGGTCCTGGCCGGGGTTGCCGAGTGTGGCAGTCTGTATCTCTGCCGCAATTTCGGATTGTCTCAGGGGAGCGTGATGGTTGATGAAGGCGTGTACATCAGTGCCGAGTATGCGCAGATGGGCTTGAGCTTGTTCGGAAACTTCGACGAAGAAGATGTTAGAATCTGGGCGGGCACGGCTGACAAACCCGTGATGTTCGAGGGTAGGCGGTGGGCGGCGATTGTCATGCCGCTGAAGGCGATTGTGGGGCCATGTGCCGACATGCAGTCGGGCCAGATCGTCACGGCGCCCGGCGCGGCCGACGCCTTGTGATTTCAAGGCAAACGAAAGGAAAGCCAATGGAAGAAACCGCTGGAAGTAAGTTGATCGTGAAATCGTATGCAATGCCAGATTGGCTTGTGGGCGAGATTGCGCGCTCGGCGAAGGTCAACGACCGCAGCGACTCCGCCGAGATTCGCGTGCGCCTGGCTGGGAGTTTCGGGCGGCGGGCGGATGGTTCGGTGATCGAGACAGCAAGCGTACAACAGCAAGTTAGAGGTGCGGAATGATTGCGGGTCCGTACAAGGTCGAGCACGTCCGGGCGTGTTCGCAGGTCGAGGAGTGCTTCGCGGTTGCGCTGCGCTATGATGGCGAGCGCACGGAGACGATTCATTACTGCCCCACGATGGAACGCGCGCGCGGGTATGCCGAACAGCTCGCGGAGTCGTATGAGGATTTCATCGGGGTCGGTCCGAAGATCGTGGTGCTGAAGGTCCGGCACGAGGCGGTCGAGATCTACAAGCCGACGAACCGGCGAGGGGGCGAATCATGAACGTGGACGACAAGGCGCTCGTGATGGCGTTTCTCGCGGTGCCGCGCCTGAAACTGAGCCCGGCGCAGTTGCGCGCGATCGAGCGCGTGATCGACACGCCGGCGGCGGCAGGCGTCGGAGAGCGCGTGTGCGTGCCCTATGCGGAGGCGATGGCGGCGCTCGGGTTCAAGACCGTGGCCGGGGTTCGGAAGTTGGCGAGGGAGGGGTATCTGGAATTGTATCGGCTGCCGGGAAGGTCGCAGGCGATTGGCGTGCGGCGGGATAGCCTGGACAACCTTCTCAAGAAACGGGGTGTGGCGTGACAGCAAGCGTACAACAGCAAGGCGGGGGCTGTGTGACAGCAAGCGTACAACAGCAAGGCGGGGCGACTGGCTGCGGCACGCGGGCGAAGCCATGCCAGAGGTTTGTGATTGAGCTGCCGGACGACCCGGAGGAGCGTGGACGCCTCTATCGGAGGTGGCGGTTCAAGAATGTCATGCTGGGCGTTGTTACGGTTGTTGCATACGTCGTTCTAATTGTTTTCGTCGCGCTATGCGTTCTGGCGTGCGAGAGTTGTGTGGAGCTATGAGGATCGAGGATTTCATAGGGCGCCTCCAGGGCGTGCAGGCGAACGGCGAGGGGTCGTGGGTGGCGCGGTGTCCCGCGCACGACGACCACAACCCGAGCATGAGCGTGAGCGAGCGGGACGGGAAGATCCTCGTGCATTGCCATGCCGGGTGTAGCGCGACGGAGATCGTCTCGGCGATGGGCCTCGAGATGAAGGATTTGTTTACGGATTCTGCGCGGCGCGGCGGCCGGGTCCGGAGCTCAAAGGGTAGACCGGTTGAGGCGACAGCCTGCACCTCATCCTTGCCGGCCGCCGCGCGCGCCACTAAAAAGAGCGGGAGTCACGGAAAGCTCGTCTGCGCGTACATCTATCGGGACGCGGCCGGCGCGCCGTTATTCAAGGTCGAGCGGCGGGTGAAGCCGGACGGCAAAAAGACATTCATCGCCTTCCACGCGGACGAGAGCGTGGCGGGCGGTTGGGCGTGGGGGATCCACGACCGGAGCGGCGGGAAAGAAAAGCTCCTCGTGCCCTACGTTGCGCCGTACCACCTTCCGAAGATTGTGGCGGCCGCGAAGGCTGGTCGGTCCTGCGTGATCGTCGAGGGCGAGAAGGATGTGGAGAGCGTCGAGGCGCTGGGGCTCGTGGCGACCTGCAACCCGTTCGGCGCCGGCAAGTGGGGCGTTGACTGGCCGGCGAACTGGGGCGACTGGTTCCGGGGGCTCAAGACGATTCTCATCGTGGCCGATCGCGATCCGGACACGGTGAAGCGCAAGGTGCGCGGAAAAGAGGTCGAGAAGACGTTCCTGGTGGGGCAAAAGCATGCCTGGGACGTCTACTCGAAGCTCAAGGCGGCCGGCGTCGAGGCGCGGATGCGGATCATCTGCATGCCTGACGTGAACGGCGTGGCCGTGAAGGATTTCACGGATTGGGTGCAGGCGAGACAGGCGGCAAAGCTGCCGGTGGACAAGGACGCCCTTCTCGCGGCCATCGGCGAGTTCGGCGAGTGGCCGGATGAGTGGCATTTCACGGCCGAGGCCCTGGCGGACGTCCCGGCGGTTGCGCGCGCCGAAAAAAACGGCGCGCGCGATGCCGCTTCGACTACTCCACCGGCGGAGGAGGTGGAGCCGGACGTGATCCTGGAGCGGTTCGGGCGCCTGCGCGCTCCCCGCACCCCTGATTCGGACATAGAAACGTATGAGGTGGATTTCCGCTTGACGGGTCGGCGCGCGGTACGTCTGAGCGTTGACTGTTCCATGAGGCTGCCGGACGCGATGGCCATTATGTGCGGGCGCGTGCGGTCGAGGCTCGGCGACGGGGAGAGCTTGAACGCAGAGATGGTGCGCGAGATCCAGGTAATCACGGTGTTGCTGTGGTTGCGGTCGCGCGGGCGGTTCTTCTGGAACAAGAATTTCGGCGATTACAAAACGGCGATGTACATCGACCGGAAGCGTGGTTTACTACTGTACATCGAAGAGCCGGAATTTCAGTCGTGGCTTGCAACTGAGGCCGAAATCAACCGCGAGAAGAAGACCTGGAAATACCTACAGGCCATGATTTACGATGCCGCGCTTGATCCGCGCGTTTCGCGTGGCGTCGTGCCGGCCGTTGCTTGGACACGGCCCGAGGGCACGGAGGCCGTCTACATCTCGTCTGGAGATTCAGAGATGTGGCGCATTCGCGGCGGCGTGGTGGATAAGGTGCAGAACGGCACCGACGGCGTTGTGTTCATGAGGAAGAAGACGCTCGCGCCCTGGAAGCTCGTCGAAGGGTCTGGCGTGGATCCGTTCGATACGGCAAAGGCGTTCACCGGCGCGAGCTGGGTGGACCCGGCGAGCGGGCCGATGAACATCCGGCTTTGGGTGTTGTCTCAGTTCATGTGTTTCCGGACGAAACCAGGGCTGCTCCTCACGGGCGCATTCCAATCGGGGAAGACGCGCCTGGCGCTTGCGATTAAGGAATTGCTCGGCATGCGCTGGGACTCGAAGCCGGACGACCGCATTCATTCCATGAACGACGACGACGCAAGTGCTGATTCGTTCTGGGTGGCGATCGACTCTGGTAAGCTCGAGATCTTCGACAATGTAGATACGCGCGTGAAATGGCTGGGTGACGTTTTGCAGACGGCGCTCACCGGCGGAAGCTCGCCTCGGCGTAAAAAATACTCCGATAACGTGATGATTACATTGCGGGCCAATGCATCGATCGTTTTGACGTC
>Ga0265298_10007388_pt1 | contig 13355 bp, 10 predicted proteins | sample AusTroGonzalo_MG_3_FD_193486 | JGI IMG/M metagenome (GOLD analysis project Ga0265298, IMG submission 193486) | Bovine rumen microbial communities from tropical cattle in Woodstock, Queensland, Australia - Gonzalo_01 | ecosystem: Host-associated > Mammals > Digestive system > Stomach > Rumen ...
GGGTCCGCTGGCCGCCGCCCAGGCACTTGGCATGGAGAGCAACCTGCTGCTGGTCATTGGAATGGGTGTGCTCTGCTCTGTCTTCCCATTGATCGCCGGCTACTTTTTTGCCCGGCTTATCGGCCGGAAAGTGAAGAGCGCCGATGAGACGGCAGAAGCCAGAGAAAGGGTCAAGACCTACGAAGAAATCAAGGCCGGATACGGCCGGCTGCCCGGTGCGCTCGACGCGTTGGCGCCAATCCTGGTACCCATCCTGCTGATGGCGCTGGCATCGACCCTGACGATGGGCCGCTACGATACGTCGTTTGCCGAATTCCTCATCTTTCTGGGGACGCCCATCATGGCGCTGTCGGTAGGCGTCGTGCTGGCCATCCTGCAGCTTTTCCGTGCTGGAAAAGGTCCGGATTTCTATACGCTGACCAACGACACCCTGAAGACCGTGGGCCCCATTCTCTTCGTAACGGCTGCGGGCGGCGTGCTGGGCAAGGTCATCGCCTCGTCCGACATGGTGAACTTCATTACGGCGCACGCCGACAATTTCAAGGCTGTGGGTATCTTTTTCCCTTTCCTGCTGGCCGCAATCCTCAAGAGTGCGCAAGGATCTTCCACGGTAGCCATTACCACTACGGCCGGCATCGTGGCGCCGCTGTTAGGGGCGCTGGGCTTTGTCACGCCGGTCGACACCGCCCTCGTGGTGGTCGCCATCGGCGCCGGTGCCATGACCGTCTCCCATGCCAACGACTCCTACTTCTGGGTCGTGACGAGCTTCGGCGAACTCACGCCGCAGGACGGCTACCGCACGCAAACCCTGCTGACGCTGGTCATCGGCCTCGCCGCCATGGCCGAAGTTTTCCTCCTCAGCCTGATCTTCTGATCATAAAAAAGGCGACCTCGAGGTCGCCTTTTTTATCACGAAACGGAAATCATCAATACACCTTCGCCACTTCTCGGCCCTGCATGACGCTGAGGCCGTTGTGCGCGAGGGCGCCCATTTCATCTTCGCCAGGATAGACCTTCATCGGAGCAATCCAGTCCACATAAGTGGCCAGGTCGGCCATCATGCCCTTGCCATAAGCGATGCCGCCCGTGACGAGGATGGCGTCGACCTTGCCTTTGAGGACGCAGGCCATGGCGCCAATTTCCTTGGCGATGTTGTAGAGATAGGCATCGGCGATGAGCTTGAAGTGCGGATCGTCGACCATCTTGCGCTCGATCTCCATGAAATCGTTGGTACCCAGATGGGCCACCGTACCGCCGCGGCCGTTGATCATCTTCTTGACTTCCTGCGGGGTATACTTGCCGCTGAAGCAGATGTCAGCCAGCTGCTGGGCCGGCAGGCCGCCGGAACGCTCAGGGCTGAACGGGCCGTCGCCGTTGAGAGCGTTGTTGGTGTCAATCACGTTGCCCTTGCAGTGCGCGCTGACCGAAGTACCGCCACCCAGATGGACCACGATGAGATTTAGCTCTTCGTATTTCACGCCCTGCTGGGCCGCATACATCTTGGCAATGGCTTTCTGGTTGAGTGCGTGGAAGATGGAGATGCGCTTGAAGAGCGGATGGCCAGCCACGCGGGCCAGGTCGCAGAGTTCGTCGACAACCACCGGATCGGTGATGAAAGCACGGCAGCCAATCTCCTTGGCGATGGCGTGAGCCAGAATGCCGCCCAGGTTGCTGGCGTGCTCCCCGTAATCGCCGGAGCGCAGGTCTGACAGCATACGCTCATTGACCTCGTACACGCCGGAAGGGATGGGGCGCAGCAGGCCGCCACGGCCCACGATGGCCGAGATTTCCTTCAGCACGATGTCATTCTCATTCAGCGCGTCGACAATCATTTTCTTCCGGAACTCGAACTGCGAGACGACGTTGGGGTATTTCCCGACCTCCTCGGCGGAGTGGCGGAGGGTCTTGGTGAACACCTGCTCGTAGTCTTCGAACACCGCGATCTTGGTCGAGGTGGAGCCTGGATTGATGGCTAGGATCTTCATGGGCTCGGCTTATTTGGCGGTCAGGGCGGCCAGGGCGATGGAGTTCAGTTTGGTGTCGATGCTGTCGGCGCGGCTCGAAAGCACGCAGGGGGCCATGCCACCGGCCATGATGGCTGCCTGACGCACGTCCTTGCAGAGCTTGGAGTTGACCTTGTAGAACACGTTGGCACTCTCGATGTTCGGGAAGAGGAGGCAGTCGGCGTCGCCGGCCACTTCGCTCTTGACTTTCTTGATGGCGACCGATTCGGGATCGATGGCGACATCCACGGCAAGCGGGCCGTCGACGACGCAGCCGGAAATCTGGCCACGGTCGGACATCTTGGCAAGCAGGGCAGCTTCCACGCAGGCGGGCATGCCGTCGAGCATCTGCTCGGTGGCGGCGATGGCAGCCACTTTCGGGCGCTCGATGCCCAGTGCGCGGGCGGTCGAAGCCAGGTACTTGCAGATGGCAATCTTCTGCTTGAAATCCGGCAGCGGAATCACTGCCATATCACTCACTATCAACAACTTGTGGTAGTTCGGGTTTTCAATCACGGCAACGTGGCTCAAGACGGCCTTCGGCGGCAGCAGACCACGCTCCTTGTTGAGGATACCGCGCATGTACTTGTCGGTGCTGCAGAGACCCTTCATCAGGATGTCGCCTTCGCCGTCGCGGACCATACCCACAGCCTGAGCGATCGACTTGAGCTCATCCTTGTTGTCGATGATGGTGAAGATGGACGGGTCGATGTGCTCGTTCTTGCAGACCTCGACGATCTTGTCCTTGTCGCCCACGAGGGTGACGTCGACAATGCCTTTTTCGATGGCCAGGGAGGCGGCGGTGATGGTGTGATCGTCCACGCCCCAGGCGGCTACCATGCGTTTCCTGTTCCGGGAACGGAGGGTTTCAAACAGTTCGTTAAAGTTGGTAATCATTTCTGTATCAGATTATTTATTGTTTACAATATTCATGGTATCGGTGGCAATCACCAGTTCTTCGTTGGTAGTCACGGCCACGACGGTCACCTTTGAACCCGGACGGGAAAGGATCACATCCTTGCCGCGCACCTCGTTGGCCTTCGCGTCGAAATCGACGCCCAGGTACTCGAGTCCGCTGCAGACCTGCTCGCGGACCGGCCAGGCGTTTTCGCCGATGCCGCCCGTGAAGACGATCAGGTCCACGCCGCCGAGAACAGCGGCATAGGCGCCCACGTATTTTTTGATGCTGTACGCCAGCATTTTGCGCGCAAGCTTCGCACGTTCGTTGCCGGTCTTGGCAGCCGCTTCGATGTCGCGGTTGTCGGCGGAGACGCCCGAGATGCCGAGCAGTCCGCTCTTCTTGTTGAGCAAGGCATTGACCTCGTTGTAGCTGAGTTTCTCCTTCTCCTGGATGAAGGTCACGGCGCCGACGTCAAGGTTGCCGCAGCGCGTACCCATGACCACGCCTTCGACCGGGGTGAAGCCCATGGAGGTATCCACGCTCTCGCCGTTGCGGATGGCCGTCACGGAGCTGCCGTTGCCAAGGTGGCAGGTGATGATGCGGCTCTTCTTGATGTCCATGCCCACGAACTTGCAGGCCTTCTCCGCCACGAACTTGTGGCTGGTGCCGTGGAAGCCGTAGCGGCGCAGGCGGTACTGCTCATAGAAGCGGTACGGGATGGCGTACATGAAAGCGTAGTCCGGCATTGTCTGGTGGAACGAGGTGTCGAACACGGCGACCTGCGGCTTGCCGGGCATGAGTTTCTCGACGGCCTGGATGCCCATCAGGTTGGCCGGGTTGTGGAGCGGTGCCAGCTCGCAGCAGCGGCTGATCTTGTCCATCACGTCGGGGGTCACCCGCACGCTGCCGGAGAAAAACTCGCCGCCGTGTGCCACGCGGTGGCCAACGGCTTCGATGCGGTCGAGCGAATCGATAACGCCTTCTTCAGGATTCACCAGGGCGTCGAGCACGATTTTGATGCCGGCGGCATGGTCGGGGACTTCGGCTTCGCCGATGCGTTCGACAAGGCCCTTTTTCATGAGGGTGAAATCTTCGGCGCTCCGCATGTCAAGCAGCTGATATTTCAGCGAGGAGCTTCCGCAGTTCAGGACAAGAATGATCATATTATTTTACTTTTTGAATTTGTCAATCAGACAAAGTTAGGAAAAATTATTGTACCTTGCTGAAAATTTGAAAGGATGCGGCAAGGTAGATCGATTGTGTGGTGCGCGCTGGCCGTTCTGGCCGGCAATGTGTTGGGAGATCTGTTGACCTTCTCTCCCCTCCTCTATCTTTCTCTCTCGCTGGTATTTGCCTTCTTCGCGGCATGCCGTCCTCACAAGTTCTGGCTGCTGGTCTGCCTGCTGTTGCTGGGAGCGGCGTCAGTGCAACTGGGACGGATGACGCCGCTCGACGGTCCATCGGCCCTGGGCACATGGGCGGCGGAGGTCAAAACGGCCTTTTCGGCCTGGCTGGGCCGGCTGTTGCCGCCCGGTGACGAACTGTCGGTCTTGCAGGCACTTTCGATCGGCGACAAAGGCGGGTTGACCCGCGACCTGCGGGCGGCCTACCGCGAGAGCGGCGCCATGCACCTGCTGGCTCTGAGCGGACTGCATGTCGGTCTGATCTACGCCCTGCTGGGATGGCTGCTGCGGCCCTTGGGCGGGCACCGCGCCGTCCGCTGGGCACGCAGCCTGTTGATTCTCGGGCTCTTGTGGGCCTATGCCCTCATCACAGGCATGGGCGCTTCCATCTCCCGGGCCGTGCTGATGATCACGATCTATGAACTGTCGGGCTTGCTGTCGGGCGACCGCGACGCTCTGTCTGCCCTCGCGGGCAGCGCCCTGCTGCTCATGCTCTTTCGCCCCGAATCGCCGCGCGACGTTGGATTCCAGCTCTCCTACACGGCCGTGCTGTCCATCGTACTCCTCCATCCCTGGCTGAAAAGCCTGCTGCAGACGCGCTCGCGCCTGCTCTCGCGGGTCTGGGAGATGCTCTGCGTCAGCCTCTGCTGCCAGGCCACCTGCGGCATCCTGGTCTGGCTTTATTTCGGCACTTTTCCCCGTTATTTCCTGCTCACAACCCTGCTGGCCATTCCCCTGACCACTGCTGTGATGTATGCCGCAGCCGCCACTGTCGCGGCAGCGGGCCTCAGCGCCCTCCTACCCTTCCTGGCTCCTGTTTCTTCCCTGGTGGCCAGCGGCCTGCACACACTCATCCACTTGCTCAATACCCTTCTCCGCCTGATTGCCGATTTGTGATTTTTTCGTATATTTACCCTATGAAAAAGACGCTTCTCACGATGGTCCTGCTGCTGGCGGCAGCGGCGGCCTTCTCCCAGCCGGGGCAGACCCGTGCCGATGGCTATTACAAAGATCTCTTCATGGACGGCGGATGCTCGCTGAATTCCTATCCAGACCTGCCTGCCGCAGACTGGCTAGGCCTTAGCATGGAGCAGCTCTCCACGGCAGAACGGCTCAAAATGAACTCCCTCGACACGCTGATGCAGAACTACCTACTGGTTGGAAACCGGCTTGACGAGAACGGCGCCCTGCTCTATCCCGACGGTGCGCCCCGCTTCCGCGTGGTGTATGTCAACGGTGGCAAGGCGCTGGGTCACACCCGTTCCCTGACCGCAGAGGGCCGCGAGCACTTCCGCACGTACCTGAAGAACGGCGGCAGCTACGTGGGCACCTGCGCCGGCGCCTTCATGGTCGCCCTGGGCTCGAAGCGCGACACGGGCTACGTGCCCCGTCCGGACTACCTCTGCCTCTACCCAGGCTGGGTGGTCGGCACCGGACTCGAGAAATCCGCCACGGGCATGACCGTGGAGCCGGGCTCTCCCCTGCTGCAATACTATGATTTCGGCGGTGACATGCGCATCGACTCGGTCCGCCACAACGGCGGCTGCTACGCCTATATGGACGAAAACGTCCCGGCCGGCACGGAAATCCTGCTGCGCTACATCGGCGACACACTGAAACTCAAGAAGTCCATTCACGAGAAGGTCAGTGCCTGGGCCTGGAAGGAAAATGCGCAGACAGGCCGCATCGTAGCCATCGGCTCGCACCCCGAGCGCATGGTAGAAGGCGACCGCCTGGAACTGATGGCGGCCCTGATCCGCTACGCGATGGACGGCAACGGCACGCCCCGGCTCAAGGGCACGCTGGCCAACGGCGAGACCCGCGCCATGACGCGCGCCACGGATGAGAACGACCCAGACTTCACCCGGATCGGTGACCGCCAGTACCATCATTTCGCTGTGGACGTACCCAAAGGTGTGAAAGAGATCAAAGTGGAACTCAGCGCCCCGGACCGTTGGACCGACCGCTTCGACCTCTGGCTCTTCGCCGACGGCCAGGACCTGGCCTTCCGCGACAATGCGCGCTGGAAGGACCTGCGACATGGCAGTGAAAAGAGCTTCACGATTCCGGTCGAAAAGCCCGGCCGCTACTACATCTCCGTGTTCTGCGCCACGACGGTCGACACGGTCGAGACCTTCTACGGTGTCCAGTACACGGGCCGCACCGATGTACTCAACGGTGTTCCTTATCTACTGAAAGTCAGCTGGTAAGCTGATTATTTCCGCTTGGAGACTTTGCTGTTGATCTCGACCTGGACCTTTTTGTCCTCGTCGGACTTCTCCTTGGCGCGGTCAGCCTTGGCTTTGGAGGTGACGATGATGACGCCACCGTTGCCCCGCATGCCATAGATCGACGCCGTGCCGTCTTTGATCACTTCAATCGTGGCAATGTCATAGGGATTGATCGTGCTGGTGTCATAGGTTTCTACCCCGTCGTAAACGATCAGCGGCTTGGAATAGCCGTTCTTGGTCGAGCGGCCGCGAATGACGAGATTGCCGAAATTGTCAAGGTCTACACCAGCCGTGTGCGAAGCGACATATTCCTCAAAAGTAGTGTAGCCGGCCCGGTCCACATCAGTCACTTCGATGCGGCCGATGGCACCCGTTTCGCGGGGAACCATGGCATCGGTCGGGTCCACGGTGTTATCGGCAGAGGAAGACGACTGAGAGGCGCCGCAGCCGCCTGCCAGCAAGATCACGAGGGCCATGCCGGCCCAGCATGCGTATCTGTAGATCTGTTTCATACCTCAAAGTTAATTTTTTTCCTTTATCTTTGTAATCATGCGTTTTATTCTCTTCTCCCTGGCTTTCATGCTGATGGCCGCGACAATCACGGCCCAGGAGCGTCCCATGCCCGAAAAGGTGTACGCTCACCTTGACCGGAACTGCTATGCGGCAGGCGAGACTATATGGCTGAAAGGCTATGTTGAAGATGCGAAGGCTTCAGGGGGAACAAGCCGCTTCCTGTACGCGGAATTGCTCGACGCGGAGGGAAAGACCGTCCTTCGTTCGAAGATACGTCAGGGCCGCGACGGCTTTGCGGGATATCTTGAACTGCCGGATTCCCTGAAGACAGGGAACTATCTGTTCAGGGCCTATACGCGCTGGCAGCTAAACTGGCCGGAGCACACTTTGTTCCATACGCCTATTCGCCTCGTGGGCATGGACGGCCTCATGCCGGACTCCCCGCACACAGATGATGCCCTGGACATCAGCTTCTATCCCGAAGGAGGGCGCTACTTTGCCGGCGAGCCAGCTTCGATTGGCTTCAAGGCCATGGATGCCGGAGGCAAGGGCGTGACGCTCTCGGGTCGCGTGGTCGAGGACAACGGGGCGGAAGTCACGCAGGGTCGCACGCTGCACGATGGCATGGGCCTGCTGACCTTCACACCCGCACAAGGCCATCACTACCGCTTCCTCCCGGATGACGGCTCGGCGGCCTGGAATCTCCCCGAACCAAGCACAGACGGTGCGACATTGCAGATCCGTCGCATAGGCCAGCAGTTGATTGTCAAAGTCATCAACCACAGCGGGAATCCCTGCACCTTATGGATTTGTGCAGGAGGGCATAATGAGAAGGCAGGCGAAGTGGCCGGCACTTCCCACAGCTTCCGTATCCAAATGCACGACCTGGCCGAGGGCCTGCAGAAATTCCTGCTTACCGACCCGGCCGGCAATATCCTTTCTGAGCGGGCCGTGTTCCGGGAGAGCGAGCGGACCGACGCCGTAGCCCTGACCGTGCAAAGCGAAGGCGACAGCTACGCACCGCGGACGCTGCGCCGTGTACGACTCAAACTGCCGGCCGGCATTGACTCCGGCGACGTGTCGGTTTCGGTGGTCCGGTCGGCGTTCCGGCCCTATCAGCAAGAAGGCGGTCTGGCAGCCTATATGCAGCTGGGAAGCGAACTCCGCGGCCATATTGAGAATCCCGACTACTATTTCAATCCAACCGTACCGGAGAAGGAACGGCACAACGCACTCGATCTGCTGCTCATGATCCAAGGTTGGAGCTATTACGACTTCGTACCGGAAGCGCCGATGGCCCGCGAGTTGACCCAAACCCTGACAGGCGAAGTACGGGGCTTCACCCAGCGGACACCGCGCAGCTATCTTCTCTCAATCATGGCACCGGCCCTCAATTACTCGGAAGTGGCCGAAGTATCCCGTGGCGGCCGCTTCGTAATTGATTCCCTGGATTTCCGCGACAGTACCGTTTTTGTGCTCAATGTCACGCGCGACGGCACCCTACAGCACTATACGCCACGCATCCTTCCCGATCCCGTGGCACAGGAAACCGGCCCCTGGGCTGGCAGTTGGCCATTCGGCGGCCTACGTCTCGACCCGACCCAGGCCGAAACCCCCGTCTTCCCCGACGGCTTTTTCCAGCGCGACTCCATCCAGGCCCTGGTGGTCCAGGCTGACTACGTACGCATCAAGTCGCCATTCGGCAGCACACCACGCCTGGGCGCAAAAACCCGCGACCAGCTCGGTCCTTACGACCACATGAACCTGCTCGACTATGTCCTGCTGATGAAGCCCAACTTCGAACGCGTCGACCAAGAGGGAGAAACCATCGTCCGCACTAAAACTTCTTACGAATACTTCGGAGACATCGCCTTGTGTGTCAACGGAATCCGTTACAACTGGGACCTTGGACAGACCATCATGGTAGGTGATATCGAGAAGCTCAGCATTACCACACGCGACAGCGACGCTTTCCTGCTGAAGGCCGACGGGGTGGTACTCGTGGAGTTGAGCGGGCCGGGACAGCGTTCGCTGGAAGATCAAGGCAATACACGCGTGTTCACGCCGCTTGGCTGGCAGACGCCGCGCGATTTCTACAACCCCCGCTACGACCGGACTCACCCCTGGGTGCCCGACCGGCGCAATACCATTTACTGGAACCCCTCGCTGGGGCTCTGGGGCCGGCATACCACCAGTTTTTCCTTCTACACGGACGACCAGCCGGACGGACCGTATTTTCTGCGCGTCGAAGGACGTGCCGCTGACGGCCGCTGGATCTCCACATCGCAGGTGTTGGAGTGACAAACCACTTGAACATATAATACCTTGAACGATATGAAAAAAACAATTTTCCTGATTGCTACGTTCCTGCTGCTCTGCAGCTGCGGCGGCGGCAGATTGATCAACGACAGTGCAAACGCCGACCAGCCGTGGCTGAACTACCGGACGCTGGACGAATACATCGAGGCCGTCAGTCCTCACTTCTTCGAAGGCATCGCCGCTCGCGGTGTCAGCACCATCAACGGCAGTACCACGCCGCTGCTCATGGTCGACGGCTTTGAAGTCCAGAGCTTTGACAGCCTGGACCTTCACGACGTCGTCGCCGTCGAGATCATCACCGACTCCCGCGTCGCCAGCTATGGCGTCCGTGGCGCCAACGGCGTCGCACTGGTCACCACCAAGTCCTCGCGCAACGCCAACAAAAAGTACAAGGATCAGTACTAAGTTTCAGATTTTCTAGCATTTATCATAAATAATACGTATTTTTACTAATTATTAATTGATAATTGCTATTACGATGAAACGCATTTATATTTGGATGCTGCCGCTGCTTATTGTATGCAGCTGCGGTACGCAAAAGAGCACGACTGCTTCAGAGCCCGTCCGACAGGAGAAATCAGACGGCTATATGACCACCGAGACCACTTCCATCCAGCATCTGGACATGAAAGACAGCGACCGGACCTACCAGTCGTTCGCAGATTATGTGCAAGCCAATGTCGGTGGCGTAGAAGTAACCCCCAGCGGCGGCATTATCATCCGCGGCGTATCGACTTTCAACGGCTCCACGCAGCCGCTGATCCTGCTGGACGGCATGGAGGTCCACGATGTCAGCACGATCAACCCCAACGACATCCAGTCGGTCGACGTCATTAAGGACGGCAGCACCGCCACCTACGGCATGCGCGGCTCCAACGGCGTTATCCTGATCACCTCTAAAGCCGCTTATCAGGCCAAACAGGCGGAACGCGAAGCCCGCAAGAAAGAGCAGGAAGCGGCCAGGGCCGCCAAGAAAGCAGCCAAGAAAAAATAGCGGCTGGCAACAGCCACAAAAAAAGGGAGGAGAACCAACGTCTCCTCCCTTTCTCGCATCAAGCAACGATTAGAAAATCTGCTTGTTGTAGTCGGTTTCAATCTTCGGCGTGACCCAGACCCAGTTGTTCTTTTCGTTCGGGCCGTAAGTAACGGCGACGGAAGCCATGAAGTTGCCACCATCCTCATAGGAGTGACGCACCACCGAATCGCCCCAGCGTTTGAGGTCAAACCAGGTGAAGCCTTCGCCCCAGAGTTCGATGCCACGGTAATCCTTGATTTCCTGAAGCAGAGCAGCGCCCGACTTGTCGCAGGTGTACTGCGGATCACGGCCGGAGTTCTTGTTCAGCTTGACGAGGTTCTCGCGGGCTGCAGCATCGTTGTTGAGCATGCAGTTGGCCTCGGCGGCGATCAGGTACATCTCGGAAGTACGGAACAGGCAGAGGTTACCCACGCCGGCCTGCGCATTGTTGCGGATCTTGAACTGCATGTAGGCGAACACGGAAGAAGTGGAATAAAGACCTACGCGGCCGTCCTTCTTGGCATAGTCGAAAGCGTATGCATAAAGCTTATTGGAAGTCTTCTGTGCATTGGCCTTGCCGGTGTTGGTGTTGTACTGGCCTTCGTAGCCCGTCGGATCCAACCAGAGACCCTTGCGGATATCAGTAGCCGGAATCTTCTCGAAGAGTTCCTTGCTGATGCACTTCGGATAGTTACGGCAGTTACCGGCCGAAGAGTTGTAGGCGATGTAAGCAAAGTAGGAGTAGAAGTAGAGGGTCTCATCTTCTGCACCATACAGGTACCAGATCCACTCGCTCGTCGGATTGCAGAAACCAGCCTTGTAGTCAGCGTTGCTCATCAACGGATAGCTGCCGGTGTTGATCACCTTGTTGGCGCATTCGAGGGCCTTGTTGTAATCGAGCTTAGCCATTGCTACGCGGGCATAAATCGCATAGGCCACATCGAGGTCCATGGTGAAGTTGTCCTTGCGGCTGTTGGCTCTGCCCGAAGCATTGAACAGGCTGATGGCCTCGTCGAGGTCAGCATAGATCTGCGCATACACTTCGGCGGTCGTGCTGAGCGGAAGCTCAACGTCGTCGAGGGAGCTCAGACGAAGCACGCAGGCCTTGCTGGCACCCTGGTCGTCTTTCCAGCGTTTGCCGAAAAGCTGGACGAGGTTGCTGTAAGCGTAAGCGCGATAGCAAAGGGCCTGTGCTTTGATGAAGCCACGCTCTGCCTCGGTACCCGACGCATTGTCAATGTTTTCGATGATGGTGTTGGCATTGCTGATCAGCATGTAGTAGTAATACCACGAATAGCCGCTGACAGAAGCCGTGTTGCTCAAGTACAGTTCACCGAGCATGGTGTTGGCGAAACCGGTAAGGGCACCGGCATACAGGTTGTGTCCCGGATATTCACCGGCGTACAGACGGACGGTACCTTCACCGTTGTATCCCTGTCCATAGGAAGTATACTGACGGTTCATCAGCTTGTTCAGACCGTTGACGGCCAGAGAGGCTGCGTCCGTATCTGCGAAGATCGTCGCCGGGGACGTACTGGAAGTCGGAGATGTCGACAGATAATCCTTGGAGCATCCAAACGAGACCAGCGCAATCAGGGCAAGTGCTATGATGGAAAATCTTTTCATATTCTTCATACTTTTAGTCATTGATTAGAAGTTGACTTTCAAACCAATCGTAGCCACGCGGGCCGTGTTGATGTTGTAGTTGTACACAGCGCCGCTGAAGGACTGCTGCGGGTTCAGACCCTTGCGGGCGGTGAAGGCCCAGAGGTTATCCACGGCAGCGCTCAGGCTGATGCTGCCAAGGCCCATAGCGGTGACCCATCTGCGAGGGAAGTTGTAAGACACGTTGATGTTCTTGACGAGCAGATAGTTGCCGCTGACCAGGAAACGAGTCGAAGTGGAGTTGGTATGGCCAGACCAGAAGGCGTCGATCTTAGGAATACCGTTGGGATCGATGCGGTCAGCCGAATCAACGTTCATACCGACAGGAGCTTCGCTCCAGGAGTTGAGAAGGTCCTTGTGATAAGCGTGCGGCGAGGTGCTCACACCCATGAAGGTCTGATAGCCATAGTCCACGCACTTGCTGCCAAGGGCATAGGTGAAGAGGGCCGAGAGGCTGAAGTTCTTCCAGCGGATACCCGTGTTGAAGCTACCGTAAACTTTCGGAAGAGAAGTACCAGCCCAGTCTTTACCGGCGTAGGTGGTATTGTAGACATACTCCTTGCCGTTGATCACGGTACCATAATCCGAAGGAACTTCCGTCTTTTCAAAAGGAACGAAAGTCTTGGTGTCTTCATCCCAACGCTCACCCATCTTGTTGGCCGGATCGACATAGTATTTCTGGTCGTCGATCTTGTAGAGGCTCAGACCGGTAAGGCGGTCAACACCTTCGTATACATACATGTAGTAGTCATAGATGCCATGTCCTTCAGCCCAGAGTTTGGTGCCGTTGGTGATGGCGTTCTGGAGACCGTCGTAGTTGGTACCCGTTGCCTCAGGGAGCTTCAGGATCGTGTTCTTCATCCAGGTGGCGTTGACGCCCAGGTTCCAGGTGAAGTCCTTGGTCCGGATGATGTCGCCGTCAATGCTGAGCTCAACACCGCGGTTGGTCACGGAACCGATGTTCTTGGTGATGGCGGCCGTTACGCTCGAGGTGCTGATAGCACCAAGGGAAAGCGGCTGCGGCACGTCGAAGAGCAGGTCGTGGGTCATCTTGTCGAAGTACTCGACCGTGAAGTTCATGCGGTTGAACAGACGGCCTTCGAGAGCGACGCTGGCGGAGTTAGCCGCCTCCCAGAGGAGATCCGGAGCCTCGTTCTGCGTCTTGTAGGCGCCGATGGTGTTCGCGTACTTGTTCGACAGGGTGTAGAGAGCCATGTAGCCATAGTAGCCGACCGACTGGTCGTTACCTACTTGACCGTAGGATGCGCGGAGACGGAGGTCGTCCACCCACTTGACACCCTGCAT
>Ga0265298_10007389_pt1 | contig 13354 bp, 7 predicted proteins | sample AusTroGonzalo_MG_3_FD_193486 | JGI IMG/M metagenome (GOLD analysis project Ga0265298, IMG submission 193486) | Bovine rumen microbial communities from tropical cattle in Woodstock, Queensland, Australia - Gonzalo_01 | ecosystem: Host-associated > Mammals > Digestive system > Stomach > Rumen ...
CTGTTCGTGAAGGAACTGGCGGAAGCCGCGGCGAAGGATTTCCCGAATATCATGATCTGGACTTACGCCTACCGGAAGGAACAGACCGAGTTCCCGCCGATGGGCTTGACCCTGCCCGACAACGTGATCGTGAATTTCTGTCCGATCGACGACGACATGAGCAAAGACTGGACCGCCGACACCAATGCGGAGACCTACCGGAACCTGAAGGAATGGAAAAAGCACTGCAAGAATATCTGGATCGGCTATTATGTCAATCCGTGGACCTTCGGCGTGCTGATGCCGCCGGCGGTGGGCAATGTCTATCGGCTGGCCAATGATATCGCCCTGGGCCGGAAAGCCGGAGCGAACGGTTTCGGCTTCTCGCATCCGAACGGGACCCCGAGCATGACCGGATTCACCGAACTGCAGTCTTATCTGATCAGCCGTCTGATGCGCGATCCCGGTCTGGCCGCCGATCCCCTGATCGATGATTTCATGAAGTTCGAATACGGCCCCGCGGCTCCGCTGATGCGGAAATATCTTAACGAGCTGGAAAAAGTTGCCAGGGAGACCAAAGTCTTTGTCAAATGGAATGCGGTCCACGGCGTCTGGAATTCCTTTTTCAAGAGCGCCGACGCGGTCAGATGGCAGGGATATTTCGATGAAATGGAAAAACTGACCGCCTCGGAGCCGGAACTTCTCTTTTCCGTGCAGCGGGTCCGGATCCCCCTGGATGTCATGACCCTGCGTTTCTACCGCCGGATCCGGAAGGATGTGCCGTCTTACTCGACCGGAGTGAAGGAACTGGCCGACCGGATCACCAAGACCTATGACCGGGCCACGGGCGCTTTTTACAGTGTGAAGGAACACCAGATCAAAATGCACAGGGCGAACCACCGGAAAGGCGTGGCCCGTCTGGTCGACAACTGGACCGTTCAGGCGGCGGCCGAACCGAAGAGTCTGCCAAAAGAGATTTTTGGCAAGTTCGACCCGGCGCTGATTTTCGAATTCTTCCCCGAAACGATTCGGAAATCGGTCCGGATCGAGGACCCGCAGGCGGCCTGGAACTATACGATTTACAATGATCAGGAAGTGCTGGGTTTCCCGATCCAGCATCTCAAATATGATTCCGCCGCCAATATCTGGAAAGACGTGTCGAAGATCAATGCTGCCAAACCGGGCATGGAAGGCAAATACTGCTTCTATCATTTCGGCAAAACCCAGATCTCTCCGAGTTATGAAATGCGATTCCATTTTACCGGATACAAATATTTCACCCGGATCTTCCCCGGCGAAGTCTGGATGCCCGGCACGGACGATACGGTCGATGTCTATATTTCCCTGAAACTGACCGGACCGAAATTCTATCCGGGGTCCAAGGAGAAGAATTCCATTGCCTGCGACCGCATTGTGATCGTCAGGAAGACCAATGACTGAAATCCCGGCCCGGGCGGCAGTTCCGCCCGGCCGCGGCTTGAAAAAAACTGTTTTCTTTCATAGAAACATTTGACAAAATCAGATGCGGGGAGTAGATTATTGCAAAGCTCACCATGAAAAACAGAAAGGGAAATGATCATGTCAAGACGGGAAAATATGTCCAAAACTTCATATTACATATCTCATATTTCATATTTGCAGCGTAAAACGGTGTGCCGTTTTACGCTGATAGAGCTCCTGGTGGTGATCGCGATCATCGCGATCCTGGCATCCATGCTGCTGCCGGCGCTGAACAAGGCAAAACAGTCGGCGAACCGGACAGCCTGCCTGGGCAACAACAAGCAGATCGGACTGGCCCTCCGGATGTATGGGGAAGACCATTTCGACACGTTCCCCTGCGTCGATTCCAGTCCGGCCAGTTCCTACAATCAGCTGTTCTTTCTGCTGAAAGATTATCTGAACCTGAAAGAAGGCGGATCCGCCAAAGTTGCGGTCTGTCCATCCAAAAAGGGATTGTCTCCAAAAAGTTATATTTTCAGCAAGGTTTACAACTATAATTACAACGGTTCCGGGTCGTGGTACCGTGCGAATCAGGAGAATGGTTTTCTCTATACGTCTCCGACCTCCGGCTGGAACCGCCAGCGCAAACAGAGCAAAGTGAAATATCCCTCCAAATACACTCCGGTCGGAGAAAACCGGAAGCATCCCAATGGTTCGTTTACGTTTAACTGGGTGAATGATAAGACCAATAAACTTCTGGAACTGTTTCAGCATGAGACTGGATCGGTCTATCTGCGCGGAGACGGCCATGGTGAATTCATGAAGATCGCGGAATCCCAGCGGAGCAGTGCCCAATTCAACCCGTATTTTTTCCCGAACGGGGAATCGTGGGAAAATCCCGGCGTTATAGAATAACCGGATTTTTTCTATGAAAAGTCTGTTGAAATTACAGCTGTTTTTTACCGTTTTTCTGACTGCGGCCGTCCTGTCCGGCGCGGATTATAACCAACTCGTTCAGGAGGCGTCAAAACTGGCGCGGGCGAAAGACGATGCGGCCGCGGAAGCCAAATATGCGGAAGCGATGCAGTCTGCCCGGACTTCGGCGCAGAAATGCAAGGCGGTCGAGGGCAAATATCAGGCAATGGTCCGCCAGAAAAAGTGGAAGGGGTCCGAGGCTTTCATGACCGCGGAGATCGAAGAGGATGAAATGCTCCGGCCGCAGGAACTCCGCCGTCTGGTGAATATTTTCGCGGGCACTTATCTCTGGTCCGGCCGGGCGGATTTCGCCATGTCCCTGCTGCAGCAGGCGCTGAGCCTGCCGTGTCCGACTTACAGCAATGAATTCTACTGCACGTATGACTATATGGCGCATCTTTATCTTCACCGGAAACTGCCCCAGCCGGCGATCGAAGTGATGCGCAATGTCCTGCGGGTGCGGGACCTGCATCCGGCCAACGCACACGGCGCTCATATGCTTACTGCCCGGGCTTATGAAATGCTCGGCAGAAAAGAGGATGCGCTGCGGCATTACCGCGCGGCTTTGGAATTCGGCAAGAAAGTCCAATATAAATTCGATTATTCCACTGCGGAAAAAGCAATCAGGAGGTTGAGTAAATGAAAAAATGGATGGTCACTCTGTTGATCGGAATCGTTTCCGCGGTATCCGCCGCGGAGATCACGCTGGCTGAAAACGGTCAGGCGAAAGCGGGGATCGTGATCCCGGAAAAAGCCAAACCCATCGTCCGGTTTGCCGCGCAGGAACTGGCGGAACATCTGAAAAAAATGACCGGCGCGGATTTCCGGATCGGCAGCAGGCCGTCCGCCGGAGTGAATTTTTATCTCGGGTTCGGCCAGGCGGACAAATTCAATCCCGATGAATATGTGATCGATGCCAAAGGGAAACGGATCGATATTTACGGCAAAGACACGCCGAAACGCGTTTTCATGTTCGATTATTTTTATGACAATCCGGACAAGGGCACGCTGTCGGGCGTTTACAGTTTCCTGGATTCGCTCGGTGTGCGCTGGCTGGCGCCGGGCAAGGACGGTGTTTATGTTCCCGTCCGGAAAACCCTCCGGATCCCGGAAGGCCGCGTCCAGTACAAGCCGGATCTCCCGGACCGCCAGATCGCCAACGGCTGGGATTTCACACGTGTCCATCCCGATGCCGGTGAATACGTCGGAAACGTCAACGAACTGTATCGGTGGGGACTCCGGAACCATTCCTCCACCCGCAATATGGTTTCCGGCTGCCATTCGGAACGGTCGCTCGGACTTTTCAAGAATCCGGAATGGCTGAAGCATACCAGCGCCCATCAGCAGCTGAAGGATGGCCGACGCAATGCGAATTATTCCTGCTGGACCGATCCCTATACGAAAGAAGTCTGGCTGCGGGCGGTTGACGGCTATTTTTCCGGCAAAGGGCCCAAGGAATGCGGGTTCAACATCAACGGTTATCTCCATTCCAAATGGCCGAATCCCTTCATCACCCCGAATGAATTCATGATCGATCCCATGGACCATGGCGGCGGCAACGACGGCCGCTGCTGGTGCGCCCGCTGCGAAGATTTCCGGAAGAAACATCCCTGCAAGGACGATACGGAGATCATCTGGCAGGTGATCGGTGAGATCGCCGATCACGTCGCGAAAAAATATCCCGGCTGCTATATCAGCACACTGGTCTATCCGCCGAAACGGCTGATCCCGCAGACCATCCGGAAACCGAAAAACATCCGGGTCCGCATCTGCATGCCCGGCGCCCGGCTCCTGCTCCATCCGGATAAGCTCGAAAAGGATATCGGGCTGCTGACCGACTGGGGCGAATTCCTCGGACCGAAGAACATTCCGCTGTGGGTCTATCAGTGCAATGCCTCGTTCGGCAATTTCATGCCCGGCATCCCGGACAGCTATCCGCATCTTACCGCCAAGTTCATCAGGAAGGTCCGGCCGCTCAGCGCCGGAATGTTCTGCGAGAATCATAACCTGACCCATACTTACCGCAATCTGGATGTCTATATTTTCATGCGGCTGATGTGGAATCCGGATCTGGATGTGGAAAAGGAACTGGATGATTATTTCCGTTTCTATTACGGACCCGCCGCCGCGCCCGCCAAAGAATTCTTCGCCCGGCTGGAAAACAACTGGGCCGAAATCGACCGTCTGGTGTTCGGCGACCCGAAGAAAAGCGCCTCGCTGGGCCTGGCCGGAAAAGACAAGGATACGGCCCAGAAACTGGCCTGGGGCAAAGTCTATACCTCGGACGAAATGAAAAAGCTCGAAGCCCTGCTGCGGAAGATGGAACAGCTCAGTTCCGCAGATCCCGCGTATGCCAAGCGCGTCGGACTGCTCCGCAAATACCTGTTCCAGATCATGAAAACTGAACGCAGCATCGTCATGGACAAGGAAGACAAGCGCAAAGATCTCAAACTGCCGGTCCTTTTCAGTTCGGCCGAAACTTTCCCCTCGGATGAGGAATGGAGCAAGGCCAAAGAATATCAGCTGATCTCCGCCCAGCGTCTGGATCCGAAACTGCAGGCCGGAGGTTCCTTCCGCATGCTGGCTTCCGACGACCTGCTGTTCATCCGCGCCGATCTGAAAGAACCGAATATGGCCGGCAGCGCGACCGTGCGGACCCGCAAGTCCGGCAATGTGGACATCTGGATGGACAACTGCGTTGAGCTGTTCTTCTACACGGAAAAGACCAAAAAATTCTGGCAGATCATTGTCAACGACAACAATGCGTGGAGTTCCCAGACCCGAGGCCGCGTGCTGGCCCGCTGGGTGCAGATGAAGGGGCTGAAAGTGAAAACGCAGCGCAAGGCTGACGGCTGGACCGCTGACATCACGATTCCTCTGAAAGAGCTGAAAACCGACAAGACCGACCTGCGGTTCAATTTCACGCGCGAACGCAATGTGAAAGGCCTCAAAACGGAATTTTCCACCTGGTCGCCGCTCGCCATGCTCGGCAACTGGCACTCGGCGGACAATTACGGAAACCTCACGTTCCAGCGCTGATCAGAAACGGCTCCAGGACGGCTTGTAACCAAAACATTTACGGATGGCCGATTCATCGAATTTCGCCGTCCGGTCGTAATTGTAGATGCCGTTCTGTTCCTGTTCGATATCGGTCAGCTGGGTGTAGCAGTAACCCGCCACGCGCGGATGGTCCGTCAATGCCTTGGTCAGTTCGGCGATCCGCTGTTCGGTTTCGGCCTGTGACAGCTGGTCTTTGTTATACCCCCAGGAAACCTTGGAAAACGGCTGCCTGTCTTCCGGGATGAATCGGACTCCGCCGTATTCATCCACGATATACGGCTGTCCGTTCCAGGCGATTTGCTCGAATTCCGGATCCAGCATGAAGACCGGCTGCCGGTTGACCGCCTCGTCCAGCTGCGCCGCCGTCTGGGCATAGTTATGGACCGTCCACAGATCGGTTTTGACATGGGTGTAGCCGGAGGTGTCGTTGACCGGACGGGTCGGATCGAGCCGCCGCGTCAGGTCATAAACATCCGCAATAATCCGACGGTGTTCTTCCGCATCATAGTATGCCCGGGTCTCGTTGAACGGCGTCCATGCGATGATGGACGGATGATTGGCGAGCTGTTCCACCACGGCGCTCCATTCGGCGAGATAATCCCGGAAACTGCGTTGGTAATCCGGATCGCACGGACCGAAATGCTGCCAGAAACTCATGCCCCAGTCGGGAAATTCCGCCCAGGTCAGATACCCGAGCTGGTCCGCCCAGTAATGGAACCGGTCATCGAAACATTTTTGATGCAGGCGGGCTCCGTTGAATCCGGCCTGCAGGGAAAGCTCGATATCGTGTTTCAGCGCCTCGTCGGAAGGCGCGGTCCAGATGCCGTCCTCGTAGAAGCCCTGATCCAGCACGAACCGAAGGAAGACCTGCTGGTTGTTCAGGTAACAACGGCCGTTTTCAAGGTGGATTTTCCGCAGTCCGGCATAGGATTTCACGGTATCAAGAATCGTCCCGTTTTCATCCCGCAAGGTGAAAACGATGTCGTAAAGAAACGGCGTTTCCGGATTCCATTCCTTCGGCTGTTCCAGTGCCAGCGTAAACGCGCCCGGCCCGGCGTTCAAGGTCCGGTAACACACCTCTTTGCCGTTGTCCAGAATTGAAGTGGTCAGCTTCAGCCCGCGGCGGACCTCATGGAACTCCGGGACGAAAGTGAATGAACCGTTGTCGTAATCGGGAATGATCCGGCAGTTTTTCAGCGCAAAAGGATCGACCGCTTCCAGCCAGACGGTCCGCCAGATGCCGGTGGTCCGCGTGTAGCTGCATGCTCTGGAATTCCGGGTGGTGCATTGTTTTCCCAAAGGCTGAAGTCCCGAACGGGTATCATCCTCAACGCGGACCACCAGATTACAGGTTTTCCCTGCCTCGACGAATCGGGTCAGATCGACTGTGAAGGCCGCGCTGCCGCCCGTATGGCGTCCGGCTTCCTTGCCGTCGATATAAATGCGGCAGCGGTAATCCACCCCGCCGAAATGCAGCAGGATTTTTTTGCCGTTCCAGTCCGCGGGGACCGCAAGATTGCGGCGATACCACATCATCTCAATGAAATCGGTATATCCGACGCCGGAAAGGCGGCTTTCGGGACAGAACGGCACGTTGATCCGGCCGTCGAACGCGGCGGCATTCTTCCAGTCCTGTTCATCGCCGGACCTGGAAAAATCGAACCGGTATTCCCATTCGCCGTTCAGGCAGATCCAGTTTTCGCGTTCAAGCTGCGGCCGGGGATATTCGTTTCGCATCAGCATGAAAAATGTCTCCCCGGGGAAAAACTGACGGTCATTCGGGTTTGAAGCTGAATTTGAAGGTGCCGGATTTGGTTTTCTGCCGTTCGATGCGGACGACGCCCGGGAACATGATGTGCGCCCCGAACCAGTGATCGGTTTCGCGCATCAGGTCGCGGCGGGATTTTGCCGCGGCGGTCGGCGACATGTCGAAGCGCGCGCAGAACTGAGGCCGCGGAATCTGCAGGGACGCGGCATGCACGATATCTCCGACAAAGAAAATGGTCTTGTCCGGTTTCCCCTCCTGCTTGAGCTGCATCCGGTAGACCGTATGGCCCGGCGTATGGCCCGGATAATTCAGCGGCGTGAGTCCGAAGGGTTTCAGTTCTTCATCATAGTTCACCAGCACCAGATTTTTCTGATTCGGGGTGATATGTTTCGCCAGGTCTTTCCGTTTGGGATCTCTGAGCCATTCGCCGTATTCTTTCTTGGCGATATAGATTTTGGCTTTGGGAAACGCGGGTTTCCCGTCGGCCGTGGTCAGTCCGCCGACATGGTCGGGATGGATGTGTGTGATGAACACCGCGGTGATATCTTCCGGTTTCACTTTCAGTTGTTCCAGCTGCGGAAGAAGTTCACTGCTGGACTTGCCGTATCCGGCGTCGATCAGATAATTGTTTTCGCTGTTTTTATCCACGATGAGGAATACGTTCAGGGAAGCCGCATATTCTTTTCCCGGCCGGAATTTTTCCTGCGGCAGGAGGCTGCGGAACAACGTGCCGGGCATGGTCATGCGCTGGTCCTGAATGGAGTAGATATCCCGTTCCGGATACGAAAAATTCACGACTCCGCGCGGGTTGGGGGCTGCGGTGATCTGCGCCGCGGCGGCGATTGCTGCAATAACGGTCAGCAGTTTTTTCATCTTATGATCCTCCTGATTGATTCGGTTTTGCCATACTATAAACCGGAAATGACAAGAAAACAAATGAAATTCCGAAAATAATCAGGGATTAAAAAAAGCGCAACCCGGCGGATACTGCCGCCCTAGCTATAAGATCCTGCACGTTTTCTGATCTTCACCGACTGATATGCAGCTTGAAATTTTTCGGAGGCATCCCGTATTTCTTTTTGAATTCCGAGGCGAAATACTGCGGGGACGCATGATTCAGCATCTCTGAAATTTCCTTGATGGAATGCAGATTGTTTTCGAGCGGCAACTTCGCCCATTCCAGGCTTTAAATTATTTTTCGATCCTGACCAGTTTATAGTCGCGTGCGGGAACCGAAACCGTATAGCCGGTGATTTTTTCTCCGGTTTCCGCATCGGTCAGTTTCCAGGCGGAATCCGATCCTCCTGCAGCCAAAGACAATTTCACTGCGGCTTCGTTATCGGCGTCATTCATGATGACCGTCAGATATCCTGTCGGAATCTGATAGGACGAAACCATAACCCGTTCGGACAGAGGAGTGATTTTCCGGACCGGATTGTCTTTCTGCCAGTAGCCGTAGAACGGGGAGTTGTTCCTCACCCCGGCATCATCAAAAATCGACCAGACCTTGTCAAGCTTAACGCCCCAATGCGGCCAGAGACCGCTGTCATGCACCAGAAAATAGCCGACGAAATGGCGAAGATTTTTTTCCTTGTTGGGCATGGTCCCATCCTGGAATGCCTTCAGCTTTTCCGGGAAATGCATGGTGTATGACCGCCCGAATTGCGGGATATAGATGGAAGGCAGTCCAAACGGGCGCCCCATGAAGGATGCCCGGAAGAAATCCGGAGAAAAAACCTTGTAATAGTTGTCATCCTTTCCTACGTTCAACATGAAACATTCCCCGTCACGGATGCAATCGGCAAATGCTATCAGCGGCGGTTCCGGAATCTGTGAGATATGGCGGGTAATCAGACCGAACGGATATTGTTTGCGCGCAACCCTGTAAATACCTTTGGCCAATTCCCTGCTGCCGAGGATGTTGGCGCTCGGGTATAATTTTCCATGCTCATCGCGCCAGCCGCAGCCATGTCGTTCATTGGCACAGAATTGGCTCCAGGAGTTGTCAAAGTTGATATACGGAAGTCGAAGTTCCCGTATGCATTTTTCGATCATCCTGATATAAGTATTCCGGTAGGATACGGAATTCGGACAAATAAAAACATAGCACCATTGGCGGTTGTTGGGTGAGACTTCGGTTCCCACTGCCGGCGGAGTCAGACTCCAGTCATAAGCATGCTGCGGATAGCCGGGGTGCTCAGGCGACATGGAAAAACCGGCAAAGTAGTGCAGCAGCGGAATCGAACCGTTCCTGCTCCACGAAAAGCGCATCTTATGATAATTGTCATGCTTGAATCCGGCATCCGGTACATTGTGGATCTTGGTCCATGGGAACCACAGACCGAGATTCTTTTCCGGCCGCCACAGAACCCGGTTGCGGACAAACGGACGCATCGGAGTGACCTGCAGACCGAATTGCCAAGTCACAGGCTTATCCAGCACAGCGGCATAATCGATCAAATTAATGGTAAACAACGCTCCGTTTTTCCCGGGGTCGAGACGGATCGTCTCATCCCGGTTTTTCAATCGGCGTCCGCTTTGATCCTGTGAAAAATAATAAAGTCCTCTGTCTTCGTTCCCCATCCAGAGCACCGGCAGATCAGCAGACTTATAATGATTGCGTTTGATACTGCGGGTCAGCACACCGGCCTGAGGCCCCCGGAAACTGTAGTAATCTTTGACAAAGCAATTGTACAGCCGGGATACCTCCGGACGCAACGGGATCTCTATTTTGGCATTCTTTACCGTCTGACGCCCTTTCGGCGTTAACGTGACCTCGAACCACATCAAGCCGTCAAATTCAAACCGGCAGCGGGATTTCAATTCGAACCGGCTGTTTTCCCCCCTGCTTTCCACTACTTGCAGATCCAGATATTTTTCCAGCAGTTTCCGGCCGGAAAAATGGCTGAAACGCTGTCCGTCGCAGAAAAAATCAATGTCTCCGCGCAGCATTGGAATCTCCTGAGAATAGAGCTGAACCGGAAAAACTTTTTTGCCAAATACGGTTTTCTGCATTTTTGCAATCAGAACCTGCCGGTCTTTCTGATTTTTCAATTCCACCGGCTCCCATGGGTCGGGGACAGAATGATCGATCACCGGTTCCGCATCCCCCACCATGAATCGGAACATATTGTTTTCGATCACATCCTGCGGGGTTTCCCGGACCGGATGCAATTGTATCTGATAATCTCCTTCAGCAAAATCCGCCAGATCGAATGCATAATGATAGTCTGTAGAATCACTGTTCAGCATTTTTGTCAGCACAGGTTTCTTATTCAAGATGACTTTCATTTCCACAGGAAATCCAGTTCCCTTCCGGGTGGTCCGGCTCATATTGAATGTAAAATTCAAAACTTTCCGATCCGGCGAGATCATCATGCGCATCATGAAGATTTTTACCGGGATCTTACTCTTATCCAGTTTCTTCACTCCGTAAGAATTATAAAGCTTCTCCACCTGGGCTCCGGTAAGCGGTACATCATAAATCCGCAGATCATCGATCAGCGATTCACCGGTCTGTCTGATCCAGGCTTGTAATGAACGAGGACCAACCGCAAAGGTTCTGAATTGATTGGGCCTGCAATGGTCAGGTATTTTCCGGGTGCTTTGCAGTATGCCGTCCAGATACAGCCGGATGTTTTCTTTATCCCAAGTCGCCGCCACATGGTGAAAAACCCCCCGTTTCCAATCCTTCGCCGGGGCTTCGGCAATGACCCGGGATTTTCCCTCAGTGCCGAAGAGAAAATACAGATCGTTGACATCCCCGTATTTATAAATAATAAGTTTGGATTTCGGACCATACGCATCAATAAAAAGATGATAGTTCCTGTCTTTGAAATCCCAGTTCAGCGGTTTGAGCCAGAAAGCAATGGTTCCGGCTTTCGGATTGATATATTTACCTGTGTAATGAATCAGGGAACCTGCCAGCTGACCGTTGACCTGCTGCACCCCGATTTTGGATGCTTTTCCTTTAACGCCCGGGTGCAGCAGCATGGAAAGGGTTTCCATGGTGATCGGCATGGAATGTTTTCCATCAACCGCGTCTTTCCCCGCCGCGGCACGGAAATCTTTGTCGAACGAGGCATGCAGGACCGGATTGACTTCGGCAGCGGCCGACCATAACGAAAGTCCGCCGATCATCAGTTTTACCAGAAGTTGTTTCATGATCTTTTCTTTATCTTTCAACAGTTCAATAACCAGACTTATTCGATTTTTGCATAAGTATACAGATCAGCGCCGAAATTACCGACTGATCCATCGGCAAAAACCGCATTTACTGAGGATTTGTGAACAAAACCGATGAGTCTCTGCTGATAATTCCTCTGATTGATGTGTTCCATGTTGTTGAAATTGAAATTCGTTCCATTGCTGTCCGCAATCATGATCACACGCTGCGGATCCTTGAAATTTCCCAGCCGCAGACTTTTGGGAGACGCGGCCGTACAACTATACATAACCTTGGTATTGCCGGCGTAATTAGTAAAAAAGCCATTTCCCGAACTGCCCAGACTTTTGGGATATACGAGTTCCTGGTTTCCCGGGCAATAAAACATTTTCATATTTTTCTGCTGGTCTTCGACTGAATTCCAAGTAGTCTTCTGAGGCAGTTTCCGATAAGGATTCAACAGTTGCGTCCAAATGACCACCGAGCCTCCGGCTGAATCCTTATAGACCCTCAGAGGCAGGATATAATCATTGTAATCCTGGCTGTATAAAGTGGCAAAAAGCCCGATTTGCTTAAGCTGGCTCAGACAGGAAGTCTGATAAGCTTTCTGCCGTGCCGCGTTCAGCGCCGGCAGCAGCATTCCCGCCAGAATGGCGATGATCGCAATCACGATGAGGAGTTCTATGAGGGTAAATCTGAACCGCCTGCCGGATGAAATTCCCGTTACACATTTTTTCTCGTTCTGTAAATCTTTTCTTTTCATAAATACCTCCTGGAGCTGTTATTTGTTTTTAAGGAACAAATTCAAAACCTTCTGGCAGGCTCATCCTGCTGAAAAGTTTTTCCGCATCAAGCCATTGTTAACACCTCGTTTTCGCATCCCGGCGGCCGGGTGAGGAAGACCGAATCAGACCGTAACTTCCTGATCCAGCTCGCTGGATTTATAGATGGCATCCAGCAGCCGCATGGCAATGACTCCGTCTTCGCCAGTGGCAGCGATCTCGCCTTTGCCCTGGAGTGCGGCAACGAATTTTTCCATTTCTGCCGCGAACCGGTCCTTTTTCCGGGCAAAGAACAGTTCGATGTCAGCGATCCGGCCGTCGACTTCGGTACGGAGAACGGTTTTTTCGGTTCCGACCTTGACGCCACCTTTGGTGCCGAGCAGTTCGATGTAGGATTCGTCTTCCGCGTTGCAGGCCCAGGCAACTTCGAAGGAGAGCGTCGCCTTCTCGCCGAAGCGGATCAGCCCGGCTGCATAGTCGTCGACATCGAAGACACCGTCATATTTCGGCGGTCCAGCCCACATGGAAACGTAGTGATAATCCTGCATCGGGCTGCCGAATTTGGAATAGGTTTTGGCGCTCACCCGGGTCGGGTTCCAGTAGCCGGTGATCCACATGGAAAGATCGAGGAAATGTACGGCAATGTCGATCAGACCTCCGCCGCCGGACTTCGCCTTGGTGGTGAACCAGCCGCCGAGTCCGGGAATGCCGCGGCGCCGGATCAGTTTGACGCGGATCTGATAGATCTCGCCGAGCCGTCCGCTGTCGATCGCTTCCTTGACGGCCACGGCCTGGGGGTCCTGACGCCAAACCATGCCCATCTGGAGTTTTTTGCCCGAGACATCGCGGGCGGCGAGAATGTCCTTCGCGATCCGGGCGTTGAGCGTCATCGGTTTTTCCAGAAAGACGTGTTTCCCTGCCTTGAACGCATCGATGGCAATCGGAGCGTGCATATCGTTGGGGACGCAGACGCTGACCGCGTCGACATCGGGGTCGGCCAGCAGCTGATGATAGTCTGCGTAAGTTTTGGCGCCGGGGCAGCGTTCAGCGGCGGCTTTCAGTTTTTCCGGCAGGATGTCGCAGAGCGCGGAGATTTCCGCATCGGCGGTTTTGAGGTAGGCTCCGGCATGAACGTTTCCGATGGTGCCGCAGCCGACGATTCCGATTCTGATCTTGCTCATAAAT
>Ga0265298_10007390_pt1 | contig 13353 bp, 8 predicted proteins | sample AusTroGonzalo_MG_3_FD_193486 | JGI IMG/M metagenome (GOLD analysis project Ga0265298, IMG submission 193486) | Bovine rumen microbial communities from tropical cattle in Woodstock, Queensland, Australia - Gonzalo_01 | ecosystem: Host-associated > Mammals > Digestive system > Stomach > Rumen ...
CAGGACAGAGGGAACCAGCCGTTATCTCCCAATACCTGACCGTATTGAGCACATCGTGAGTCTTACGGCGGCGTGGGGAAAACTGTATGCTAAGCCCAAATCTGAAAGGAAGATCGCCATACTGATGTGGCAGTCCCGTCCGGATTCAGGGAACATCGGTGGTGCGGCAGGTCTCGATACCCCAGAAAGCGTCGCTGATATGCTGAAGAGATTCTCGTCCGAAGGATATACCGTGGAAAACGTTCCCGAGGACGGCAGACAGCTTATCGATGAGATCCTGAACGGAGTTACCAACGACCTGGAGAACATGTCTCCTCAGACAGTCAGGGAAAGAGCTGTGGATCTGATTCCTGAATCGAAGTACAAAGGACAGTTCGTGAAAATCCCCGCATGGGACCAGAAGCAGATGATAGAGGCCTGGGGACAGCCGCCTGGAGAGATCTGCGTCGACAGGCATGACATAATCGTTCCCGGGATCATCAAAGGCAATGTGTTCATCGGATACCAACCTCTGAGAGGATGGGCCGACAAGATGGAACAGAACCTTCACGACCCCGTCCTGTTCGCCCAGCATCAGTACCTTGCTTACTACAGATGGCTGAAGTACACGTTCGGAGCCGACATGATCTTCCATATGGGTACCCACGGCAGCATCGAATGGCTGCCAGGAAAGAACGTAGGTCTATCGCAGAAGTGCGATCCCGAGATAATCCTTGACGGGATCCCAAACATGTATCCCTACATCATAGACGATCCGGGAGAGGGAATTCAATGCAAGCGCAGGATCGAATCTGTCCTCCTGGGGCACATGCCGCCCACGATGGCCCGTGCCGATTCATATCCTGAACTGGACGAGGTCAATGTGCAGCTGCAGGACCTCCTCAAACTTGGTCGCGGTGCATCAGAGGATAGAAGGAAGCATGCTATCGCAAACATCTACGAGGCAGCCAAGAGGAACGATCTGCTTAACGACCTTGGAATCCCCGAAGGAGAGGATCCTGGACCGGAGGGATTCGAGGAATACATCATCCCTCTGCACGAATACATCGAAGAGGTCAAGGATGCTCTGGTGAGGTCGGACCTTCATGTTCTTGGAAGGGTTCCGAAAGAAGGTCACTTCGACGAGATGATATACTCTCTTACTCGCCTTAACAACGGCAGCATAATGTCGCTTAGGGACGCATTCGCATTCAACCAAGGGTTCGACATACAAGCTGCTCTGGAGGCGCCTGCAGAGATCTCAGATGCGGGAGAGATCAATTCCGTTGCAATCGATAGGATTAACAAAGAGCTCATGGAACTTCTCGTATGGATGAGAGAGGATGGATACGACCTTGAGAGGACCATCTCCCATATAGGCGATGTTTCCGAGGATCTCAGAAGATCACTCGAATTCGTCTGCCAAACACTTGTGCCCAACATCAACAGGATGACTGATGAGGTCAGTCATATGTGCGACGGTCTGAACGGAGAACATGTTGTCCCTGGACCAGCAGGAGCGCCTACCCGCGGAGGGGCCAACATCCTGCCGATGGGAAGGAACTTCTTCACCATGGATCCAGACACCATACCGACGAAGACTGCATGGGATATCGGTAAGCGCATGGCGGATCAGATGATCCAAAGGCATGTCGATGAGAAGGGGGAGTATCCGCGTGAGATCGGGATGGTCATCTGGGCCACGGACATAATGAAGACCTCAGGGGATGATGTGGCCTACATTCTATGGCTCCTAGGGGTCAGGCCCATCTGGGCGCGCACCGGCGGACAAGTGGTCGATCTGGAGGTCGTTCCACTATCGGAACTCGGAAGGCCCAGGGTAGATGTCACTGTTAATATCACAGGATTGTTCAGGGACACGTTCCCCAACCTCATAGACTTCATAGACAAAGCCGTGAACATGGTCATCGGACTGGACGAGAAGGATGAGGACAACGCATTGGCCGCCAATCTGAGGAAGGACGTGATTGAGGGCATCCTCGCAGGCCTGTCACCGGACGAGGCTCGCAGGCGCAACGCTGTCAGGATATTCGGAGCTCCGCCCGGAGGTTACGGAACCGGGGTTAACAAGGCCGTCGAGGCCAGCTCTTGGGATAACGTGCAGGATCTGGCCGATGTATATCTTGACTGGTGCAGCAACGGTTATTCTCAGGGACACTTCGGGGAGAAGCTGAAGGACGAGTTCGTAAGACGCTTCAGCAATGTGGAGGTTACCGTCAAGAACATGCCTGACAGGGAGATAGACCTTCTGGACTGCGACGATGTCTATGAATACTTGGGAGGTATGAACTCCTTCGTCAGGGCATACGGGAAACACAAGGACACTTTCTCCACATTCATGGGCGATGATTCCGACCCCAACAAATCTAAGATCAGGAGCACGCAGCAGGAGCTCCGCTATGCATTCAGGAGCAAGGTCCTGAACCCCAAGTTCATCAACGGACTGAAAGAGCATGGATACCGCGGAGCCGGGGAGATGGCCAACCTCACGGAATTCACTATGGCCTGGGGAGCTACATCCGATATCTCTGAAGGGTGGATGTACGAAGGGCTCGCCGACAAGTTCCTCTTCGATAAAGACACGAAGGAGTGGATGCTGGATGTCAATCCCTACGCGATGATGAACATCATCAACCGCTTGGAAGAGGCTATTAGCCGTGGACTATGGGATGCCACTGATGAGTACAAGGACAAGTTGAAGGACCTGTATCTCGACGTAGAGGAAAGAATAGAGGAAGTTACAGATAGAAATCGATGAGGCATGAAACATGGAAACTAAGCAGATAGTATTGATTGCGGTGGTGGCGGTGGCAGTCGTCGCTTGTATCGCCGCTGCTGTGGTGATCATGGGGAATGGAAGCGGATCGGATGATCCTGTGGATCCTGATTTCCCTGATTTGAATGACAACGTAATCCTGATCTATTTCTCCGCTACAGAAGTCACTGATGGTGTTGCAAAGAAGATACAGGACTACCTTGGATGCGACATATACCGTATCGAGCCTGTCATCCCTTACACACCGGAAGATCTTCAACGTGACAATCCTGAGAGTCGTGTAAGCAAAGAACACGCTGATCCCAATTTCAGACCAGCTATAGCTGGAGTAAAGATCGATTTATCGAAATATTCAACAGTGATCCTTGGGTTCCCCATCTGGTATCATGCAGAACCTCAGATTATCGATTCTTTCCTGGACATCTATGATCTGAGCGGCCTTAACATAGCGCCATTCTGCACATCCTGGGGCGCCGGGGTTGCCAATGCGGTGGCCAAAATCTCAAAAGCCGAACCGAATGCGAATATGGAAAAAGGCGCTGCATTCTCAAGTGGATACTCTGATGCAGAAATCTACGAGTGGTTAAACTCTGTGGGCTTTGTGCCTAAAAAGTAAGGTGGGGAGAACCCCCACCATTTTATGGTTTTCAGAATGCCTTTGCGAACTTTACAAGCTGCTCTTCGAAGTAATCCTGGGTGATTGAGTAGGATCCAACGGTGTCTTTGATAGGCTTGTTAAGGTAGATATCGAAAAGGGTAGTCTGGTTGAACACGATGACGTTGCATCCATCAAGGATTGCACCTGCTGCCTGTGTGTAGTTAGCAGATGTGTCGGAGTGGTATGCTGCGTACAGGATGTAAATCTGATCGCATCCGTAGGTGCTTCCCTTGACAATCTTGACGTTGTCTCCCTCGATTGTGAAGTTCTTGGTTCCGTTGAGGACGGTACAGAACTTGTCTGCCATTCCAATCTTGTCAGTCTGGTCGAGGAGGGTCTTTCCCTTGCTTCCGTTCTTACTGTTCACCAAGAAGTCATCGAAGGCCTCTGCAGCTTTCTCTTTCGATTCATAGTGGTAAATCTCGAAGTTGACAGTCCTGGTCTTGTCCTTGTCGCCATCTTTCTGAGGAGTTCCGTCCTTCAGCATGCAGGTGGTTGTGTAGGAAAGAGCTGCGAAGTTCTCGTTTCCTCCTGTTGCGATTGTGAAATCTCCGAATTCTCCGTCATAGTCGTCTACGAAATTCTTAGCCAGTTCCTGAGCATTGTAGTTCTTGGAACCGTTCATAAGAATGACTGCTGCTGCGATTGCCACGATTGCGACGACCGCTACAACAACGATGATAGTCATTGTCTTCTTTTCCATGATATCACTGGATGAAGTATCCAACCGTGAATCAAATATGAACTACTTAACACTGACCGTATCCTTATTTATATTATAAGGCCCGAAAAGACAGTTTATCTCTTTTCTTTGACGGCATATGTGTCCGCAGGCAAAGTATGCTCTACATCGTCGAAATCGCTATCGAGCATGATCAAGTGGGGTCTTCCATGGCTTTCGATAACTTCCGATTCAACATCATAGACCGCTTTGATGTTTTCCTTGGTAATGACTTCACTGGGGGTTCCGATGGCATAGATCGAACCACCGTGGAGCATGATCATGGTATCTGAATACTTCGCGGCGATGTTCAGATCATGACTTATCATGATGACCAGAATGTTCTTCTCTTGTGAAAGATCCCTTAGTAAACGTGTAACCTCCATCTGATGCTTGATGTCCAGGTTCGAAGTGGGTTCATCCAACAGAAGGATCTCTGGTTCTTGAACCAGTCCCCTTGCCAACATAACCTTCTGATGCTGTCCTGCGGACAGCTCATCGAAGTTCCTCATGGCCAGATCCTCGATATCCAGCAACCTGAGGGTAGAATATACTATGTCTAGATCCTTGTCCAGCGACTTGTATGTGGCATGAGGATGACGTCCCATGAGAACTGTGTCCACTACCGAAAGAGGGAAGGTATCGTTAGCGGAATACGGCACATATCCAACCTTCTTAGCAAGATCCTTCAGCGAGATGTCATTGACTGTTTCGCCATCTATCATCACAGTCCCTTTATTAGGAGACAGGATTCTGTTGATACAGTGTATCAATGTCGATTTGCCAACTCCGTTAGGTCCGATTATGGACAGGAGTTGTGGGCCGTTCGCATCGAGCGTTATATCCTTCAACACGGGCGTGCTGGAATACCCGAATTCAATTCCGTCGATCACTAACCTCATTCTTTCACCTCATTTCCATGCGCTCTTCCTGCGCATTCTGATCAATATCATTATGAACAGCGGACATCCGATGATGGCGCTGATTACTCCTACAGGCAAACCGTATTCCCCAGAAACTCTGGCGACACAATTGGCCAACAGAAGGAACAGACCTCCGAACAAAGCAGAGGCCGGCAGAAGATGTTTCGATTCCGATCCAACAAAGAGCCTAGCTATGTGCGGACCCACCAATCCTACGAATCCGATGGTTCCTGTAAAACATACAACGGCTGCCGTCATAAGGGATACGATCGTTATCTCAATCAGGATCGTTCTCTTGGGATCCACGCCCATCGAATGAGCGGAATTGGGTCCGGCCATCATCACGTTTATGCTCCTGTGATGATAGAACAACACAACTCCGCAGACCAGACTGATGAAGAGGGGTATCGGGATGGTATCCCATGTGGTAAGGGCAAGCGTTCCGACCCTCCATGAATAGATCTCGGCCAGAGTCTCCTCCGAAGCGGTTATCATCAACAGCTGGACAACAGCCGAGAAGATGTACATCATGGCGATTCCTATGAGGATGATCTTCGTAGCGGTCACCCTGCGTTTGAAAGAGAACATGAGTATGACGGCAACGGGAATCAAAGAGAAACCGAAGGCCATCACGATCTTGATCCACGGGTCGCTGAAAAGAGGCATAATCCCATTGCCGAGAACAATAGCGATTGATGCGCCCAGCAATGCCCCTGACGATACACCCATGGTATAAGGGTCTGCCAATGGGTTGCGGAGCATGCTCTGCATAACCGCTCCTCCCAAAGCCAAAACCGCTCCGACTATTATCGCGAATACCCCTATCGGAAGCCTGGTGAACACGACTATATCGTCCGCATAAGGGTCTGTGATGTTTCCGGTCAGATGCTCGATCAGCACCCTGTAGCAGTCAAAGAAGCTGAGATCGTACATCCCTATTGAAAGAGAGAATATGAGTGTGACCAGGATAAGCAAAGCACAGATTATGATGAAAATCCACTTCCTGTGGATCATCTTGTAATAATCCTGCTTTCCGGCCATCAGAACACATCCTTATGAGATCTTTTCCTGACTATGAGATAGAGGAACACTGGCGCTCCGATGAAGGACATCACAACTCCGATAGGGATGTTTCCGAAGGTCATCAATGAACGTGAAATCAAATCGGCCAGGACCAACACTGTAGAACCCATTATCATAGAGCCGGGAACTACGAACTTATTGTCCCCTCCTACCAGATAACGGGTCATATGGGGCGCTACCAATCCGATGAAACCGATTATTCCTGTGAATGAAATGATGGATGCAATCAAAACGGATGTGAGGATTATGCACAGCATCCTGAACTGTACAACGTCAAGCCCCAGACTCTTCGCACTCTTCTCTCCTAAGGCCATGATATTCAGTTTACTTGACGATAGCTGAACAAGAACTGCCGATGCCGCAGTCAAGACGAGCATCAAAGGCATATCGGACCACGATGCATTAGAAACGCTCCCGACCTGCCAAATGTAAGCATCCTGCAAACTCTCTGCGCTGGCCGTGATCATAATCAGGGTTACTAGCGAATTGAAGAAGAATGTCAGAGCGGTACCAATCAATATTATCGTAGAGGGCGAATTACCAATATAACGCACCATAAGAATGACTATGATTGCCGGGATCAGTGACCCGATGAAAGCATTTATTACAATTCCTGCTCCGGATATGACGGTGGAATAGGAAAAACCAACAATTATTGCCACAACCGCACCGAGACAGGCTCCAGACGATATTCCTGTGGTGTATGCGTCCGCCAATGGATTCTCCATCATGCTCTGCATCACAGTTCCTGCCAATGCAAGGCCTGCACCTGCGACCAAAGCCATGATCACGCCCGGCATGACGTTATTAAAAATGTAATAATCGGCCCACCAATCCGGACTTCTGGGCTCATACGTGACTCCGGTAAGATGGTCCCAAATCACTTCTAGTGTTTTGGAGAATTCATACCCCGTACCGACTGAACACGATATCACTGTTGTTAGAATCAGAACAACAAGACATATCACAAGGAAAAGAATCTTCCTGGAGAGGGTACTCTTATACTCCTCTTTTCCTGAGATGTGCTCAATCTCTGTCATTGGATGTTGCCTCCAATGTCTTAATCCAATATTAAAGTTAAGACAAGCTACAATTATAGACGGAGTATACCTCCAATTTTTATCATACTAGCTTTTTACTCCGTTTAGTGTTAGAATGAAGTCGAATACTACCGTCATAGCAATCGCCGTCATAGCGGTTGTTGCCATAGCAGGAGCTGCAGTATTCTTACTGAATAACTCTTCAGATGATTCCGGAGACCTACTGGATAAGATTCCTCTGCCTGTTTATGGAAACGCCGATGAAAACGACATTATCGATGAAAAAGACATCGCACTCATCGAACGTATGATTGCAGAGGAAATATCGCTCTCCGAGTATCCTTTTGCTGATGCTGATCGGGACGAAAAAATAACATCTGCAGATGCAGCTGTTGTCAAAAAACTGATTGCCGGTGAAAATACCAAAGTAACGTTTATCGATCAATACGACCTTGTAATTGGGAAGAACTACAGACATGTTACCGTAGACTATCCTCTGACCAATCTCGTTACTCAGAACGCAGATATGCTTATGCTGACGATGATGATCGACGCTGACGATTGTGTCGCAGGATATATCGCCAACATCAAGAACTATCCCAACCAATTCTACAAGGTAACCCACAACGGGGTGTCGAAACAGATCGGTACCACGGCCAGACAGATTGCTGCTGCCGATTGGGAAGGCATAAAGAATCTGGATGTAGAACTCCACGAGAAGGGAAGCGAGATCGGTGCAATCCTGGTCCACAGCGATCAGGCCTTGGGCGACTATAAAGATGATATCATCGCAGCTGGATTCAACCTCATATACCTGAGAGCAACGGACCCATTCTATTCATTAGATGCATCGATCCTGCTGGGATTCCTGCTCGGACCCGATTATGCGGCAAAGGCCAAAGCCTATGCTGATGATTGCAAAAACACGATAGATGAGATCGAAAAGAAGGTATCATCTGTACCCGAGAAAGACAAGAAAGCTTTCATCTCACTCTGTATGGTTTGTTACATAGCCCAGGACGAATCCCAATACACAAAGCTGGGGACGTTTGCCGGAGGTTCGGCAGCCGTCGATATCAAAGGAACAACGTCTGTAAAACTCCAGGATGTCGAGGCCATCACCAAATACAACGACAAGATAGATTACATGATCAACTGCTCTACACAGGATTGTGCAATCATAACTCCAGATGTCCTCTGGGAAGATGCTGGTTGCAAATATATGGCAAAGAGTACGCACTTCCATGATATGGTTTGGATCAACATGTCCATGCCCGTATCGTGCAGAGTTATGTACATAGCGTCCGTGTTCTACCCAGATATTGTATCGCACGCGGATGCGGATGCTTACTTCCAGAATATGGTGGAAAAGTACATGTCTTATCTGGACAAGACAGTTGAAGACGGCGATTTCGAGGTAACCGAGGATATGTTTACCACCTGTACCTACGATGATTACCTCGAATGGAAGGGCGACGATCCCGAGGACCCCGTCATATCAGACATAAACTGTCTCGCTATGGCCACACACTTCTACAACACAATGGACTTCACCGGATACAGTGGCGAACCGTTCACTGTGAGCGGAAACGACCAGAAAGCATCAGTGACGACCACGACCGGTGGAAACTATTACTACACCGCCAAACTGTACAACGATGCCAAGGCCCAGTTCGAGATCGTGAAGAAGGATTATGAGAGCAAGATCGGAACCGAGTCAGCTATGGGCGGAACATATGTCGGCCTCTACCAGATCTACGGTCTGACCGACGGAATTGGATATTATGTGAACACTACCGGAGGAAGCACCAACATAGGTTCTATGCACTATGCAGGATACTACAAGGAATGTCTGATCGAAGTCAAACTCGCATACAAGCCCAGTTTCACCGATGAACAGCTCGACACCATCATCAAATCCATCTGGGGCGAAGAAGGGACTGTATCTGCGATAGAATCTGCGAAAAAGATAAATCTCTCCGACCTGGACAAGTTCACCAATGCACCTTATGTCATCGTCGAAGGAAGCGATTCTGATTATGCGAAGATAATGAACTCGAAGAATACGGAATCCAAGGATTACCACATAATCTACGACAACAGTGACTCGGCTTTCATTGAATTCGAAGAGCTGAAGATGACGTATAAGGAAAAAGTGGAGCAGGGAGACTACATGGGCGGCAAACCAGTCGCCATCCCGCTGAACGGTTTCGAGGACGGAGGAGGATTCTACGGCAACACCACGAAGGGTTTCTCGATGATCCAATTCACAGGATTGAAGAACGGTACTTATGTCCAGATCTACCTGAGAATGGACAATGCGACCTTTGATGATGACTTTGTCAACGGTATCGTGAGCATGGTTTGCAAGACCATTGCAGATGAATGAGGGTTGCTCCGAGGTTAAGTGAGAACATGGAGAAAAAACACCTCTCTATAATCGCAGTGACTGCAGTTGTAGTCCTGGTGGTTGTCGCAGCGATAGTTATCCTAGGCAACAGCGGAAAGGATGACGGCGGTCTGAAACTCATCAATCTGTCGATATACGGCAACGCTGATGAGAACTACACCATTGATCAGAACGATCTAAATCTAATCAACAGCTTGATTGGAGACGATACGAAACTGGCCGATTATCCCTATGCGGATGCAGACGGCGATGGAAAGATAACATCAATGGATGCGGATATCGTCGATGCAGTAATCAAAGGAGAGAAAACGAAACTCAGAGTGGTAGATCAGTACATATACGCCACCGGAGTCAACCATATCGCTGAGATAGACTACCCTCTCAGGAACGTTGTCGCCATCAACCCAGAGATGATTCAGATGACCTTCTTCATCGACGGAGATGTGAATGTCGCAGGATATGTCGCCAACCCGGAGACCTCCGAGAACAGCTTCTACAAGATCACACACAACGGATTCTCCCAACAGCTTGGAAGCGCACCAAGGATGCTGACTCAGGTCGAATGGCAAGCCATGACCATATTGGACAGTGAACTGCATAAGAAAGGCGAGGCCCTCGGAGGTGTTCTTGCATATAACGACTCCGCTCTTGGTGATTACAAGAAACACATCGAAGATGCTAAGATACCCATCATCTATCTGAGATGCACCGACCCGGTCTATTCCATAGATGCTGTAGTCCTTCTGGGCCACATGATGGGGCCAGAATATGCTAAGAAAGCACTGAACTTTGCCGCCGATTGCCGTTCAGCTATCACTGACCTCCAGGAAAGACTGGCCTATGTCAAAGACGAGGACCGCGTCCACTTTGTCGCTCTTTGCATGTGGAGCTACATGTCCCAACATGAATCCCAGTATACCAAGATTGGGCTCGAAGCCGGAGGAATCGATGAGGCCAACCTTCCAGGCAATTCTTCGACGGCGATAGCTGATGTGGAGGCCATAACGAAATACAACGATTCCATCAGCACCATACTCAACTGCCGTACCTGCGATCTTACAGAGATCTCAGCGAAGACTACCTGGGAGAATTCCAAACTGGACATCCTCAAGAAATCCACTCACTTCAAGGACATGTTCTTCCTGAACATCTCCATCCCCGTCCCGTGCAGGATCATGTACACCGTGTCCATGTTCTACCCTGACCTGATAACAGTCGACGAATGCGACGAGTACTTCCAAATGATGGTCGACAAGTATCTCAGCTATCTTGACAAAACTGTCGCTGACGGCGATTTCGATGTGACCACAGACACTATGGCGATCATCACATGGCAGGATTATCTGGATGACGGGGGCAGCGAAGATGACCCCCAGCATATCGACTCTGATCTCGATCCCAGAGATTATGCGAACAGATTCTTTGACATCATGGGCGATGATCTGAACACCATCACGCCTGGTGCGGAATACGAATACGCATACTCCTACGGACCTTACTCGGTCGATCCGGAGAGCGATGACCAGCATGCCATTGTGGGTTCCCAAGGAAACACATACGCCGCCAAATACACTCTGATGGAGAACCCCAAGGAGAAGTATGAGGAGACCATCCAGGAATACATAAAGAAGATCGGAACCGAATTCAGAGGAGGCACCTACAAACAGATAACGTATACCAATGGACTCACACAATGCATGGGATACTATCTGAACACCAATCCTGAAGAAGGAACCTCCACAACCATCTTCGGAAGCGTCAAGTTCTGCGGATACATAGACGAGATGTTCGTAGAGCTCAATATGCTGAAGAGACCTCAACTCACCGACGAGGACCTGCAGAAACTCGTATATGCCCTATTCCCGGATGCGTCTGAGGTATCTGCGCAGGAATGGGCGAAGAAGGTTGACACTTCGATGCTTGATGCCTACGCTGGAAGCCCGTACTCGATTGACTCTGATCCGACCGATTCTTACGCCATCATCGTAGCCTCTGACAGCGGTTCTGGAAACCGTTACATATCCTTCGACGCGACGCCGCTCGCCCAGACAAAATTCGACGCAAAGAAGGCTGAGCTGGAAGCGAAGGTGAAGGAGAGCGGGTATGAGACCATGACCGTATCGGGATATGACGATCTGTATGGATACATCGCCCATCGCGACAACGCCGGAGGATTCTGGATGATCTACTGTACCGCTATGAAAGACGGACTTTGGATCGATGTATGTCTGAGAAACAACTCAGAATCATACTCGATTTTGGAAGCTAATACCATTATGAAAAACATCTTGAATGCCGAGCCTTAAGCTCTGCAGGCAGGGATTTCCCCGCTCTTCATTCAAATAACCTATTAATCATAGTGGTTATTCGGTGAGTTAATGATTTGGATTGCGTTGAGTCTCATAGTTGGAGCAATAATGCTCTACTTCGGATCCGAATGGTTGGTGCGTGGAGGAAAGGGCCTAGCACTCCGTCTAGGAGTCACACCATTCGTCATCGGACTTACTGTTCTCGCATTCGGTTCATCGGCTCCCGAAGCGATAACTTCCATCGTCAGTACCGACACTCCAGACATCATCATAGGAAACGTGGTGGGAAGCAACATCGCCAATGTCGGACTCGCGATCGGAATTGCCGCTATTGTCGGGCCCATGGCTGCCAAATACAATAGCATGCGCATCGAGATCATCACCATGCTCATCGCTTCCGTTGGACTCTTTATATTGGGATTTTTCAACTTCATCAACTGGATAGAAGGAATCATACTGATCTCGCTTCTGTTCGTCTTCCTATTCTTCGTTTTCAAGAAGAAAAGCAACGATGAGGAAGGACAAGAGGCGTATGTAGAGGAAGTCACGCCAGAGACTCTCAGCACACCCATTCTGATCATCCTTGTCGTTGTAGGACTTGTAGCGCTGTACTTCGGAGCTCGTTTCTTCATCGATGGAGCCAGGGACCTGGCGGTTCTCATAGGTGTTCCGGATCTCATCATCGGATTGATCGTCGTTGCTATAGGCACCTCGCTCCCCGAACTCTGCATCAGTGTTCTGGCAGCCCGTCGCGGTGAGGCCGATATGGCCGTAGCGAACATCGTTGGCAGCAACATCTTCAACATCATGTTCGTCCTAGGCATTGGTTCGCTACTCGTGGACGTCCCCGTTTCTGAATCCGTCCTGTACTTCCACCTGCCTGTGATGTTACTGCTAAGCGTGGTCATGTTCCTGATGGTACGCTTCAGGAACAAGATCGACAGGATGTCCGGAGTACTGCTTGTGGGAATCTATATGGGATACATCGCCGTGATAGCACTGGTGCCTGGCTTGATGATATGAAGAAAAAACCGCACGGTCTCCCGTGCGGAATTGGTTTTACAGACACTCTTTGAAGAGTGATGTGAATGTGTCCTTCTGCTGATCGTTTATGATTAGCGGAGGGATGAGACGTACGGTGTTGCCATGGCAGACGTTTACCAGGACGCCATTATCGCGACAGTGCTTCTGGACGGCTGCTGCGGTCTCGTTGGAATCCATCTCGATTCCGATAATGAGTCCGTATCCGCGTACCTGCTTGATCTTGTCGGACTGGATGCCCATGAGATCGTTCATCCACTTGTCACCGATCTCGCGCGCATGCTCCACGATCTTCTCCTTCTTCATGATGTCCAGGACTGCGCATCCCGATGCGGTCACCAGAGGGTTACCGCCGAATGTGGTTCCGTGGGTTCCGGGTGTCATGACCTTCG
>Ga0265298_10007391_pt1 | contig 13353 bp, 16 predicted proteins | sample AusTroGonzalo_MG_3_FD_193486 | JGI IMG/M metagenome (GOLD analysis project Ga0265298, IMG submission 193486) | Bovine rumen microbial communities from tropical cattle in Woodstock, Queensland, Australia - Gonzalo_01 | ecosystem: Host-associated > Mammals > Digestive system > Stomach > Rumen ...
CATGTGTATGCAGCTGAAAACCTGCAGCTACCAGTTTCGGCATAATTTCCTGCAGTTCAGCAGCCGTCCAGTGAGGGAAACCCTTGTGGCCAAAAGGGCGTTTCATAACGATAAGTGCAAGCGGGTTATACGGCATAGTCAAATACATATCCGGTGTTCCTGATTCCATGAAAAACTTCACAGTTGTCCGCTGATACAGATCAGCCACATCACCGGAGCCCTTGTCAGCAATCATGTCATCAAACTGTGACAGCGGTTTTGCAGGGTCTGCATAGTAATTGTCGCGAACACGAAGCTTCAGCTTGCCTTCGCGCGCCAGCTCCCTGTAAGCTTTCTTTGCGTTTTCTGTGGACAATGCGTCAAAGATCATCGTCACGCCGTAAGCGTGTGCGTATTCGTGTTGATATATTTGAATAATCTCTTTATAATCTTCCACAGTATAATCATAGTCCGGAATTCCTTCTTTAACGATGTTAATTGCAGAGAACTCCGATAACAATCCTGTCGGTTCGCCGTTTTTATCTCTCCAGATCAGCCCCATATGCGGATTCGGCGTATCCTTTGTGATTCCCGCTATTTCCAATGCCTTTGAGTTGAGCCAGAGATGATGCTGACAGTATGATTCCAGAAAAACCGGTTTGTCCGGGCAAACTTCATCGATCATTTTCTTATCCGGAAGTGCCTTTATAAAATCAAAATAATCCCAGCCACATCCTTTGATCATCTTTTTGTCGGGATTTAATGCTATATATTCACCCAGCTTTTCCTGAACTTTTTTGACAATGTCTTTTTTGCCGCCGGCCTGCGCCAGATAGAATAAATCACAGGAGTACCTGGCGCTTCCGCTCCATGTTGCATGCACGTGGGCATCACACAGCCCCGGCAGAACAGTCCTTCCCCCTGCATCTATTACTTTTGCATCGGAAGATTCAAAGTCTCTGATCCCTTCATTTGAGCCTACATATACAATTTTTCCGTCATCTGCAGCGACAGCTTCCGCACGGACTTCAGTTCCGTTTAAATTCACGGAATATATGTTTGCATTCTTTATGATCAGCATAACCGGTTACCCCCTTAAGGAACGGAGGGTCGCCCCTCGTTTTGTTCCACTTAAACAGAACGGAGAAACGGAAAGGGTCTCTCCGTTCCATATATGATTCGGCTTTGATCTCAGCATCCTGACGTTCCTCCACGTATAGGCTCAGGAAATACTCGGCGGGTTCCCTGAGATTGTCCTCGTAGAAATCCCCATCATCCGGATCATCATTCTTCCCGATATTTTTCCATTGTTCCCCCGTTTTTACTGCAAAGCCAGTCCCTTCACCCAATCTGTGATCTCCTCCGCCGTGGCGCCCTTCCGGATGCCCATGCCTTCCTCCCAGACAACAGTATCATCAGTCAGCGCCTTCAGCGTTTTATCGCTGCTTCCGAAGCCGGAGGAATTGGACGTGGCAAAGGGAATCACCGTCTTTCCGCCCAGATCGACTCCCTCGATAAACGTGCAGAGAATCTTCGGCGTCTGGCCTCCCCAGATCGGGTAACAGAGAAACACGGTGTCATATTTGCTCATATCCTCCGGGAATCCGGCAACAGCCGGCCGGGAGGCACTGTCCCCCATCTCGACCATGGAGCGGGCCTTACGGTCCATATAGTTCAGATCGTCAGCTGTATAAGGTTCCTCCGGCACGATCTCAAACAGATCTGCCGACAGTGCAGAAGCGATTGTATACGCAGACGCCTTCACCGTATCTTCGCCGGGAGAGAAATATGCCACCAGAATGCCGTTATCCGCCTGTTCCACCAGCGGGAGCTTTTCAACGGCCAGCGTGGCGGAAGATACCGCATCCTCCGCAAAAGAAACACTGCAGATCAACAGTAAAGCCAAAAGAACAATCAGAAACTTCTTCATAAACCTGTCACTCCTCTTCAATCGGTTCCAGGCTGTATCCGGCATACACGGAATATGCTTTTGTTTCAGCCGATAAAAAAGCTAATGCGACTTCCATAGCCGCAGGAACGGAAGCCTTCAACTCAGTGCCATCTTCCATGGTAGCCGTACAGGTGATCACAACTGTATTATCTCTGAAACTGCAGATTATGGCAAGCCCAATTATGGCAGGCTGCAATTCCGGATACATCATTTGCAGCCTTCGTTTTGCAATCTTCCCGAAAGCATAGAAAACTAATAGAACAGACACAAAAAGCAATGGGAAGACTGCAATCCATCAGGTCACTCTGTCAGCATTTTTCTGGTTTTTATCATATAAACGGTCATCAGGAAAACGGTCATAATCACCCAGGAAACCGGTTCTGTCACGCAGACTCCGACAAATCCGAACGATGGAATCAGCCACAGGGCAGCAATGATTTTCATCAGCAGTTCGATGACGCTGGAAATAACCGGCGCGATTTTTTGCCCCATACTTTGCAGGCTGACCCTCATTGCCAGCAGAATACCCAGCACCGGGAAGAAGGGGAAATGAATGCGCAGACTCATCACCGCATTGTCAAGAATTTCCGGGTTATGCGTTCCGGTCGTAAACTGAATGATGGCCCGTCCGAACAGGTAGACAATCAGGCAGGAAAACAGACCCCATGCAATTTGCATCCCCATGATTTTTTTCAGCGTATCCCGGATTCTCTGCTTATGCTTCGCACCCCAGTTCTGGCCCACAAAGGTTCCGGACGCGTTCATCATACTGCCCATGGGCTGCATCATGATATTGATGATCCGCCGGGCAGCGGTATGCGCCGCGATATACATTCCGCCCAGAGCATTGGCCGCGCCCTGGAACACTACGGAACCCAGATCCACTACGCTGTACATAAATCCCATGGCTCCGCCGGTGGTGAGCATCTCTTTTGTCAATCCTTTATCCAGACGGAAATCCTCCTTTGCCGGCAACATGCCGCGGTAATTCCGGTATACATAAATACCGGTCAGGATTCCGGAAACCGCCTGAGCCACAACCGTTGCCAGCGCCGCGCCGCCTACGCCCATATGGAACACCGCCACAAAGAGCAAATCCAGGGCGATGTTCAGCAGGCTCGAGAAGATCAGTAAATACAGAGGGGTTTTGCTGTTTCCGAATGCCCGCAGGATTGCGGCGAACATATTGTAGCAGATCGTCGCCGGCAAGCCTCCGAAAATGACCTCCATATAGCTGTATGCCTGGTTAAAGATGTTTTCAGGCGTGTTCATCAGTCGCATCAGGGAAGGAAGGAAGATCAGCGCCAGAAGAGTCATGACAGCTGTGATGATCCCGTCCAGCACCATCATGTGTCCAATGGATTGGCGGATCTTTCCCTGTTCATGAGCACCGAACGCCTGTGTCACAATCACGGCAAATCCACTGTTCAGTCCCCAGGCCAGATCAATGATCAGACTATACAGGGACGAGGTTGTCCCAATCGCGGCAATCGCCTGATCCCCCAGGCAGTATCCGGCTACCATGGTATCCACCATGGAATAAACCTGCTGGAAGATGTTCCCAATAAACAGGGGAATCACGAAAGTCAGAATTATCCTGACCGCGTTTCCCTTTGTCATATCCAGAACGGTTGCTTTTCTTTTCGACATCATTCTCAATTCCCTTAATCCGTCAGGCAAGCCGCCTACTATCCACAAAGGATTATTCGCCAAAAAAAGAAATAAGCCCTGCTTCCGAAGATTTGCATTGACAGATAGCAACCTCCATTTCATAATAAAAATGACCTAAAGGCTTCTCCCGGGATTTTAAAATGACGAGGTGATTGATTATGAAACAAATCCAGATCGTATTGCTGTTGCTGGTTCTCATATCTGCATATACTGTCTGCCATGCTGAAAGCGGCGCCGATCAAACAGCAACTGAAGGTGAGACCTATATTATTCAGCGAATCAACAGATCACCGGAATGGGATAAGATTCCGACCCTTTTGATTGACAAAATTCTATGGACGGACGATACCGGAATAAGGGCAAAAGGGCAGCTTTGCTATGACGAAGAATACCTTTATGTTCATCTGTCCGCAGAAGAAAAAAATATTCGTGCAGAATATACCGAACCCCTCTCTCCTGTATGTGCGGACAGTTGTCTTGAATTTTTCTTTCAGCTCAACGAATCAGATAACTATTTCAACTTCGAAATAAACCCGAACGGCTGCCTCTGTATTCAATATGGTCCTTCAAAAACAGATCGTATCGATATCGTCAGAGATGATGCTGCAGAGTATTTTGATATTCACACGAACAGAGTTACAGACGGATGGGAAACCAGTTATCGCATCCCGCTGAGCTTTATAAATCTGTTTTACCCGGATACCCGTTTTGACGGCGAATGGCGGGCCAATTTCTACAAGTGCGGAGATAAAACCGTAAACAGACATTATTTATCATGGAGCAAAATTGATCTTGAAAAACCAAACTTTCATTGTCCCGAGTACTTTGGAACCATTATCTTTAAATAACAGTTTACAGAACTCATCACAAACCACAGATGCTCATATACCAGGGCTGGTCATGTATCTTCAGAAACGGATAAGGCCCGTCAACCTTCCGGAAATAATTGAGCGTATACAGAATCACCCTGTAGATAAAGGTGGGAATCACAGCCAGAAGAGCATCCTTCTTCCTCATCGGATGCAAAAACGGCAGGCAGGCAACAGCCAAAATCGGACAGAGCAGATGATGGAACAATCCGTTCGTTTCCAGCAGAAACCATTCCGCATGCCCGTATCAGGGAATCAAGATACGGCTAAACCGGTTCCAGAATGAAAAAGAAGCGCACCCTTCGGCACGCTCCCGAACTATTTCATACACTCTTCCGGAGTGCCGGTCCAGCCGTTCTTCAGACATTCCCGGTACCAGCTGTTGCAGCCGCCCAGGTCCCGCGGATACCCGACGTCCGCCATGCATTTCTCGACAAAAGCCTGGCAGTCCATCTCGTCATAACTACGACCGAGGTATTTATCCCCGGCCAGGGAAAAGTCCATTGCGCTGATCTTCATGTAGTTCTCACCCCCGCTGAAATTGGGAATAGTTCTTTTACCGGAGCCGGCAATCCGCTGGCTCCTGTCACTGCTACTGTTCCGTTTTGATTGTCTGTCTCCACTGCTCCCGGCTTGATCTTTGCTACCACTTCGGGAACAGACCTATTCGTTCCATCCCAACTCCACCGAATCAACTTCTTTTGAATGAAATACCGGAAGACTTCATCTGTCACGGTAGCTCCGGCTGAAGTATCCAGCCGGCTCAGGCCTAAACTTGCCGCCAGCGCTTCCAGTTGTGCACCTTCTGAAGCAGCCGGTGCAAACGCCTCATTGATCAGCCCGATTACCGTCTGCAATTCCGTCACCTGCCGAAGCACTTCCGTTGCAAGTGACATAAAGCGCTGTTTCTCCCGGGTGCTTCAGGGAAAAAGAGTGAGATAATCCAACATAAACACCTCCGGCACATCAGATTTGTGATATATTGTTATGGGGTTCAACGACCTGATATGGAGAATGAAACGAAATGGAAAAGAAATTCAACCGTTTTTCTGTACCGCTGGGACTACTCGATTACGTCAACCCGATCCTGTACACCATTACCATGATCGAACTGTTCCGGCACTGGTATCCCCAAATGCAACCGCCTTATGGGATTCTCTTCCTGATCGGAGCAGGCATTTCGGTCTTTTTCGGTTTACTGATCCCGACCGGAAAAGTTCTGGTCGGCCTGAATGTGATCAAATTCCGGATGCCTGTCAGTCTGGTATTCTGTGTGAATGCCGGAATACTGATCTCCGGAATGATGCTTCTTCAGTCCGTAATGACTCTCCGGTCTCCCGTCCTGATCTTTCTGTTTCTGGTCATCTTCGCGAGCCTCGCTTTCCTGTATCATCAGTCGAAGAAGATCAATACAATTGCCGTTCTGACCGGGGCCGCCGGCTACCTGCTGACCTATGTTTCCCTGATCACACTGTCCGTCCGCCGGAATATGGTATTCCCGATTGTCCTGTATGCTATGGCCATCCTGCTGTTTGTCATGCTGTGCGGGATCGGCATCAAAGCGGATCTGAAGAATCCGAAAATCCACTGGATCATTGAAGCGTCCAACATCCTGTGCCAGTTTTTGGTCGCTGTCGGAACGATCATCCTGTTCTATACCTAACAGGGATGGATCTGAATCAGTCCATGTACGTAATCGTCAGACCGTCGCTGGCCAGAATCGATATCTTCCCGTTCCACGAGCACGTAATCTCATCCCTCGTATACTCGCTCTCCCCCTGCGCGTTCCCATAAATATCCGTCACGGCGAACGTTTTCGCCAGTTCCGGATCCGCGTTGTACGCGACAGCGTACAATCTCGGAATAATCAACGGATCCGCAACCCCAAACCCGTTGTTGATATACTCATTCACCGCCGCCTCCACCGCGTCGATACTCCCTGCCCCTTTCGAGGCCAGCGCCAGAGTGATCCGGTTCCGCACCGTTGCGTCGTCTTCCCCTGCCTCCCGGCTCAGCCCGTACAGCGGCATGATCAGATCCAAAGCCTGCCCGGGCATAGGCAGTGACAGACTCGCCATCTGCGAGGATCGTGAGCGTTCGGTCCATCTGATTTTGCATTGACAAGATCACACCTCGGATTCATAATAATGGCAGAAAAAACCGTAAACAAACGCTGGTACTTGGATCTGATATATAATGCTTTGCGGAACCTGAACAGCTGATCCACCAAGGAGGAAAACGATGGAAACAAAAGAATTACAGGCAGTTGTGAATCCAATTTACACCACAGCGAAGGGAACCGTATTGATGCTCAAGGGCGGGGGCGATCCGGACGCAAGAAAACTCGCGCCTTATCTTGATCTGTCTGAGCTTCAGAAGAGAGCTACTACCACACCACAGGAAATCAAGCGCTGCTATGTGGTGTCGCAGGAAGCCAGGTACGGGATTAATAATGAAGCAACCCTGAGAAGCGGAAAACCGGTCATTATCGATCTGCCCTGCGGTTACTCTCCCCGGGGGTTCCGCGTTACGGATGCGGGAAAGCGGTATTTCGGATTCGACCTGCCCATCGTCATTGACGAAATGAAGGACGCTTCAAAGAAAGCCATGTCGGAACAGCAATGGGCCGCGTCAACGTTTGCCGCTGTAGACGCCACGAATTATGAATCACTGCGGAATGCGCTGGGTGATGTAAAAGGCGAGCTGTGTATTATTACGGAAGGCCTGCTGGGATACTTCAGCGAATCGGAACTCGTGAGTATGTGCCAGGCAGTGCACCGGCTTCTTGCTGAGTTTGGCGGCTGCTGGATCACCGCCGATTCCGGAATCCTGGAGATTTATGGACTGACGTTCGGAGCACTGTTACAAAGTGATCAGAAAGCATTCCTCGAGCGAATAAAAGGTCATGCCACCCGTATGGCGGATGTGGATTTCTATCAGAACAGCCTGTTCCTCAACGGGCCGGACGGAGCAAAGGCTTTCCTGAAAAGTCAGGGCTTTGATGTGAAAGCTGAATCGGTCAGCGCTTACCTGCCCGAAATGCGTACTGTTTCCGGGGATGAGTATCATAAACTGAAAAATGCTTACCGGAAGATGGAAATCTGGACAATGACAGCAAATCAAACCGCTGGAAAGTCTGAAAAGCCTATCGATCTCAATCTGCCGTTTGAGGTCAGAAGCGAATTAACAGACGGCCTTTTCACCGTATCTGTTCAGGGACGCATGGATACGATCACTGCGCCTGAACTTCTGAAACAGTTTCAGGAAGCCGGAGAAGGAATCGAGGCGATTTGCGTGGATGTCAGCCGGATGCCTTATGTGTCCTCTGCCGGTCTGCGTGTTCTGCTGATGATGTATAAATCCCTGGCAGATAAGGACAAGTTCGAAATGAGAGGTGTGAGTGAGGATGTCCGGGAAATTCTGGAAACAACAGGATTTGATCAGTTTTTGCTGAAAGAGTAAAAAATATAATCCTCTCCTGCCGCAGCCGTTAAAAGATGAGAACGTCAGCGAAACATCCTTTGGTAACGGCGATCGCAAAGTCAAAATCATTGTACAGCTGTCCGGTATCGACCAATGGCGTCGTGCCGGACTTTCCTTTTACCTTCATAGGTTTTCTACTGACCGGGTTGCGCATCCATCCACCGGAGAGGGTGATCGGGCTGTTGGGCGGCGGGATTCCCTTGTCAATGTAGGTGTGGATGCCGTCCGCGCCGTCTTTGCCAGCAGCCTCCAAGGCGGAAGTGACTGCAAGCAGATCGCCGCTATTGGCTGCTTCGCAGGCTTCAAGCATCGCGGCGGACATTTCCGCCCGGGTGGAAGGCTGCGAGAGTGCGGGCTTCATCGCCGGCCAGGCAGGAATATGCATCGCCGGAGCACCGTGCTCATGGATCTCCAGTAGTATCCACGATCGCTCACTGGCCGTTCTTGTTAATCCTACCTCCACGGTATGTGTTGCCAGGTATTGCAGACACTGCAGGCGATCCAGAAGTTTTTCGGTTGCTTCGGTGAAAGTCAGATTAATCAAGAGATCTCTCCGCTTCGATCAGGATGACACAAAAAAAGCACGATAGAAAGATTTTTCAAAAGTACTGCCATCCGTTTTTTGAGCTGCGTATACACCAGTGCAGGAACCAATACGGAACCTGCCCCAAAGAGATAAAAGCAAGGAGGGAATAAAAAATGAACGAACTAAATCTGAACGAAATGGAAATGATTAACGGTGGCCACGGTGGTTCTCCCAGCAGGCTGCCTGACAAGCCCGGTTTCTGGGTATACCGGATTCAGAGCGGCGACTGCCTCTCCAAGATTGCCGGAAGGAATGGCACAACCGCGGAATATCTGAAGCGGATCAACCCCACGATCCATAACATCAACGATATCACCGCCGGATATTACATCTACATCCCGGATTAAGCATGACACATAACGGGTGATGCTGTAGAGCTTCAGAAGCGAGTACAGTTGCAGCCCGAAAGAGGTCTCGGTCAGGTCGGCAAGGTCTGTCTGAGTTAACATAGAGGAAGAGGAGGCCCCGGACGAATATGTCACGGAGACCTCCCCTTCTTTTTTGCTTGCGATCTTCTGCTGGCTCTGCACGGCCGCAGCAATAGCCGCTTTACTCGGTGTGGTGTTTTCCGGCAATGCGACACGGGCGTAGAGCGTCAGACGGTGGGCGGTGTAGAGGCAGCGGGCCTCTTCGGCGTCCTCGGGAGAGAAGGAAGAGAATCGGGCGTTCAGAATCAGAGCTTTATCAGTTCTTCCAGCGTCTTAAACAGGGTCTCTGGCTCTACTGGCTTCGAGAGATGGGCATTTAATCCGGCCTGCATACTGCGCTGGACATCCTCATCAAACGCATTGGCGGTCAGTGCAATGATGGGTATGGTTTTGGCGTCGTCCCGATCCATTGCACGGATAGTTCTCGTCGCCTCCAGTCCATCCATCACAGGCATCCTGATATCCATAAGGATGGCAGAATAATATCCAGGCTCATGTAAGGCATATTTTTCTACAGCGACCTGCCCATTCTCAGCATGATCTACCTCCATCTCCCGCATAGCGAGAACCATCATCATAATCTCAGCGTTTATCGGCATATCTTCTGTCAGCAGAATCCTGCGGCCCGTGAGATCGGCGGTTTCTTTTATAAGCCGGGCATTTTTCTTTTTGAATGCCTCACGGAATTCATCAAGCACACTTCCCACAAACAGCGGTTTTGCCACAAAGGTATCTACTCCTGCAGCCTTTGCCTCATCAGCGATATCCTCCCAGCTAAACGAGGTCAGGATAATGATAGGGGTTTCATCTCCAACTGCCGTGCGAATCTGTCTGGTGGTTTCCAAACCATCAATATCCGGCATTTTCCAATCAACGAGAATCAGATTGTAAGGTTCTCTTCTGGCATGCCGCAGCTTTACCATTTCAAGGCCGTCGGATCCGGACAGAGCCTTTTCACAGGAGATCCCAACCTGACCGAGGATGACCTGCGCATGTTCACAGGCAATCGGATCATCATCAATCACAAGAACGCAAATCTCCTCCGGGTGAGGCATATCTTCATCTGTCGCAGCCTTCCTGTCACAATCGAGCAACGTGACTGTGACTGTAAATGTCGTTCCCTTTCCTTTCTCACTTTTCACTTCAATATGGCCGTTCATCAGTTCAACAATGCTTTTGGTAATCGGCATACCGAGCCCGGTACTTCCGTACCTGTTGGTGGAAGAAGAATCTTCCTGGCTGAACGGTTCGAATATCCTGGGCAGGTACTCTTTGCTCATCCCTATGCCGGTATCGCTTACAGTGAGCCGAAGGGTTGACTTTCCTTCAAGATGCGCGGTTCCTTCCACGACAAAAAGAATATTCCCGCCTTTCGGAGTAAACTTGACAGCGTTGCCGAGGAGGTTCAGCATCACCTGCCGCAGTTTCATATCGTCGCCGATGTAATAATCATCAACCTTCCCTTTTACACGGCACTCATAATCCAGCCCCTTATCCTTACACTGATCGCTGATGATGCCATTAACCTGAGCGAGAACTCTTGCAAAAGAGAACTCCTCGTTTTTAATGATCATGCGTCCGGACTCAATTCTGCTCATGTCCAGAATGTCATTGATGATCCCGAGCAGGTGATGGGCCGAGATCCCGATTTTTATCAGATAGTTTTTCGTAGTTTCAGAGATGGTGGGATCGTTCAGAGCGATATTGTCCAATCCAATAATGGCGTTCATGGGAGTACGGATTTCATGGCTCATGTTCGACAGGAAGATCGTCTTTGCCTTGTTGGCTTCTTCCGCAACAGAAAGTGCCTCGGCCAATTGCTGCTGGATCTTCTGTTCAAGGCGAACCTCTTCTTCGATATCCTTAAACCCCATTGTTACTCCGATTTTTCCTCCGGGCATAAGCACCTTACCGAAATCGATCCGATAATGCCTTTCCCCCGAGGATAATTCACGGAGAAAACCAACAGAGAACTGGTCTTTTGTTTCAAACTGTTTAAGGATGTACGGAAGGCTTATCTGTTCCTGCATCCGTTCCCGGTCTTCCTCGGCGACCATCGTGGCAACATATTCCGTTTTTGTTTCCGAATACCTGGCGTGGCTCAGCGCATTACGGATTGCTTCAGAATGCACCGCATCCAGATCCGTATGATACAGGGAGCATTTTTCCGTGACCACGTCTTTAATCAGCCACACCGTATTATATGCGTTTGTAAGCGTTGATATAACCGCGTCACGGGTCGCCTGATCGGTCTGAATCTGTTCTTTCTTTTCCGTGATATCCGAAATGAATACCACGTAGATGCCCCCGTAGGCTTTCGTGTCGCAGTAATGCCCGTAATCATCCACCCAGCGAACTTTTCCGTCCTTGCGTGTAATACGGTATTCCGCATAATCCATATGATCATCGCTGCTGTCGATTTGTTGAACGATGGACGCAGAAATACTATCATAATCAGCAGGATAGACCATGCCCTTGAATGTGAAGCCCGTCAATTCCTTAAACTCATCCAGGTCAGCACATCCATAAATTCTGAAAACCTCTTTATTGGCATAAATCAGTTCTTCCGGCTCCGCAGCTCTATAAATGAAGAAACCTCCGGGCATATGGCCTCCGATTTCCTCAATAACGGAAAGCGTGTATTCATTCAATTCGAAATTATTTACAATCACTTCTTATTGCCCCCTTATAATACTTTACCATTAATCCACATTTTCTGCAAACAAAAAAGACCGTGACACAAAGGCCACGGCCATATTTCGTCTGCAAAACAGCGCATAAGTATGTTATAATTTGAACAGCCTCACGGAAAAGATGGAGCCGGTCGGATAAGGAAGAATAAATCTCCGGAATATCCGCACAGGAAACAATGTGAAAAGAAACAGCGAATCAATGTGAAAGGGGTCACTCTGTGAATGAAAAAGATACTCTCTCTTCTGCTGATCGTCGCGCTGCTGGCGGGCTGTATCGCCTTCGCCGGAGCAGAATCGCTTCCTGAAAAGGATCTGATCATCCTCTATACCGACGACGTCCACTGCGCGATCGATAAAGGATGGGGCTATGCCGGCCTGTATGCCATAAAGGAATCCCTTGCAAAAGACCATGATATGCTCCTGGTCGACAGCGGCGACAATCTATGCGGGGAAACGCCCGGAATGCTGACCCGCGGATCTGCGATTATTGAGATCATGAATGCACCGGGCAGCAGGTGCTCGACGCGCTGGAATGGGGCGCTCACAGCCTTCCGGGAATATTCTGCGGCTTTCTTGAGGTTTCCGGGCTCACTTATGAGGTGAATCCAACGACTCCCTCCCCCTGCGTTCAGGATGGTCAGAACCAGTTGGATTATATTGACGGAAACATGGCACGGCGCGTCGGCAATGTCCTTGTAAACGGTGTTCCGCTGGATCCGGAAAAAACCTATAAAGTGTGCATGACAAGCTACCTCTTTGAAGGCGGTTACGGTTATTCCATGTTTGTAGGCTGTACCGCGCTGCTGCAGGATATGGCCGCCGACAATGAGGCCCTGATCAACTATCTCAAATCCCTGCCGGACGGCGCACTGCAGGAACGCTACGGCGATCCCTACGGAGACGGCCGCATCGTGGCGGTCGGCGGAGAAAATTAAAAGTTAATTTTGCTTAAGATCACGGCACATAGCGGGTGACGCTGTAGAGCTTCAGGAGCGAAAGCAATTGCAGCCCGAAGGAAGTTTCGGTCAGATCGGCAAGGTCTGTCTGAGTTGACATAGAAGAAGAGGAGGCCCCGGACGAATACGTCACGGAGACCTCCCCTACTTTTTTAGACGCAATCTTCTGCTGGGACTGGCCGGCAGCGGCGATGGCCGCTTTACTCGGTGTGGTGTTTTCCGGCAATGCGACACGGGCGTAGATCGTCAGACGGTGGGCGGTGTAGAGGCGGCGGGCCTCTTCGGCATCCTCGGGTGAGAAAGAAGAGAAACGGGCGTTCGCCTGGGCGATGTAGGTGGTGAGGACGACGGCGGGGGTAAAGCCCTGAAACCGGGGGTAAAAAGTAACAAATTCGGACTGTGTCACCCAACTTCGCCTCTTTCGATTGGGGGTGGAACGCTGGGGACGGTTCTCCATTTCCGGCCGAACACGGAACAGGGAAAACCGTCCCCAGTGTTCCACGCGCGTCAGTCTGGTTTTTTATTTGGTATTTCCGGTTTCGGAACTCTCTGCAGATACGGGATCCTGCTTGGATTCCTGTTTGGTTTCGGGGTTGGGTTCGGTTTTCGAAGCAGGTTTGGGTTGGCCTTGGACCGGGTGGTTTTGGGCTTGATGGCTTTGCCTTCGGCGGTGGCTCCGGCTAAGAGATCGTTTTCGAGAGCTTTCTGCTTCTCAGGGGTATCCGCAAGCAGGATGG
>Ga0265298_10007392_pt1 | contig 13353 bp, 9 predicted proteins | sample AusTroGonzalo_MG_3_FD_193486 | JGI IMG/M metagenome (GOLD analysis project Ga0265298, IMG submission 193486) | Bovine rumen microbial communities from tropical cattle in Woodstock, Queensland, Australia - Gonzalo_01 | ecosystem: Host-associated > Mammals > Digestive system > Stomach > Rumen ...
CCCGCTCGAGTTCCGCGGCCGTACCCGATCTTCGTGCGCTGGTATGCGCTGCTGGTGTACCTGCTGCTCATCGTTTATCTGGTCTATCAGATCTTCAAGTACCGCATGCGCCGCATGGCCGCGGAGCAGCAGCGCCTGGAGACCATCGTCGACGAGCGGACCCGGGAGCTGCGCCAGGCTCAGGACAAACTCCTGCGCCAGGAGCGGGAGGCGGCCATCGGTAAGCTGACCAAGGGTCTCATCGACCGCATCCTCAATCCGATGAACTACATCAACAACTTCGCGCACCTGACCCTCGGCCTGACGAAGGAAATGCGGGAGGAAATTGAGGACGAAAAAGACAACATCTCCACGGATGTTTATGAGGATTCCCAGGATATCATGGACATGATGACCACGAACCTGGAGAAGATCGAGCAGCACGGACTTTCCACGACGCGCACGCTCAAGGCGATGGAGGAACTGCTCAAGGAGCGCTCCCTGAAGTTCGAGGCCACCGACCTGGCGCTGCTGTGCCAGCAGAGCGTCGAGAAATTCAAGACCTACGCCGCCGCGGACATCTCCGCGCTGGGCATCCAGGTGGAATGCATCCGGCCGGCGGTGCCCGTCATGCGGGACGTCGTGGCCGACCAGATCAGCAAGTCCATCATGTCGATGCTCTCCAACAGCCTGTACGCCATCAAGAAGAAAGCGGACAAGGCGGGCGGAAGCTACAGCCCGGTCCTGCGCGTCACCGTTTTGAAGGAGGGTGTGGGTGCCGTCATCAAAATCTACGACAACGGCATCGGCATCGAGGAGGGGATCATCGGCAAGATCTTCGATCCCTTCTTCACCACCAAGCCTACGGCCGAAGCGCCGGGCGTGGGCCTCTACCTCAGCCAGCAGGTCCTGCACGATTGCGGCGGCACGCTCACGGTGCAGTCCGTGAAGGATGAGTATACGGAATTCGTCATTAATTTGGCTTAAGAATAAAGTCTTATGGAAGAACTGGAAAGTCTTGAACAGCAGATAACCAACTTGCAGGATCAGTTGAACAGGCAGGAGAAGATGGCTTCCCTGGGCCTGCTCAGCGCCGGCATCGCCCACGAAATCCAGAACCCGCTGAACTTTGTGATCAATTTCAGCAAGATGTCCGTCAAGTTGCTGGAAGACTTGCAGGATATCGTGGCCGACTGTGCGGACAAACTGGGGGAGGACGACGCCGCCGATTTGAAAGACATTTCGGCGGATCTGGCCGACAATCTCCAGAAGATCCAGGAACACGGCGAGCGGGCCATCAGCATCATCCGCGGCATCCTGTTGCAGAGCCGCGGCAAGGCCGGTGAGAAACTGCCCACCGACGTGGGCCAGCTCGTGCACGAGTATGTCTGGCTCAGCTACCATGCCATGCGCGCCAACGACAAGAACTTCAACATCACCATTAAGGAAGAGATCCCGGAGAACCTGGCCAAGGTCATGGTGATCCCGCAGGACCTCAGCCGGGCCGTGCTCAACGTCATGAACAACGCCTGCTACACGGTCAAGGAGCGCGCCGGCCTGGAAGGGGAAGGTTATTCGCCGACTATCACCGTGAAGGTCGCCCAGACTGACAAGGGCGCCGGCGAGGCGGAGATCCGCATCGACATCACGGACAACGGCATGGGCATGACCCCCGAGGTCAAGGCCAAGATTTTTGAGAATTTCTTCACCACCAAGCCCGCCGGCCAGGGAACGGGTCTGGGCATGAGCATCACCCGCGATGTCATCACCAAGAACCACGGCGGCCAGCTGCTGGTGGAAACGGAGCCGAAGGTCGGCTCTACGTTTACCTTTATCATTCCTGCCAAGATCGTAAAATGAGCATCAAGAGCTACATCATTGCAGCCTTCCTCGTGTGCTGCTCATGGGCCCTCCGGGCGCAGGATGATTCGCATCTGTACGAGTCTGCCCTGGAAGCCTACGAGCTGGGTCTGTTCGAGAAAGCCGACACGCTCCTGGCCAATTCCGTGAACAGTTTTCGCGGAGAGAGCCAGATTGGTGTGTATCGGCTCCTGGCCCTGTGCAACCTGAATATGGACAAGCCCGCCGTGGCCGAGGAATGGGTGGCGAAACTGCTGGCCGTCGATCCCTACTACCGGGTCTACAACGACGTGCCGCGCTTCACCGAGCTGGTGAACCGCCTCCGCGCCGGCAAGACGGCCACGATTACGACGGCTTCCCAGCAGGCGGAGTCCATTGAAGAAGCGCCGGTCCCCGTGACGCTCATCACGGAAGACATGCTCCGGAGCATCGGCGCCCGGACCCTGAAAGACGCCCTGGTGGCTTACGTTCCCGGCATGACGGACATTGCCAGCAACGAAGAGATGAACGTGGCTATGCGCGGCATCTATTCGTCCGGCCAGGAGAAGATCCTCATCATGTTGAACGGCCACCGGCTGAACAGCTATTCGACCAATACGGCCAGCCCTGATTTCTCGATCAGCCTGGAGAAGGTCAAGCAGATCGAGGTGCTGCGAGGCCCGGCGTCCTCCCTGTACGGCGGCGTCGCCTTGACGGGTGTGGTCAACATCATTACCAAGGAAGGCTCCGACGTGGACGGCTTCGAGCTGAAGGCGAGCGGGGGCAATTACGGACAGGTCCGCGGCGACCTCCTTTTCGGCAAACGCTATCTCTCGCTCGATATCCTGGCCTGGGCCAGCCTTTACAACGCCGAGGGCCAGAAGGTCCACTACGCCGGCAACTGGGATGAGCAACCCTATGCGGTCATGCCCATAGACGGTGACATGATCATCGGCGGATACAACCGGTCCCCTTCGTATGATTTCGGCCTGGCGCTCAAGTGGGATAAACTGCACCTGCTCTACAACCGCCGCTTCGCCAAGACGGTGGCGCCATTGACGCTCAGCTACTTCTTCAGTCCGTATGACTATAACCGTTACCGCCTGCTCAACGGCGATGCTCCCGGTTATGCCATCACTTCGCAGCATGCCGAACTGGGCTATGCCGACAGCCGGGGTAATTTCTCCTGGCAGATTTCTGCCACCTACGACTCGCAGAACCAGCAGCGCTACCAGGTAGATGGGGACAGGGTCCCTGATGTCGGAATAAATGAATTACACCCCAATGGTGCGGAAGGTGTTACGATCCTGCTGTTTGACGGCGTATTTCAAAGCGTCAATTGGAAAGAGTTCACCTATGGCGTGTCGGCCCAGGGAAGCTACAATTACTCTCTGGGAGAGAGCCATTCGGGTGTCCTGATGGTGGGCGGCCACGTCAACCGTTTCCGGCTGGATGATGCCGTTTATCTGGAGGGGGATAATTTCGACCTGATCCTGAAATCCTTCAACGACGAGAAGGTCCTGAAAACGGGTAACGAGACCAACGCCGATGCCTATCTTCAGCTGAAGCATACCTGGGACATCGGACTGGTCCTGAATGCCGGCCTGCGCTACGACTTCAAGATGAGGTCCAACCAGAAGACGATGCATGTACTCTCGCCCCGTATCGCTCTTATTTATTCCCGACCCAAGTGGAGTGCCAAGCTGAGCTATTCCAAAGCCTTTGTGGATGCTCCTTATTTTTATCGCAACAATACCTTTGACATCAACTCCGGAGATGCCGATCTTGCACCAGAGTTTCTGAATTCCTGGCAGCTGTCATTCTACAGTGACGGTAAACTGGTGCCTGGCTTGAAGATGGAACTGAGCGGCTTCGTGAACCGGGCCGACAATTTCATTATCCAGAGCGAAACGGGTAACGTCAATGCCGGTAGCATGACCAATGCCGGTGTGGAACTGGCCCTTGGCTACGCCACGTCCAAATTCCGGGTGGACGGCAACCTCACCTGGCAGCGCGTCCTGAATTCCCAGAACTTCACCGTCTTCAACCACAGCGTGTACAACATACCGGATATCCAGGCCAATCTCTCCGCTTCGTACGAAGTCCTGTCCGGCCTGAAACTCCATGCGCATGCCCTCTTTGCCTCCCAGCAAAAATCTTTGTACACCTTGCCTGGAATGCCTGAGGTGGAAATCGCCATTCCGGCCCGGGCCCTGGTGGATGTGGGTATCAACTATCAGTTCTGGAAAATGGAACTGGGGGTGAATGTGTATAACGTCACCAATGCCCATTACGTACAGGGTGGCTCCAGCGTTGCCCCCATGCGGCAGGCCGGGCTCTGGTTACTGGGCCATATCCGCCTGAAGATTTAAGCCTCCTATAGCGCGAACCTGATAGCATTATGGATATATTTGCAGAGAAGCTTTCGGAAAGAATCCAGTCAGTCATAGACAACCATTATGAAAAGATTGCCTACAGCGTAGCCGATCGAAGGGTCACATATGCCCAGATGGACGAAATGGCCCGCCACATTGCATCCGGCGTAGCGCGGATGGTGGCCGACAAAACGGTCGGGGACGTTCCCGTCCGTATCGGTATCTCGCTGGGCAGAGACACGGATTTTGTGCCCTGCATCCTGGCGGCCGTGAAGCTGGGCTGTTCGTATGTCCCCATCGACGTGGAGACGCCGGCGGACCGCCGGGACTTCATCTGCAAAGATGCTTCGCTGAGCGTGCTGATCACCCGGGACAATCTCCAGGAACTGCTTGCCAGTCCGTTGATGGAGACGCTTCCCGTCCTGAACGGCACACTTTCGGAAGCCTACATGATTTATACGTCGGGCACGACAGGAAAGCCCAAGGGGGTCTCTGTGCCCTACAGGGCGCTTGACAGTTTTCTGCAGACGGTAAGCCTGCCGGATACTTTCCATGTTGGCGAGAACTCGGTTATCCTTCAGTTTGCCAGCATCAATTTTGACGTATCCGTGCTGGAGATTTTCTCTGCGCTTTACTATGGCGGGACCTTGGTCATTGCCCAGCAGGAGCAGCGGCATGATGCCACCCTCCTCCAGAAGCTGATCATAGAGAAGAAGATCACGTTCACCTTGCTCCCGCCGTCGTTGCTGGCTGTCTTTCCGGATTACGATTTTCCTGCCCTGGACACCCTGGCTACCGGTGCGGAAGCCGTTCCTGAAAGCCTTACCCGGATGATTGTCGGCAAGCATCCTTACCGTTTTGTTATTGCCTATGGACCCACGGAAACCTGTGTCGGTGTAACCGCTTTTGAGGTTCACAGTGTGGATGACTGGCAGAGTATCGGCTACCCGTTCCCCGGTGTGGTATGCTATGTGGCCGCTGAAGACGGAACGTTGGTGCGCCCTGGCGAAGAAGGCGAACTGCTGATCAGTGGCCCGCAGCTGGCGAATGGCTATTGGAATCGTCCAGACCTGACAGCCCAGTCGTTCCCGGAGAATCCTTACGAAAAAGAGCATGGCGGCATCGATGTGTCCCGAATCTACCACAGTGGAGATGTGGTGCGGCTCAACGAAGATGGCAGTTTTATTTTTATCGGACGAAAGGACTCGCAGGTCAAGCTCCACGGGTTCCGCATCGAGCTGGGTGAGATCTGCTCGTCAATCGAGCGCCAGGACGACGTGCTCCGGGCCTTCGTACGCCTGGAAGAAATCGGAGCCGAGAAATACATCGTGGCCTATGTCCGGACCGCCGAAGGCGTCGACAGTCTGGACGAGATCAAGAAGAACGTCGCCAAGCACCTTCCCGGCTACATGATGCCGACCTACTGGAACCTGGTTGAGGATTTCAAGTTGAATATCAATGGAAAGATTGACACGTCCACGCTGGTCAACGAAGCCCTGAACCCGGTTATCACGAATGACACGCCCGTAACCCCCCACGAGGACTTGCTCATGCAGGCGGTCGCCGGGCTGATCGGTCTGCCCAGCGTCAACGTCAATGCAGACCTGATCAACGACGTGGGCATCACGTCCCTCCATATCATGCAGCTCATCGTCCAGATGGGTATCTCCGGTTTCCATCTCAACCCAAACGATTTTTATACCTGGCGGACCATCCGTAAAATCATGTCGGCCGACAAGCATCCCAACGCTTTCTGGTTTGATCTTTCGTCGGCGGATTCCGGCAAGCCCGTCATCATCGTCATCAGCGGCTACACCAGTTTCTCTTTCCTTTTTGACGAATGGGCCCGGCGGATTTCGCACAAGTTTGACATCTTTGCCATCGAGTCCTATCATACGGTCACGGAAGACAAGCTCATGGATATGAAGGACTTGCTCGATATCTATGAGTCGTATGTCCGGGACGTTGTCAAGACCCGTAATGTGGTGGCCATCACCGGTTTCTGCGCCGGCGGCGAGCAGGCTCTCCCGCTGGCGGCCCGCCTCTACAACAAGGCGGCTCACAAACCCCGTGTGGTTGTTCTGGACGGAGAGCTGGACCGCGATATCGAACTGCAGGAACTCCTGCGGCCGGTGCTCTTCTTCCCCTTCTACAGTGAGGAACGCAACAACCGCCGGGCTGACCTGGATATTCACTTGATGGCTACGCAACCTGAGGAGACCTACAATGGTCCGGTTACATCCATCGTTTCGACCCATTATACGGAAGAGAGTGCCGTGAGCGTGGGCTATGTGAAACCGGACGATGTGAAGGCGCGGGAAAAGGCGGAGTTCGCCACCAACGAGCAGCGCTGGAAGAACCGCTATCCCGACTGTGAGATCATCGAGAGTCCCACCAACCACAATGAGTTCCTGATCACACGGGAGAGCAAGAACATGATTGTGGATTATTTCCTGAAGAATATCTAGCGCCTTTCGGTCGTCAGGTCGGAACGATAGATGACACGGCGCGCAGCCTGATTGACGCGGGCGGGCTCTTCGCGGAAGCGGAAGTCCGCCTGCAGTCCTTTCTCGGCGTACTCGTCGAGCTTCTTGTACCACTGGCGGCCGTACTTCGCGCAGAGGGTTACGAAGTAGTGCGTGGTGTCGTAGCCCTGGAAGGCGAAGGAGCCTGGCTCGCCCTGGAAGAGGGAGCGGTAGCTCAGCACGAACTGGCGGACGGCCGGGTCGTCATAGTCGATGAAGTAGGACAGGGCCATGTGGGCCTCCGTGCTGTGGAGGTCGGTCTGGGAGATGCCGTTGGTGCGCATCCGGGCCGTACCGTAGAAGATGATGTTGCCGTTGCGCGCGCCTTCGATGCCCAGGCCGCGGACGATGGCGGTGTTGAAGTCGTCCAGCTCGGAGGCGACCGTCACGCGGATCTTCTGCTTCTTGTCCTTGGGCAGCTGCTCCACGGAGCTGATGTTCTCGAAGCGGACGCCGCGCGCCCGCAGCTGCTCGAGCAGGTAGGCGCTCTGGCCACCCGGCCGCAGGGAGGTGGTGTCGCTGATGACGTACAGGACCTCGCCGATCGGAAGATCCTCGCGCACCCACCGGACCAGCTCGTCCACCTGGGCGCTCCAGCCGGCGGGCGCCTGCACCACGGGGCTCGTGGCGGCCAGCGCGGCGGCCTTGGGCTCCAGCGGCGAGATCAGCACCTTGCCGCTGCACTGGGCCGCGGCGAGCTCCAGGTCTTCGTAGGACACAGGGCCGATGAGCACGTCGCTCTCGTCGATGAGCGACTGCGGGACGTTGCCCTGGCTGTCGGCGGTGTCATAGACCTGCAGCTCGGCCTGCAGGCCGGCTGAGCCGAGTTCGCGCAGCGCCAGCAGGGCGCCGCTGTAGAAATCCAGGAAGTTCTCGCTGGGCTTCTGGGCGGAAGCCTGCAGCGGCAGGGCGAGGCCGATGCGGATGACGCTGGGCATGTCCAGCACGTACGGGCTGTCCACCACGGGCGTTTCCTCCGTCACGACGCTGTCGAGCGGCGCCGGGGTGTCTTGCTTCGCCACGCTGTCCGGCCGGTAGTTCCGCATGGAATCCACCTTGGTGGTGTCGACCTGCTTCTTCTTGCCGGGGAACAGGTACCATTGGGCGCAGGCGTTGAGCGAGAGTGCGCAGACGAGGAGGGCGAGGATACTGAATCTCTTCATAATCATTTACTTTATGCTTTCGGCGAAAGTCATCAAATCTTGGGCGAAGCGGCTCCAGGAGAGGCGCTCCTTTTCGGCGGCGATGCCGGCGCGGAGCTCTTCCTGCAGGGTCGGCTCGTCGAAATAGCGGGTGATGGCGGCGGCAATGCTAGCGGGCGTCCCGTTGTCGCAGACAATTCCCGTGCCGCGTGCGCCGACCGTCTCCCGGAGACCGCCCACGTCCGTGACCACCATCGGCACGCCGAAGTGGGCGGATACCGAACTGATGCCGCTCTGGGTGGCGCTGCGGTAGGGGAGGACGGTCAGGTCCGCGGCGGAGAAGTAATCCTTGACCTCGCCGTCGCGGATGTAATTCGGAAACACATGGACGTCGGCCGGGGCGCGGCCGCCGTCGATGAGCTGTTGATACTTGTCAAAGGACCCGTAGGGCTCGCCGGCGACGACGAGCTGGTAGCGCCCGTCCAGCAGGTCGAAGGCCTGCAGGAGGATGTCCAGGCCCTTGTACTCCCGGATGAGTCCGAAGAAGAGCAGGGTCCGGCGGCCGGCGGGCAGCCCAAGGCGGCGCTCCGCTTCTTCGCGCGGGAGTTTCGCCCCGAAATGGGTGTAGATGGGGTGGGGAAGGACGGCGTGCGGGATGTCCGGACGCAGGGCCAGCAGGTCGCGGCCGACCTCCTCGCAGAGGGTCACGGCGCCGTCCAGGCCTTTCAGGAACCAGCGCGTGAGCGGGGTGTCGAACCAGTGCCGCTCGTGTGGGACGACGTTGTCCAGGATGCCGATCACGCGGCAGCCGGGGGCCATTTTCCGGGCCACTTCGCCCAGCGACGGGGCGAACCAGGACATCCAGTAGCGGACCAGGAGCAGGTCGGGCCCCCAGGCGCGGATGGCGCGGGCCGTGCGGCCCCAGGACAAAGGATTAGCCGTATCCAGCAAGGCTTCCGCCTCGATGGGTACGGCTTCATCTTCTTTCGTTACGTACTGGGTCTTGCCCGGAAAAAGGATGTCGGGATACTGTCTGCTGAAATTGAAAGCGCGGACGTCGTGTGTTTTGCCCAGCTCCTCATAAAGGTTGGCGTTGAACTGGGCGATCCCTCCGCGGTAAGGGTAGAAGCAGGACAGTATGGCGATTTTCAACCCTTATTCGGTTTTGCCCTTCTCCTTGACGTAGGCGGCGTTGAGGCCTTCGATCAGGGCGTCGGTGATGTCGAGGGCGGCGTCACCGGTCACGACCGGCATCGGGAGGATCTCACCCTGGGAGGCGAGGATCATCGCGTAGCCCATCGTCTCGTTGTACTCCTTGACGAAGGTATCGATGGCGTCGGAGATCTGGTTCAGCATGACCTGCTGCTCCTCGAGGATCTCCTGCTGCTTCTGGTTGGCGTAGGACTCCACGTTGGCCTGCTGCTCCTGGAGCTTCTGGCTCTGCACCTGGGCGGTGGACTGGGTCATCAGGCCCTTGTTGATCTTGTCCTGGAAGGCGTTGGCGTCCTTCTGGAACTTGTTGACGCGGCGCTGGACCTCCTGGTTGATGCTGTTGGCCTTGGTCTCGAAGACGCTGCGCAGGTCGTTGGCCATGTCGTACTCGGCGAGGACGCGGTCCATGTTGAAGTACACGATGGCGCCCTTCTGGGCGGCAGTTTCAGTCGTGGCGGCGGCGGGTTTCTTGTCGCCGCCCTTGGTGAAGGTGACGATGGCCAGGGCGATCACGCCCACGAGGGCGACGATGCTGAGGATAAGGGGTAATTTCTTCATGTTATTGGTTGTTTTGTTATTATCCACTTTGTTCGCCGGATGGGCCGGCGAATCCCGTTAAGTTTGCAAAAATACTCAAAAATTCTGAATCTGCGCCAAATATTCCCGGATAGTTGTCTCCAAGCCCATGTAAAGCGCGTCGCAGATGATGGCGTGGCCGATGCTGACCTCGTCGGTCCAGGGGATGGTCTGGATGAAGAAGGCCAGGTTTTCCAGCGAGAGGTCGTGGCCGGCATTGAGGCCGAGCCCCAGCTCGCGGGCCGCCTTGGCGGTCTCGAGGTAGGGGGCGATGGCCGCGTCGCGCCCGGCCGCGTAGTTCGCGGCGTAGGCGGCGGTGTAGAGCTCCACGCGGTCGGCGCCGCACTTGAAGGCGCCCTCGGCCATCTTCGGATCGGGGTCGATGAAGATGGACGTACGGATGCCGCGCTCCTTGAAGGAGGCGCACATGCGCTTCAGGAAGGCGTGGTTGCGGACGGTGTCCCAGCCCGCGTTGGAGGTGATGGCGTCCGGGGCGTCCGGCACCAGGGTCACCTGGTCCGGAATGACCTCGCAGACCAGTGCGGAGAAGGAGCCGGTCGGATTGCCTTCGATGTTGAATTCGGTATGCAGGGCGGGACGCAGCGCGCGCACGTCGCTGTAGCGGATGTGGCGCTCGTCCGGGCGCGGGTGGACGGTGATGCCCTGGGCGCCGAAACGCTCGCAGTCGAGGGCGGCTTTCAGCACGTCCGGCATGTTGCCGCCGCGGGCGTTGCGCAGGGTGGCGATTTTGTTAATGTTTACACTCAGCTGGGTCATTTCCCTACTCAATTAAAATCTCACAAAAGTAAGCATTTCTATAGAATAATTGTAAATTAAGTAGTAAATTTGAGGCCCAAATGAAATTGGCCTATTATATCAAGAAAAACCGCCTCAAGGGGGACGCCCGCGTGGAATCCCTCCTGGAGCGGCTCCGTGCAGCCGGGCACGCGCTGTACGCCGTGGAGCAGCCGGACGCCTTCCAGGCGGAGACGGATGTGCTGCTGAGCCTCGGCGGCGACGGCACCTTCCTGACGGCGGCCCAGTTCGCCGTGCCTGCGGGCATCCCGGTGCTGGGGGTCAATTTCGGCCGCCTCGGCTTCCTGTCCGAGAACGACCCGGACCGGGTCGTGGAGGCGCTCTCCACGGGGGACTACTCCGTCGAGGAGCGCGAGCTTCTGCAGATCAGCTGCCCGGATCTCCCGGAAGAGAAGATCTGGCCCTACGCCCTGAACGAGACCAGCGTCTCGCGCGTGAGCGCTTCGATGCTGGGCGTGGACGTGGAAGTGGACGGTCAGCAGCTCCCGACCTACTGGTCGGACGGCCTGCTGGTGGCCACGAGCTCCGGCTCCACGGCCTACAGCCTCAGCGTCGGCGGCCCCATCTGCCTGCCCGAAACCAAGGTGTTCATCGTGGCCCCGATCTCGCCGCACAACCTCAACGTGCGCCCGCTGATCGTGCCGGAGAGTTCCCGCCTGCGCATTACGCTGCAATCGCGCGACGACCGGGCGGTCCTGTCGATGGACAACCGCAACTATACGGTCCCGGCCGGGACCCGGATCGAGGTCTGCGCCGCGCCGATGCGCCTGCGCCGCCTGCGGCTCGGCCATTCGAATTTCATCAACGCGCTGCGCACGCGCCTGCTCTGGGGCGAGGATGTGCGCAACGGCGGCAACCTGGATTAAATCAAGATTATGCAAGCACCGGACAAACTTCCTACACACGTGTCCTTTATCATGGACGGTAACGGCCGCTGGGCCAAGGAGCGGGGAAAAGAAAGGGTATACGGACACTTCGAGGGAGTCGAGAGCGTCCGTGCCGTGGTGGAGGCCGCCGTGGAGTGGAAAATCCAGTATGTGTCCTTCTTCGCCTTCTCGGAGGAGAACTGGGGCCGCCCGGAGGACGAGGTCCACACGCTGATGGAGCTGATGGGCCGCGCGATGCTCGGCGAGCTCGACAATTTCATGGAGCACGGCGTCCGCTTCGTGGTGCTGGGCAACCGCGACCGCCTCTCAGACGCGCTCAAGGCCGACATCGACAAGGTGATGTCCGCCACGGCCGCCAACACGGGAGTCACGATGATTCTTTTCCTGAGCTACAGCGGGCAGTGGGATATTCTGCAGGCCGCGGAAAAGATGGCACACGATTTGATGAATCAACCCGGGCGACCGGCGCGGCCTGAAGATTTGAGCCGCCACCTGGTGACCGCCGGCATCCCGGACCCGGATCTGCTGATCCGCACTTCGGGAGAAAAGAGAATAAGTAACTACCTGCTTTGGCAGACGGCATACACCGAATTTGTATTTACTGACACGCTCTGGCCCGACTTCCGCAAGGAAGCCTTCCGGGCGGCCCTCGAGGAATACGCTTCGCGGGACCGGCGTTTCGGAAAAATCAAATAATTGGGTATATTTGCACATTTATCGAATGAAAATGAAAATAGGACGGATTCTGACGCTTCTGACGCTGCTGCTTGCACCGATGGTAACCCGGGCGCAGGACAGCGGCATCGAGGTGGACTACAACCATCCGCAGAAATATATCATCGCGGGGATTTCGGTCGAGGGCAATACGGTGTTCAGCGAGCAGCAGATCGTCAACCAGACGGGTCTGCACAAGGGTATGCCCGTGACCGTGCCGGGCGACGACATCGCCAATGTGGTCCGTCGCCTCTACCTGCAGCGCTTCTTCGAGGATGTCTCCTTCGAGCTCGACAGCCTCAGCGCCAATCGGGACTCCGCCTGGTTCAAGATCCGCATCATCGAGCGTCCGCGCGTGTCCCGTTGGTCTTTCAGCGGCGTCAAGACGAGCGAGCGCAAGGATCTTGAGGAGCGCCTGAACCTCCGCCGCGGCGGCGAGTTCTCCGAGTACGTGGAGAAGACCTCCGCCGACATCATCAAGCGCTACTTCGCCGAGAAGGGCTTCCTGCTCTGCGACGTCAAGGCCGAGGTCCAGCGCGACACCGTGATCAAGAACGCCATCCGCGTCAACTTCGCCATCGACAAGGGCGAGAAGGTGCGCATCAAGACGATCAACTTCGTCGGCAACGAGCACGTCAAGGAGTTCAAGCTCGCCCGCTCGATGAAGAAGACCAAGTCCAACAAGATCTACAACTTCTTCCACAGCAAGAAGTTCAACGAAAAGGAATACCAGGCCGACAAGAAGTCCGCCCTGAGCGCCTTCAACGAGGCCGGCTACCGCGACGCCCGCCTGGTGCGCGACTCCATCTACTACGTGGAGCCGGGCAAGCTGGGCATCGACCTCATCTTCGAGGAAGGCGACAAATACTACTTCCGCGACCTGACCTGGACCGGCAACTCCGTCTACGGCTCCAACGCGCTGAACGAAGTGCTCGGCATCAACAAGGGCGATGTCTATGACATGGTCACGATGCAGAAGCGCCTCTACGGCGGCGGCAAGCAGAACGAGCTGGACATCACCAAGCTGTACCGCGACAACGGCTTCCTGTTCTTCAACATCACGCCGGTCGAGACCAACATCCAGAACGACTCCGTGGATGTGGAGTTCCGCATCTCCGAAGGCAAGCAGGCCACACTCAACAACATCGTCATCAACGGCAACGACCTGACCAACGAGAAGGTCGTCCGCCGCCAGATATTCACCCGTCCGGGCTACCTCTTCAGCCAGTCCGACTTCGAGCGCTCCGTGCGTGAAATCGCCTCCCTGGGCCAGTTTGACCCGGAAGCC